>ERZ1370068.5991-contig-4991_pt1 | contig 19436 bp, 20 predicted proteins | sample MGYA00561227_ERZ1370068 | MGnify/ENA primary metagenome ERZ1370068 (study PRJEB38410, sample SAMEA6850437) | metagenome | study: Metagenomic assessment of the ecological functions of the soil: analysis of the soil microbiota associated with the...
GCCGTTGGTACCCGCGCCGGCGCGCCGCCACCATCGACTCGAGCCGCCGCACCGCGGTGCTCCAGCTGAAATGCGCCGCACGCGCTCGCGCGCTCGGGCGGCGCGGGCGCGCGCCGATTCCGGGTCGCGACCACCCGTGCGACGGCGGCGACCAGCTCGGAAGCGGTCTCCCCCACCAGCAGGTGCTCGCCGTCCTTCGCCTCGATCCCGTCGGCGACACGCGCGCGTGGTCACGACCAGAACCGCCCGCCGCCATCGCCTGAGGACCTTGTTCTGGATGCCGGCCGAAAACCGGAGCGGCGCGAGCATGACGTGCGTCTGCCGCCACAGCGGCGCGAGATCGGGCACGAAGCCGGTCACCTCGACGCCCGCGATCGATCCGAGCCCGCGCACCGCCGGCGTGGGATCGGCGCCGGCCAGGACGAGCCGGCCGTCCGGCCACGCGCGATGGATCTCGGGCCACACCTCGCGCGCCGCGAACTCCGCCGCGTCGATGTTGTGCGGCACCGACAGGTTGCCGAGGAACATCACGCGCGGGCTCCTCGAGGCCGTTGGCTCGAGCGCAAACAGCGACTCGTCGACGCTGTGCGGGATCGCCTCGACGCGCTCGGCGCCGACGCGCCGTGAGGTAGTCGCGATCCGGCGTGCCGACAGCACCCACGTCGCCCGACGACGCGCCGCGTGCACTCGACGAGGAAGCGGTCGGCGCGCCACCGCTCCCAGTGGAGGCCGGACGCTTCCACGCGGCGCGTACGGGATCGAGCGCGCGAGCACGGCGCCGACCGCGTCGCCTTGGAACAGCACCTTCGAGCGGGTGCGGCGCGTCGAGCACGAGCGGCGCCGGTGCGGATGGCGTGGATCAGGATCGCGTCGAAGTTCTCGCGCGCGATCAGGCTCGCGCAGCGCCGCGCGCATGCGCCGCGATTCGTAGTACCACACCTGCGACGGCCGGCGTCGTGAACAAGCCCGATCCAGGCCTGGAGCCACGACGTGCGAGGGCGGCGAGCTCTGATGGCGACGAGGCGCTCCGCAGCGCGGCGCGATCCGCTCGCGGCGCCTGGCCGGCTCGCGGCCGTCGACGAAGCAGGCGAGCGTGACGGAGTGCCCGCGCATCGCGCCGAGCATGTTGGTACACGGTGAGGCGGTCGCCGCGATCCGGCGGCCATGGGAAGCGCGAGCTGATGAAGAGGAGCTTTCAACTCCGGTGGCGCCCGCGGCGCGACGCGGCCTAAGGCGGTGACGCCGCCCGAATCGAACGACGAGGCGGTGTCGATGCGCCGCCTCTAGCGGAGGAACACCAGACGCCGCCGGTGGCTGCCTTCGATCGTCGTCAGCTCCGCGAAGTAGATGTCCTGGCGCACCGTGTGGTCGTCGTCGTCGCGGCCGTCCCAGCTCAGGTGCTGCCTGCCCGCGGCGAACATCGGCTGCGTCAGCGTGCGGACGCGACGGCCGGCGTCAACGGTGTACACGTCGAGCCGCACGGGGCCGGGACGGGTGAGCGTGAACCTTCACCGAGACGATCGCGGAACGGATTCGGCCGCTCGACGACGCCGCGAGCTGCCGGACCGGCTGACGTCGACGCATCGACCACGGCCCCTAGGCTGTGCGTGGCGACATCGCAACAGCCCGCCGCTCGGCGTACGTAGAGCCACCGGCCACGCGCGCGCACGTCCGCGATCGCGCTCGTCGAAGGTGTCGCTCTTGTACTGGCCCGCGCCGAGATAGGTCGACGCGCCGATCACGATCTCGACGCTTGCCCGGCGAGCAGCGACCTCGTCCCCGGCATACACCAGTTGACCGCTCACGAACCTCGCACACGGCGTCCGCTTCCTTCGGTCACCACGACGTGATACCACGCGAACGGGTTCACGGTCGCGAGGCTGGCCCAGGGCGAAAGTCATTGCGGGCGCAGCGTGGCCTCGTCGACCGCGACGACATGCCTGGATTCGGATGCTCGAACGACCTCACACCATTCGAACACGTATTGGTTCCGGATCACCACGTCGGGACCGGTCAGGAACCACAACGACACCGTGGCCGCGCTCGGCGTCTGGAGCCCCTGGATGCGCCCGGCGGAACCGCCGCGTGATCGTCGGACGCCGTCGAGCTTGAGGCGGTATGGGACGTCAGCGTCCGCTGCCGAGCCAGCCGCTGTTCGAATCACCGCCGATGTTGGCGAGCCCGTGGTCGGGGTCTGCGATCAGGTCGTGCCACGGGCTCGAGGCGCTGGGCACCACGGTGGTCCGCCGCCTGACGCCGAGTCCGCGCGCAGGGCATGACCTCGAGCGGGAGGCCGGGGTCTGATGCACTGATCGGCGTCCTCGAAGTAGTGCTCCTGCACCCTGGGGTCGAGGAGCGGCGCGGCGCCACAGCTGACCGCGCCGACGGCGCCGGTGAAGTAGCGGTTGTACTGGCCCGCGCCGCTCGCGGTGGAGGCGCCGATCACGAGCCCGACGTCTGGCCACCGAGATTGTCGTGCGTGACTGGAGCTCTTGAGCCTGTTCACGTACACGCGCGAGCCCGCTCAGCTTGGTGACGGTGACGTAGCAACAGGTGTCCGGGTCGAGCGTGACGACGTTGGTCCACTGATCGAGCAGGACGCGCAGGTTGCCGTTGGCGATGCCGATGCTCATGCCGGCGAACGGGCTCGCTAACTCGACAGCCACTGAGCACGCGCTGGTCGCTCTGAACGTCGATGCCGGTCTCTTGAGCCACACTTCGGCGCTCACGCCTCCCGGCGACTGGAGGGCACCGATGCTGCCGGCGGGCACGGCTCACGCGGTCGTTCACACCGTCGAACTGGAGCCGATGACGGCGAGCCGATCGTCCCGAGTCCCTGCCAGCCGCTCGTGGGCGTGGCGGTCAGGTCCATCAACGTCGGACTGTTTTCCCGCCCATGTCGAACCACGGCGAGAACGCCCCGGGACGGGATACGGGCCGATGCCGCTCGCGGAGTCGGCCCGCACGGACAGCACCTCGACGCCGATTCCTCGTAGAGCGCGGCCGAGCGCTGGTACAGCGACAGCACCTCGCCGCCCGAGATCGCGGTCGACCACGCCGTGCACTCGCCGATCGCTCCGCTGAAGAACTCGCCGATCGTCGCGATGCTCGGCCGCGGTAGGTCGATGCGCCGATCATCAGCCGCGACATCCGGCTGCCGAGCACGGCGTTCGGCTCGAAACCGCGGAGCTGGCCGTTCACGTACACGCGCGTTCCGTTCGTCGTGTCCTTCGCGACCGTGACGTAGTACCACGTCGTCGGGTTGCACCTGGCACCGACGTCGGTCCATGGGTTGGTCCACACGCGCAGGTGGCCGTTGGCGATCTCTGATGCGCATGCCGGGATACGGGTCCGCGTACTGGGACACCCATTCGAGCAGGAACTGCTCCCGCGCTCACGTCGCTCCCCGTCTGGAACCACACCGCGGCCGTCGCCGCGCCCAGGCTCTTGAGCGAGGTGATCGTGCCGGCGAGCACCGAGGCCCGGTCGTTGACGCCATCGAGCTCGAGCCGATACGGCGATACCGTGGTGCCGTCGCCCTGCCATCCGCTGGTGGGGGCGCCCGTGAAGTTGATGAGGGAGGCATTGTGTCCGCCGATGAGATCCACCCACGGCGAGCCCGCGCCGGGAATCGGATGATGGGTGGTGCCGGTGGCGGAATCCGCGCGACACGCGAACGCGCGCGGCGTCGGGTACGCGAGGTAGCGAACGTGGAAGATGCCGCCGTCGATCGCGTTCCCCTGCATCACGTAGAACACGTCGCCGCTGATCGGATCGCACTCGAGGTCGACGATGTGCTCGGTGCTCGCGTTGACCGTGACGAAGTCGCCGTACGCGGTGATCGCGTCGCTGGTGTCGTGACGGACGCCCACCGCGCCCAGCCGTCGATGAAGTCGCCGGCGAAGAAGCTGCGCGCTGTACGGCGGCGGGTAGTTGCCCCCGCTCTGGAACACGCCGCCGATGACCGGCGCGTCCGGAACCAGCCGCTCGGGTTGGACTGCGAAGCCGTCCGTGTGGTGCCACCACATCAGCGGCGCGGTGCGCTGGACCGGATTCCCGGCGTTGAGCGGCGCGCGGCACAGCACGTTCGTGTCGCCCGATGCGGTCGCCGTGACCGCCTGGTACAGGACTGCGCCGAGGGTCCCTCCCAGCACGGCCAGCCGTAGTTCCTCCCACCGACGCGCGAGACGAAGATGTCCTCGCACGTGTTCCAACCCGGTGTCGCCGATGTAGAGCGTCCTGGGATTCCCGCCGCCGGGTTCGTCGTGCCCGGTGCCGGGCTTGATGCAGAAGCGATAGGGGTTGCGGAGGCCGTAGACCCAGACGCGCGAGCGGACGACGTCGCGTTCCCGTCCCAGAAAGGGTTGGACGGCAGCCCGTGGCCGGTCTCCTTGTCGAGCCGCAGCACCTTGCCGCCGAGCGTGACGAGCGAGCGCGAGCGGAACGAGCCGACGTTCAGCGTAGGGGTCCGCGCGCCCCGCCAGGAATTGATCGGGATCGAGCGCCGCCGGCGTCGGTGGTGTCGAAGTGGGCGCCGTCGCCTGTGCTCACGAGCAGCGACTTGTCGCTTCCGAACCGGATGGTTCCGATCGGTGGTAGATGTCCGCCGCCGGCACACCGTCCGACCACTGCGTGCCGAACAGCACCTGGCGCGTAGCGAGGTCGATCACGTTCGCGTCGACGAGGCTGACCTGGTAGCGCTCGAGCCGCGAGAAGCACTCGGACTCGCTGTCGAAATCGACCGCGTCGCTGTCCGGATCGACCACGTACAGGAAGTAGACCCAGCGGTTGGACGCGAAGTCGGGGTCGGGCGCGACGCTGAGCAGGCCGCGCCCGCCGCAGCACATCACCTTCTGGTTCAAGTCGACGAACGGCGTCGGCAGCCTGACGCCGCTCGGCGTGTACACCCCACACCTTACCGCGCGCCTCGACCACGAGCTTGCGCCCGTCGGGCATGAACGCGATCTGGACGGGCAGCTGGTAGGTGGCGCCCGGAAACGCGGGCTCGACGACGAATCCGGGCGGACCGGAGGCGGCCCGTGCGCCGGTCGGCGCGACCACGCCGAACGCCAGCACGCACACCACGAGGCTCAGCTGTACGAGGGTCCGTTCCAGGGCACGACGGTGCACGCACATCCTCCGGTGCAGCTCGGTCACGATTCGGTGGGTCGCGTTCCGTGCGACGAGCGTCCGTCGTTCCGTGACGAACGTGTCCCTTCCTCCACCGGACGCGGTCACCGGGAGGTCCCGAAACACGGCGCCGTCGCGGCTCATGGATCGAAGATGGATTGCGGGCTCAGGAGTTTAGCAGAAAGGGCGGCGTTGTCGGATCTAAACGACGTCGAAGTCGAGGAACTCGAAGCGCCGGGTCGCGAGGTGCGCGGCCAGCTCCGTTCGGTCCAACGCCTTGTCGAGCGGCAGGACGATGTATTGAAGCGGACTTGGCCGCAGTCGCTCGGGGACCTCGACCCCGGAGGTTTGATCGTCCCAAACGTGGCGTAGAGTCGTGGGGCGGGCGGCCACGGCGCGCCCGTCGGGTGCGCGGACGCGAGCCGCTCGACCGCCAGCGACGGAGCCCGACCCCCAGCACGACGTCGACCGGGAGCCCGGCGTGCTGGATGCGCCTCAGCACGGCGCCGCGCGAGGGCTGGGACGTACATCCGCGCGCCGGGACGCGCCGCGCGCCAGCGCAGGTAGGCGTCATCGAGCGATACCGCGCGCGCCGGCGTCGGGCCGGGCAGCGACCATGGCGCGAGCATGCGCAGGGCGAGACGCCCGAGCGAGTGGAAGCCGAGGAGGCGCGTGAAGCCGGCGTACGACTGCTCGTTCGCGACGCCGAGGATGATGCTCGAGCGCAGCGTCGCGAGGTGGCGGAACAGCGCCCGCGCCGTCGCCACCATCAACCCGGGAACGCGCGCGTCCGGGTGGACGGCGGTGTTGAGCGAGTAGAAGGTCGCGAGCCCGCGGTAGCGCGGATCCTCGAGCGGCGGCATCGGCGCCACGGCGTAGTGCGCGATCAGCCCGCCGCGCTCGTTGCGCGCGTTCACGTACCATGCCGGGCCCAACGGGTTCGCGAGGTATTGCCAGTCGAGATCCGGCTCCCACGGCCGCTCGCGCGGGAACACGGTGGTCAGCAGCGCGGCGATCTCCGGCAGCGCCGCGCTCGTCGCGGTCGAGGCCGGCGACAGCTGGACGGTCACGACTCAGGCCTACGGCTTCACGCGCGCACGCGCACGCGGCGCACGAAGTCGTCGACGAGCCCGAACCCGTCCCACACCACGTCGAACGCCAGCGCCTCGCCGATCGGCACGACGCGGTCCAGCCCGCGGGCCCCGGCGCGCCCGGCGAGTACCCGCAGCGCCGCGGCGTCGAAGCCCCAGTGCGTGAGCGTCTGGTCGACCTCGTGGACGAACGCGGAGACGTCGTCGAGCGTCTCGACGCGCACGTGGCGCACGACCCCGCCTCCACAGATGTCGCGCGTCAGCGCGTCCGGGTCGAGCACGTGGATGCCGACGAAGCCTGGGTGCTCGAGCGTCACGCGCACGTCGGCGACGGCGGCGACGTCGAAGGCGTAGGCGCGGCGGTGCACGGCGTTCGACGCCGTCGGCGCGAAGCCGCGGCGCGCGACCTCGGCCTGCAGCCTCGGTCTCGAACGCCTCGGCGGCGCGCGCGGCCGAGGCGGCGGCGCCGACCCAGAACACGACCTGCGGCGACGAGCATGCCATCTGGTCGAACCAGAACAGATCGTTGAAGAACCTGCCCGCGACCCGCGCGCGCTCGGTCGCTTCGGCGGCGAGGTAGCGGTCGGCGTCCAGCGCGGCGAACGAGAACTTGCTGCCGAACACGCGCTCGCTGGCGTGCGGGTTGAGCGGCAGCGGGCGCAGCGCCGCCACCGTTTCGTCGCCGCCCCAGATCACGCGATGGCTGCACCAGGCCGAGATCGCCGCGGTCACGGCCTCGTCGTGCGCGTAGGTCACGAAGCGGTTGCGGTCGCGCAGCGCGGCATCGCCTGAACTGAGCCCGCGAGAACACGTCGAGCATCGCCAGCACGATCGGGCCCAAGTCCTGCGACACGCGCACGACGTTGGCGTTCCCGCACAGGTAGGACAGCGCCCACGAGTAGACGAACAGCGTGTCGACGTTGGAGGGTGCTATGTGGAACACGCGGCCGACGGGCACGCGCACGACCGTCGGATTGGCCTTGCCGGCCTGCTCGAAGTCGGCCTTGAGGCGCGCGAGCTGGGCGCGGCGCAGCCAGAAGGCCACCGCCACGCTGGCCGCGTCCTGGCGCAACACCGGGTCGGCGAGGAACGCCGACGACAGCCTCCCGAGCGTGTCGAGGCGCGACTCCGCGAACGGCTCCGCCCCCGTCTCGAGCGTGCGATCGAGGAACGCGGCGAACCGTGACGGCGGCTCGGGCGGCGCCAGCACGCGCACCGCGTCGCCGAGATCGTGCCACGGCGCGCGCGGTCCCGGATGCGGCTCGGCGCTCACGCCGCCCTCGCCGTGAACGTGTCGCTGCAGCCGCGCGGCTCGGACTTGGGCACGCGGCCGAGCATGTCGAAGCAGCGTCCGCCCATGCCGATCTCGGGCGGATCGACCGCACGGATGACGCCCAGGTCCTCGGTGAGGAGCGAGTGTCCGGGATAGCTCGTCGGCAGGCAGCTCACGACCTGGATCAGCCCCGGCTCGCCGTCCGGCTTGGGCTCGAGCGTGACCGGGTCACGCACGATCACCTCGGAGTAGATCGACGCATGGAGATGGTGGAGCGGGTTCTCGAAGTACACGGCGCCCACCTGCTCGACCATGCCGTAGAAGTTGAGCGCGCGCTCGATTCCGGTCGTGGCGCGCAGGCGATCGCGGAACACCTGCGGGCTCACCGCTGCGTCCTGAAGCTTCTTCCATCCGCCCGAGTGGACGAGCGTCGCGCCGGCGAGATTCAGCCGGCGTCCCGCGCTCGAGCGCCTCGACGAAGTACTGCCACACCATGAAGGTGAACCCGAACAGGAGCACCGGCCGATCGCCGGCGGCGGCGAGATACGCTTCGAGCTTCTCTGAGTCGAGGCTCATGTCCTCGCGCAGCGCGTAGATCGGCCGATGCCCGAACTGGAGCATGCCGAGGATGCCCGCGCCGCGCGCCGAGTAGCTGCTGCGGTCGCGCACGACACCCTCGTGGTCGAGGATCACCATCGGCATGCGTTCCTTGCCGAGGAAGTGCTGCGCAACGCGCACGAGCACCGCCGACTGGGCCTGCGCCGTCTCGGCGTCGAGGTAAACGCGGCTCGGCGCCTGGCCGGTCGTCCCGCTCGAGGTCAGCACCTTGATCACCTCGGCGTCGGGCACGCTCTTCAGCGCGTGCGTCTTGAACATCGACACCGGCAGCACCGGGATGTCCTCGAGCCTCTCGAAGCGCAGGCGCGAGGGCCGCCGTAGCACGCGATCGATGACGTTGCGGTACGCGCGCGCAGCGCTCGACGTGATGGCGCGTCAGCGTCTCGAGCATCGGCAGCAGGCGCGCGCGCTTCTCGGCCTGCGAGAGCGCGAACGGCGGCGTGCTCGAGCAGCTCGAGCGCGGGGTCTTCACGTCGTCGCCTCGAGCGCCTTGTAGTTCTTCTTCCCCGTCGCCGTGAGCGGCAGCGCGTCGACGCGCCTGAGCGCGATCGCGACCGGCGGCACGTTGAGGAAGCGCGCCGCGTGCTGCGCGATGGAGGCGTCCTCGACGCCGGCGTCGGCGACGGCGTGGATCAGCACGCGGTCGCCGCCGTCGGTCGCCATGATGCGGGCCGGGAACACCGCCTCCAGCTCGCGCTCGATGTCCTCGAGGCTGATGCGTCGCCCGAACAGCTTGGCGAAGCGCTTGAGGCCGGCCGACCAGGGTGTAGAAGCCGTCGGCGTCGACGGTGCCGAGGTCTCCGGTGCGTAGAACACCGTGCTGGACGTCGCCGAGGGCGAGGTCGTCCACCGACTCGGCGTAGCCGAGCATCACGTTCGGCCCTCGTAGATCAGCTCGCTTCGGGCCGGCGCCGTCGTCGATCGGCTCGAGGTGCATCCGCCCGCGCGGGATCGGGATGCCGATCGAGCCGAGCTTGTCGTCGAGGCGCTCGGGCGGCAGATAGCTGATGCGCGCCGTCGCCTCGGTCTGACCAGTACATCACGAAGAACCGCCCGCCGCTCGCGTGCGCGCGCGTGATAGTGCGCGATCAGGTCCCGCCTGAGCCCGCCGCCCGCCTGCGTGTAGGTCTTGAGGCAGCGGATGCTTCGCCGGCTCGAAGCGCAGCCGGTGCAGCGTCTCGTACAGGTACGGCACGCCCGCGAACGACGTTGCCCGCTGCTCGTCGACGTCGCGCCAGAACTCGGGGCGCATGAACGAGTGCGGCGTGATCACCACGGCGGCGCCGGCGACCAGGTGCGAGCTTGAGCACCGAGAGCCCGTACGAGTAGTGCATCGGCAGGCTCTGGATCGCGCGCTCGTCGGGCCCTAGACCCGAGGTACTCGGCGATCGCGGTCGCGTTCGCCGCGAGGTTGTCGCAGCGTGAGCCGGACGAGCTTGGGGCTGCCGGTCGAGCCCGACGTCGTGAGCAGGAGCGCCAGGCTCGGATGGAGCGCTTGGTCGTCGACCCGCGGCGCCACCGTGAGCCGGTAGCGCGACACCGGCGACGGGCGCTCGAGGTAGCCGTCGGGCGGCACGATCGACTCGGGCGCGAGCACGAGCGCCGGGCGGTACGCATGCGCCAGCCGCGCCAGCGGCTCGCGCTCGGGCTCGGCGAGCACGACCGGCAGATCGGCGCGCAGGCACGCCAGGTAGAGGGCGACGCCGTCCGCGTCGGGCCCCACGCGAGGAACACGAGCCGGCGCCCGCCCGCCGCCTCGCGCAGCGCGCGGGCCGCGGTCTCGACGCGCGCGGTCAGCTCAGCGGTGGACCAGCGCACGCCGTGCGCGGGCTCGAGGATCGCGAGGCTCTCGGCGCGCGCTGGAAGACGAGGTCGATCACGACATCATGCCCCCGTCGACCCCGATCACCTGGCCGGTGACGTAGCGCGACAGGTCGGAGGCGAGGAACACCGCGACGCCGGCGACGTCGGCGGGTGTCCCGATCCGGCCCATGCGGATGCTGTCGAGACGCTTCTGATACCACTCGGCCGACACCCCGCGCACCATGTCGGTGTCGATGAAGCCGGGCGCGATGGCGTTGACTCGGATGCCGCGCGGCGCCAGCTCCTTGGCGCTCGACAGCGTGAAGCCGACGACCGCCGCCTTGGTCGCCGAGTACGCGGTCACGCCCTCCATCCCCTGCGTGCCCGCGATCGACGCCAGGTGGACGATGCTCGGGCTCCGCTTGGCGTCCATCAGCCGCACCGCGTAGGTGGTGAGGTTGATCAGCGCGAACACGTTGACGTCGAGCAGCTCGCGCACGTGCTCGGCGCTCGTCATCCCCATCAGGCCCTGCCGGAGAATGCCCGCGTTGTTGACCAGCACGTCGATCCGCCCGTGCTCCTTGCGGCACGCCATCACCAGTTGTTTCGTGAACGCGTCCTGCGCAGGTCGCCGCGCAGCGCGCGTCGCGCGCCCGCCGCGGCCGCGAATCTCCTCCGCCACGGCTTCGACGCCGTCGCCGCGCGCGCACAGCATGAGCACGGCGCCTTCGGCCGCGAAGGCCGTCGCGATCGCCGCCCCGATCCCGCGGCTCGCGCCCGTGACGAGCGCGACCCGGCCCTCGAGCAGCATCGAAGCCGACCCCGTACTTGCCCAGGATCTCGCGCGCCTTGGCCACGGTGCTCATGCCGAGGATGTCGTCGGTGTCGAACATGACGTCGAAGGCGCCTCGATGTCGGCGACCAACGCCATGTGGCCCACGGAATCCCACTCCTTGAGCGTGTTGTAGGCGAGGTCGTCGGTCACCCGCTCGAGCGGGATCCCGAGCGATCGGCTGAAGCACTCACGGAGCTTGGCGTCGTTCATTCGTGGGTCTCCAGGAAACATGCTAGGGATGCGGGCACCGCCGCGAAAGCGCCGCGCCGCTCGTACGGTCCGCCACGGACCCGCGGAGGGCAGGGCAAGGTCCGCTGGCGAGGGCCACCGAGTTCACCGTCCGCAACGGACCCGCGGAAGCCGGCGGGGGCAGATAGCTCTCGTTGGCTCGCTTCGCCTGTCGCCGCCTCCTGGCGGCGAGGCGGCTGCGACTCGCGACGGCTCCTGACTTCCCTGTCCTCCGCCGCTCGCGCGCGCTCGCCAACGAGAGCTATCTTGCCCCCGCCGGCTTCCGCGGGTCCGTGGGGACGGTGCGGACGACGATCGGAGCTGCGCTGGCGCGACCTCGATCGGCACCTAGTGCGCGTAGCGCCCGGGCTGCTCTCCCGTGACCGGCGGAACCGTCGCATCGGGCACCGCTGGCGTGGCCACTCATGCTCGCGGGCAGCCGCTCGAGCGCGTGCTCGAGCACCTGGTCCATGTTCTCGACCTTCACGAACTCGAGGTCCTCGCGCACTTCCTCGGGGATCTCGACCAGGTCCTTGGCGTTGCCGCTGCGGGATCAGCACGGTGCGGATGCCGGCGCGCCGGCGCCGCCACCGCCTTCTCGTTCAGGCCGCCGATCGGGAGCACGGTGCCGCGCAGCGTGATCTCGCCGGTCATCGCGACGTTGGTGCGGGTCGCGATTCCGGTGAGCGCGCCTCACGAGCGCCGAGGCGATCGTGATGCCCGCCGATGGGCCGTCCTTCGGCATTGCGCCCTCGGGCACGTGCACGTGCACGTCGATGTCGCGATAGAACCACTTGTCGAGCCCGAGCTGCGCCGCGCGCCCACGGGCGTACGACATCGCCGCCTGACCCGACTCGCGCATCACGTCGCCGAGCTTGCCGGTGAGCAGCAGGTCGCCCTTGCCGGGCAGGATCGTGACTTCGATCGGTGAGCAGGTCGCCGCCGGTCTCGGTCCACGCCAGACCGTTGGCCACACCGATGCGCGACTTCTTCTCGACCTCGGAGTCGACGAAGCGCGCCGGGCCGAGCAGCTTCTCGAGGTTCTTCTCCGTGACGTTGAGCGCGCTGCGCAGGTGGTCGGACGCCTTCTTGCGCGCGACCTTGCGGCACAGCTTGGCGATCTCGCGCTCGAGGTTGCGCACACCGGCCTCGCGCGTAGCGGGACGCCATCGCGCGCAGCGTCGGCGGCGAGATCTTGAGGTCGTCGGGGCCGAGCCCCGCCGCAGCGATCTGCTTCGGCACCAGGAACTGCTTCGCGATCTGCACCTTCTCGGTCTCGAGGTAGCCCGGCAGCCGGATGATCTCCATGCGGTCGACGAGCGCCGGCGGGATCGCGTACAGCGATGTTGGCGGTGCAGATGAACATCACCTGCGACAGGTCGAAGTCCACCTCGAGGTAGTGGTCGTTGAATGTGTGGTTCTGCTCCGGGTCGAGCACCTCGAGCAGCGCCGCCGCGGGATCGCCGCGGTAGTCCGCGCCCAGCTTGTCGATCTCATCGAGCAGGAACACCGGATTCTTGCTGCCGGCGCGCCGCAGGCTCTGCAGGATGCGACCCGGCATCGAGCCGATGTAGGTGCGGCGGTGTCCGCGGATCTCGGCCTCGTCGCGCACGCCGCCGAGCGCGACGCGCACGAAGCGGCGGCCGAGTGCCCGGCGCGATCGACTTGCCGAGCGACGTCTTGCCGACGCCGGGCGGGCCGACGAAGCACAGGATCGGACCCTTGTTCTTGCCCGTGAGCTTGAGCACCGCGAGGTACTCGACGATGCGGTCCTTGATCTTCCGCAGGCCGTAGTGGTCCTCGTCGAGCACGCGCTCGACTTCGGCGAGATCCCGCGCTGTCGCGCGTCAGCTTGCTCCACGGCAGCGACACCGACCCAGTCGAGGTAGTTGCGCACCACCGTCGCCTCGGGCGACATGAAGCTCATCTTCGGCGAGGCGGTCGAGCTCCTTGATCGCCTTGACCGTGACCTCGCGCGGCATGCGCGCCTTCTTGATCGCCGTCTGCAGCTCCTCGATCTCGCTCGCGAACTCGTTCTGGTGCCCCAGCTCCTTGCGGATCGCCTTGAGCTGCTCGTTGAGATAGAACTCCTTCTGGTTCTTGTGCACCTGACGAGCGCACCTGGCCTTCGATCTTGCGCTCGAGCTTGACGATCTCGAAGCTCGGCCGTGAGCGTCTCGCCCAGCAGCTGCAGCCGCTCGACCGCGCCGTCGATCTCGAGCAGGCGCTGCTTCTTCGGCACCTTGACCAGCAGGTGCGCGGCGACGCGTGTGCGCGAGCGTGACGGCGGTCGGTGATGTTGTTCGCCGTGACGCAGCACCTCGTCGGCGATGCGACGGTTCAGGTGCACGTAGTCGTTGAACAGCGTGCAGCACGTGGCGCATGAGCGCCTCGACGCTCGGCGCCGGTGGGCCGGTCGTCGGCGAGCAGCGTCGACCTTGACAGTGTAGTAGTCGCTCGACCAGAAGAAGCGGTCGACGCGGCCGCGGCAGATGCCCTCGACGAGCACGCGCATCGTGCCGTCCGGGCAGCCGGAAGAGCTGCAGCACGCGCACGACGGTGCCGACCTTGTACAGCTCCTCGTGCGACGGGTCGGCGACCTCGCTGCGCTTCTGCGCGGTCACGAACAGCATGCGGTCGCGCGCCACCGCCTTCTCGATGGCGTTGATCGACGGCAGGCGGCCGACGAGCAGCGGGATGGTCATGTGCGGGAACACCACGACGTCGCGCAGCGGCAGCAGCGGCAGTCGGTCGCGGAACTCGATCCGCTCGTCGTCGCGCTGGACGATGACGCGCTGCCCGCGCGCCATCTCGCGGCTCGCGCTCCTGCGCGCTCGCGCGCCGGGCCGAGCCTTCGCTCGGCGACGGCTTGCGGGAACGTTTCACGGGTTTTTCGGGTGACGATGGGGACACGTCGGAGACTCCTCAGGAACAAGCGTCCCGCGCCGGTCAGAGGCGCGCGACGCGATCGAAATTCAGGCGACCAGGATCGGGGGACTACGCTTCCTTGCGACGCTTCTCGCGCTCGCCGCGGATATGTCAGCAGCGGTGAGGCGTGGCTGCTGATGCACTCGCGCGAGATCGTGCATCCGATGACGTCGGGGCGCGAGGGGATGTCGTACATCACGTCGAGCATGGCCTCTTCGAGCACCGCGCGCAGGCCGCGCGCGCCGGTGCCGCGCTTGATGGCGGCCTGAGCGATGGCGTGGAGCGCGTCCTCGGTGAAGTCGAGCTTGACGCCCTCCATCTCGAAGAACCGCTGGTACTGCTTGGTGATCGCGTTCTTCGGCTCGGTGAGGATGCTGGACGAGCGACTCCTCGTCGAGCGATTCGAGCACGCCGACGACCGGCAGGCGGCCGACGAGCTCGGGAATCAACCCGTAGCGCAGCAGGTCCTCGGGCTCCACCATGCTGATGAGCTGGCCGATGTTCTTCTCGCTCTTGGTCTTGATGTCGGCGCCGAAGCCGAGCACCTTCTGGCCCGACGCGCGCGCTCGACGATCTTCTCGAGCCCCTCGAACGCGCCGCCGCAGACGAACAGGATGTCCTTCGGTGTTGACCTCGATGTACTTCTGCTGCGGATGCTTGCGCCCGCCCTGCGGCGGAACGTTGGCGACCGTGCCCTCGAGGATCTTGAGCAGCGCCTGCTGCACGCCTTCGCCCGACACGTCGCGCGTGATGCTCGGGTTCTCGCTCTTGCGCGAGATCTTGTCGATCTCGTCGATGTAGACGATGCCGTGCTCGGCGTTGACCAGGTTGAAGTCCGCCGACTGCAGCAGGCGGACCAGGATGTTCTCGACGTCCTCGCCGACGTAGCCGGCCTCGGTGAGGCTGGTCGCGTCGACGATGGCGAACGGCACCTTGAGGAAGCGCGCCAGCGTCCGCGCGAGCAGCGTCTTGCCGGTGCCGGTCGGGCCGATGAGCAGGATGTTCGACTTCTCGAGCTCGACGTCCTCCCGGAGGCGACGGCGAGTAGATGCGCTTGTAGTGGTTGTAGACGGCGACCGCGAGCGTCTTCTTGGCGCAGGTTCTGGCCGACGACGTAGTCGTCGAGGATGCGCTTGATCTCGGCGGGCTTGGGCAGCTGTCCCCCGCTGGCGGGCTGCTTCGCGCTCGAGCTCCCCTCGAGGATGTCGTTGCACAGCTTGACGCACTCGCTGCAGATGTAGACCGAGGGCCCGGACACGAGCCGGGCGACCTCGTCCTGGCCGCGGCCACAGAACGAGCACCGTATCGGATGGGGAGTCGCGATGCGCTTCTTCATGCGTGGGCCCTCGCCGAACCCGATTATCGCCGCTTCTCCATGATTTCGTCCACCAGGCCGTACGCCTTCGACTCCTGGGCCGACATGAAGTAGTTTCGGTCCGTGTCGCTTCTCGATCTGATCGAGGGTTTGCCCGTGTGCTTCGCGAGGATGCCGTTGAGCTGGTCCTTCATCTTGATCATCTCACGGGTGTAGATCTCGATGTCGGTGGCCTGTCCCTGCGTTCCACCCAACGGCTGATGGATCATGATCCGGGAGTTCGGCAGCGCCGTAGCGCTTGCCCGTGGCTCCCGCCGCGAGCAGCACCGCGCCCATGCTCGCCGGCCTGGCCCATGCACAGGGTCGACACCGGGCGCTTCACGAACTGCATCGTGTCGTAGATGGCGAGGCCCGGCCGTGACCATGCCGCCCGGGCTGTGGATGTACAGGTTGATGTCGCGATCCGGATCCTCGCCCTCGAGGAAGATCATCTGGGCGATGACCAGGTTCGCGATCATGATCGTCGATCGGCGTCCCGATGAAGATGATGCGGTCCTTGAGCAGCCGTGAGTAGATGTCGTACGCGCGCTCACCGCGGCCCGTCTGCTCGACGACGATTGGAACGAGACCCATCGGACGTTGCTCCTCCTGCGGATGAGACTAGCGGGTCGCCGGAACGACGAGCGGCGACTCGCTCACGACTTCTTCCTGAATTTCCGCGGCGTTGATCACCGCAGTCCAGCGCCTTGCGCTCGAGCAGCGAGTCGCCTTGAGCCGCACGGCGTCGCTCGTCACTTTGGTAGCGCGCCCGCACCCGGGCGGCCTGGCGCGGATCGGCCTGCGCCATGCGATGGATCTCCTGGGTCACCTCGTCGTCCGTCACCTCGAGCTTCTTCCTGTCGCGCCACCGCCGCGAGCAAGACCTCCCGCTGCAGCGAGCGCTCCACGTCGGGACCGGTAACGGTTCTCGAGCTCGGTGCGAAGTGCGTCTCGGTAACGCGCGCCCCTCGGCGGCCTCGAGGACGACGCGGTCCAGCATCCAACGAACGAGGCGTTCCGGCAGGCTCCACTGGATTGCGCTTCAAGAGCTCCGCGCTGATCGTGTTCTCGATCTCGCGCTGCGTCCGGACCACTCCTCGCCCTCGAGGTTCAGGCGCACACGCGAGCCGCAGCTCATCCAGGGATGCAAGCTGAAACACCTCTTTGGCGAAGTTATCGTCCAAGCTACGCAGCTTCTTCTCTTGGATTTTGCGGGACGTTGACGACGTAGCGAACTTTTTCCCCGCCAGATCGCCGACGCCGTAGTCCGCGGGGTACTCGACGTCGATCGTGCCGCTCCTGCCCGCGCTGAGCGCCCCAGCAATCCGTTCTCGAGATCGGGCAGCAGCTCGGGCGCGCCGAGCTCGATGCGGCGCGCCTTGGCGCGGGTCGCCGGCAGGCGACGCCCGTTGGCGTCGAGGCGCGTGGAATCGAGCAGCACGACGTCGCCGCGCTCGGCAGGGCGATCGAGGTCGACGAACACCGCCGACTCCTGGCGAAGGTCGTTCGAGCACGCGCTCGACCGCGCCGTCGTCGACGGGACGCGAGCGCTTGGTCGCGCGGGAGCCCCTTGTAACCCGGACCTCGACCTCGGGCTTCACGTCGACGACGGCCTCGAACTGGAGCGGCGCGCCGGGTGCGAAGCGCAGGTTGCGAACGAGGGGCGGCACCACGGGGTTCAGGCGTGCCTCGGTCGACGGCCTCGCTCGTGACTTCGGGAACGAACGCCTCGAGGAACTCTTGCTCGACGTGCTCGGCGAAATGCTGGCGCACGAGGTCGAGCGGCACGCGACCCTTGCGGAACCGCGGGCAGGCTCGCGCGGCGCTGGATGCGACGCGCGACGTCCTCGAGGCGCCGCTCCACTTCCTCGACGGGCAACGTCGATGTCGATCGTGTGCTGCCACGGTCCCGTGGACCGAGAGTTGAGGTTCATGCCTGCTTCACCGCTCCCCGGCCTCGATCGGCCGCGATGCTCGTCGAGTGCGAGAGGGGGATTTGAACCCCCACGAGTTTCCCCACTGGATCCTAAATCCAGCGCGTCTGCCCAGTTCCGCCACTCTCGCGTCGAACGCGGGCGGCGCTTTCAGGCCCCGAGTGGCCCTGCGCCCCCCCAATCCCGAGCGGAAGGAGACTGCGGGAGTCTCAACAGATGCGGCGGATCGAAGGGATGTTCCACGTTCACCCCACATGCACGTCCTGAACCGCCCACGCACCGAATGGCTGACGCAATTTGTCTGCAGTATAGCACAAGGGGTTTGGCACGACTGGACGGCCGAACGCGGCGGCCGAACCGCGAAAGAAGCCTGGGCCCTCGAGGAGGGAGAGGGCGGTCGGCGAGCTGGAAAGAAACAGGCAGGCTAGAAATCGATCCCCAGGTGCCGACGATCCGATCGTCGAACGAGTGCGGCGCGCTCCCGCACTCGATCGTGCGGCGCACCGCGCCGATGTCGAGCCGCGAGCCTCCGAGTTCCGCGAATCCGGGCCCGAACATCCCGGCCTTGGGCTCGGGCACCGCATCTGGTCCTCTTCGCCAGCGCCGAAGCGCACCGTCACGAGGTCGCGGCGGTCGTGATGCTCGAAACCGGCCGACCACAGCTTGGTCTTCCCGCTCGTGACCCCGAATCCCTCCCAGTCCTGCGCCGTGCGCCCGCCAGAAGCTGCCGAGCAGGCGAACGCCGGCGTCGCGCGACGCGGGCGAAAACGCCGCCTTCCCATCCGCTCGCGCGGACCGCCGAGATCGCGGCCTCCGAGCTGCCGCTCACCAGGTCGAGCGTCTGCGTCCCATCGAGCGTGATCTCTCTCGGGCAGGTAGCGCGCGGCGAGCCGATGTACTGAGCGCGCCGACCGGTCGAGCCCCAATGGAACCGCGCCCCGGCCTGTCCGCCCGGCGCGCTGCCCGAACTCGAGCGTGCGGTCGCCGGCGTTGGGCGATCCGATTCCTCGTGGGCCGATCCTTACGCTGGGTCCACTCCCCGCGACCCCGAGCCGCATGAAGCCGAACCCGTGCGAGATCGCCACGCCAGGCAGATCTCGCGGGCCAGGTGACGCTGCTGCCGGATCGTGGCGAAAATCGCGACAGACCGTTCAGGATTTCCGCGATTGAACGCCACGTCCCGAGCCTCAGCACCGGCGCTGCGAGACGCGTAGGCGCCGAGCGCCCAGCCCCGGGTCCGTGCCCACCCAGCCGCCGGCGGCGTCGAAGGAAACGCGGCCTGATCCGGTCGTGCCGCGGTTGGCGCGCAGATCCTGGCGGCTCAAGCGCTGGAGGAGCGGCGAGACCGAGAGCGCCTGGGTGGGCGCAGCCCTGAGCGCGGGGTTGTCGGAGCGGCTCCCTCGCCGGACCAGCGCGCCGAAGCTCGAGCGGCCTCCAGGGCCGGGGGCGCGGTGACGGAGGAGAAACGAGAACGAGCCGTCGATCGGCGAGGGGCAGGGATCGCCCAGCCGCGCGGCTGATCAGGCAGGCGCCGGCGCAAACTGAGCTCGCGAGCCGGGGCACAAAGGAAGTGGGTGACATGGGGCTACGCTCAAATTTGTCGAGCCGCCCGGCGTTGGCAAGTAGTACCGCCATCAGGTCCTTGCTGGCAAGCGTTCGAGGCTCCCGAGCGGGCGAATTTCTCGTGGAAGCGCTCGGCCCGGTCGGCGCCCGCGAACCGCCCGCACCAGGACCGGCACCGGATGCCAGGAATGGCCCTTCATGGGCACCGGGGTCAGTGGTCGCCGGTGACCGCGATCACGTCCGGGGCGAGCGTAGGGCGCGGGGAGCGCGCGATCCACCGCCTCTACGATCGCCGCCACCTTGGCGGCGAAGTCGCCGTCCTCGCCCGCCACCATGTCCGTCGCCTTCATATGGATGAAGAAGAAGTCGTGGGCGCCCCAGAGCGCCTTGGCCTTGCTGAACGCGCCTCCGCCGGCTCCTCGCCCTGCATGGACCGCCATCCCCGCGAGCTGGGCGCGCGATCATGAGGATGAGCCACGATCGCCGCCGCCCGGAGCCAAGCGCTCGGCGTAGGTCGGGAGCTTCGGCCGCTCGGAGAACCCGCGGGCGAGCGCGCCGTTGGCCGGGTGCTCGGCGGCGAGCGCCTTCTTCGCGGACTCGACGAACGCGTTGACGATCCCGCGCGGTCTTCTCGTGGCCGGCGCCCGCCTGGAGCGCGTGCGCGGGCGGGCAATACGTA
>ERZ1370068.4624-contig-3685_pt1 | contig 19432 bp, 19 predicted proteins | sample MGYA00561227_ERZ1370068 | MGnify/ENA primary metagenome ERZ1370068 (study PRJEB38410, sample SAMEA6850437) | metagenome | study: Metagenomic assessment of the ecological functions of the soil: analysis of the soil microbiota associated with the...
GTCATCGAGAGGTTGGCGGCCGTGAAGGTTTCCGGCAAGTAAGCGGCTTGAGGCAGGCGGCCCGCCAGCTTCTAGGGCTGGCGGGCCGTCAACAATCCCTACCTATTCGTAGAACGCGGGGCGTAGCGGAGCGTGGCGCTCTGCGGCTTGTCGTGGTTGATCCACAGCTGGGCTTTGCGCTCGTCGAGTAGTGCCGCGATCCGCTGGAGGGACGCCAGGGTCTGATCGCGGTTGAAGTTCATCGACGGCACCCGCTTGTGGGTCCAGTTGTCCTGGAAGTGCACGGCGTCGCCCGAGAGCAGGAGCCATCCCGTCTTCGGCAGCTGCACCAGGAGCGACTGGTGGCCGGGCGTGTGCCCCGGCGTCGCGATGATCTTCACGGTGCCGTCGCCGAAGACGTCGCGATCGCCCGCGAGCTTCTCGATCTTCTGCGTCGCCGCGAAGGCGGGCTTGGCGGGCCCGGCCATCGCCCAGTCGTATTCGGCGCCCTGGATCAGCACGGTCGACGTCGGGAACAGCACGACGTTGCCGACGTGATCGCCATGGGTATGCGATACGGCGAGATAGGTGACGTCGGCCGGCTTGACGCCGATCTGTTCGAGCTGAGACGCCAGGGTCTTGGCGCGGCGGTACGTGATGGCGCCGCTGGCGACGACCATGCCGTCGGGCATCGCCGCGACCGAGTCGGGGATCCCGGTGTCCCAGAGCAGCACGCCCTTGTCGTGTCGGATCAGGTAGCAGTTGTCCGAGAACTCGATCGCCTTGCCCTCGTTGACACCCGGCGACCAGCGCGACTGGTCCTTGCCGATGTTCTGCCCGCAGTCGAGCACGTATAGCTTGTCGACGCCGGCGCTCGCCGCGCCGACCCCGATGCCGATCACGGCGGCCACCGCCACGATGAGCGCTCCCAGTGCTTTGCCGGTCATGAGTGCTCCTCCCCTCGTGTTGAGACTCTACCGGGCGGATCGCCGTCGTACAATCCCGGCAATGGCGCGCGCGCTCCACCGCCCGCTGTGCGGGAGCCCTCGTCGCCCTCACCTTGCTGGGCCCTCCGGTTGGCGCGCAACCGGTCGGCGCGCCGGCCGTCGTCGAGCACCTGCTCCAGGGACTCTCGTCGCCGGATTGTGTGCGCCGGTGGCAAGCGATCGAGGAGTACGCCGATCGCACGATCGGAAGAGTCTTCAACTACGAAGAGTCCGTGACAGAGGTCACCGCCGGGTTGCGCGAGCTGGCCCCGTCGAAGGGGCCTCTCGTCGAGCAAAAGGTCCAGATGGTATCGGAGTATGCCGACGAGGCCGGCAAGGCGTTCGCGCGCCTGGCCAAGGTGGCGAAATCCGTGGACCGCTCCGGGTCGCCTCTCGAAGCGGCGCGCAAGGGACTGCCGCCCGCTGACGAAGGTGCTCGACGACCCCGGCGAAACATTCATGACGCGTCGACTCGCCGCCGCCGTGATCGCCGAATCCGCGAGGAAGTCGAGCATCGCCAGGAATGCCGGGTGGGACCAGCCGCTTCCACGGCTCCTCACGAGCAAGGATCCGACGGCTCGGCTCCTCGGGAGCATCATCGCCGCGACGGGCGGCCTGCTGGCCAACCAGGCGCCCACGAAGGGCCAGGTCGTTCCGGAGCTGCTGCGCGGGCTCGATGCCGACTCGTTCGCGGCCCGCTACGGGTCGACGCGCGCACTACTCGCGGTCGGCCAGCAGTCGGTCGATCGCGTCTGCGTCGATCCGAGCGACGGTGCGGGCGAGCGCGCCGCCGGGGTCCGGGCCTGGCAAGCGTGGTGGGAGCAGAGCAAGGCGCGAAGCGCCGGCGAGACGATCGCGCAGTAGCGAAGTCAGCGCGGCGCGCCGACCGCGCGGACCTTGCGAGGCGCCGCGAGCCAGATGGCGAGCGCCGACAGCACGGAGCCGCCCATGGCGATCGAGAACGCCGGCGTGTAGCTGCCCGTGACGTCGTAGAGAGCGCCCGCCACCCACGGCCCCGCGGCGCCGCCGCTGATCGCCGCCAGCATGAGCGTACCGAAGACGGCGCCGTAGTGACGGCCCTCGAAGATCTCGGCAGGAATCGCGCCGAGCACCGAGGTGAGGCCGTAGCCGAGGAATCCCTGCGAGATCACCATCAGGTAGAGCAGCGCCGCCGTCGGCGCGCTCCGGAGTGCGAGGAGCGCAACGAAGCAGAGCACGAATCCGAGACTGCCCGACCGTCCACACCCATTCGCGCCCGATCCTGTCGGAGAGGTGTCCGAGCGCGATCTGGCCCGGCACGGCGACCAGGCTCACGAGCCCGAGCGCCCAGCCGGCGTGCGCCGGGCTGAATCCGACTTCGACGAGATACTTCGTCTGGTGCACCTGCACCGCGTACCAGGCGAACAGCCCGAAGAAATATCCAAGCGCGATCCACCAGAAACGGCTCGTTCGAATGGCGCGCGCGAGCGTCCAGTCGACGGCCGCCCACGCCGCGTCCACCACGTTCGTGCGGCGCGCGGCGGCCGGGCCACGCGGGGCGATGTCGCCGTCAGGCTGGAGACCGAGATCCTCCGGTCTTCGCTTCAGCGCGAGGTTGAGGGGCACCAGGACACCCAGCACCAGCACGCCGAGCGCCCAGCAGGCGGCGCGCCAGCCGGCTCCTGGCGATCAGCGCTTGCAGCCACGGCAGCAGGACGATCGAGCCGATTCCGACTCCCGGAGAAGGCGAGGCTCATCGCGAGCCCGCGCCGGCGCACGAACCAGTTCGGCAGATAGAGCGACTGCCCGGTGTACCCGAGGCAGTTGCCGCCGCCCCCGACCAGCACGCCGAGCGTCGCGTAGAGATGCCACGGCCGGCTCACGAACGGCGGCGAGCAGCAGGCCGCACCCCATGACGAGCACGCCCATCTCGATCACGAAGCGCGGGCCCCGGCGATCCATCAGGCGGCCGACGAGCGGGCTCAGGCAGGCCGAGACGAGAAAGCCGAACGAGAAGGCGCCGGCGGTCAGTCCCCGCTCCCAGCCGAACTCGTCGAGGATCGGCGGAAACAAGAGCGAGAACGCCGTGCGCGCGTTGACGCCGATCGCCATCGTGACGAACGCGGCGGCGACGACGATCCAGCCGTAGAAGAAGGGCAGTGTTCCGCGGGGGTCGGGCGGTCGGTCAACGAATCAGGTTCAGCGGCGGCTCCCCGCGTGCGGTTCGCTCGATGTTCTCGGCGATGAGCTTCGCGCGTGCCTCCAGCATGCCCTCGGTCCAGCCGGAGACGTGAGGTGTCATCAGCACGTTCGGAAGCTCGTGGAACGGTCGCCGCGACGGGAAGGTCGGTCCCGGCTCCTTCGGATATCGATACCACACGTCGAGGGCCGCGCCCGCGATGCGCCGCTCCAGCAGGGCACGATAGAGCGCGTCTTCGTCGACGATCTCGGCGCGGGCGACGTTGACGAGCACGGCGTTCGGCTTCAGGAGCGCGAGCTCGCGCTCGCCCAGCAGGCCGCGCGTCTGGTCGTTGAGCGAGAGGGTCACCGCCAGATAATCCGCCCGGCGCAGCACGTCGTCGAGAGCCTCCGGCCCTCCGAGGAACGTGAGCCCGTCGCCGTGGGAGCTTGCCACGTCGCGCCGGATCGCGCAGACATCCATGTCGAACGCTCGCGCGCGCCGAGCCAGAGCTTGCCCGATCCGGCCGTAGCCGAGAATGCCGAGGGTCTTTCCCGCCAGCTCCGGCCACGGCGGCGGCGCTACGGTGCCCACGCCCCACTGGCTCTCCCAGGCTCCGCGCCGGAGCGACGCGTCGATCCGACAGAAGCCGCGCGTCGCCGCGAGCATCGCGCCGATCACGTACTCGGCGATGCCGACTTCATGGCCGTAGGCGTTGGCGAGCGCCGCCGTCGCCGGCACCGCCGAGCGGTCGATCCGATCGAGCCCGGCGCCGGGCACCTGGACCAGCTTGAGCTTCTTCGCGGCCGCGGCCATCTCGCGATTGAACGCGAGCGTGACGAGCACGTCGACCTCGGACAGCCGCGGGACGATCCCGACCTCGTCGCCGAGCGATCACGTCACAGGGTGTGTGCAGGCGCGCACGCACCGAGGGCTCGAGCGTGACCGAGAACGTTCCGGCGAAAGCCACCTGCAGCATCTCTCGTCCTCCCGCCGCATCCTCCATCGGACCGCGCGGAAGATCAATTACCTGCCGGGTAATGCGGATGACGCGGCGCCGGGCTCTTGTGTATGATTCCCCAAATCAAGCTCCCGCGGGGTGCGACGATGGGAACCAACGGATCGACTGAGGCTCGAAAACTCCGCTCTCGCCTGAATCACCCGATCGTCGACGCGGACGGTCACTGGCTCGAATACGGACCGGTCATGCGCGACGAGTTCCGGCGCATCGGCGGAGACGCCGCCGTCGAGGCGCTCGCCGCCGCCACCGATCGGGTGCCGAGCGCGCTCCGGATGTCCCTGCCCGAGCGCCGCCGCCGGCGCGTCGGCATGGAGGCGTTCTGGGGCTCGCCGTCCGAGAACGTGCTCGACCGCGCCACCGCGATGCTGCCGCGCCTGATGTACGAGCGGCTCGACGATCTCGGCCTCGACTTCTGCGTCGTCTATCCGACGACCGGGCTCGGCTTCCACCGCATGCAGGACACCCGGCTGCGGCGGGCGATCTGCCGCGCCTACAACGTGTTCACCGCCGATCAGTTCCGCGGGCTCGAGGATCGCGTCATCCCCGCCGCGATCATCCCGATGTACACGCCCGAGGAAGCGATCGAGGAGCTCGAGTTCGCCTCGAAGCAGCTCGGCTACAAGGTGATGATGGTCGGCGGCCTCATGCGGCGCAAGGTGACGGCGCTGGCCGAGGAGAACCCGGACGCGTCGAAGGTCGTCGACTGGTACGACGTGATCGGCATCGACAGCGACTACGACTACGATCCGGTGTGGGCCAAGTGCCGCGAGCTCAAGATCGCGCCGAGCTTCCACAACGGCGCGCGCTCGATCCTCCTCCGCAATTCGCCGTCGAACTTCTGCTACAACCACATCGGCCACTTCGCTTCCGCCGGCCACGCGGTGGCGAAGGCGATCTTCTTCGGCGGCGTGACGCGCCGGTTCCCGGACATGAACTTCGCCTTCCTCGAGGGCGGCGTGGGCTGGGCGTGCATGCTCTACGCCGACCTGATCGGCCACTGGGAGAAGCGCAACCGGAAGGCGATCGAGTCGACGAATCCGAGCAACCTCGATGCCCTCGCGCTGCTCGGCTACGCGCAGAAGTACGGGCGCGAGGCGCTGGTGGAAGCGGTACGGCGGCGCGAGGGGCTCGAGGGCGACTCCAACTCGACCCTGACCGGCGGCATCGAAGACCTCGACGACTACTTCCGCTGCAAGATCGGCGCGAAGAGCGACATCCGCGATCTGTTCGTGCCGCGCTTCTACTTCGGCTGCGAGGCCGACGATCCGACCAACGCCTGGGCCTTCAACAAGAAGGCCAACCCGATGGGCGCTCGCCTCAACGCGATCTTCAGCTCGGACATCGGCCACTTCGACGTGCCCGACATGACCGAGGTCGTGCCCGAGGCCTACGAGCTGGTCGAGCACGAGCTGATCACCGAGGACGACTTCCGCGACTTCATGTTCGCGAACGCGGTGCGGTTCTGGGGCGAGGTGAACCCGGACTTCTTCAAGGGCACGGTGGTCGAGAAGCAGGCCGCCGAGGTGCTGGCCAAGCCGAGGGCGGCCGCGGTCAGGTAGCGCCGCTCAGAGCTCGCGGACGAGGTCCATCAGCCGGCCGAGCGTCGACACGCGCGTCTCGATGTCGTCGGCGGCCGGCTCGACCCTCAACGTCGTGATGCCGGCGGCGCGGTAGGTCGCGAGCCGCTCGCGGACCATCTTCTCGGTGCCGAGGAGATTCGTCTTCAGCACCAGCTCGTCGGGCACGCGCGCCGCCGCCTCCTCGCGCTTGCCGTCGAGCCACAGCCGCTGCACCTCGGTCGCCGCGTCGACGTAGCCGGCGCGCTTGTAGGCGTCGTTGTAGAAGTTGTGCTGCCGCGAGCCCATCGCGCCCAGCGAGAACGCGAGCCCGGGCTTGCGCGGCGCGATCAGCCGATCGACGTCGTCGCCGAACGCCACCACCCCACCGGCCTGCAGGTCGAGGGCCGCCAGCGTGCGGCCGGCCCGCGCGGCGCCCGGCGGCGATGTGGTCGAAGAAGATGCGCGCGTGATCGGGCATGAACGACGTGCCGAGCCAGCCGTCGGCGATCTCGCCCGTCATCGCGAGGCTCTTCGGCGACAGGGTCGCCAGGTAGATCGGAATCGCCGGCTGGGGCTTCGCGGCGGAGCGGAGCGCCTTGCCCTCGCCGCCCGGCAGCGGCAGCGTCGTAGACCGATCCCGTGTACTCCAGCGCGCTCGCCCCGGACGGCGCGACGGACGATCTCGGCCGTCTCGCGCATGCGCTGGACCGGACGATCGAACCGGATGCCGTGCCAGCCCTCGATCACCTGCGGACCGCTCACCCCGAGCCCCAGGCGAAATCGCCCGCCGGACATCGACGCGAGGCTCATCGCCGTCATCGCGATCAGCGCCGGCGTGCGCGTGCCGGCCTGCATGATCCCCGAGCCGAGCTGGATCGTGCGTCGTCCGCGCGGCGAGGAACGCCAGCGGCGTCACGGCGTCGTGGCCCCACGCCTCGGCCGACCACACGCAGTCGACGCCGAGCCGCTCGGCCTCGCTCACCCAGGCGCTCGCCTTCGCCCAGTCGTCGTTGGCCAGGCGCAGCGAGATGGCGACGCTGCATCAGGCGCCGCGAGCCCAGTGCCGCCGCGATCTTCTCGAGCTGGCCCGCGTGGTCGAGATCGTGGACGCGGATGAACAAGCAGCGTCTCGCGCCAGTTGAGCAGGCCGAAGAAGCCGTGTGAGATCGACTGCTCGAGCCGGCCCGTCGGGTCGGCGCGCAGCGCGCGATCGAACAGCTGCTCGCGGTCCCGGTCGAGCATCGCGAGCCACTCCGCGGCGGTGTGGCTCGGCGCCGCCGGTCGCTCCTCGGCATGGCGCCGCTCGCCGGGGGCAGGCCGTCGAGCGCATGCAGGATGCCCTCGCCGAAGTGGCGCCCGGCGTCGACCACGTGGGCCATCACCTCGTTGGCGCTCCACTCGCCCGGCGCGGGCGCCTGCGCGAACCGGCGCAGCCGGCACGGCCACGGCGGCCGCGCGCGCAGCCGTCCCATCGCCTCGCGAACCTTCTCGACGATCGCCGGCGGCGCCAGCTTGGCGCCCTGCGCTTCCAGGTATCCGCGGATCCGCTTCTGCTCGTCCGTCATGGTTGTCATGGCTCCTTGTACCGCCGCGCGTGCCCGGCGCACAAGTCGAGGGTCCGCGGCACTGCAAAGGAACGCCGCGGCGGCTCGGCTTGACCGCCTCCCGCGACGACGTAGCATCGGGCCGCTTTCTCGACAGTCCGGCTCTCGCTGCGGCGGTGTGGGGTGCTCGCGACCTTCGTGATCCTCACTCCGTGGAAGGAGTAGAGAGATGAAATCGGTCCCTGTCGCTCCTCACCTCGCCACATCGCCCTGCTCGTGCTCGCCTGGTATCCCTCCGCGGCGGCGGCACGGGAGAAGGCCGCGACGCCCGGCGATGCCCCAGGGTTCGCCTATGCCGCGCCGGCGTTCATCAAAGAGCTGGACACGCGATATCCCCGCCCAGCCTCCCGTCCCGCCCTCGCCACGCTATGGCGGCGTGTTGCACTTCCCGCGCGACGATGCAGGGCCTTCGATCCGACCGCGGGCTACCGTCCCGGAGCTTGCGCTGGTCTGGGACACCCTCACGGAGTGGGAAGCTACCTGGTATTTCCCCGAGGTCCAGCGAACGCCGATGATCCGCAAGACGCTGGCCACGAGACTGGGAGATGCGTGAATCCCTCGACGTGGATCTTCAAGCTCCGGCAAGGCGTGAAGTTCCACAACCGCCCGCCCGTCAACGGGCGAGAGATGACCGCCGAGGACGTGAAGTACTCGTACAGAGCTGCTGAAGGACAAGGCGCAATACTCCACCCGCGCCGCGCTCGTCAAAGACGATCCACGGTCGTCGACAAGTACACCGTCAAGTTCGAGCTGTCGATGCCCGACCCGAAGTTCTACCTCAACGTGGTCGATTCGTTGTCGCCGGTGATCGTGCCCGCGAGGCCGTCGAAGCGCCTGGTGGCCTGGCCGAGAACCCGATCGGCACCGGCGCGTTCATGCTGAAGGAGTTCGCGCCCGGCGAGGGCGCGCTGCTCGTGCAGAATCCCGACTATTACCTGAAGGACCAGGACGGGCGGCAGCTGCCGTACGTCGACGCGGTCCGTCTATTCTTCACCAAGGACCCCGCCACGGACACCGCGCTGTTTCGCGCCCGGCAGCTCGACGTGATGCGCGTCTCCACCCTGGATCGTGCTCTACGCGCTGATGAAGACCGTCCCCGATATGCAGCTCTACCGCGTGCCGTCGTTCGGATGGGGCGACTACGGCGTGAGCATGGCGCTCGACAAGGCGCCCTACAGCGACGTCCGCGTCCGCCAGGCTCTCTCGATGGCCATCAACCGCGAGATCGTGGCCGAGGTGATCAACCGGGGCGATGCCGCGCTGTACGGTCCGTTCCCGTGGGCCCTCGCCGGCTACACCAAGCGCGCGGACTATACGTACGCCAATCTCGGCCCCAACTATGAATACAACGCGAAGAAGGCCAAGGAGCTTCTGGCCGCGGCGGGCTATCCCAACGGCTTCGACATGGAGCTGGAGTGGGCCGAGTTCCAGGGATGGACGTTCAGCGAGTTCGTTCAGCTCGTCGCGCGCTTCTTCGGCGACGTGGGCGTCCGCGTGAAGCTGAAGCAGCTGGAGACGTCGACCTGGATCGCCAAGGCTGCCGGCGTCCAGCCCTTCACGCACACGCTTGGCCGCCTTCAGCCCCATCGGGGCGCGGGCCGAGCTTCATGGACTGGGTCTACCTGCGCTACCACTCGTCGTTTCCCCGGACGATCAACCGCGAAGGGATCAGCGACCCGAAGCTCGACGATCTGCTCACCACGTGGCGCCTGGATCCCGGCGAGAAGCGGCCGGCCATCCAGCGCGCCATCTGGGACCACCTGCGCAAGAACGTCTACCGCATCACCACGATCGTGCCGCCGCACTACCGCATCACCCAGGCGTACGTCCACGCGGGCGCGAACCCCTATTGCTGGTTCCCCGGGTACTGCTCGTACGAAGCCAAGACAGCCTGGATGACCGAGAAGGCGCCGAGCCGAAAGTTCGAGAAGTTCGCCGCAGTAGGCTGCACGCGGATGCGGACGTACGTCGTGCGCCGCGCCCTGAACGGACTGCTGGTGCTGTGGCTCGTGTCCATCGTGATCTTCTCGCTCGTGCGCATCCTGCCCGGCGACGCCGTCATCATGCAGCTCGACCAGGCCGCCGCCCCACCCCGAGATCCTGTCGCGCGCCCGCCAGGAGCTCGGCCTCGAGCGTCCCTTCCTCGCCCAGTACCGCACCTGGATCACGGGCGCCGTGCAAGGCGACCTCGGCCGCTCGCTGATCACCCGCCGGCCCGTGATGAACGAGCTCCTGAAGCGCATCAACCTGACGTCCCATCTGGCCGTGATGTCGATCATCGTCGCCATGCTCATCGCGCTACCGATCGGCGTGCTCTCCGCGGTGAAACAGGACACCGCGAGCGACTACATGGCCGGCTTCTTCGCCGTCCTGGGCCTGTCGCTCCCGGACTTCTGGCTGGCCACCGTGGTCATCACGTTCCTCGCGATCTGGGTCCAGTGGATCCCGCCCATCGGCTTCGCGCCGCTCTGGGAGGATCCCGCGCGCTGCCTTGAGCCAGCTCCTCATTCCGGCTCTCATCATCGGGGCGCGGCTGGCGGCGGTGTCGATGCGGATGACTCGCTCTTCGCTGCTCGAGGTGCTGCGCCAGGACTACATCCGCACGGCGCGCGCCAAGGGCACGCGCGAGCGCGCGGTGATCGTGCGGCACGCGCTGAAGAACGCATTCATCCCGGTCGTGACGGTCATCGGCCAGCAGTTCTCGGTGCTGCTCGGCGGGCACGGTGATCGTGGAGTTCATCTTCCTGCAGCCGGGCGTCGGCAGCCTGATGCTCGACGCCGTTCTGCTGCGTGACTACACCTTGATCCAGGGCGCCGTGCTGTTCTTCGCCACGGTCATCGTGGTGACGAACTTGCTCGTCGACCTGAGCTACGCCTGGCTTGATCCGCGAATCCGTTACCGCTGACGCCGCGCCCGCCGTATCGCGCGGGGGCTGCGGACGCCCTTCGCCCTGCGCGACGCGTGGGACAAGCGTGGCTGCTCGTGCGGCGCAAGCCGCTTGGCGCGGTGAGCGCGATGATCATCCTCGGGCTGGTCGTCGTCGCGCTCTGCTGGCGCCGGTTCTGGCGCCGCGGGACCCATATCTGTTCAATCTGAACGAGCGTGGATTACCGATTCGGATGCAGGCGCCCACCGCCGCGTTTCCGTTGGGGACGGATCCGCTCGGACGGGATGTGCTGAGTCGGATCATCTACGGGGCGCGGATCTCGCTGATCGTGGGGCTTGCCTCCGGTGCTCATCGGGACTCTGCTCGGCACCGTGCTCGGACTGGTGTCCGGATACTGGGAGGGGCGCTGGACCAGATAATTCAGCGAGGCGTCGATACCACCATGGCGATTCCGGGGATCGTGCTGGCCCTGGCGGTGATGTCGGTCCTGGGACAGAGCCTCACCAACATCATTCTCGTCATTGCGCTGGTGATCGCGCCGGGACCTCGCGGGTCGTGCGGGGCACCGTGCTCGCGGTCAAGCAGCACACGTTCATCGATGCGGCGCAGGCGCTGGGGGCTTCGCCCGGGCGGATCGTGGCGCGGCACGTGCTGCCGAACGTGTTCGCGCCGATTCTGGTCATCGCGACCGTGTGGCTGGGGAACGCCATCGTCATCGAGGCGGCGTTGAGCTTTCTGGGGCTCGGGAACTCCGCCGCCGACTCCGACCTGGGGCGCGATGCTGAGCGGGGAGGGACGGAGGAACCTCGAGACGGCGCCGTATCTGGCGATCTTTCCGGGCGTGGCGATCAGCATCGTGGTGCTGGCGTTCAACATGCTGGGCGACGCCTTGCGCGACCTTCTGGATCCTCGGCTGCGGAGCCGCTGGATTCGATCTCTTCTCGCTCATCACCGGCCGGACCAAGCTCACCCGCCCGTTAGCGCTGCCGGCATGGATGGGGGCACACACGCGTCGGCTCGCCGCTGTCCGTGTGCCAGCGTCCTCCGCGGGCGTTGCAGAGCTAGACAGCGTGCCGTCAACGCGCTCTCACGCGATGTGCGGTTGGCAAGTCGGTCGGCTGTCGCTCGGGGCACGACGCTCGGGTCCCCATGGCGAGTACGGTGCGATGACGGCGCCGCTCGGCGGAACTCGGCATGTCACTCCTGAGCGTCCGCGACCTCAGCGTCGAGTTCGCGACCCGGGACGGCGTCGTCCGCGCCGTCAACGCGGTGAGCTTCGAGCTGCGCCCGGGCAGGTCCTCGCGCTGCTCGGCGAGTCTGGTTCCGGCAAGAGCGTCACGCTGCGCGCCATTCTCGGCCTTCACCCACCCGGTCGCACGCGCGTCAGCGGCGAAGTGCTGCTCAAAGGCCACGACGTCAATCAGCTCGACGAGCGCGCCCGACAAGGCCTTCGCGGCGGGGTCGTGTCGATGGTCTTCCAGGAGCCGATGACGGCGCTCGATCCCGTCTCACGATCGGCCGACAGATCGAGGAGACGCTCGTCAGCATCGAGGCCTCGACCATGCCGCGGCACGCCGGCGCGCGCGCGAGCTGCTCGACCTCGTGCAGGTGCCGTCGCCGGAGCGCTGCCTCGCGAGCTATCCGCACGAGATCTCCGGCGGCATGCGCCAGCGCGCGATGATCGCGATCGCGCTCGCCGTGCGAGCCGGAGCTGCTGCTCGCGGACGAGCCGACCACCGCGCTCGACGTGACCGTGCAGGCGCAGATCCTCTGGCTGCTGCGTGATCTGCAGCGCCGCCTCGGGCCTCGCGCGTGATCTTCGTCACGCACGACCTCGGCGTCGCCGCCGAGATCGCCGACGACGCCGCGGTCATGTACGGCGGCCGCATCGTCGAGCAGAGCGCCCGTCCGCGAGCTGTTCCGCGCGCCCGCGCATCCGTATACCGAAGGCCTGATGCAGGCGACGGTGCGGCGCGGTCAGAAGAGGCCGTGCCCTCGTGCCGATTCCCAGGCGCGCCACCGAATCTCGTCGCGCTGCCGCCGGGCTGCGCGTTCGCCGCGCGCTGCCCGCACGCGAAGCCGGTGTGCGTCGACACGCTGCCGCCGCTTCACGTCGTGGCGTCCGGCCGCGTCGCCCGCTGTCACCTGGTCCCGGAACGATTCGCGCCGGCCGCTCGTCGTGCCATCATCAAAGGAGGACTCGTCATGACACGCTTCATCGGCTTCCTCGCGCGTCGCCGTGCTGTCGCTCGCGCTCGCGAGCGGCGCTTCAGCGGAAGGCACGCTGCGGATCGGCATGACCGCGGCCGACATCCCTACACCGGCGGCCAGACCGACAACGGCTTCGAGGGCTTCCGCTTCGTCGGCTACCAGATCTACGAGCCGCTCATCACCTGGGACCTCTCGCAGAGCGACAAGCTGCCCCGCTGGTGCCCGGGCTCGCGGAGTCGTGGGAGGTGAGCAAGAGCGATCCGAAGAAGTGGATCTTCAAGCTGCGCAAGAACGTGAAGTTCCACGACGGCAGCGCGTTCAACGCCGACGCCGTGCTCTTCACGTTCGACTCGATCAAGAACAAGCAGCGCCGCCAGTTCGACCAGTACGGCTCCGCGCAGATCTCCTGGCGCCTCTCCGCGCTGAAGGCGATGAAGAAGGTCGACGACTACACGGTCGAGTTCGAGACCCCGACCGTCTCGAGCTTCGTGCCGTACCAGATCGTGCTACATGCTGATCGTGTCGCCGGCGCAGTGGAACAAGGTGAAGGACTGGCGGAAGTTCGCGGAGCAGCCGTCGGGCACCGGGCCGTTCAAGGTCACGCGCTTCGTGCCGCGCGAGCGGCTCGAGCTCGAGGCGAACAAGGCAGTACTGGGACTCGAAGCGGACGCCCGAAGGTCGACAAGCGTCGTGCTGCTTGCCGATGCCCGAGCCGACCACGCGCCTCGCCGCGCTCCGCAGCGGCCAGGTCGACTGGATCGAGGTGCCGCCGCCGGACTCGATCGCGCAGCTGAAGGGCGCCGGGCTTCCAGATCGTGACCAACAACTATCCGCACAACTGGGCGCACATCGCTGCGCCTCGACAGAGGAGCCGTGGAACAACAAGGCTCGTGCGCAAGGCCGCCAACTACGCGATCGATCGCGTGGGCATCTGCAAGAACCTGCTGAACGACACGTGCGTGCCGGGCACCGGCGTCGCGTACAAGGGGCCACCCGTGGTTCGGCAAGCCCAAGGAGACGTACGACTACAACCCGGCGAAGGCCGAAGGAGCTCCTGCAAGCAGGCCGGGCTTCGACGGCGTCTCGAAGCGTCCGGCGCGAGCCGTCGCGCTCGATCTCGACGTCGGGCTCCGGGCAGATGCTCCCGCTGGCCATGAACGAGCTCGATCCAGAAGAACCTCGAAGGACGTGGGCATCGACGTGGACCTGCAGCCGATCGAGTGGAACTCGCTGTCACCCAGCGCTTCCGCATCGGCTTCACCGGCGAGAACGCAGGGGCTCAACGCGCTCAACATCTCGTTCGAACTTCCTGGAGCCGTTCAGCGGCTTCGGGCGCTTCTTCCACTCGAAGTCGGTGCCGCCGACGTCGGTGAACATCATGCCGTTCATCAATCCGGAGTCCGACAAGCTGCTGGACGAGGCGGAGCAGCACGTTCGACCTCGCCAAGCAGGACGCGATCCTGGCCAAGCTGCACGAGCTGGTGGTCGACGAGGCGCCGTGGATCTTCGTCGTGCACGACCTCAACCCACGCGCGATGAGCACCGAAGGTGAAGGGCTTCGTGCCGCCGCAGAGCTGGTTCGTCGACCTGACGCAGGTGAGCGGTCGCGAAGTAGCTCGCCGATGTGGGGCTACGTCGGCCGGCGGCTCGTGCTCGCGATCCCGACGCTGCTCGGGGCGAGCATCATCGTGTTCGCGATGGTGCATCTCGCCCCGGGCGACCCGATCGCGGCCGTGCTGCCGGTCGACGTCGAGCAAGGGCGAGATCGAGGACCATCAAGCGAGGCCTACGGCTTCGACAAGCCGCTGCCCGTGCAGTATCTGAAGTGGCTCGGCCGCGTGGTCCACGGGCGATCTCGGCAAGTCGATCGCCACCCGGCGCGCGGTGATCCTCGACGTGCGCGACTCGCTCGCGAACAGCCTCGTGCTGGCGCTGTCGTCCTCGGTGCTCGCGTTCGGCGCCGGCATGGCGCTCGGCCTGCTCGCCGCGTTCCGGCAGGGTCGCGCGCTCGACAAGCTCGCGAGCGCGATCGCCGTCATCGGCGTGTCGGTGCCCCATTACTGGGCCGGCATCATCCTCATCATCATCTTCTCGGTGCAGCTGAACTGGCTGCCCGCGATGGGCGCCGCCGCCGACGGCGGACTCGTCGAGTACCTGCGGCACATGGCGCTGCCCACGATCGCGCTGGCGCTGATCCCGCTCGGCGTCATCGCGCGGGTCGTCCGCTCGGCGGCGCTCGACATCCTGAACCAGGAGTTCGTCCTGGCGCTGCGCGCCGAAGGGCCTCGGCGCGCGCCGCGTCTTCACGCACGTCGTCAAGAACGCCGCGCCGCAGATCATCACCGTGCTCGGCCTGCAGTTCGGCTTCCAGCTCGGCGGCTCGGTGCTGGTCGAGGCGGTCTTCTCGTGGCCGGGCACCGGCTACCTGCTGAACCTCGCGATCTTCCAGCGGGACATCCCGGTGCTGCAGGGCGTGATCCTCGGTGCTCGCGACGTTCTTCGTGCTGCTGAACCTTGCTGGTCGACCTGCTGCAGACGCTGCATCGACCCGCGGATCGCGCGCCACTGATGGCCATCCGATCGCGCTGGCCCCACGGCGCCCAGCCGTCGCCGGCGCGCCGATGTCGTACTGGCGCACGGTCGCGTGGCGGCTCGCGCGCGATCGCGCCACGCTGGTCGCGGGCGCGCTGCTGGCTGCTCATCGTGCTGTCGCGCGGTGCTCGCGCCGTGGCTCGCGCCGTACGATCCGAGCCGCGGGCTCGATCCGGCTGCGGCTGGCGCCGGTCGGTGCGCCCGGCGCACGTGCTCGGCACCGACGAGCAGGGCCGCGACATGCTGAGCCGCCTCCTGTGGGGCGGCCGCATGAGCGCTCGTGGCCGGGCTCACGCCGGTCGTGGTGGCGTTCCTGGTCGGGCACCGTGCTCGGGCGTGATCGGCCGGCTACGTGGGCGGGCTCACCAACACGCTCGTGATGCGGACGATGGACATCTTCTACGCGTTCCCGGCGGTCCTGCTGGCGATCGCGATCTCCGGCGCGCTCGGTCCCGGGCCTGCCGAACACGCTGATCTCGCTCTCGATCGTCTTCGTCCCGCGCGTCGTGCGCGTCGCCGGAATCCGCCACCGTGCAGGTGAAGGGCCTCGAGTACATCGCGGCGGCGCGCGCGCAGCGGCGCCGGCGTCGGGCCGATCGTGCGCCATCACCTGCTGGCCAACGTGCTCGGCCCGATCCTGGTGTTCGCCGAGCACCGCAGGTCGTCGCTGTCGATCATCCTCGCCGCGGGCCTGTCGCTTCCTCGGCCTCGGCGTGACGCCGCCGGCCGCGCGAGTGGGGCCTGATGCTGAACACGCTGCGCCAGTCGATCTACGTCAACGCGATCGGTGCCGGCGCTGCCCGGGCTCGGCCATCTTCGTGACGTCGATGGCGTTCAACCTGTTGTCCGACGGCCTGCGCGACGCGATGGAGATCCGCGCGCTGAGCGCCGGACGGTCAGCCGCTGCTGCAGAGCGCGCGGGCCTGCGCAAGCACTTCCGCTGCGCGGCGGCGTGCTCCAGCGCACGTACGCCTGGGTGCGGGCGGTCGACGACGTGTCGTTCGACGTCTAGCCCAGGCGAGACGCTCGGCATCGTGGGCGAGTCGGGCTGCGGAAAGTCGACGCTCGCCCGGCTGCATCCTTCGACTGATCGAGCCGGACGCGGGCGCGTGCGGTTCGACGGCGAGGACGTGCTGCGCGGCCTCGCCGTCGCGCATGAAGCGCCTGCGCCGCGACATGCAGCTGGTCTTCCAGGATCCGTACGCGTCGCTGAACCCGCGCCTCACCATCGAGGACGCGGTCGCGTTCAGCCTGCTCGTGCACGGCACGCCGCGCGCGGAGGCGCGCGAGCGCGGCGCGCGCACTGCTCGGCCGGGTCGGACTCGATCCGCGTCTGCTACGGCCGCCGCTATCGCGCACGAGCTGAGCCGGCGGCCAGCGCCAGCGCGTGAACATCGCGCGCGCGCTCGTGCTCGATCCGAAGCTGCTCGTGCTCGACGAGCCGGTGTCCGCGCTCGACAAGTCCGTGCAGGCGCAGGTGCTCAACCTGCTCCTAGAGCTGAAGGCGGAGCGCGCGCTCACCTACGTCTTCATCTCGCACGACCTGAACGTGATCGAGTACGTGAGCGACCGCGTGCTGGTCATGTACCTCGGCCAGGTCGTGGAGATCGGGCACCGCGGACGCGCTCGCGGAGGCGCCGAAGCATCCGTACACGCAGGCGCTGTTCGCGTCGGCGCCGAGCATGGATCCCGACCGGCGCATGGAGCGCCCACCGATCGCCGGCGATCCGCCGAATCCGATCGATCCGCCGTCGCGGCTGCCGCTTCCGCACGCGCTGCGCGTTCGCGATGCCGCGGTGCGCGGACGCCGTGCCGCCGCCGGTGACTGGTGGCAGCCGGGCACGACGTCGCGTGCTATTTGTACGACGCCGCAACGGCCGTGATCGCCTGAACCATGTACCTCAGGGGTAATTGGCCGCCCGCCGCGGCCTGCGTATATTGGCTCGCGTGAGCGACGGTAGAGAGCGCGCGGCGACATCTTGCGCACCGCCCAGACCGAGCACGGCCGGCGGCCCCTCAAGCAGTGGCGCGAGCGGCGGCGCATGAGCCAGCTCGGCCTGGCGCTCGAGGCCGGAGATCTCCACGCGCCATCTGAGCTTCCTCGAGACCGGCCGCGACGCAGCCAGAGCCGCGAATGGTCCTGCTGCTCGCCCGCGTGCTCGAGGTGCCACTGCGCGGTACGCAACGAGCTCCTCACGGCGGCCGGCTACGCGCCGGTCTATCGCGAGACGGGGCTGGACGCGCCTGAGATGGCGCAGGTGAAGCAGGCGCTCGGGTTCATGCTCCGCCAGCAAGAGCCGTTTCCCGCGATGGTGCTCGACCGCCACTGGAACATCCTCCTGACCAACGACGGCGATGGGCAAGGTCATGGGGCTCTTCCTCGATCCCGCGGCCACCGCCGCGCTGGGCGCGGCGAACGCGATGCGCCTGTCCTATCACCCGCAGGCGCTCCGGCCTTACATCGTCAACTGGGAGGCGACCGCGGCCGCGTTCATCCAGTGGCTCCACCGCGACCTGCTGCGCACGGGCGACGTCGAGACGCGCCGGCTCCTCGACGAGCTTCTCTCCTACCCCGACGTGCCGCGAGCAGTGGCAGCTGCTCGATCTCGACGCCTCGACGGCGCCGTTCCTGGCCATCGAGCTCGAGAAGGGTGACGTGCGCTTCAGCTTCTTCACGCCTGCTGCGCGAGCCTCGGCACGCCTTACGACATCACGCTCTGCACGAGCTCCGGATCGAGTGCTTCTTCGCCGCCGACGCGCGACCGACAGGCGCTTCGCGCGACTCTAGCGCGCCGCTGGCGCGCACGCCGGCTGCGCGCGGCTCAGTGCTCCACGGTCAGCGTCACGACGGCGCGCAGCGTCGCCCGGCGCCAGGCGTTCGCGCGCCGGTGTCCGTCCGACCCGCCGCGCGCGAGATTGAACGCGTCGGTCACGTGGCTCACCGGCTCGGCGCAGAAGAACGGCCGCCCGGGCGGCGTGTAGACGACGAGGAAGTCGAGCGGCGCTTCCGGCCGTCATGACGAGACGCATCCTGGGCTTCGGGCCACTCGATCACGGCGCGCCGACGCCATCCGACGAAGCAGTTGTCCAGCGCGACTGCGTCGACCAGCGACGCCGCGCGAAAGGTCGGCCTCGGGCCGTGGCGCCGCCAACGTCGTCGGCATCACCTCGTCGTCGGTCAGCCACATCGCCTGAACGTCGGCCGTGAACGTCGTACGCGGCGTTCGCGGAAAGTACGGATGCCACCCGAGCCCAGCCGGCATCGCCGAGTCGCTCGTCGTTGGTCAAGGCCAACCCGACGGTCAGGCTCGAGGGCTCGAGCGCGAAGTGCTGCGTGGCGCGGAAGGCCCACGGCCACGCGCCGGCGTCATGTCGGAATTCCAGGGTCGCCTCATGCTCGCGCACGTCGAGTGGGCGCCAGGCCGTCTGCCACCCGAGACCGTGGATGCTGTGCCGCTCGGGCGGACGATTCAGCGGCAAGCGGACGTCGCGTCCCTGGAACGAGAAGCGCCCCGCGCGGATCCGGTTCGAGTAGGGTACGAGCGCGAACGCGGCGCATTCGAACGGATCGCGTGCGGTCGCAGATGTCGTCCACGGGCGGAGCAGATCCAACGACGCCGCGGCACGCGATCGATCCAGTAGCGCGCGACGGACGCCGCCGGCCGCGGGCGCTAGCACGAGCCCCGCGCCGCCGGCGCGCAGAGTGATAAGGTCCATGGCCTGGAGGGTCTCATGGTCCAAACCGCCTCGTACCCAAGTCTCGAAGCTCGCGTGGCGCTTCGTCACCGGCGGCGGCAGCGGCATCGGCGCGTCGATCGTCGAGCACCTCTGCGCGCAGCGCGCCCGGGTCGCGTTCGTCGACATCAATCACGCCGGCGTCGAGGCGCTGGTCAAGACGATCGCGGAGCGCGGTCATCCGGCGCCCACTTTCTCCCGTGCGACCTCCGCGACATCCCGGCGCTCCAGACGGCCATCGCCGAGGTCAAGACCCGGCTCGGGGCGATCCGCGTGCTGGTCAACAACGCGCGCCACGACGAGCGCCACACGATCGAGCGCGTGACCCCCGAGTACTGGGACGACCGCTTCGCGGTGAACCTGCGCCACCACTTCTTCGCGGCGCAGGCCGTCGCGCCCGACATGGCCGCGGCGGGTGGCGGCTCGATCATCAACTTCGGCTCCACCTCGTGGCTCGTCGGCCAGGGCGGGATGCCGGCGTACCTGAGCGCGAAGGCCGCCGTCGCCGGGCTGACCCGAGCGCTCGCCCGCGACTTCGGGCCCATGAACATTCGCGTCAACGCGATCGTGCCCGGCTGGATCATGACCGAGCGGCAGGTGACAGCTCTGGCTGACTCCGGAGGCGAGCAGGAATTGCTCCGCCGCCAGTGCCTGAAGCGCAAGCTCTTGCCCGAAGACGTCGCGCGCGTCGTGCTCTTC
>ERZ1370068.1029-contig-10940_pt1 | contig 19424 bp, 36 predicted proteins | sample MGYA00561227_ERZ1370068 | MGnify/ENA primary metagenome ERZ1370068 (study PRJEB38410, sample SAMEA6850437) | metagenome | study: Metagenomic assessment of the ecological functions of the soil: analysis of the soil microbiota associated with the...
CCCGGTACTGTCGTTGTACACAGTGGCCCGAGCGCCCTGAGCGCAGAAGCAAACCACCAAAGCTGCTAGTAATTTTTTCATTTCCATCTCTCCTGTACCTTGGAAAAACGATCCTTTGTCCATTGGGTTATGGATTGGGCTGATTATGAACGGATGTGGGACATTTATTTCCCCGTCCTAACCATGTGTACCTCACTGGAAAACAATTTACCAGAATTAGAACACGGTTTCAGCGTTACGCGAGGTGGTCTGGTTATTTCTATCCTAGGCAGCTGCTCGGCCTTGTACTAGGCCCCATTTGATGGGTTGCTAGGAGGCTTAGGTTGTTTAGATAAAATGGCGAGTTGGCGATCTGTACTTCATAAGTCATTCGGGAATGCCAGGAAATCGGGATATTTTTCGACCTATCTTGTCGCGCATCCTTGTGTGTCTCCCTATCGACCAGTCCGGCAAGAGCGCGACGTTTACGAACGGAGACGATCCATCGGAAAGTCTTTCGATTGAGGCTTGCCGTTGCGACTACCCTCAAGGCGAATCAACAAGCGGTCCGGCGTGGAGGCGCGATAGATAAGCCTGGACGGAAATACGTTGGCAGGGTCTTCAAAGACGGCTTCCTTGTCCGAGCACTTTGTCAATTTGAAGGCGGCGATCTTCTTGTCGCGTTCGATCAAGCCCTTTCGAAAGTGACGGATCGACATGACGGGGCGCAGCGCTTCCTTTTCTTCGATCAGGATGATTTCATACAGGGCACGTTCCGCGTCGGGGGCCTATCCGGCACATGCCCAACATCACACCGTTTCGTGAATCGCTCCAATGTTCTTCGACGGGCTCCGGCTGTGTCAGCGCGCTGCCACGCGCCCGACCATCCATGCGAGTTTGGAAATGCGCTTGTCTTTAGGGGAATCATCCATCGCCCACGCAGCGGCTACGCGCCGAACGCAAGAAGTGCGGCGACAACAAGAGCGGTCTTGACATGCGATCGCGAATAACTGAGCGGTTTCATCGTTTGCTCCGAATGTTACCTGGTATCCAAAAGACCTTTCGTCGGCCGCCGATGAACCCTATTCTACCGCGGTCGCGGTCTTCAAAGAAGATAACCCGCTCAACGATATGTACGAATCGGCAAATGTGCCTGGCGTTCCGTGGATTGCACCCTTTGCCGCGCTGTTGCTTTGCATCGCGATTTTGCCGCTGATTGCCAAGACGGAGCGATGGTGGCACCACAACAGGAACCAAACTGGTAATCTCGCTCGCGCTGGAAGCGCGGTGACGCTGACTTACTATTACCTTCGCGGGTACGGATTCGGCGGGGGAGCGAACGCCCTCCGGCCGGTTGGCGGACGGTGCGCGCCCGTTTTGCACCACGGAGTATTAGAAGAATACCTTCCCTTTATCTCGCTGCTTTTCGCGGCTCTATGTCATTTCCGGAGGGATCGGCATTCGCGGTGATATTCCGGCACACCCGCTGACGAACGTGGCATTTCTGGCGATCGGCAGGCGCGCTGGCGAGGTCTGATCGGGACGACGGGAGCTGTCGATGCTGCTCATTCGGCCGCTCCTGGCGACGAATTCCGAGCGGAAACAGTGTCACCCATACGGTCATCTTCTTCATCTTTATCGTGAGCAATATTGGAGGGACGTTGCTGCCCATCGGGGACCCGCCGCTGTTTCTGGGCTATCTGCGCGGCGTGCCTTTTCTTTGGACGCTGGCGTTATGCTGAAGGGAGTGGGCGTTCACTACCGCCGCCCTCCTAGTGATATATTACGTCTGGGACGTGTGGGCTTATCGACACGAGCGGCCGAAGGATATCCGGCGAGACGAGCTTCAAGTCCAGCCCTTTAGGATGGTCGGCGGAATCAATTTCCTCTTGGCTGGGCGGCGTCGTGTTGGCTCACGGCGGCTGCTCGATCCCACGAAGCCGCTGATAAAAACGAGTTGGACGCCTTACATCTATCTTCGAGAAGCTGCTGCAACTCGTCTTCGTGGATCCTCTCGCTGAAGACCACGCCGCGGGTCGCGGCGAGGAAAACAACTTCAATTACACGGCGATTCTCGAGGTCGCTTGTCTTTTCGTTGGTATCTTCGTTTGCGTGCAACCGCCGATCGAGATTCTCGACGCCCGGGGTGCGAGCCTCGGGCTGGACAGCCCGGCGAAGTTTTCTGGGCGACGGGTGCGCTGTCGAGCTTTTCTGGACAATGCGCGCGACGTAGTGTTGTCTTTTTGAGGCGGCGAATTCCATGACCCATGCCCCCGGGGCAGGACGTCCTGCATCTTTTGAGCGGGCACTTCATTCGCGAGGACCTCCTTATCGGCGTCTCTCTGGGGGCGGTATTCATGGGGGCAATGACCTACATCGGCAACGGGCCGAACTTCATGGTGAAGTCGATCGCCGAGCACGAAGGCGTGAAGATGCCAAGCTTTTTCGGATACATGGTGTGCACAGTGGGCTGATCCTGATACCGCTTTTTTGATCGTTGCGAGGCTTTTCCTTTGGAGTTGACCTTTTAGGAATTGAAGGGTCACGGCCTATTTCCAATGGAAGAGGGGGTATAATAGGACGTGAAAGGTAATTGGAGGCGGCGGGGGACCTAACGATAGTCTTGGGTGTTGGTTCTCGGAGGTGTTTGAAGTGGGGCGGATTCGCTGGATTTGCTTCGGTCTTTTCGCGCAGGGGCTTCTCGTTCCACTCTCGCCTCGGGCAGGCGGCCGGGCCGGATGTCATTGTCGGTGACTTGCCGGACGTTTTTCGCTGGGGTCGGATTGGGGGACATCACGGCTCTATTCCGTATGGGGACGAACTCCTGCAATATCGGTGATCAGCCATTGAATTGGGTGGACGCCACCAATCAGCATCCCGTCATCGCCCAGAATATGTATCGCCTCAAGACCGGACGATTCAGAGCAGATCGGACAGTCCTGGCTTAAACACGGTTTCGTGGCCACCAACGAAAGTCTGTGTAACACGTGTTCGATGCCTGGGGGAGTGGTGATCATTGTGCATCCAGGCTGTTCGGACCCCTATGGGGCGGGGTTGAACGGAAATCAACCGTTGCTGGGACCGCGATCGGAGGTGAACGCGGCGACAGGGTACTTCCCTATCCGCCAACCCAACCGGGTTCGCCCACGATCATTGATCGGCGGCTTCAGGTCCATGATGCGGACATTGATCCCGACTTGAACGCCGGAGCGGCTTTATATTTTGTGGAGGGTGAGTACATCACCGACGACGATGCCGCTGCGGGGAACGATAACAACAATGCGTCCTATCGAACTGTCAACGTGACGGAGAATGTCACGAACATCGTTCCAACGCGTGACCCTGACCGGTTCGACTCCAGCAACTAAAGCCCGCGATTCAGGTTTGGAAGGACACAGACCCTACGGTCGATCTTCACACTGTTGATGTCGCGCCGGGGACGGTCGGATCGTTGTCGCGGCGAAAGCGACCGACCTCTTCAACGGATTCTGGCAATACGAATACGCGGTGCAGAATCTGAACTCGGATCGCTCTGTGGGCTCGTTCAGTCGCGTTTGCACAATGCGACGCCCGTCCAGGCGGCCGGTTTTCACGATGTCGACTATCACAGCGGGGGAGCCGTATGACTTGACCGGATTGGCCTGCCCTCGCGTGTTTCGGGGACGCTCGTTTGGGCAACGACTCTTTATAGCGTGAATCCAAATGCCAACGCGCGCGGCTGGGGGACGCTTTACAATTTCCGTTTCCGGAACAAACAGCCCGCCGATATCGAACGCCGTCATCACGCTCGGGCTCTTTAAGCCGGGCTCGCCGACGAGGCGTGACGGTGACGATCAAAGGGCCTTCACCGTCGCCACAGGATTGCAACGGCAACAGCATTCCGGATTATCAGGAAATCAGGGAACCTGTCTCTGGATTGCGATTCGAACGGGCAACCTCGACGAGTGCGATCTGGATTGCAACGGGAACAATGTCGCCGACGCCTGCGAGATCACATCGCAAACCCGTCACTGGACTGCGACAGCAACAGAATCCTGGACGACTGTCAGATCCCCATCGGCAGCCCCGCGCCCGGGCGGAGTCGTTCTGCACGCACGTGGTGCTCGCCGGATTGCAACGGCAACGGCATTCCCGATTCGTGCGATATTTCCAGCGGATTCGATCCGGGTTAACTCGAACGGTCGGCCGGATAGTTGCGACATCGCTCTCGGGTCGAGCCGCGATTGCAATCACAACGGAAGGCCGGACGAGTGCGAGATACCGGTGGGCAGCCCCGCGCCCGGGCGGGCCATTTGCCATGCACGACCGGTTGCAATCCGGATTGCAACAGCAACGGCGTGCCCGATAGCTGCGACATCGTCAATGGGGCGGCGGATTGTAACTCGAACGGCGTGCCGGATAGCTGCAGATCGCCATGAACCCGTCTTTGGATTGCAATCACAACGGGGTGATCGATTCGTGCGGCGAGGCCGATTGCAACAACAACAATATCCCGGACGGCTGCGAATACCCGGCGTGCACGGGAATCCTCCAAGGGCGATTACGACTGCAGCGGAACGGTGAACCAGAACGACATCGCAGCTGCTTTCTCAATGAAATACTGCACCGTGCGCAGCCACGTGCCTGAGTGATTTTGATGGAGATGGCAAAGGCGAACGGGAGAGTGACAGATCAGGGCTTTCGCCAATGCGATGCTCGCACGGGGGGCCGTGGCCGATCGAGTGCCATTGATAGTACGAAACCGAAGTGCCGCCCGGTGCCAGGGCAGCCTTCTTGACGACGCCTGATAAGGGCGTAAAAAGTCCGGGCCCGGCCAGGTTATCTTTACGCTGATGATCGACAACCACTCAGCGGGAGCCAGCCGTCAGCAGCGTGATTTCAAGGATTTCGAAGGCAACTTCGAGCGACGGCGTCTTCGAAAGGATGGCGAACATTTTAGATCTCCTTGCGCTTTGGCCTGCGTGCTGCCGCCGCCGACACTCTTCGTGTCTTTTTCGCAGCGGGTTGCTTCGTTGCAAGGGTTCGTGTCCGTCTCATACCTACTCAAGCCGAAAGGGCGGAATTCTACAGCCGCACGCGGGGGCGGATTCTTGATCGGCTTGCGATGAATCGCCAACACCGCGTCGGCCCTTTTTTCTGCTTGCCGCCGACAATCAAGTCCGATTAATTTATCTAAATAACGGGAGGGGCCAAAACGGTGCCGCAGAACGCTCGCAGGGCCGAATTACTGGCAAAAGCATCCGCAGGTGATCAGACAGCTGACCGGCGAGCTATTCAGCCGTGCCACGGACCGTCGGTGCGCGACGGCTGGCGTACGAGATCCCTGACGCGGTTTTGTTCCAGTCTTTACCGGCCGACGACGTGATGCAGGGGACTTTGCCATATTGATGCTTCTGCTGGGCATCGGCGGATTCGTACCTCGCGGTGTGACGGGTCCGCTGAAAGCCGGCTCACGACTATTGCAAAGAACAACCTGCGGAATGCGATAGAGTGCTGGACGCGGAAAAGCGGGGCGGCGATCGCAGCGAATATGCGCTCCCCGTCAATCCGGATCGCGAGTCGGTCGCGGCCCCTCTATGAACTCCTGGGGGCCACGTCGAACACCCCGAGCCGCCAGGCCGCAACGGTCGAGGCCAAGAGCATCATGCAACGAGCCATCGAGCAGCTCCCGAGGATCATCAAAAGTCGTGCGGATGTACGATCTGGAACGATGCCCCATTGAGGAAGTTTCGCGGCTCTGGGTCGCCGATCGGGAGCGGTGTTCATGCTTCGGGCTCGCAGGCCTTATCGCGCTCGGACTCAGCGGTGAAGTCGCAGTATTTCAGTGGTAACGCGTGGATAGTCGGTGCTGATCCTGCTTAGAGAGTGAACAGAGATCAAAGGGTCTTGGGATTGAGAATCGAGAACGGGGAGCCCAATTCCTTTTCCACTTCGGTCCCTCTATATTTTTCCGGAGCCTCCAGTGGAGAACGGGGCCAAAAACTCGGACCACGATTTGATCGACAGCCGCGCGCAAAGACGGCGGGGACCAGTTCCGCCTCTTTGCTCGGCATGCCACTACCCGCCACCGAGTTGCTTCCCTACGACGTGATGTCCGACAGGATCGGCCGGGAGGCAGGGGTGGTGTCAGGCAAGCCTGTAGTGGCAACGAAACAGCGCAATCGTCGCCATCAAGGCCATCCCGGCGGGGCTCTTCGTCACGCCGCACGAACGAACCTGGTTTCGACGAGAAGTGGAATTCGCCGCCGATTGCAGCATCCGAACATCGTCTCCGTTCTGGACTCCGGGATCTCACCAGGGCAATGACTCTTTGTCATGGAGTATGTTCAGGGGTCGCGCATCGATCAGGATCGAGACGCCCCGAGCTGGCCCCGTACGCGATACGCTGGGACGGTTGGCGGCGATTTGCGACGTGGTGGACTACGCGCACCGCGCAGCGCGTCCCGCATCGCGACTTGAAACCGTCCAATGTCATCATTGATTGGCTGACGCGGCCAGCCGCACATTCTAGATTTCGGTCCGGCCAAGGAGATGGATCACACGGGCGGAAGCTCGGCGGGGATGACGATCTCGGAGCCGGGTCAGATTCTGGGCACCCTGGGCTACATGTCGCCGGAGCAGTCGCGGGCTGTTCGATCAGATGAGCATTCGCAGCGTGTGTGTATTCGCTGGGGGCGATGGGCTATCAGTTGTTGACCGGCGCACTACCCTTAGCCGGCTCGATGGCGGTCTCGAAGACGCTCCGATGCGCATCTGCGCACCAGGATCCCGCACGGCCTCGTCGATCCGCCGCCAGCTCGACGCCGACGTGGACGCGATCCTGCTGAAGGCAGCTGGAAAGAAGTCCGACCAATCGATACTCGACCGCCGGGGACCTTGCGGCGGATATTCGCCGCTTCCTGGCGGACGAACCGATCCACGCACGGCGGATCGGCGTGCCGACTCGAATCGCGCGCTGGACCCGCCGTCACCGGGCGATCTCGACCGCTATCGGTTTATCGCGTTGACGGGTTACTGTGACCATCGGCGTCCTATCCGTCGTGCAGTTAAGACGCAAGCCAACCAGAGCAAACTTGTCAGTGATTTTTGAAAGCCACGATAGCGTTGTTTGATCCCGAAAAGGGGAACGCCGAAAGAGGTGCTGAAAGGCGCATGGACGCGCGGGCCAAGATGGTCAGCGCTGCACTATCGGGCAATCCGGCGGCCGAAGCGGAAGTTCGAAATACGCTCGGGGAACTTTATACAAAGATCAGTTGTTTTAAGGAGGCCGAGGCGCAATTTCGTCCCGCATTAGACATTCGTCCTCAAACTCTACGGTGAAGAAAGTCTCGAAGTCGCCGAAACACAGCGCAATCTTGGCTTCTCGCTCAAGCAGATGAACCAAATTGCCGAGGCCGAGCCGTTGTATCGAAAGGAATTGGCGACACTTCGCGTGTTGCTCAAGCCCGACGACGACCGGATCGCGTACGACCTCACCTACCTGGGCGGGCTCCTGCGCGTCAAGGGCGAAGTATGACGAAGCCGCGCGCTTTTCAATGAGAGCCTGGAGATCCGTCGCCGCCGGTTCCCGGAGGACAGCCGCGAAATTGCAATTGTGAAAAACATGCTCGCGCTCATTTTCCTGGATACGGGGAGTCACGCCAGCGCGGAGAAACTGTTTCGCGACGTTCTCGTTGTGTACCGGCGAGACCTCAGCGCGACCGAACCGATCCGTGTCGCCACCTGTTTGAATAACCTTTGCGGAGTGTCTGCGTGTGACGGGACAGTTGGCTGAAGCGGAAACGCTGTGCCATGAGGGTCTGGAGATTCGGCAGAAGTTATTCCCTGCGGACAATCTCGACGTGGCCGGTTCGCAATTGATTTTGGGTAGAATCCTGATGCAAAGGGCGATCTTCTTTCAGCCCAGGAATCTGACGAACTGCCTGAAAACCCAGGAAAACAAATTGCCGCCGGGTCATCCTACGACGGCGATCACGCAAAGCATTCTTGGTGAGTGCTTAACTCGTCAAAGCAAATTTGCCGAAGCTGAGCCCCTCCTGTTAAAGGGACATCAATCGCTCAATTCAGTGCGGGGCCCGAATTTCGCGGGGACGACAGAGGCACTCCAACGAATCACGGACCTCTACACGCCTGGGGTCGGCCTGAAAAAGCCACCGAATACCTGACGCGGGCCAATAGCTCTGGCCAAGGAAAGTAGTTTTCGTAATGAAACTCTAGTGGATTGGCAGTTCCCGCCTGCTTCGGCGAAATACAACAGCGCTGCCCAGCATCAGAAACAGCAGGGCCAGCGCCGCGAGGCCCGCGTCGGAAACTGCAGGAACTGGAGTTCGGCGAGCCCCTCCGCCGCCGGGGGACATTACGGTCAAGACCGTTCCATTTGAGACGGCTCCCGGCGTGTTGTAGCTCCATTGGAAATCCGTAAAGCCGCCTGATGCCGCTTTGGAACCCGATCGTCGCGCTCGCGCCGCCATTGGGGACCGCCTGATTGACGTCGGCGTACAGGAACTGTGCATACTCAGCGCCTGGAGCGATGCTGACACCCCCGAAGATTTGGGCCTGGAGCCGCACGGAGTTGGCCGCTCTTCCGTCGGTCAGAGCGGTGACTCTGTCGATCATTCCACTGGACGATGAGAGTGGTCCCGCTCACTTTCCAGAAGACGTTTCCATTCTTTCCGCCGCGCGTGCAGCGCCAGGGGCGGCGTTTTCGCCGCTGAGATCGTCCCAACAGACGATCGAAGACTGACGACCGTGGAAGGCGCTGGTGCTCGGAAGCGCGATGTATTGGAGTCCAGATCGTCCTCACCTCGGCAGCTCCGGGTATCCAAGACCGCCGTTGTTCGCCACGACGACGGTGCCTGCCGGAAAGGCGGGATTGCCCACGGGCGAAAAAATCACTGCACTCCCCGTCGTCCGCGAGATTCAGCGGCGTGCCTGTCCCGGAAATATCAATGAACGTCCCCGGCGGTCCGCTGTTGGTCATGAAGATCGGCTGCCGGGAAAACAGTACCGAGCCGGGCGAAAGACCAGGAACCCGTCGTGGTTGAAGCCGCCGTGCAGAGGATTGTTGGGATTGGGCCCGAGACCGGTGTTAGTGCCAGATCCAGTTTGCTGAAACCGGGATGCTCAGTGCGCATTCCACCAAATACGGAGCCGTCGTTAACTTCGTCGGCGGGATCGGCGGGGCTGATCCACAGGTTGTTGGAGGTGGCGTAGGCGATGGCCGTGTTCACCTGCTGCTGCTGCGTAGGCAGGGTATTCCTGGCCAGGGACTGGGATAGGCGGGATTCGTGGCGGAGTACGCGCGGCAGGAAAGACCTGCCAGAGGACGTTGCTCGTGTGGACGGTGCGATTGAACGTCGTGTTGCTGAAGACACCGATGAAACCCTGATCGGAGAGGCGATCGGAGGCGGCCACCACATAGAAGTAATCCGTTGTCGCACGACCCGGTATCGCGAAGTGGTAAGTGGTGTTGTAGTTGTTGCCGCTACCGACGTAGCCGGTCGTCACTGAGTCAGTGCCGTAGTAGGCGTCGAACAGGTTATCGACGCAGATGTAAGTGTCCCAGTTGTCGGCCCCGCGCCGCGACCGCAAACGTCAACATCGCCTGAAGGGCGATTACCCAATGCCGCTGAGGGGGAGCATTGATTCCCACCTTCCCTCCTTGTGGCTGGGAGCGACCACATCCCCCGCAATCCCGCTCTCGATAACTACCCATGCGCCGGCTAGACAGCCAGCTTACCACGCCGAAATACAAAAAGGCCTGCAACAACAAAATCAACAGCACGAGTGCGACGTTTCCGGCGTCCGAGACCGCCGGGATTGAATTCGCATCGACAACGGAAAGGACCATCCCATTCGAGACGGCGCCGGGCGTATTGAAGCTCCATTGCACGTTGTTAATACCCGCGGCGCGCTTTTGAAAGCCGATTGTGGCTGGCTCCACCGTTTGGGGACGGATTGCTGCACATCGGCGTAGATCATTTGATGCATAAACGGCCCCGGGACCGGCGACGACTCCGCCGAAAATCTTGATCTGAAATTTGACCGTGCCGGTCAGTGGTTCAAAGCAGCGCCGATGCAGGACTCACAACGATCCTATTTGTTCCATTGGACGATCAGCGTTGTGCCCGTCACTTTCCAGAGGACGTTTCCGTTCTTTCCGCCTCGCAATGGCAGACCACCAAAATCATCCCCCTTGAGATCGTCCCAATAGGCGAGCAACGACTGTCGCCCGTTAAAAAGCGGAGGTGCTCGGAATGGGGGCGTTCAACGAGGCAAATCGTCCTGGCCTGGAATGCTTGGGAAGCCAAGACCGCCGTTGTTCGCGATCACGACGGTGCCCGCTGGAAAGACGGCGTTTCCGATGGACGGATTAATCACCGATTCCTGGTCGTCCGTAAGGAAGACCGGGGTGCCTGTTAGCGAGATGTCGTCGAAGGACCCCGGCTGGTTGGCGACGAGGTGTCAGCTGCCTGTGCATGGGCAAGGCGAGGGACGCCAAACAGTAACGAAACGGCAACAAAAACATACGATGCCACGCATTTTGACCCTCCTTTCAAGTCCGCACAATTGGGAAGGCCGCCGGGACGATCGGCTTTCGTCGGGCATAGCTGACTTGACAGGACTCCCACTGCCCAAGAGGCCATTGTAATCTATGTGGGGGCCAAAAATGGAATCCCGGTACAACAAGAGAAATCAAAAAAATTCCCGGGCGAAAAACACGATATCTTGTATCTTAATATGGCCTCCATCGATTCGAGAAGGACTCTGCCTCGCGGGGACTATCAGCGGACATTGAGGCCGACGGAATCGCCGAGGCCGGTGTAGCCTAGAGCCCAGGCCAAGCTTGGGAGCGCCTTCGGGCCAGACGCTGAGGTTGAGGTCTCATCGTCCAGCGTCCTGTCGATGTCGTCGAGTGATACGGCGGCGCTGTACCAGCGGGGCCATCGACGGACATAGACCAACTCAGGTGGAGACGTTTCGGCCTTCGTCGATGTCGTATAACTCCCGGATCGAGACGGTGTGCTTTTCGCTCAACTTGTAGTTGCCGCCCAGGGCGAGAACGTTGTTGGCGGTGTCGTGGATGTGGCGCCAGCCGAAGAAGTAGGCGAGGCGGGGTTCGCGTTCGACGGCGAGCGTCACGTTGCTCGTTCCCATGTTTCCGCGGTTCACATCGTAGAACGTTGTCGTGGATGAGCACGGTACTGTCGCTCAGTCGATATTGGAAATTCGTCGCGATGAAGTTGGAGGAAATACTCTCCTCCGGACGGCTGTACATGAAATCGCCGTGACTGCGATCCGACTTTAACGCGGCGGGTTGTAGGGATTAATCGGGCGATCATGCTTGCCGTACACCGCGCTTATCCACCTCTTCGCTTTTTTCCTTGTTGCTGAAAAAGCCGCCCTCCACATCGAAGGTTATCCAGTCGACCGTGCGATAACGACCGGCGCTGCCGCGCTCGGGTCTGAAAGCGGTTGCGAATGCCGACCGTGCCACCGCCGAAATCGTCGATATCTTCAACGCCCGGGTCAAACGGAGTCATGTCGTTCGGATTGCGGTTGGAATGGGCGTTCCACAACGTAAGTCCGGCTTGATGATATGCCGCAGTCGATGCAGGTCGAGCAATTCCGACTCGACGCAATCATCGACCTTGCTGAGCATCATGTTTCCGCGAAGCCCGTAGGAACCGAAGATGCGTCCAAACCCGCCGCTGGTGTTATCCGGATCGCGGCCGCTGGGGCCGTCGTCGTAGGCGCTGCCGCGACCGAGCGACATAGGGCGTCAGCTTGACGGGCCCGAATTCGGGAATGGGAAAAACGAGTTCCTCACGCGTGTCGCCACGCAGGACGGAGCCGGTCGCGCCCGGTGTTGTCGTGGCGGCTCTCGCCATTCTGGCAGCGACGATCGTCGGGCCGGTAGCGAACGACGCCCATGCGAGATTCGCTGTACGCCGTGGCGTACGGCCCCAGCAGCTCGCCGATCAAGCTGAACTCCGCATCGGGCAGATGCTCTGTTTGCGTCAGGAAATTATTGATGCGCCAGTTCGCCAGCGTGGAGAACTGCCAGTTGTCCTGGCAGCTGACGAGGTAGATGTCGGTCTCCTGCTCCTTGCCGTTTTCGAACTCGTTGCGCTCGTAGGATTCCAGGAAGTTATCATCGCTGAAGGTAGGACGCTTCAAGGTTGAGTTCCCAGCCCTTGGGAAGAAACTGACGATGGCGGCAGGTCGCGCGGCCACGGTTGTCCGTATCCGGGTGAGATGTCGCCACGCTCGCTCGCCAAATCGTCCTTACCGGTGATCGTTAATGTAATACGTGCGGGAGGCCCATGTAGTCTTCGCGCTCGTAATCCATGTCGATGCCGATCGCCGGACCGCGTTCGGAGGAAGTAATCATTCTTGAGCGGCTGGCGTCAAAACCCTGCGGCTGTTCCAGGCCCAAAGATTGAACAGATACCAGCGAGTTTCAACGGTCGCACCAAAATCGCCGTTATAGCCGAATTTCGCGTCAGAAGAGCCATACGATCGCGCGAAAGTCGCCTCGCGATAAGGCCAATAGGGCGATCGGCAGGCCATCCACGTTCAACGTTGTTTGGTAGGCGCTGTAGGTTCCGGCCTGCGCACGCCGATGACATCGCCGACCTCGTTTTTCGGCGTGCGATCGACGAGAAGACCTTGTCGGCGCCGATGGCCACGTGCGGCGTATGGAACTCGCTCGTAGTGAATTGGGCCTTATAGGCTCCATATTTCTTCCGGAAAGCTGCCGCACTTCCTGCGCCGGACGTAAATGGGCAAACGATCGCGTCGGTTCGGTGGCGGCGTGACGACATCGAGAATCAGCCCGCTCCTCTTCGAAATTGTAACTAGAGACGCAGCGTTACGCGGATCGTCTCACCCGCTGCGCGTGGGGACGACATCACCCTCCCAGATAGACTGCGGAGGCCCATTCGCGAGCCGCCTGCGAATCGCCGCGACCTCCGGTTCCTTTTTTCCTTGATGCGTGGCGCCCCACGGTTTCGTCGTCGGCGTTTTCTTTCCTTCTTCCGGCATGGCCCTCGTTACTGTCGAACATCCCCGGAAGCGTGCCTTGGCGACCTGGCTCTGATTCAGGAACGACCGCGGCGTCCGCGCGGATTTCCACGAACTCGCCGCTCTCTGCGGAGAGCCCTGCGAAACGGGGACTCGCCCATCAGCTGATAGCTGATAGCGCGAGGGCCCTCGTGCTGCTCTGCAGGAAAGGCGATCACCGGAGAAATCGACCTTCTTGGGGACTTTGGGCCTCTGAATTCGTATTTGCTCAATGTGGGGGCGACTTGAAGCGGCGCCCCGGATTTTTCAACCTTGGCAGGGGGACCGCGACTAGGAGGCGGCGCGCCCTGGTCGCCTCCTCGAAGAGGTCGCCTTCAGCGTCGGACCGAGGAAGAGTGCGAATCCGCATTCACGACGAGCTTGCCAAAGGTGCGAAGCGTGACGAGGAGGCTGGGGCCGGTCTCAGAGGGTGCCTGCGGGTTGATGAATCTCGGCGTCCTGCCACAAAAAAATGTCGACCTCGAGGGTAATGGACTTATTCTGCCACTGGTATTTTTGAACCAAATGACGGCATGGCGGTCTCGAGAAAGTGCTGGCCCATTCGAGCATTGGAATCGCCCTGAATCCGACGACTCGGTGCCGTCGGGTATGGTCAGGTAGGCGAGCTTTCCAAACAGTTCGAGATTGAAATCGCTGATGCCGGGCGGCAGTAGAGGCTGAATGAGACCAATGTCGCTGCCTTCGCCGAGAGACGGAGCCTGCTGAGTTGTGCGTGCTTTTGAGTCGTTCGGGGCGAGCGTGCAAGGCGGGCGCAAAGATTATCTGTGTAGGCGCGGTCACCCGCGCGATGGCGCACAACTTCAATACCTGCATTTTGTACGATAGGACCCGTGCAGCGCGTCTGGGGCCGGTCGGTGCGGCATCCGCGCTATCCAAATTCCCGACGGGCGCGAATTATAAGTCGTCGGGGTCGTGTGTCAATCAAGGAACCCCTGTGCAAGAACGCGAAGATACTCGCTGATTTACGGTCCCTTGGAGTCAACCGGCGAAAAGGGGCCTCGATAAACGCAATTTGGACAGGGCATGTACGGCAAGAAATCACGAATCGACTTAACAGGCAATCCATGCAGATAGCGCGCCAAGCGGCGAACTTAATTCAATCGATAGTTTCGCGTCGTGAGGCTCGGAGATAGAGCGTCGCCGCGGGGCCCCGTGGCTCTCTCGCCGGTCTTCCGCTTTGCCGCTCCTGCTGCAGGCTGCAGCTGGAACTGCCCTGCCCGGCGCGAAGCAGAGGTGTCAAGCTAGGCGGGCGGCGATTATCGCCGCCAGGACTATCGTGCGGCCCAGACAAAGTTGACGGAATTATCACCACCACAAAAGCGATGTATTACCTTCGGGCAGCTTTGTGAGGTCAGGAGCTGCGACAGCTCGCGGCTGCTTGCGAGAAGGTGAGGCGATGCGTCGCGCCTGAGACAAGATGACCGCCGAAGCCCATGCGATGGCCGGCACCTTGAATTTTGAAGCCAGCAATGAAACCGACGCGATCGATCACTTCGCCCAAGCGGCTAAAGATCTTCGAAAAGCCCCGGCCGACTTGGTGCGGTATCGCTACGCCGTCTGCTTACAACGTCAAGGACGGTGGTCGGAGGCGAGACGCGAGTTCGGAACGCTGGTGCAAAGGTATCCCAGCGGCGATATCGGCGAAAATGCCCGGCATAGGTGGAGTGGAAGGGGATGTTCCTGTCCAATCCGGTTAAGATCTGGACCCCGCCTCGGCCGCCAAACTGCAGGTTCAGAAGCTCCGGAGTCCGGTCTGATCTGCGCATGGAGGGCGCGTCGCGCTGGAATAAACCAGCGTCGCGTGGTTTGTATTGGCGATGCCCGACTTATGCCGTGGCGCAGGGTACGCAGGATCCGCGCCGCTGAAATTTCGGACGCCGTGATCGCATAATCATGCTGGAGTCGTCGGAGATACGTGACGGTGCTCAGGTCAAAGTGGCGTGTTAATGGGTCGAATGCAGAATTGGTAGCGCTCAACGTATCAATGAAGAATTCAGATTGTCATTTTGAGATCTAGCAAGGCCACAGTCTTGATCCTCGCGCGCGTTACAACGCGTAAGGTCGACGCGCCAGCGCAACCAACGCGGCGGTCCGCGCCTGTGTGCGACCATAGGGCGTAATCGAGATCGACGCGGTCGGCGACGGAGCGGCTGCGTTCGTGGCCAGCGAGGGGCGGTGATCCGTTTTGCCGCCGAGTTCGAGGACCGGCAGCTGGGCCAAACAGTCCCAGTGATTGGAGGTATTTGCGCGCATCGATCTGGACCGGGGCGAATCGCAATTTCCCCAGACGAACGTGCAGGGATGACCCACGCAGTTCATCGAGAACGGCCTCGCACAGATGTCACGCCCCGCGAAATGGACGAACCTGCTCGACCCGCGAGCCAGGCCGAATCGCGTTCGCCGTGGCGATGGCGTCGCGTGGCTGTCGGAGAGAGGCCACATGAGCATAGTCCCCTCACTGGTAGCGCCCGGAGCGGATGTCGGCCGGCTCATTCCAGTCCTACGGCTTTGAGCCTCCTCGTTCTTGAGTTCGTCACGGCGGACGCACAGGCGGGACAGGGTTCGACCATGCCATGTCGCCTTGCTTCAATAGCCGCCTGAATAAACGGCGAACTGCCGATGGGCTGACGAAGTGCGCGCACGGATGCCACGAAAGGCTCTTCAATCGTCGTGAAGACGACAGCGTCGCATTCGTCCGCGTTGGCGACGAGAAGGTCGAAACGCGGAGGTCAGATTGGGCATGTCACAGGCGAGTAAGATACAGCACGGGCCGTCCGCCGCGACAGTAGAAGCGATTCGAGCCCGCCGTCGGTCCGAGGTTTGGACGGTGATCCGGTACCTTTGGCCTTACGATTTGCAGCGATGGCGGCAGGTCGAAATGCGGTTGTCCGAGAAGCAGTACGTCGTCGGTGATATTTCGAGCAACGTCTACCGTTCTTTCAGAAGAGTTGCATCCATCCAGCAGCAATGCCGCGCGCCAGAAAGCGCGTGCCCATGCGGCGGCTTTTTCCGCCGTCGGGATTTCCGACGGCAGATTCATGGCGTCACCTGTACGTCTGTGCGTAATCGCGAAACAAGCCCACGATGTTTTCGTTGCTGGGCGATGTAGTCGGCGAGCGGCAATTCACGGACCGCCGGTTTGGTGGCGTGAAAGCAACGTTGCCCGGCCGCCTTGATCGTGGAGGACGAAACCGAGGTGGCCGACGCATGGAGCTGCCACCCTTCAGAGCGGACGAAGTTCGATGATATCGCCATCGTGAAGCGATCCGATGACGGCCGCAAGTTGATCGCGTCGTATCATTACATCCTGAATTCTTGAACAGCCCGGAATAGTCGGACCGAAGCGTTTGAAAAAGGCCGCGCGGTCAATGTGGACGTCGATCGGCGCGGCTTCGGCCGGCATCGATTTTGTGATGTCTTCAAGAGCACGCGTTGTTTACGTTCCAATCCGCCTCCGTGAAATGATTGCGGCTGAGCATGCCGATTCGACCCTCTCTGTAGCGAATCCTTTGCAGTGTTTTGAAAAATGACGAGCGCAGTCGGCGCAAAGCAGACATCGCCAGCGTTTGCTCGACAAACGTCACGCAGTCGCTCGCGGTCAGGCACACCAGCGGATCGGAGTCGTAAAGTTCCGAATGGGTATTCGCCGAGCGGACCGGGCGATAGGTCTACTCCGATGGTCGCGCGGGCCAAGATGACCAGGCACGCTCGCTGCGTATCCGGCTGAACCCGTGACAGCCGGTCGAGGTGAATCCGCCAAGTTGTTTTCACTCAGTCTGAAGACTCGAACGTCGTCTTGCGGCGTTAAGAGTTGAAGCGGGATGTCCACACGCTCCCAGAAGCACCGGCGACAGAATCAACGGCAAGTTGGAAGAGCGAAGGATCAATACAGCGCGCTCTCGATGGGAAGGAATGCCGAGCTGGCGCGGTATTTCGCGATGGTCCGGCAGGCCACGGGAATCTTCGCGGTTCGATTGTAAATCTTCACGATCTCGTCGTCCGTCAGCGGGCGTGACTTGTCCTCGCCATCGACGATTTCCTTGACCTTGGCTTTCATACTGTCCCACGTCGGCTTCGCCAGTCGCGTCGGTCTGGCCGCCGACGAAGAATTGGCGAAGGGGTAGAAGCCCTCGCGGAGTCTGGATGTGCGCCGTCCACCGTTCGGCTGATGGTCGAGGGTCGCATTTCAATTCTTCGCCAAGGTCGCGCATCACGCGGGCTTTGAGAAACTGAGGACCGTAGTCAAAAAACCTCGCCGCTTGGCGATCGAGGAGGATATGGCCGATTTGAGCAGCCGCTGGCGGCGGTATTCGATGGCGTCCTTCAGCGCGCTGGCCGATTCAATTCGGCCCTCGATGAATTCACGCGTCGCCTTGTCGGTGGAACGGTCTTGAAGCATCTGCCGGTATTGCGCTAAGAATTCGCAGGCGCGGATTGTTGCCGCGGGCCAGACGAAGCGTGTAACCGTCGCCTTCATCGGCGTAATCCACGATGATGTCGGGAGAAATCCGCGGGACGTTCGGCGATTGGACCAGCGGCGCCGGGATGGTGGTGCAACTTGCCGATGATCTTCAGGGCGGCTCTTGATTTCTTCGATCGATGCGCGGTCGCATCACGGCCACCGCAGAGGTACTGGTTTCGATAATTCAGCAGGTGATGGCTTGGGACCAGTTCTTTACAGAGTGGATCAGACTCCGGACCACTGGGCTCCTTCCTCCTTGGCGCGAAAGTTGGATCATGAGACATTCGACGAATCGCGCTTTTCCACGCCGGTCGGTTCCAAAGTCTGTACGAGCTTCAAGGCCTTTTCCAAAGACTCCGTGTCCAAGGGCGGCGTGCGCGACGCGGCGATCTGTTCCAAAGCACCGCCTGCTGTTCGGAGTCCGGTGGATGATCAGCGGCGTGGCGTCGGGCGTATCGCCGTTTTCACACCCAGCGGATGATGCTCTTCTTCCGTGCGAAGATAACCGTCCTCGTCGAGCCAATCGATGATGGCCTCGCCGGCTTGTCGAATCGATGGGTCCGTTTCAATCAGGGACCATTGCTTGAGAAGTTGATCGCGCATAGCAAGCATTGCTACCGCGGCGAAGCCATGTTAGCCCATCGCATCGAGCTTCGAATCACGATCGCCGTTCATGCCGCCGCCACTGCCGCCGCGACCGAGGCGAGGTCGTGGTCGAATTCCGTTTCGCGCGACATCGTTCGAACGCTCAATCGGCCTCGGCGTTGTTGGATTCGGTGCTGGAAGGTCTCGCGCGCCAGGGCTTTTTCCGGTTTCGCCGACCTCGGCTGCGTTCTTCAGGACCGGATTGGTTAATTCCTCCCGGACCCTGGCCTCGAGGGCCGCGGCGGCAAGGGTAAGAATCTCCATGGTTTGGATCAGTTAGGCGTGAGGCCGCTGCTTAATCACGGCGCTATCGCTGGGAGGGCAACATGCTGGAGGGTATTGAGACATTTGTGACTCGATAACTCGGAGGCTCAATAAGCAGCTTACGTGAGAGGCCGACGATTACTTCGGATCGGCGTTTCGCCTGCTGAAAGTGAATTATACAGACTCTTATTGGTCAGGACCACGAGAAAAAAATAGTTTGTAGGCATAGTTCTTGCTAAAGTTTTGAGAGGTACAGTTTGCCATCTAAAAGCCTCAACAGCCTTCGATGGCATCCACCAACACCTTTTTGGTCATGTTGATCTCTGTGAGCGGAGGAAGCCCGCGCGCTTCAGGCGGTGATTTGAACATTGTGCCAGGGCGGACGCTCTTGGGTGAAGGGCGGTGCTTCGCGCTTCGGCGTCAGGAGTTTGTGGCGAGACGATCTCCCCACTTTTTGCCGCCGGCACCCTGCACCTGAGGCGTGATGATCCGTCACCGGGTTCGTCCCGTCCGAGCGGGGCGATGTGGTAAGCAAGACGTGATAGACTCCTCGGATCAGACCGGTCCGCTAAACAGCACATCCTTGGGTTATCGACGGCAGGGCATCACCAGCTGATCGCGCCCGTGCGTCGGCAGATCGCACACTGGAATTACATTTCGATCAAGTTGAAACCACAGATCCTTTATTGTGGGCAACTTTCCTTGACCTCGCGGATGGCGGGGCGACGCAGGGCGTCATTGTCTGACTTGAGAATATGAAAGGCAAGACGCGTTCCCGCCAGCGCACGGCCCGATGCCGGGAAGCTTTCGGGCACTCACGGCCATCAGGCGGGTGAGGGAAGATGGCGTCGGATCCGCCATGATTCATGACTCCAACGGGTTGGAGAATAGCGAATGGCGAATAGCGAATAACGATACCGTATCGCTAAGTCTGCGCTCGGGCTGACGCGCTTTTCGCTATTCGCCATTCGTTATAGAAACGTGAAAG
>ERZ1370068.8861-contig-7682_pt1 | contig 19423 bp, 29 predicted proteins | sample MGYA00561227_ERZ1370068 | MGnify/ENA primary metagenome ERZ1370068 (study PRJEB38410, sample SAMEA6850437) | metagenome | study: Metagenomic assessment of the ecological functions of the soil: analysis of the soil microbiota associated with the...
TCCCGTTCCGGATCGCGGCCGGCCGTCCCGTGAGCGAAGTGCTGCAGCTGCCCGCGGCGGTGATGCAGTCGATCAGTTCGGAGTCGCGGGTGGCGCGGCGCCACGAGTTTCGCTATCGGCCCGTCGATGGCCGGCGGGAGCTCGAGATCGGCCTCACCGCGACGCATCTCGTGACGCCGCGCGGCCGCGCCGGGTTCCTGTTCACCTTCAGGATGTGACGGTGATCAAGAAGTTCGAGCGCGACGCGGCCATTCAGCAGCGCCTCGCCGCGATTGGCGAGATGGCGGCCGGAATCGCGCACGAAATTCGCAATCCGCTCGCGTCGATGTCCGGGTCGATCCAGATCCTGCGTCACGAGCTGCCGCTCGACGCCGAGCAGGAGCAGCTGATGGACATCGTGCTGCGCGAATCGGAACGGCTCAACACGACGATCCGTTCGTTTCTCGCCTACGCGCGGCCGCAGCGGTTCGAGATCGCGCGCTTCGACATCGCGCCGCGCGTTGAACGACACGGCGCTCCTGCTGCGCAACAGCGCCGAAGTCCACGACGGCCATGAGATCGTCGTCGACGTTCCCTCGACCGAGCTCTGGTGCACGAAGCCGGACGAAGGGCAGATCAAGCAGATCGTCTGGAACCTGGCGACCAACGGACTACGCGCGATGCCCAACGGCGGCCAGCTGAAGCTGACGGCCGCGGTCGAAGCTGCGTCCGACGGCGTCGCGCTGTCGGTGCAGGATCAGGGCGCCGGCATCCCGGCGGAGGAGCTCGACGGTCTCTTCCAGCCGTTCCACGGCTCGTTCGCGAAAGGCAGCGGCCTCGGCCTGGCCATCGTCCACCGCATCGTCAGCGACTACAACGGTGAAATTCAGGTCAGTTCCCAGCCAGGCGCCGGAACCACGGTGGCGGTCCGGCTGCCGGCTCGCGCGGTAGCGATCACATGAACACGGCGGCTCAACCAGCTGCGCCGGCGGCGGATCGCCGCCCGCCGCGCATTCTCGTGGTGGACGATGAACGATCGATGCGCGAGCTGCTGGCGATCGTGCTCCGCCGCGAAGGCTACGAAGTGCTGCTCGCCGAGAACGGACGCTCGGCGGTCGACATGCTCGAACGGGAGCCGGTCGATCTTCTGATCTCCGACATCAAGATGCCGGATCTGAGCGGCGTCGACGTGCTGCGCGCGGCGAAGAAGATCGATCAGGACATCCTCGGCATCATGATCACCGCGTTTGCGTCGACGGAAACCGCCGTCGAAGCGATGCGGCTCGGCGCCTGCGACTATCTGAGCAAGCCGTTCGACGTCGACCTGCTCAAGATGAAGGTCCGCGAGAAGATCGAGAACCGCCAGCTGCGGCAGGAGAACGTGCTGCTCAAGCGGACGCTCGGCCTCTCGCACCAGTTCTCGAACATCATCGGACGCAGCGAGGCGATGCTCGGCGTCTTCAAGATGATCGAGACCGTCGCCCGCACCAACAGCACGATCCTGCTGACCGGCGAATCGGGCACCGGCAAGGGTCTGGTCGCGCAGGCGATTCATTTCAACTCGCTGCGGCGCGACAAGCCGATGGTGTCGCTCAACTGCGGCGCGCTGCCCGAGACGCTGCTCGAATCGGAGCTGTTCGGACACATGCGCGGCTCGTTCACCGGCGCCGACTCCGAACAAGAAAGGGCTGCTCGAAGTCGCCGAGCACGGGCACGATCTTCCTCGACGAAATCGGCGAGATGAGCGCCGTGATGCAGGTCAAGCTGCTGCGCGTGCTGCAGGAACGGCGCTTCCGGCGCGTCGGCGGCCTCGAGGAGCTGCAGGCCGATATCCGCGTCGATCGCCGCGACGAATCAGGATCTCGCCCAAGCTGATCGCCGACGGACGCTTCCGCGAGGATCTCTACTACCGCATCAACGTGATCCCGATTGACGCTGCCGCCGCTTCGCGACCGGCGCGAGGACATTCCGCTGCTCGTCGGATCACTTCCTCGCGAGATGTACGCCGAGCAGATGGGCAAGCAGATCACTGGCATCGTCGCACGAGCGCGATGGAGCTGCTCGTCGCAGCACAACTGGCCTGGCAACATCCGCGAGCTCGAGAACGTCCTGGAGCGTGCGGTCGCGCTCGAAGCGACGCCGACGATTCTTGCCGACAGCCTGCCGCTGAGTGATCCGCGGCGACGTGCCGCGCACGCCGCCAGCGCCGGTCGATGCGCTGCCGGACTCAGGCTTCGACCTCGAAGCGCACGTCAAAGAGATCGAGCGCAATTACATTGCTGAAGCGCTCAAGCGTGCGGGCGGCGTGCAGGTGAAGGCCGGCAGAGCTGCTGGGAATGAGCTTCCGGATCGTTCCGCTACTACGTCAAGAAATACAATCTTCGCTAGCAAGTCGGAGCCGACGTTCGTTGTCAGTTGGTCGTTGACAACAAACGTCAATATCACGTTTTGGCAGCCGGCGTCAGGTTAGAGCGGCCAGTTAGTCCCTCGTTGCAGTCACTTACAGCCTCATCGGTCGGACCAAACACCCTGGCACCGCAGTTGCTCTAAGGGAAGCACGCGCCACGAACAACTGCAACGGTTGAAAGGGTGGCCGTCGAGATGTCCAAACAAACTAGGAGAATAGAATGAAGAAGCAAAACGCCAAGGGTTTTACGTTGATCGAGCTGCTGATCGTCGTCGCGATCATCGGCATCATCGCCGCGATCGCGGTGCCGGGTCTTCTGCGTGCCCGTATGTCGGGTAACGAAGCGTCGGCCATCGGGTCGATGCGCGCCGTGAACAGCGCGGAGTCGACGTTCTCGTCGAGCTGCGCGGGTGGCGGCTACGCCACGTCGCTGGCGCAGCTGGCGACAGGCGCCGTCAGGCAGCACGGCCGGCTTCGTCAGCCCCGACATCGCGACCAACGGCGTCGTGAAGAGCGGCTACGTGGTCAACGTCGGCCCAGGCGTAGTCAATGCGAGTGTCACCGCTCCAGGCCAGCACCTGCAACAACATCGGCGACGCGGTTTCGGACTACTACGCCGAGGCGCATCCGGTGACCGTGGGCTCGTCGGGTCAGCGTTCGTTCGGCACCGACCAGCGCAGCACGATCTTCCAGAACGCGCTGGGCGTGGCGTTCGACGAACGCCACGGTGGCTTCAGCGACGACCCCGATTCAGTAAGCACGCGTCATCTCTTGACACGAGACGGGATGTCGCATCGCGCGGCATCCCGTCTTTGTTTTTGGGGCGAACGAACAGATCAGTATGACGGGCAAATCACACGGATTCACGCTGATCGAACTGCTGATCGAGGTGGCGATCATCGGCATCATCGCCGCGATCGCCATTCCTCGTCAGTCCGTCGTGACAACAAACGTCAATATCCAAGTTCTGGCAGCCAGCGCCAGGTTCGAGCGCGCCAGTTAGTTCCATCGTTTCAGTCGTTTACAGCCTCAACCGTCCATCCAAATGCTCTGGCAGCCAGGTTGCTTTCAGAGGCAGCACGCGCCACGAACAACTGCAACGGTTGAAGGTGGGCGTCGAGTGTCCAAAGAAAACTAAGGAGAATGGAATGAAGAAGCAAAACGCCAAGGGTTTTACGTTGATCGAGCTCCTCATCGTCGTCGCGATCATCGGCATCATCGCCGCGATCGCGGTGCCGGGTCTTCTGCGTGCCCGTATGTCGGGTAACGAAGCGTCGGCCATCGGGTCGATGCGCGCCGTGAACAGCGCCGAGTCGACGTTCTCGTCGAGCTGCGCGGGTGGCGGCTACGCCACCGTCGCTGGCGCAGTTGGCGACGGCGCCGTCGGGCAGCACGGCCGGCTTCGTCAGCCCCGACATCGCGACCAACGGCGTCGTGAAGAGCGGCTACGTGGTCAACGTCGGCGCAGGCGTAGTCAATGCGACTGTCACCGCTCAGGCCAGCACCTGCAACAACATCGGCAACGCGGTCTCGGACTACTTCGCCGAGGCGCATCCGGTGACCGTCGGCTCGTCGGGTCAGCGTTCGTTCGGCACCGACCAGCGCAGCACGATCTTCCAGGACTCGCTTGGCGCGGCGTTCACGAATGCCACGGTGGCTTCGGCGACGACCCCGATTCAGTAAGCACGCGTCATCTCTTGACACGAGACGGGATGTCGCATCGCGCGGCATCCCGTCTTTGTTTTTGGGCAAACGAACAGATCAGTATGACGGGCAAATCACACGGATTCACGCTGATCGAACTGTTGATCGTGGTGGCGATCATCGGCATCATCGCCGCGCTCGCGATTCCCGGGATGCTGCGCGCTCGCATGGCGGGTAATGAAGCCTCGGCGATCGGCACGTTGCGAACGGTAGTCAATGCGCAAGCGACCTACGCGTCGAGCTGCGCCCGGAACGGCCATGCACAGTCGCTCCAGGACCTGGCCAAAGCGGGCTCTTCGAACGTCGGTTTCATCAGCCCGGATATCGCCAGCAACGGCGTGCTGAAGAGCGGATACGTGACAAACGTCGGCCTCGGCACCGGCGCGGTTACGATCACCCCGGCCGCCGAGACCTGCAACAGCGCCAGCGACGACGCCGTGGACCGATACTACGCGGAGACGCATCCCGCCGCGCACGGATCGACCGGACAGCGGTCGTTCGGCACGAACCAGAAGGGCACGCTCTTCCAGGACACGACCGGCGCGACGTTCACGGCCGTGGCGGTGGAGTCGGCGACGCGCGCCGGTTCAGTAGCAGGCGGTTCCGCTTCGCGAAGACCTTGGCCGGTACGCTACACTCCGTCTAATCCAGGCAGCCCGCCGGCGTCCGTCTGCCGGTGGTTCGCCGTTTCTGACGCATGAGTCGGACCGCCGCTCGCATTGCATTGATATGTGCGCTCATCGGCTTGGGCGCGTCCACGGCGGCGGCGTACGTCCATTACCGTCTCGTCTTCGATCCCAGCTACCACAGCTTCTGCGACGTGAGCTCGAGCATCAGCTGCACGCAGGTGTATCTGAGCCGCTACAGTACGTTCCGCGCGATTCCCGTCGCGATTTTCGGCACCCTCTGGTTCGTGGCGGCGGCGCTGCTGTCGATCGGCGGCATGACCGCGCGTCCGAGCGTGCGCGAGAACGTGCCGGGCTATCTGTTCGTGCTGTCGACGCTGGCGCTCGCAGTGATCCTGTACCTGGGCTACGCGTCGGTCTTCGTGCTGAAAACCTACTGTCTGCTGTGCTTCATCACGTATGCCGCCGTGATTGGGCTGTTCGTCGTCAGCGGCGCGGCAACGTCGTTTCCTATGACCACCCTACCTCGCCGGGCCGCACGCGATCTGCGCGTGTTCGTCACCAGTCCGCTCGCGATCATCGTGGCGCTGCTGTTCTTCTGCCGGCGCCGCGACGACGCTGGCGTTCTTTCCGCGTGAAGGCGCCGGCGGTTCGTCCGCCGCGCAGGCGGCCGCACCGCCGCCGAGCGCCGCGCAGACCTCCGAGTTCGAGCGCGTCATGGCGACGGCACCGCGCGTGGCGATGGCCATCCCGGCCGACGGCGCCAAGGTGCTGATCGTCGACTTCAGCGATTTTCAGTGCCCGTTCTGCCGGCAGGCGTTCTACGCCTACAAGCCGATCATTCAGAAGTACGAGCGCAGCAGCCGGGTCGGTGAAGTTCGTGCTCAAGGACTACCCGCTCGACTCCGAGTGCAACGTCAACGTCGCCGGCGGCGGCCCGCATCCCTCCGCGTGTGAAGCCGCGGTGGCCGTGCGCCTCGCGCAGCGTCAGAACAAGCTCGAGGCGATGGAGGAATGGCTGTTCGCCAACCAGCCGTCGCTGACCCCGCCGGTCGTGCGCCAGGCGGCGCGCGACGTCGGCCAGATCACGGACTTCGACGCGAAGTACGCCTTCACGCTGGATCTGGTCAAGGGCGACATCGCGCTCAGGCATCAACTCGGCGTCCGCTCGACGCCGACGCTGTTCATCAACGGCGTCAAGTTCGAAGGCGTGCTCGCGCCGCAGTATCTCGACCAGGCGATTGCCTACGAGTTGAAACACGCGACGAAATGAGCGCCCGCGGCCACGAGCGAGGCGGCGGCGCGAACCGCGGCGAAGCCGCGGCGCCGAGCGAGCGCGAGCGGGAGTGGAGCCCCGCGAGCATAAAAAGACGTGCTTGCGCTTGCAACGTACGAACTGACGAAGGACTACGCCGTCGGATTCTGGCGTAAGCGTCCACGCCGCGCGCTCGATCGCCTGACGCTCGAAGTCGAGCCGGGCGAGGTGTTCGGCTTTCTCGGTCCCAACGGCGCCGGCAAGACGACGACGCTGAAGCTCCTCATCCAGCTGGTGTTTCCGACCTCCGGCCGCGCCGAGATGCTCGGCCGGCCGGTCGGCGATCTGAACGTGAAGCGGCGCATCGGATACCTCCCGGAAAACCCGTTCTTCTACGACTACCTGACCGCTGAGGAGTTCCTGGTCTATTTCGCCGGCCTGTTCGGCATTCGCGGAGCACGGACGCGCGGACGCGCGCGGCGCGCCTGCTCGACGAGGTCGGGATTGGCGCCGAGCGGCGGCTGCAGCTGCGAAAGTTCTCGAAGGGGATGATCCAGCGCGTCGGGATCGCGCAGGCCCTCATCAACGAGCCGGAGCTCGTGATCTTCGACGAGCCGATGTCGGGCCTCGATCCGCTCGGCCGCCGCGACGTCCGTTCTTTGATCCTGCGGCTCCGCGACAGCGGATGCACGGTGTTTTTCAGCTCGCACGTGCTGAGCGATGCCGAAGCGCTGTGCAACCGCGTCGCGATTCTCGCCAAGGGGCGCATGGTTGCGGGCGGACGGATGACCGACCTCGCGCAATTCCGTGTGCACGGATGGGAGCTCGTTGTCGGCAACGCGACCGATGACGTCGTGAAGCCGCTCGCGTCGCGCGCGCGGCGGATCGTCCGCATCGCCGAAGGTCGTTATGCGCTCGAACTGCCGCTGGAGTCCCAGCCAGAGCGGCTGCTCGCCGAGCTCATCGCCGCCGGCGCCACGCTGGTGTCGCTCAATCCGATCCGCGACACGCTCGAGGACTACTTCGTCGAGAAGGTGACGACGGCGCAGCCGGCGCCGGCACCCGGTGACGACACCGAACAGAGGCAGCGCTGATGCGGCCGGTCGCACTCATGGCGGTGAACGTATTCCGCGAGTCGGTGCGCGACAAGGTCCTGCACAACCTCGTGTTCTTTGCCGTCCTCCTCATCGGCGCGACCTACGCGATCGGTCAGCTGACGGCGGGGCAGGACATCAAGATCATCAAGGACTTTGGCCTGGCGGCGACCTCCGTCTTCGGCCTGTTCATCGCCGTGTTCATCGGCATCGGGCTCGTCTCGAAGGAAGTCGAACGGCGCAGCATCTACGCGCTCATGGCGAAGCCCGTCGAGCGCCACCAAATCGTGCTCGGCAAGTATCTCGGACTGGTCGGCACGCTCGCCGTCAACCTGTCGATCATGGCCGCGGCGCTCTATCTGGTCCTGGCGTCATGCGCTCGGTCGCCAGCGAAGGCACGCTCAGAGCGCTCGAAGCCGGTGCGCTCGATCCCGCGATGCTGAAGGCGATCGCGCTGATCTTCTTCGAGCTGTCGCTGATCACCGCGATTGCGGTCTTCTTCTCGACGTTCTCGACGCCGATTCTGTCGGCGACGTTCACCTTCGGCTTCTTTGTCGCCGGTCATTTCAGCGCCGACCTGCGCAACTTCGATCAGATCGTGGATTCGCGGACGGCCGTCTATCTCGCCCGCGCGATGTACTGGGTGCTGCCGAATCTGGCACCGTTCGACGTGAAAGCGCAGGTCGTCCACGGCCAGCATGCGTCCGCCGGCTACATGGCGCTGACCATTGCCTACGGATTGGCGTGCATACGGGCGCGCTGCTCGTTGCGGCCATGGTGATCTTCTCGCGGCGCGATTTCAAATAGATGACTGGAAAGGCGCGACTCGCCGCCGCCGTCGTGACGATCGGGCTGCTGATGGCCGCCGCCATCCAGATGCAGCGCGTTCGCGATCGGCGGTATCCCTCGAGGACGATCGAGGACAGCACGCTGTACGTGACCTCGCCGGCGACCGCTCGGCGGATGACGCTCGAGTACGCGTCGGTCGCGGCGGACTGATACTGGATACGTGCCATCCAGTACTTTGGCGGCACCAGACGCATGGTCGAAGCGGGCCAGACTATTTCCGATCGGGACCGGCGGGAGTACGCGGGGCTGTTTCCGCTGCTGGACCTGACGACGTCGCTCGATCCGCGATTCAACCTCGCCTACCGGTTCGGCGCGATCTTTCTCGCCGAGCCGGCGCCGCGCGGACCGGGCCGTCCGGATCTCGCCATCGCCCTGCTCCAGAAGGGGCTCGCCGAGCGGCCGGATCGCTGGGAATACATGCAGGACATCGGCTTCGTGCACTACTGGTGGAAGCAGGACTACCAGACGGCCGCCGAATGGTTCCGCCGCGCGAGCGAGGTGCAGGGCGCGCCGTGGTGGCTGAAATCGCTCGCCGCGACGACGCTCGCGGTCGGCGGCGATCGCCGATCGTCGCGCGCGTGATGTGGGAAGCGATCCGCGAGTCGGCGGAAATCGACTGGCTGCGCCGCGATGCCGAGCGCCATCTCGCGCAGTTGCGCGCCCTCGACGACATCGACGCGCTGCAGCCCTTTGTCGATCGCGTGACCGCGCAGTCCGGCACGCCGCCGCGCGACTGGCTGCCGGTGGTGCGCGCCGCGGGTGGCGCGGTATTCCCGCCGATCCGACCGGGACGCCGTACGAGATCGACGAGCACGGCCGGGTGCACGCTCTCGCGATCCTCACCGTTGTGGCCGGTCTCGTTCGAGCCGAAGCGCGTCGACGCGGCGGCCCCGCCTGCATGACCGATACGCCGCCTCTCCTCGCCGCCGCGATCGCCGCACGTGTTCGGTGCGGTGGTCGGCAGCTTTCTCAACGTCTGCATCTACCGGCTGCCGATCGGGACGTCGATCGTCTGGCCGGCGTCGGCGTGCCCGAACTGCCACCGCGAGATCGAGTGGTTCGAGAACATCCCGATCGTCAGCTGGCTGGTGCTGCGCGGCCGCTGCCGCACGTGCAAGCATCCGATCGGCGTGCAGTATCCGATCGTCGAAGCGATCACCGCGGTGATGTTCGGCGCGGCGTGGTGGTACTACGGCCCGGGCCCGCTGCTCGCCTCGCGGCTGGTCTTCGGATGCGCGCTGATCGTGCTCTTCGCGATCGATCTCGAGCATCACCTGCTGCCCAACCGTGATCACCCTGCCCGGCATCGTCGTCGGCTTTCTGTTCAGCTTCTTCACCGAACCGGGATGGCTCGACTCGTTGATCGGCATCGTGGTGCGGCGGCGGCAGCCTGCTGCTGATGTTCTATCTCTATCTCCTGGTGCGGAAGAAGGAAGGCCTCGGGATGGGCGATCCGAAGATGCTGGCGATGATCGGCGCGTTCCTCGGGTGGAAGATGACGCTCGTCGCGCTGATGTTCGCCTCGCTCACCGGATCGCTCGTCGGCTTGACGATGATGGTGACGCGGCGCGGCGGTCTCGAGTCGATGCTGCCGTTCGGGTGCTTCCTCGCCGTCGGCGCCGCGATCGCCGCGACGGTCGGACCGTCGCTGCTGCACTGGTATCTGAGGTTTTTCTGACGGTCTGCTGAGACCATGAACGCGACCGGCTATGCGTTTCTCGGCCTCACGGCCATCGTCGCCGGCCTCGCCGGTCTTCTGGTGTTCGCGGTGTTGAGGTTCGCGGCGGCCGCCCGCGATGCGCGCGTCAACACTGCCGGCGGCGGCGAAAACGCGTTCCTGTCCGCCGCGCTGCAGGAAGCGGTCACCAAGCTCAGAGCGCAGGAACGCGCGACCGCGGCGCGCGCCGAAGCGTCCGAGCGGTTGAGCGGCGAAATCATCTCCAGCCTGACCGCTGGACTGCTGGTCGTCGGCCTCAACGGAGAGATTCGCATCCTCAACCCGGCGGGGCGGCGGATGCTCGACGCACCGGACGCCGACTCCACCGATCCGTATCACCGATCGGCGCGGGAGCAGCCGCTGTTCGACGTCATCGACGAGTGCATCTCCACACGGAGTCCCGATGGTCCGGCGCACCGTCGTGCTCGCCGACGAGGGCAGCGGCGCGACGCATCTCGGCGTCAGCGTCTCTCCGCTCTCCGACGAACACGGCGCGACTGCACGGCGCGATCTGTCTGTTCACCGATCTGACCGCGGTCAAGGATCTCGAGGAACAACTGCGGCTGAAGGACAGCCTCGCAACGGTCGGCGAATTGACCGGCCGGCATCGCCCACGAGTTCAGAAACGGCCTCGCGACGATCCACGGCTATAGCAAGCTGCTCGACCTCAACGCCCTCCCCGAGACGTATCGCGCCTACGTCCGAGGGCATTCGCGCCGAGACCGAATCGCTGAGCCAGGTCGTCACGAATTTCCTGAATTTCGCGCGCCCGGCGCAGCTCGCGTTGTCGCGCGTGGACTTGCGGGCGATCTGCGAGCGGGCCGTCGACGAAGTGCGGCCAGACGTCAGGGCACTCGGCGGCGACGTGGCGATGGAGGGTGACTTCGGCGTCCTCGACGGCGACGAAGTGCTGCTGCGTCAGGCGTTCAGCAACCTGCTTCGCAATGCGCTCGAAGCGTGCGGCGGCGCCTCGAAGCCTTCCATTGAGATTCAGTCGGAGGTCGATGCCGCGTTAGAAGGTGACGCGGATCGCGGTCAACGACAACGGTCCCGGGATCGCGCCGTCGTTGCGCGAGCGCGTGTTCACGCCGTTCTTCACGTCGAAGCGGAACGGGACCGGTCTCGGCTTGGCGCTGGTCCAGAAGATCATCGTGTTCCACAACGGCCGAGTCACCGTCGGTTCGGCGCCGGACGGCGGCGCCAGCCTCCAGGTCACGCTTCCAACGATTTCCTAGGTCGCGACCGACGACAACTGCGGTTGGCGATCTGAACCGGTCTTGCGCGGCGCGGCCAGCAACCCACGATCGGCGCGTCGCTAACCTTCAGCGAACGGAATCGTTTACGTCCTCACCGCCGCTCACGCCGGCTTGGCAGTCCGGTTGCCCAACGACGACTGGCGCGGCCTTGAACAAAATCCTCGACCAACGGCGCACGCGGGTTCTCGATGCTCGAAGTGTTGGTGGCGACGACGGTCTTGACGGCAGGGATCGCGGCGCTCGCACAACTCTTCGCCATATCGACGCGCGCCAACTTCAGCGCGAAGATGACGACAAGCGCCACCGTGCTGGCGCAGCAGAAGATGGAGCAGTTGCGCGGTCTGACGTGGGGATTCGATCTCGTCGGCCTGCCGTTGAGCGATTACACGACGAACATCAGCGTCGTGCAGGAAACGCCCACGGGTGGCGTCGGCCTGACGCCGTCGCCGCCGGATTCGCTCAGAACGGAGTGTCGACGGCTACTGCGACTTCCTTGACCGGCATGGCGCCTCGCTGGGCGGCGGAGAGACGCCGCCGCCTGGTACGGTCTTCGTTCGTCGCTGGTCCGTCGTGCCGCTGCCGAGCCATCCGACCACCACGTTGATTCTCCAAGTCGTCGTGACGCCGGCCAGAGATCGCAGAGCCGGTCCGGCGGCGGGTACTGGCTGCCGGACGAAGCGCGGATCATCACCGCCAGGACACGCAAGGCCCGGTGATGGCGGCCGAACGCGGCTTCTCGCTGATCGAAATGGTGATGGCGATGGCGCTCATGATGGTCGCCGTCGGCAGCGTCTTCTCGCTCCTGCATCCGGCGCAGGGTGCGTTCTCGACCGAGCCGAAGTCGCCGACCTGCAGCAGCGTCTGCGCGTCGCGCAGAGCGCGCTCTTCACGGACCTCGTCATGACAGGAGCCGGCGTGTACTCGGCGGCCAGACGGGATCGCTTATCTATGTCTTGCCGCCGGTGCGGCCGTTCCGGCAGGGCACGGTCACGGTCATCTACGTGCCGACGACGCCGGCGCAGACCACGCTGGCACACGACGTCACCGGCGGGGGACAGATGCGCGTGAATGCCGGGAGTAGCTGTCCGAGGAATCCGAACGGGACGCCGCAGAACCCTCTGCGGGTTCAGGCCGCCGATGACCGTGCTGATCTTCGATCACACAGGCAACTACGACACCTTCACGGTCTCCAGCGTTGACGACGTCACGGCCAGCATCTTCGTCGACGAGCCGGGCGGCCCTGTGACCGCGACATATCGCGGCGGACCGCCCAGGCACACCGGGATTGCGACCGTGACGGAGGCCGTGATTCGCACCTACTTCAGAAAAGCGGAGACGAATCAGCTCGTGTACTCCGACGGATCGAGCGGACCGGAAGTCCCGGTCAGTCGACAACGCGTCGTCGATCTGTCGTTCGAGTATTGGGGCGATCCGAGATCCGCCGCGGCGAACGTCGAAACCTATCTCGGACCCGATCGGGCCGTGGCAGACCTACGGTCCGCCGGCCGACGATCATCGGACCGTCAGATACCGCGTATCCGGTCAACGAGAACTGCGCGTTCACCTACGACGGCAGCCGGCACCTTCCGCGCCTGCCAGTGCTTCCGAGTGGCGAGAACACCGCCGCGCTCGTCCAATTGACGGAGTCGCAGCTCACCGACGGGCTGCCGGCGTGGGGTGTCCCGACGAGAGCCGCGCCGCTCGATACGACGCGGACCTGCTGCGCATCCGCAAGATCGGCGTGACGGTTCGTCATCCGCAGACCGCGATGGCGGCACTGCGTGGACCGGCCGGTGTTCTCTTCACGGAACGGCGGCACGTCGAGGAGCGCGACGAAGTGGGTGCCGGATCAGGAAGTGAGGTTCCAGGTGTCGCCGCGCAATCTGAATCTGGGACGGTGAGCTGATGCGCCTTCACGGCGAGGGCGGTGTCGCCATGGTCATCGCGATGATGGCGCTGCTGCTGATGACCGCGCTCGGCGTTGCGCTCGTTCTCAGCACGTCGTCCGAAACGATCATCGCGACCGCCTACCGCAGTGGCTCCGAAGCGCTCTATGCGGCCGATGCGATCGTCGAACGCGCGATGGACGATCTGCTGACGGTCACCGACTGGAATCGGCTGCTGGCGGATCCGCCAGATCCGCGTTCGTCGATGGCCCGCCGGACGGCGTCCGAGCGTTTGCCCGGCGGCTCGACGATCGATCTGACCGCCGCCGTCAACATGGCGAACTGTGGCAAACCGTCAGCGTGCAGCACTGCGGACCTCGCGGGCAACGCGACCGGCGACCGCCTGGTCCGCGAACAACCCGGTCTGGCGGTTGTTTGCCTGCGGGCCGATCGCGGAGCTGAACCCGGCCAGCGCGATGAACTCGCCGTTCTACGTCGTCCTGATGGTGGCCGACGATCCGTCCGAAGACGACGGCCTGCCGCTGCAGGACGGTCAGCTGGCCGGAAATCCCGGTCGAGGCGTGATTGCGCTGCGGGCGGAGGCGTTCAGCCCGCGCGGTGCGCGCAAGACGATTGAAGTCACGGTCCGCGCGGACTGACACCACCGAGCTCGACCGGGGCTACACGAGTCCAGCGCGGTCAGGACGAGCAGAACCGCCGCGCAGCCGGAAGGCGCCGCCTTGCAGTCGGCGGCCGGCGACGTGACGATGACGGCGTTCGACCTGCTGGGAGGCATCCACTGATGCGCGGCGCGCTCCTGATGGCTCACGACTGCGATGGTCGTCCGCGGCGCGTCGGTCGCTGCGCAAGATCGATCCGTTACTGTTTCTGAAAGCAGCCAGCCGACCATCATCCTGATGGTCGATGCGGCATGACGCATGCAGCGCGACGCCGACCGATCCACGAACGGTGGCCACGTCGAACGCGACGAGCAGCTACTACGATCCGTTCGTCTACGCAGAGCGGGCGGCATTACCAGCCCGTGGGAACCCGCGCTTGGCGTTCACGATGGCAACACGAAGCCGAACGGCAAATGCCCGGCGAAAGTTCAACGGCCTGAGCTACGACGCCGGATCCGACAATACGGCCACGACCAGCATCACCGTCGTCGGCGATGCTGACCCGGCCGCATTCGAGCGGTTCGAGGCGCCAACGCGCATGGCGCTGGCGCGCGCGGCGATGTATCAGGTCGTTAAGGGAGAATCTCGTCGTCGCTCGATTCGGCCTCTACAAGACGCGTCAGGCGCACCCAATCATCGGCGCCCCGACTCCGCTGACGGTCAGCGACCCTGCGCAACGGGCGCCAACCGAAGAACCGCGAGCGACGGCCGCTGGAATCTTCCGGCGCGGCCGCGTCGTTTGCGAGCAACAGGCAGAACGCGTCGGCTCGGATGCGGCGCGGCCGGCAGAACTCGTCGCTGCCCAGGGCCGCCAATCAAAACACGGAGATTCTCGACATCCTGCTGAAGAATCCGCGGCAGCCGCCACCGCAGGTTCTGTTGCCGGCCGGTCTCGACCGCGGTTCGGGACCCGACGCGCCGCTGGCGGCGATGGTCAACGACGCGACGGAAGCCGTGCAGTGTGCTGACACGTCTAACCGGTGCCACTCAGTGCCACAGCACGGTGGCGATCTTGATCACCGGCGGCGGCGGGTACGTCGAGTGGTGCGGATCCGGTCGCCGAGGCGGAGTGCTGCTCGCGGAATCGCCGGTCGCCGCGTGCCGATCGTCGTCGTGGCGATCGCGCCGCCGAACGATGCCGTCGCGCAGTTGACCGCGCTCGCGACCGAGAGGCGGCGGGCAATACCTGCAGGTGACTCGCGCGCAGATCGATGCGGCGCTGAAATCCACCGGCGCAGGACAGCGTCGCCATGCGGATCGCGGTGGTTGTGCCCGAGTTGGTGAACGCGATCAATCTCGGCGTGCAGAACAGCGTTCGAAGCGCTTCACCGATCTCAACACGAGGTCGTTGTGGTCCGGACAGTGGCCCAGTTGGGCCGGCTACAGGGGGCAGCACCGCAGCGTTCCAGTCAGCGAATTCCGGGTGGCGACGCCACTCGTCAGCGCGGTCGTCTGACCGGAGCCACGGACATCCGGCGCTGAACTAGCCAGCCCGCAACCGCCGGTTGTCAGAGACACGTCCGGCAATGCGATCCAGCAGCGCAACAACCTGTTGGTGACGAGCGGATTCGTGCTGCCGGGATTCGACGGCATGCTGCGCGGTTTCGCGTCTACAAGCCGGTCGCCGACTCCACGCGGACGTCGGGCTGGGTTCGAGGCCGACACAACACGCCGTTGTGGATTGCGGCGGCGCCTGCCGATCCGGACACTCGCAACCTGTTCACCGCGTTGCCCGACGGCACGCTGATCGCGCTGGGGACGTCGCCGGGCGACGTGGCGCAACTGGCGCCGCTGATGAACCTGACCGTTGCGGATGCGACGGCTGTCATCGCGAGGTTTCGCGAGCTGCCGATCGGCGCGATCGTCGATTCGACGCCCGCAATGATGAAACCCGCCATCCGCTCGACCCGCCGCCTGACGCGGCTTATCCCAACTTCAGAATCGGCATCGGGACAGGCGCACGATCATCTGGGGTCGGCACCAACCGCGGCGCTTCTCGAAGCGCTCGACGCACGCACAGGCGTCGAGGTGTGGAATTCGTGCCGCCGAACCTGCTGCCCAAGCTGAGAACGCTGCGCGATGGCCAGTCAGTGGGCAAGTTCGAGTGACTGATGGACGTGGTCGCCGAAAATCTCCGACGTGCGGCTGCCTGGTCTGTGTGACGACGCGTGCATCCCGGAATTGTGCTGGCGGACGCACCTCGTCGTCGGTCAGGGTCCGGGCGGTAGCTTTCTATCAGTCGTTCGACGTCACCCTCGATGGCCTCGATGCCGCCGTCAGCGTCCGACAGCAACGACGTCGCCGCGGCTGCTGACGTTCTTCGCCGTGTCGGAACGAATCCGGTTGAACTGGGCATTTCCGCTCTACAGCCATTTCGATCCGATCCATCGCGACGGCGGCGACACCGTTCGGCAGATCTGCACGCCACGCGTGCGACGACGCTTCGAGAAGACGGTGGGGCAGACTTTGGTCGGCGCCCGCCGCGGGTCAAATCGGCAGCGCGGCGGGCCCGCATGGCGTGATCGTCGGATCGGGATTCCTGCCATGGACCATTCAGCACCAGGCGAACCGCGGCGATGCGCCGGGCGGCGGCACGACGTTCTACATGCTGAACGCGAAGGACGGCAGGGTGTACGGGTCGTTGGACGTTGGCAGCGATGGCGTGAACGAAACGGCCGACGACTGCGGCGCGCTCGCTGGCGGCTGCAGGCAGCTCAAGAACGCGCTGCAGGCCGATCCAGTGACGACGGGCCGCGGCTCTCAGCGATTCATCACGACGGCGTATCTCGGCGATCTCGATGGGAGCGTGTGGCGCGTCAACTTGCAGCTCGACGCATCGCTCACGCCAATGTTGTCGGCATTGACCCGGATTTACCCTGCGACCGCGGGCGCGGCCGATCAGCCGATCTTCAACTCGATGGCGACGACCAGCGACGGAGCCAACCAGTACGTCTTTTTCGGGACCGGTAGCGATCTTCTGCCGTCGACCGGCGCCGACACCGCGTACCACTTCATCGGAATCAACGACAACGGCACGCTGCCTTCGCCCAAGCAGATCGACATCGCGCTCGCCAAGCAGGGCTCTCCGGGCGTGGGCGAACGGATTTCGGCATTTCCAGCGATCGCCGGCGACACCGGTGTTCTTCTACGACGACCACAATGGCGACGACGTCGTCGTGTCAGGCGCCGCTCGCGAAACCTCTACGCCGTGACCTTCACCGGTGGTCCGGCCTACGACACGAACAAAGACCACCTTTTGAACTCCAACGACAGCGCAACGCTGGCGGAGGTGGTGGCGCGCGCGCGACCGCGCCGTTCATCGTCGATCAGCACCTCTCTTCGGTTCAGGTGGCACGGTTGCATTGTTCGGCGATCCATTCGACTTCAACCATGGGATCGGCAATGCCGGTGTGCGTATACTGTCATGGCGAGAGGTTCGCTGATTGGCAAGCTATGTAATCTGCGCCGAGTGCGGCGCGCGTATCAGGTCGGACCGCGAGTACTGCCTGCGTTGCGGGAGCCGCTTCGCGGGGTCGAGCCGCCGGCACCGCCGCTTGCGGTGCACGAGGCGCTCGGGCTTCCGAGACGGTGTTCCGCGCGTTGATCGTCGTGGTCGCGATTGTGGTCAGCGGCGTCGTGGTCTGGTTCTGGGTGAGCCGGCCGGAACCGGCAGACGACGTCGCGCGCACCCGGTGCAGCAGGTCGGTGCGTCCCCGTGCCACGAAAGGTCCCGCCCCGGCCTCTGAAACGGCGCCCGCGCCGCCCGCCGACATCGATCCGTTCACGGCAGGTTCGTCGGCCTCGGCTCAAACCGCTCCCGATACGCGGCGCGACGGAAGCGGCGCGTTTGCCGCCGGCGACTATGCATCGGCGCGCAATTTCTACCAGAGCGCGGTCGACAAGAACCCCAACGACGCCGACGCGCACAACAACCTCGCGCAGGCCCTCGAGCGCCTCGGCCAGATCGACGATGCGGTGAAACATTTCGAGCGCGCGGTGTCGCTGGTCCCGACAAATGGGCGTACCGCTCAATCTTGCGCACGCGCTCAGCTCGGCCGAGAAGTGGGATCGCGCGGTAACCGAATACCGCGAGGCCGTGCGACTGTTTCCGGCCGACTACGCCACGCAGTGCAACCTCGCGCTCGCGCTCTATAAGAAGGGCGATGCGGCCGCCGCCGTGCCGGAGTTCGAGAAGGCCATCGCGCTCGCGCCGAACGAGGCCAGCTTTCACTTATCGCTCGGGATGACGTACGAAAGCTCGGTCGCGTCGCCGAGGCGGTGCGCGAGTATCGCAAGTTCCTCGAGATGGATCCCCAGTCGCCGGATGCCCCGAAACTGAAGTCTCACGTCGAAGCCTTGACGGCGGGCCAGATGCAGGGCCGTGGCTCGGAGCGTGTCGCCTCGTCCCCTGACGAGCTCCGTCCGTCGACCCCTGTGCTACGATCGAACTCGACCCGATAAGATTCTGAAAGTCATGCGTTTCAAAGGTTTCGTCAGTTTTACCGCCGCCCTTCTCGTTGCCGCCGCAGTGCCCGTTTTTGCGCAGTCTCTCGCCGACGTGGCGAAAAAAGAGGAAGAACGGCGCAAAAAGGTTCCCGACGCGGCGAAGGTCTACACGAACAAAGATCTCGGCCCGGCACCGACGTCGTCGACGCCAGCCGCCGGCTGCCGCGCCGGAGTGAGCCTTCGCCTGCCGCTGCGACGCCGGGCGATGCCTCGAAGGCCGCCGACGCCGGAGAAGGACAGGGAAAGGACCCCAAGAAGACCCAGGCGTATTGGGGCGGCAAAGTATGAAGGCGCTGCAGGAAGAGGAGGTTTCCCGCAACGAGACGTTTGCCGAGGCCCTCCAGTCGCGCATCAACGCCCTGTCGACCGACTTCGTCAACCGCGATGATCCGCGCAGCGCGCGGTGATCACACAGAACCGCCAGAAGGCCATGGCCGAGCTGGACCGGCTCAAGAAGACGATTGCCGACGGCGAAAGGCCATCACCGATCTCGAGGAAGACGCGCGCCGCGCCGGCGTTCCGCCCGGCTGGCTGCGGTGAGCGCGCGCGCGCGCGCGTTCCGACCGATCTCCCCATCCTGCTCGTCGAGGACAAAGACTCGCTGCGCACGATGCTGCGCCACGCGCCTCGAAGCGCAGGGGCACAGTGTCCTCGAGGCCCGCGATCAGCCTGAAGCCGAAGCGGCGCTGAAGGCGACGCGGCCCGCGATCGTGCTCTCCGACCTTCGCCTGCCGGAAGGCGACGGCTTCGGCGTGCTGCGCGCCGCCAAGGAGCTCGAGCCGGAAATGCCGGTGATCGTCGATGACCGCGTTCGGCAGCATCCAGGACGCGGTCACCGCGATGAAGGAGGGCGCGCTCGACTTCCTCGCCAAGCCCGTCGATCCCGATCACTTGCTGCTGATGGTCGAACGCGCGCTCGTGCAGCGGCGCCTCGCGACCGAGAACCTGATTCTCAAAGAGGAGCTTGCGCAGCGGCGCGGCGCGCCGACGATCGTCGGCGACGACGTCGAAGCTGAAGCAGGTGTCGCTCGCGCTGCATCGCGCCGCCGGCGACCGACACGACCGTCCTGCTCGAAGGGAGAGCGGCACCGGCAAGGAGCTGTTCGCGCGGGCGCTGCACGCGCTCAGCCCGCGTGCCGACGGTCCGTTCATCGCGATCAACTGCGCGGCGATTCCCGAAACGCTGCTCGAGACCGAGCTCTTCGGCCACGAGAAAGGCGCGTTCACCGGCGCGGCGGCGCGCAAGCCGGGAAAGTTCGAGCTCGCGCATCGCGGCACGCTGTTCCTCGACGAAATCGGCGATCTGCCGCTGGCGCTGCAGGCGAAGATTCTCCGCGCGCTCGAGGAGAAGCGGTTCGAGCGCGTCGGCGGCACGCTGTCGCTGCAGGTGGACGTGCGCGTCGTCGCGGCGACCAACCGCAATCTCAAGGCAGCGGTCGCGGCTCGCCAGTTTCGAGATGATCT
>ERZ1370068.3046-contig-2170_pt1 | contig 19416 bp, 35 predicted proteins | sample MGYA00561227_ERZ1370068 | MGnify/ENA primary metagenome ERZ1370068 (study PRJEB38410, sample SAMEA6850437) | metagenome | study: Metagenomic assessment of the ecological functions of the soil: analysis of the soil microbiota associated with the...
TTGCTGTATTGCGTTTCGTCTACTGTGGAAAGGCCGACTACCGCCCATCAACGAGAGCAGCACTCGGTGAGCAATTGCCCTAACGAGTCGGAACGACTGGCGCCGACCGCGAGGCGAATACCGATTTCTTTGCGCCGCTCGGTCGCGCGCGCCAGCAGAAGGTTGGCGAGATTAACGCACGCCAGGAGCAACACGAGCGCGCCGACCGACCGCGAGCAAGCCGGAAAAGGCGAAGATCGAATTGCGAATGTCGGGAATGAACTAAACCCGGCGGCATCGAGCAGTACGCGCGCCGGCCCGCGTTCTCCTTTGGATGCTCTTTCGCCATCTGCTCGGTGACGACATCCAACTGCGCTTTCGCTTGGGCAACGGTGGTTCCGGGCTTGAGGCGTCCGGACGACAAAAAGATTGTCGCTTGCCCGGTCGTCCAGCCAGGTGCTCCCGGGCTCGATTTGTTTGCTCATCATCATCGGAACCCAGAATTCCGGCGCGTAGGCGACCTCCGTTCCAACCGAAGCCCTTCGGTGCCACGCCGACGACGGTAAACGGGTGGAGTGTTGAGCAGAGAATCTTTTGGCCGCGATTGCAGGGTCGCCGGCGAATCGTTTTTGCCAGCAGGCGTGACTCAGGATCACGACTGGATGTGAATCCGGGGTCTGATCTTCCTCGGCGAGAAAACTGCGACCCAGAGCGAGTTTTACTCCCAGCAAATCGAAGTAGTTGCCGGAAACATCGAAGCCCCAGACGCGCTCGTTTATTCCATTGTGACTGCAGGCTCGCGACGACGAACCGGTAGGCGAGCAAACCGGAGAAGACGGTGTTGCGATCGCGATAATCTTTGTAGTTCAGGCACGACTGGAGAGTGAACTCCGTGCCATTGCTGCACATTGGCCATCGACCGCGATCAACTGCGAGGGATCGCGCACGGGCAAAGGCCGCAGCAAGACCGTGTCGACCAGGCTAAAGATGGCGGTATTCGCTGCGCCGATCCCGAGCGCCATCGAGAGAATGGCGAGAGCGGTAAATCAGGGCGCTGTCGGTAATTGCCGCCAACCGTAACGAATATCCTGCGCAAGCGATCCCACGGAGGTGAGATGCGCGTGTTGTCGATGTTGGATTCAATTTTTCGCTCAACCTTTCCAACAATGAGATGCTGGTAGTGGCTGCCTTTGCATTTGCTAACGGGCGGATGGAACGCGAAGAGGTTTGGATGATTTCACGATTGATCATTTCCTTACCGGCGCTGGCGCTGCTCGCGCCGACTCCGGTGGTGTTCTCCGCGGAAAACGATTTGTCCGACGTCGAAGCGCAGGTCACCAAGCAACACGATGAAGCGGTGAAACGGCTTCGGGATTGGATCGCCCAGGTCTCGATCGCGGCCGAGAACCGCGGTTATCCGGAGGCGCCGATTACATGATCCAGCTGCTGAAAGACGCCGGTTTCGACCGCGCGGAACGGGTCGAGACGGAGGGAAAGCCGGGCGTCTTCGCGACTCTTGACGCCGGAGCGCCGAAAACCGTCGGCCTCTATTTCATGTATGACGTGAAACAGTTTGATCCCAAGCGAATGGTCGTCCGCCGCCGACGGAAGCCGCAAGATTGTCGGATAAACCGGGCGTGGGCAAAATCATGGTCGGCCGCGGCGCGGTGAACCAGAAAGGTCCGGAGGCGACCTTCCTGGCAGCGCTCCATGCGATGAAAGCCGCCGGGCGCGAAACTGCCGGTGAACTTTCGTTTTCGTGGCCGAAGGAGAGGAGGAGATCGGTTCGCCCCATTTCGGCCAGGTCGTGCACAAGCCGGAGGTCGAGCAGGCACTCACGAAATGCAGCGGAATCTTCATGCCTTTCGCCAGCCAGGATTTGAGCGGGATGGTCACGATCTCGTTAGGCGCGAAGGGCGTGATCGAAGTGGAGCTGACTTCAAACGGCGAAAAATGGGGCCGCGGCCCGTTGAAAGATCATTCATTCCTCGAACAAAGCGCGGGTCGACAGCCCGGTCTGGCACTTGGTTCAGGCCCTGAACACGCTCGTAAGCGCGGACGGGAACGACCCGGCGATCGCTAGGCCTAACGACAAACGTTCGTCCGCTGAATTCGCTTCGAGAAAGCGTTGATTGAGACCGCGGCCAGGCCGGCCTGAGCGAAGCCGATGCGAAAAAGAGCATGGGGGTGAAGAAATGGGTGCGCGATATCAGCTGGAAGGAGTCGCTCGCAGCGGATGTCCGGACACGCCCGACGGTCAACATCGAGGGAATCATCGGCGGCTACACCGGCCCGGGCGGGAAGACAATTCTGCCCCACCAGGCAATCGCGAAACTCGATTTGCGGCTCGTGCCTAACCAAACCGCCGAAGGCGCGCTCGCCGCCCTGAAAGCGCATCTCGCGAAACAGGGTTTTGGCGACATCGACGTCAACATGACTGGCGGTTATGACCCGACTGACGACAGCCGCCGGATTCGCCGATTATCATGGCGGAGGAAGCGGTTTTACAAAAACCACGGGATCGATCCCGTCCTCCTCCCACGGCTCGGTGGTTCCTGGCCGGGTTATGTTTTCACCAACCCGCCGCTCAAGCTCGGCGCCAGCCACTTCGGACTTGGCCACGGGAGTGGGGCGCACGCGCCGGATGAATATTACCTGATCGAATCTCCGAATCCGAAAATCGCCGGCTTCGACGACGCGGTGATGTCTTACGTCGAGTATCTGTACGAGCTCGCAAAATAAATGACTAACGAATCCGCTATTTTGGTCGAGCCCGGCGGGGACAAACCCTGCGCGCGTTCGGCGAGGAAATAACCATTCTCCTCACCGGCGAACAAACCGGTGGTCGCCTTTCGCTCTGGCATGAAACCACTCCGCCCGGCGGCGGTCCGCCGTTGCATTTTCACATCAATGACGATGAAGCCTTCTACGTCCTCGAGGGCACGATTGCGTTTTTCCAAAATTCGCACTGGCAGGAAGTCGGAGCGGGCGGGTCCGCGTTCGTTCCCCGCGGGCAACTGCACACCTTCAAGAATCCCGGCGACAAACCTGCGCGGATGCTGCTCTCGACTTCGCCCGGCGGGTTCGATGTCTTCTTCATCCGCTGCGCGCCGGAGTTTGCCAAGGCAAGCGGTCCGGATATGGCGCGCGTTTACGAGATCGCGGCGGAACACGGGATCCATTTCGTCGCCAAGTAGCGCGCGGGTCTCGTTTGTGAGCCCTCGTTCGCGCCCCGGTAGCGGCAGGCTAATTTTCCGGCTGTGATTCGGGTCCAGATGCGAGCGCGGGGTTTATTTGCCTAACGAAAATATCTGGCTCGATCCCTCGGATCCAAAGTCGTTTGCCTTCGTTTCGCACGCGCACAGCGATCACATCGCGCCGCATCGACGAGATTATTGTTTCCGAACGAACCATCGCGCCTGATGCAGGCGCGCCTGCCGGGCGAACGCCATGAGCATGTCCTGCCTTTCGGCCAACCGACGGACGTTCGCGGGCTCCGAGTCACGCTTCTGCCCGCCGGTCACATTTTTGGTTCCGCGCAATTCTTTCTCGAGAACGAACACGGAAGCCTGCTTTACACCGGCGATTTCAAGCTGCGGCAGGGCCGTTCCGCGCGAAGCGGCGGAATGGAAACAGGCCGAAACCCTGGTCATGGAAACGACCTATGGCCTGCCGCGCTATCGTTTGCCGCCGACCGAACTGGTGGTGCAACAGATTGTCGCCTTCTGCCGCGAAGCGATCGAGGAAGGCGCGACTCCAGTACTGCTCGGCTATTCGTTAGGCAAAGCGCAGGAGATTCTTTGTTCGCTGGCCGAGGCCGATCTGCGCCCGATGCTCCACGGCTCGGTGTATCGCATGACCCGGATCTACGAGCAGTTTGGCCAGGATTTTTGCGATTATGAGCGCTACGATGCCGCAGGCGGTCGCCGGGCAAGGTCCTTATTTGTCCCCCGAGCGCGAATCGCTCCCGGATGATCGAGCGGATCTAACGAACAAGCGGGTGGCGATGATCAGCGGCTGGGCGGTCGAGCCGAATGCGATTTATCGTTATCCAGGTCGATGCCGCGTTTCCGCTCTCCGACCACGCGGACTACGACCGATCTGCTGCGTTACGTCGAGCTGGTCCAGCCCAAGCGGGTTCTGACCCTGCATGGATTCGCGGCCGAGTTCGCGCGCGACCTGCGCGATCGCGGAGTCGAAGCCTGGCCTTTGAGCGCGAGCCGAATCAGCTGGAGTTGACATCTGCCGGCGACGGTGAGTCGGCGCACGCTGGGGCGTCGAAGCCGTCGCCGGCGGTGGCTAGCCTAACGAACCATCAGAGTTCCGCGTCTTCGCTCGAGCTCGGCGAACAAATCGCCGCCACTCCCGCGAAGTTGGAAAAAGTCCGCCTGCTTTCCGATTACCTCCGTTCCCTCGCTCCGGATCAACTTCGAATCGCGGCCATCTTTCTGACCGGAAAAGCATTTGCCCAAACTGACCAGCGCACCCTGCAAGCGGGCTGGGCGATCATTTATCGCGCGTTACTTGAGGCGAGCGGACGCGGCAACGCCGAGCTGCGCCGGATCGCAAGCAGTCACGGCGACGCCAGCAAGGCCGCCTTCGAAGCGCTCGAGGGGCCGGACTGTGCCCGAGCCTTTTTCGTTAGGCGAAGCGAATCAGTCTTTCGAGCAACTGCATCAAGACCCGTGGGCCGGCCGGTAAAACCGAATTGCTGCGAGCTCGCCTGCGAAAGCTTCGCCGCTCGAAGCGCAATACCTGGTCAAGATTCTGACCGGCGACCTGCGCATCGGTCTGCGTGAAGGTCTGGCTCGAGGAAGCGATCGGCGCGCGCCTTCGAAGTTCCGCTCGAGGAACTGAAGGAAGCCCACATGTTGTTAGGCGACATCGGCCAGACCGCGCTTCTGGCTTCTCGACGCGAGCTCGAGCGCGCGGAGCTGACGCTTTTCGCCCGATCAAGGTCATGCTCGCGAGTCCGGAGCCGACGGCGGAAGCGATCTGGGACCGTTTTGCCAGTGACGCAGCCTAACGAAGTCGGTGGTTTTTGTTGAGGACAAGTTCGACGGCATTCGCGCCCAGCTGCATCGCGGGGCGGAACGAGTGGAACTCTTCTCGCGCGATCTGCGGCGGGTCACCGAATCAGTTTGAGGAAATCTGCCGCGCGCGCGGCAGATTTCGAGCGCGAGCTGATTCTCGATGGCGAGATCATGGCCTTCGAGCACGGAAAGAAGCTGACCTTTTTCGACCTCCAGAAGCGGCTCGGGCGCAAAAGCGAAAGCGCCGATCTTTCGCCGCGCCATCGGCCGACGTGCCGGTGGTCTTTGTCGCGTTTGATCTTCTCTGGCTGAGGGCCGCTCGCTCCTGCGGACGCCGTCTGCGCGAGCGTCGCGCGCTGCTTCGCAGCCTAACGATGCCGGCACATTTCCAGGTTGCCGGAGGTCTCGCCCGGCGCGCTCGGCAGCGGAAATCGAGTCCGCTTTCCAGATGGCGCGCCGGCGTTTGAACGAAGGGCTGATGATCAAGGACCCGGAGAGCCATTACACTCCGGGCCGGCGCGGGCTATCCTGGTTCAAGCTGAAGAAGGAACTGGCCGACCCTCGATGTCGTGGTCGTCGCGGCTGAGCTGGGCCATGGCAAAACGCAATCACGTCCTGAGCGACTACACCTTTGCGGTGCGCGATGAAGACGACCGGCCAGCTGCTGCCGATCGGCAAGGCTTACAGCGGCCTGACGGATGTGGAGATCGCGGAGCTAACCGAGCATTTCCGGCGCAACGCGATTGTCGATCGCGGGCGTTACCTGGAAGTGAAGCCGGACACGGTGCTGGAAATTGCGTTCGATTCGATCCAGCCGAGCACGCCGGCACGCGAGCGGACTGGCGCTGCGTTTCCCGCGGATCAAAGCGATCCGGCGCGACAAGACGCCGGAGACGATCGATACCCTGGCCTACGCGCGGCAAGCTGGCGCAAGGAGACTCGTTAGGCCAACAACCCTCCGCTAATAGCCCGATTCTTCCGGCGAAGGTGAGGGCGAAGTGGCGGACGCGGGAATGATCGTCGTCGCTTCAACTTGCGCCCGGTGCTGCGCGTTCCCATTGACCGAAAATCGCGAGCGCCGCGAAGACGAGCAGGATTACCAGCAGTCTCATTTCAAGCCGCTCGCGGCGCGCGAGTTGGAGCCGGCGATCGAGTTGGCGGACCAGGCAAATCCATTTCGCACTATCAATCGCGATCCTGAGCCCGCAAACCGGAGTTCGTTAGTCCAGCTGAAGCGCGGCGATCGCGTCCATCACCCGCTGGCTAAGGCGGGGATAAATCTCGCGTTTGTCGCCCTCGAGATCGGCGGCGGTAAAATAGAGCGGCTCGCCGACAACAATCGTGATTGGACAGAAACGCAACTTCCGCCGTCGCGCGGCAGCGCCTCGTGCGCGCCGAAGATTCGCATCGGAACCACGGGGACGAGTTTTCGCAATCAAGAAATCCGACTCCAGGCTCGGCCGGCTGCAGTTTTCCATCAAGGGTGCGGGAGCCTCGGGAAAACGAGCGCGCCATGGTTCGCTCGCAAAATCCGGATCAGCGCCTTGAGCGCGCTGCGATCGCCGCCTTCCTGGTCCACCGGAATGACGTTAAGTTTCGGCAGAATCCAGCCGAGCACCGGAACATCGAGAAGCGTCTTCCGGGCGAGAAAATAAATCGCGCGCCGGCAAGCCAATGCCGGCGAAGGGCGGATCGAGATAACTTTCGTGGTTCATCGCGAGGATGACCGGGCCATCCTCGATGACGCGTTCCGATCGAATCACGCGAAAGCGGAAAAACACGCGGGCGATCAAGCGGGTGAGATGATAGATGGTGAAATACCACGGGTTCACGTTGCGATCGTTAGGCCTTTGCGTTTCAACCGGCCCGATAATTTCCGCCGACCACGCCATCAATCGTTAGGTTGAGCTATCGATAACGTGCGCGTCTTCGGCGATGATCAGCGGCGAAGCGCGACGCGAAGAATCGGCCTTGTCGCGGGCGGCGATCTGGTCGCGTTGACCCTGAGTCCTCGCGGCGACCCAGCCGGATTTCCGGCGAGGCATCGATGTAAAACTTGTAGGGCGTTGCCGGAAAACGACTGAGCCGATATCCCGGCCTTCCATCACGAGATCGTTTGCTTCGGCATAACGCGCAGGTGCTTGACCACGATCTCGCGCACGCGGGGACGCTGCTCACGCAGCGAGACATTATCGTTCACGCGATCCTGGCGAAGGAACGGTTCTGGGTCGACTCCATCGAGAAGCAGCGTCGAGTCGCGATCGCGCAGAGTGCAAATCAAAGGAACTGTTTCCGCCAAATGTTCGATTGCCTTCGTGTCGTTGGCGGCGATCCCGCGCTCGAGCACCAGCCAGGTTATGGCGCGATACATCGCGCCGGAATTCACGTAGACAAAACCGAGTCGGCGGGCAAGCTCTTGCGCGACACTGCTTTTCCCGGACGCGGCCGGGCCGTCGATTGCCACGATGATGTGCGCGGTTAGGTCATGCATCGCGAATTGCCGCTCGCGACCTACTCTTCGTCGTCCACTCCGCGCGCGCGAAACCAAACTGATCACCGGCGTGGTGGTGCGAAAACCTTTCGGGTTGGCGATCTCGGCGAGGGTTTTGTCGGAAATCGGGGTAAGAGGTCGCGACACAACTCACATCCTGGATGATGGTCTCGCCCTCGGCAAGAGGCCGGCAATCGCAAACGCCATCGCAATGCGGTGATCCCCAAAACTGGAGAGGCGTGTCCCATGCAGCGGAGCGCGCCCATGAATTTCGAGACCGTCGCTTAACTCAACGACCTGTGCTCCCATCGAGCGCAAATTATGGGCAATAGCGGCGATGCGATCGGTTTCTTTCACTCGCAATTCCTGGGCGTGCCGAATGATCGTTGTGCCGCGGGCAAGGGCGCCGGCGACGGCAAGAATGGGCAATTCATCGATGAGCAGAGGAACTTCTTTCCCCTGGATGACAGTTCCCCTGAGATTCGCGCCGGTCACTTCCACGATCCCACGTGGCTCGACCTGAGTCCACATCTTCGATTGCTTCGCGGACTCTGCGCGCCCATGCGGACGAGCACGCCTAACAAACCAGTGCGGGTCTCGTTCAGGCCAACGTCCCGGACGAGAAGATGACCGCCAGGTTGGACCGCGGCCGCAACCAGCCAAAAGGCCGCGGAAGAAATATCGCCCGGAATGCTGAAGTCGCGCGACTCGGGGACCTGATCACCAAAGATGCTCACGCCCTCTTCATCCTGATCCGCGCGGACGAGGAAATAGTTGAGCATGAGCTCGGTATGATTTCGGGTCGCGACCGGTTCGCGCACGGTGGTTTTGCCTTTGGCGAAAAGGCCGGCAAAGAGGAGCGCGCTTTTGAGCTGCGCGCTCGAGATCGGCGAGGCGTAGTTGATCCCGTGTAAAGGGGCGCCTTCGATCAGCAAGGGCGCGGTTTCGTTTTCGCCCTCGGCTTTGATCCGCGCGCCCATCTGGCGCAGCGGTTCGATGATTCGTTCCATCGGGCGTTTGGAAAGGAGCCATCGCCCACTAGCCGGCTGCTGAATGGCTGACCCGCCAGCATTCCAGCGAGCAGGCGCATGGTCGTGCCGGAGTTGCCGCAATTAATCGGTTCGTTAGGCGCGGATAATTTTCGTTTCTGGCCGTGAACGATGAGCACCTCGAGCTCGGGCTGTTCAATCTTGATTCCGAGGGCGCGCATGGCCACGACCGTGTTCATGCAATCGATGCTCCGGGAAAAACCGCGGAGAACGCAGACCCCGTTGGAGAGCGAAGCGATCATCACCGCACGGTGCGAAATGCTCTTGTCGCCCGGGACATTGATTTCCGCCTCGATCCGCGGCGCGCGTTTAATTCGAAGATCAACCATGGAATGAAAAAGGCGCGCTCACCGGCTACCCGGGAAGGCGAGGAGAAGAATCCCAAGTTGCGCGCAAATGTCCAGCACGACACGAGGGTGCGGAGGCGAGCTCAGCTCCGTGTCTTCGGGAGGAGAAGGTCAATCTCGTTAGGGAACGAGGAAGATCTTATTCGTATAGGGATCACGCACTTCGGTTCCCGGCGGGAAACCACGGACATCGACGTAGCCCTGATTGGGAGCGTACGGGCTGGTGACGAAGCCGGGTTTGTTAGGCACAGGAATCCCGTAGGGAATGTCCCCTCTGGTTTGCTTGACCGCGCCGGCCGTCGCCGCAACTTCCGGCGAGGGTGACGGTTGCACCGCGGTGTAATCGGGCGGTGGCGGCGTCGGAGTTGGTGGTTGGAACGGCTGCTGCACCGGCGGATAAGCGTCGGGCGGCGGCTGGTAGGCGGGCCGATGACGCGGAGGTGGCTCTGGCTCGGAACAGGCAGCGACAAACAGGGCCGTGAAGAGCGCAAGCGAAATCGTCTTTTTCATACGGGTGCAGCAATGGACGGTCAGCCAGTTTAGTAAATCATTCGTTGGGGGTGACAAAGATTATTTGCGATCAAGTATCGGGTTAGACTCTTTCCGAAAAAATACAAGAGCAACGGGTTGTTCGCTTCGAATCATAAATAACCATGGAAAAAATGGAGAATGGATCCTGGTGGTGGATGACGATCGGGCCAGCCGTCGTGCTCTCACCCGGGCGCTGGCAGAGGCCGGTTATAAATGTCGGGAGAGCGTGAGTGGTCAGGAGGCCCTCGAAATGCTGCACGCCGAGCTACCGTCGCTGGTGTTGCTCGATTTCCATATGCCGGAATTAAACGGTGCAGAAGTGCTCTCGCGCCTGCGCTCCGATCAGGATCCGGTCCTAGCTCAACTCCCGGCAATCATGCTGACTGGCGACGGCGGGAGGAGAGTGGAGGTGCGCTGCCTCGAGGCCGGGGCGAACGACTTTGTCACCAAGCCGGTCAATGTCGCCGTCCTGCGCGGCGGATCGAAACGCAATTGCGATTGCAATCGCTCCGCCAGCAGTTGCAGGAGCAAAACAAAGATCTCGAAGCCTGGCGCGAAAATCTCGGAGGCGCGACCTTGCGGCGGCACGACTGACGCAGCAGTCGTTGATTCCGCGGCGTCCACCGGTTTTGTCCAACTGGGAAGTGGCAACGGTTTTCGGCCAGTCATTCAGGTCGGCGGCGACATCTATGGCTGGCAGCGCATGGTGGATGGGCGAACGTTATTCTGGATCGCGGATGCGACCGGTCATGGTGCGGCGGCGGCGCTCCTGACCACCCTGGCAAAATTACTTTTCCAGCACGGCGGCACCGAGCACGCGAGTGCGGCGGAAATCATGGAGGCAGTGAACAATGATTTTCGGAGCATTTTCGGCGCGCGTTCGTTTATGACCGCGATGTGTGTGGCGCTCGATCCGGAGAAAGGACAGGCCACGGTGGTGGGTGCAGGACATCCGCCGTTGATCGTGATGCGGCGGCAGGGCCCACCGGAATCGATCGCGTCGGCGGCGCCGCCGTTAGGCTTGCTCGAGGATTCGCGATTTCAGGAGACGACGATTCAGCTGCAACCGGGCGACGCATTTTTCCTTCCACCGACGGGCTTTATGCTTCGTCGCGCAAGGACCCCAGGCGGCGCTGGACGCCCGAGCGAATGGAAACGCTCTTCGCGCCTAACGAACGAAGCGCGGCGGAATTCTTGTCCTGGCTCTTGCACAGAATCGCGCCCGAGGAGAAAGAGCCGCTGGCGGACGATCTCGCGGCCTTGATGGTGCGGCGATTGCCCGGGTAAAAAGTTTTGCCCGGGTAAAAATTAGTATTGCTCTCCTGCAGAGCAGCGATTAATCAGCGTTCATGCCCAAAACCAAAGCCAAAGCCAAAAAGACATCCTCGAAACGCAAGCCAAACGCCGCTTTCATGAGGCCGGTTCAACCGGACGACAAACTCTCCGCGATTGTCGGCTCGAAGCCACTCCCACGCTCGGAACTGACCAAGAAGTTGTGGGATTACATCAAGAAGAATGGCTTGCAGGACAAGAAGAAGCGGACGCAGATCAATCGCGGACGAGAACATGCGCCCGGTCTTCAATGGCAAGAGTCAGGTGAGCATGTTCGAGATGACCAAATTGGTCTCCGGCCACCTTCGCTAGCCGCCATCGCCTAACGAGTTGTTCCGAAGCGAGTCGTTGGCTCGCCGCAATTTTGCACGCCCGTGAACGGATGGCCTCCGTTCGCGGGCGCGCCTGCGCATCCTGTCCCAGACGACTTGCCAGCTGCCCTCCGGCGTCGCTAGGCGCTTGCGCAAATGATCGCTTCCGGCGAAAGGTGTGGGGTGAAAATCCTTCGCTCCACTGTTCTCTTTCGGCGTTGATCCTCCTCAGTCTGGTTTCCGCCCGGGCGGAGGCAAACTGGTCCACGAACTTCGCCAAGGCGCAGGCGGATGCGAAAAGCGCGCATAAACTGCTCCTGATTAATTTCAGCGGTTCCGACTGGTGCGGCTGGTGCAAGCGGCTGGAGGCGGAAGTCTTTTCCAAGCCCGAGTTCGCACAGTATGCGAAGGACAATTTGGTCCTGGTGATGGCCGATTTTCCGCGCCGGACGCCGCTGACCGACGAGGTGCGGAAGCAGAATTATGAGCTGGCGGAACGCTTCCAGGTCGAAGGGTTTCCCACGATCGTGATTCTCAACGGGGACGGGAAAATGGTTGGGCATCTCGGTTATATGCCCGGGGACCAGACGCTTTTATTGGCGAGCTCAAGAAACTGCCGAAGAGCTAGTCGCGCCTAACGAATCGGTTTTATTGCCTGGCGTGTTTCTCGCCTAACGAATTGTTTCGCCTAACGAATCGCTAATTTACTTTCGTTTCCGCGAGCGCCTTTTGCAGGGCATCGGCGAGCTCGCGCCGAGTAAAGGCTTGGGCAGGGCGCCACGAAACCCATAGGAAAGAAATTCTGAGAGCGCGGCTTCGTCGGAGTAGCCGCTGCAAATAATCGCATTCACTTGCGGGTCGATGTTCCGCAGGCGCTCGATCGTTTCGACTCCGCCGAGGCCGCCGCGGACGGTGGCGTCGAGGATCACGACCCGAAAATGTCTCGCCTTTGCGCGCGGCCCGTTCATAGATCCGCACCGCTTCTGATCCATCGGGCACGGCCGTCACTTCGTAACCCATAGTGCCGAGCAGCTGCGCGGTCAGTTCCCGAATGGCGGATTCATCATCCATTACCAGGATGCGCTGTTGCTGATAGTGGAAAGAGCGGTCGTTAGAGCTGCAAGGGGTCGCTTACCACCTTGCCTCTGGCTGCGGGGAGATAGAAGGCGAAGGTTGAGCCTTCCGGTCCGGTCTTTTTCCAGGTGGGAGCAGGCCGCCATGCTTGCGAATGATCGAATAACCGATCGCCAGACCGAGACCGCTGGAGGAAGATTTGGTCGTGAAATAAGGATCGAAAATCTTTCCGGCGATTTCGGGGGCGATCCCGGGACCAGCTGATCGCTAACCGCGATCCGAATGTAGCTGGCCGCCCAGTTGCAGGATGCTCTTTGATCGATCTGAACATTTTCCGCGGAGACCCTGACGCAGCCGCCGTTAGGCATTGCCTCCCGGGCATTAAACATGAGCGCGTTAACTACCTGCTCGATCTGGCCGGCGTCGATGTCGGCCTTGCCGAGATGGTCTTCGATTTCAATGGCGGCCCGGAGTTTGGATCCATGGAGCGAAAATTCAGCCGCATGCTGCAAGAGGTCGGCCACGGAAGAGATTTTCTTCAACGGCGCGCCACCCTTGGAAAAAGCGTGAGGAGCTGACTGGAAAGTCGGGCGGCGTGCTGGGCGGCCTGACCGGCCTTGGCGAGGAAGGAGAGCAGGTTGCCGCTGTGACTGGGCGCGTCGAGCTGCGCGAGCCCGATGTTTCCGGAGATCACCGTCAGGATGTTGTTCAGGTCGTGGGCAATTCCGCCGGCGAGCGTGCCTAACGACTCAAGCTTGCTCGTGGTGAGGCGTTCGTCTCCGGCTCTCTTGCGCTCCGTAATGTCGCGGAAGAAAACCGAAATTCCCCGCCGCTGGCGGTAGGCATGAACCTCAAACCATGACTTGCCGTCGGACTTTAGCGCCTCGAATTCCATCGCGGCCTCGGCCTTCATCACCTGACGAAAGTTCGTCTCGAAAACCGAGCCACTAGATCAAGGGAAACGTTGTCCAAAGAGATTTCCCAGGATCGCATCGCGGTTTCTCTCGAGGAGACTGGGCCGCCTTCGGCGTTGACATAGGTGAAGTTCCAGTCCCGATCGACAGCAAAGAATCCGTCGCTCGTCTTCTCCAAAATGTCGGACATGCGCCGGGCTGATTCCTGGAGAGCGATGCGGTTCTGGTTCCGCTCCTGCAATTCCCGGATGTGAGTTTCGGCAACCGAGAGCCGAACACTCAGGCCTCGGTATCGAGAGGCTTGGTCAGATAATCATTCGCGCCCGCCGCCAGGGCCTGCTCCAGGTCTTCGGCATCTCCGCGCGCGGTGACGAGGAGGATGTACATCTCGTCGCCGTTGGGCCGGGCAGCGCAGTTCCCGACAAAGATCGACTCCGCTTTTTCCCGGGAAGCATCCAGTCGAGAATGAGGAACGGAAATTTCTCCTGCGCGATCGCGACTTCGGCCTCTTCGGCGCTGGCAAAGGCAGCCACTTCGTGTCCGCGCTGTGTCGATCAATCGACAGAGGTTGCGCCGGCTGTCGGGATGATCTTCGATGAGCAAAATTTTCATCGCTTTCGGGAGAGATCGTTAGTCACGGACTGCTGGGGAACAAGCGTTGGTCCAAAGATCCAAGCCCGCCCCCATGGTTACATTGCAGCAAGATAACTGCCATGCCGCCGGTGAAGTTTGGCAATCTTCGGGGCAAATCTTGTCACCGTGGACCTTTGAAATGCAATCCGGCCATTCCCTTGCGTTGATAGGCGGCTCTGCTAGGTAAAGCACAACTTTATCCAGTGAAATCCTCGCTCCTTGCACTTTGTTGCCGATTTTCGGTTCTGGGCCCGGTTTTGGCCGGATAGCGCGTCCGGCTTGCCGGCGCAAACCCCGCCGCCACACTGCGGTAAAGGCTGAAACCCCGACTCCTGCTCCGGCGACTTCCTGCGATCAGCTACAGTGCGGTGCACGTCCAGGGGCCATTCATTGCCATGACTTTTGATGATGGTCCGAGTGAGAAACTCACCCCTGAGTTGCTCGATATTCTGGCTGCGCATCACATTCGCGCCACGTTCTTTGTCATCGGGCAAAACGCGATCGAGCATCCCGAGATTTTGCAACGGGCGGTGCGTGAGGGCCATGAGATCGGCGAATCATAGCTGGTCGCACCCGGCGTTCGCAAAAATGTCGGATGCAAGAGTGCGCGCGGAACTTCAGAAAACCGACGACGCGATCAAGCAAGCCATCGGGCAGCGGCCGACGCTGATGCGGCCGCCCTACGGGTCGATCACGGCGCGTCAGAAGCAGATGGATTCAATGAGGAATTCGGTTATCGCATGATCCTTTGGGACGTTGATCCACTCGATTGGAAACGGCCGGGGCCTAACGTCGTTACGAGCCGGATCGTTAAGACAAACGCGCCCTGGCTCAATCATTCTTTCCCACTGACATTCATCCCGGGAACGATCAAGGCGATGCCGGACACATTCACTCAACTGGAGGCAAAGGATTCAAGTTTGTCACCTGTTTCGGAATTGATTGCGATGGGCAAACCGATGCCCCCGCAACCATCCACTTCGGAGAGTCCCCAGCCCGACCATTTCGCCGGCCGTGAGTCCGACTCCGCCCGCGCCCGTGAGTTCGCCGACTCCTCGCCTAACGAATCCATAGCTCGGCATGGTTGCCGATTTCTATCTTCAGTTTCGTGCCCGCACCGAGTCGGCGCTCGGCGCGCTGCTCAAGCTTGGCGGCCGATTTGCAGCGGGAGTCGACCATGCTCGACACCCTCCAGAATCTCATCCGGGACATCCGCGAACCGCTCCTCTTCGTGGTCGTCGGGGAGGTGAAAGCCGGAAAATCAACCCTGCTGAACGCGCTCTTTGGCCAGGAATTTTGCAAGGTGGACGTCCTGCCGGCAACGGATCGGATTTACATTTTCCGCTACGGGGCTCGCGAGGAAACGGTCGACGTTTCAGAATCAAATTGCGGAGCGCTTTCTGCCGATTGAATTTCTTACTGAAATTTCAACGTGGTCGATACTCCGGGGACGAACACGATGGTCGCGCGAGCACCAGGCGATCACCGAAAACTTCATTCCGCGCGCCGACCTCGTGCTCTTTGTTTTTTCCGTCGTCAATCCCTGGGGTGCGACCGCGTGGGAACTGCTGCGTTTGGTCAACCAGAAGTGGCTCAAGAACGTGATCTTCGTTTTGCAACAAGCCGATTTGCGCAATCCGGAAGAAGTCGAGGTGATCAAAGATCATCTTCGTGTAGCACTGCGAAGCAGAAGATGGGAGTCGCGCCGCCCACTTCTCGCCGTCCTCGGCAAAGAAGGTCGTTTCTCTCTCCCGGACGACCGGGGTTGATAAAGAAAGGCTCTGGAGAGAGAGCGGTTTCGCATAACCGGAACCAGATCAGCCAAATGCTCTGATGAGTCGAAGCACGGCTATGCCGAAACTCCTGACCGCCTGCAGAACGGGGACGGTGATTCTCGCAGACAGCGCCACGAGGTTCGCAACCTGCTTGATACTATCGTCCGCGACGAAGAAAGCTCGCCCGGTTGAAGGCGATTCTGGAGGAACGGAAAGAGCAGACCCTGCGACAGGTCGGCGGTTTTCTTCGCGGAATCGAACAGGCTTGTCGTCGCTTGCGAGACTCGAGGGTAAGGAACTCCTCGAGCAGAAATCTTTCCGGCTGGCGCACCTGGCGGCTGATTTTTGGAAATCGAGTGGCAGGAAAAGTTGCAGGCTGATCTGGAAAAGAAGATCGCGAGCTGATTCAGCCGCAGGTGGAGAACGCCCTCCAACTCTTGGAGACAGACCTGCGAAGTCTTTGGCCGCAGTTACAGGACACGATGGAAAATCAATTCCGCGGTGATGCCCGCGTTCCACTCAACCAGACCATTCCAGGATTTTGCAAGGCAGCGGCGCGGTTTTGCAGGGGAATCGAGCTCACGTTGGTTGAGCGAATTGCGGCTGGGAGGAATGGGCCTAACTCAGAAGATGTTTCGAGAAATGGGCCAATGGTTGCGTTTCCCGCGGGTATTGCCGCCGCTGGCGGGATTGTGGCGGTGATTGCCGCGATGAAGCAGCGCTGCCGTCGCCGACGTCACGGGCATCGTGGCGACATCGCCGCCGTCATCGGAACCTTCAGTGGCCTTTGGACGGCGCCGGCAAATTCTCGCCGAGTACCACCTGCAAATGGAATCGAAACGCGAAGAGTTGGTGGCTGCAATCGACCAGCAGCTCCGGCACGCAATTGACCTCTTGCCACCGAGATCTGGAGCACTTTTCCAGCCGCTCCGTGCTTTTTGCGCCGCGGAGCGAAAGCGTTACGATCCGCTGGTGCGCGTGTCCGTGAGCTGGAGAAGACGTTTGCCGAACTCGGCTGAGCTCGCGCGAGCCCGACCTTGAGACGGTGATGGCCCTCACGCTAGCCCTGAGCCGCTACTTTTTGGACTTGGTCTTGGGCGCGGTTTCACGTTCCCGCCAGACGCCGCTCGGTCGTGCGCCGGGCGATAACGAGGAATTGTTGTTATCGCCGTAATTTTCGCCACACGGTCCCGGCGGGACATCGCGAACTTCAGCAAATTGCCAATCGTTGACCGACAGCGGTCCGAGGCCAAGATAATCGCGCACCGCCGGAGAAACATCGAGGCCGGCGCCATGGTTCAAATTCGGCTTCGGTCGCTCGTTTCGGAAAACGTATTGGTAATGATCGGTGCGGAACGGTCCGCAATCCTCCCACTGCGCATAGCAAACGCGGCTGCCATGGCGAATGGCGCAGCCAGCGGTCCTTGCAAACGGAATGACCCTGCTGGACAAATGCCTGCCGGAACCACGGAACCACCGCGGGCGCCTCGGGCTTGAAACTTGCCCGTGGGAGACGTCGTTATACGGCAGGGCGCAATAGAAGGGATTCTGTCGCGGCACAAAGGAGATCGGAATGTAATCGTGCCGCCGGGAGGCATCGGGATTGTCGTAACCACCGTAGTTACGGGCCCAATCTGCGTCCCACGAGCTCTTGTGGTTAGGCACGGGGTTATTCGCCGTGGCCTGTTCGCCGATCCAGAAAATCGTCGTGACAATATCCGTTTTCCAGGGTACGAGAGGGTGGAAAATCGCGAGGTGGTCGGAACAAAGACTCTGGGGCTCTACCACCTTGAGTAACGCCTGCGCCCGCAGCTTCATCGCATAACAGAGCGAAATCCGCACGCCTTGCTCTCGTAGGGCGACTGCGCCTGGCTCACTGCCAGGGGGAGACCGTTAAGCGAGAATCAGAGTAATCGCGAATCTTGCTAGCATTTTCCGCCTTTTCTTAACGAGATTTTGCGCGGAGGCAAGTCGGCTTCACTCTCCCCTTTAGCACGATCCGTTCCACCGACCCCTTTCAGCTACGACTGAGCAGCGTGTCACGCTGGTAGCGCATCGCCTATTACCGGATAGTCCATCGTATAATGCGAAGCCCCGACTTTCCGCGCGACGGCTCAAGGCGGAGTCGACAATCAAGGCCGCGCAGCCGTCACCAGATTGCGGAGTTCGAGCAGGTCGACGGTGATCCGAAAAATTCCAGTAAAATTCTGGATCTCGCGTTGAAGATTCCGCGTGACCGGGCGCTGGCGCGCTGCAGTCGTTTAGTCGGTTCAGCCCGATCCCGACGTAATCCCACATCAGGCGTCGGATCTCGTCCCGGTGTGATAGATTACAACCAGTTCGTCTACGTCCTGGGCGTCGCCGATCTTCCATTCGGGAAGGAAGAATGAACCGGCTGGATGCGCCAGCGGGTGAGAAGCGCGGACGAGCGCCTCACAGGCCCGGTGGGCGAGCACCAACCCTTCGAGCGGGAATTGCTCGCCAGCCGATTCGCTCCATGCTGTAAACCGGTGCAGGCAACCTCCAATCGCGTGAACCCGGCAGGCTGGTCGCGCCGTCCATATTGGTTTTAATCCCGCCGCATTGATAATGCGCCGCTGGAACCACCGGAATCGGCTGCTTCGCCATGTCGATCCCATAACGAACCCAGGTCTCGTATATGTCCGGGAACCGCTCCTGCGGAACTCGCATTTGATGGGTGATATCGAGGAGTAAACGCATTGCGCCCCTGAACGTTTCATCTCAGCATCGATCGCCCGGGCGACGATATCGCGCGGTGCGAGCGAGCCTCGCCAGTCGATCTGCGAAACAAAGTCTTCGCCTTTGGCATTGCGCAAATTCCGCCCTCGCCGCGAATCGCTTCGAGATCAGGAAGAGTGGCCTGGGGATGATAAAGACGGAGTCGGATGAAACTGTGGATGAATTCCATGTTGGCGATAACGGCGCCTGGCGCACCGCACCATCGCGATATCGCCGGTCGCGATCGCCAGACCTGGTCATTGTCGAGATAAACCAACGCAGCCGGTAGCGTAACGCCAGCTTCGATCGGTCCGGTGGTTTCCCTCGCCATTTCGTCGAGACATAACTCAGGCAATGGTCAACCGGTGGCGAAGCGAGAAGTTTATAGCGGTGATCAAATCCAACTTGCCGCCGCTGATTTCCAACCTGCATAGGTCAATCATTGACGACCCCCGCACCACTGCTCCGGGGTGGTTTTCGAATCTCCTTCAGCCAGTAACGTCGTGGACGCCACGGCACCGCGGTTTTCCAGATGACGCCCTCGCGCCCGAATCGAAGCTCGCGTGGCCGGGGGCGTAGCGCTCCATCGAAATGGAGGCCGGAGTTCATTAACTCTTTGCCACTTGGGGCCATTCTTTCACCAATTCACGACGCGCCGGAATCACGGGACCTGCTCCGCTTCGAAGTTGTCGCCGGACCATGGTCAGAGGAATCTTTGATAACCATCACAAGCGACGCCGCCATATCACCCAGGCGGTGTTTGAATCGATACCAACCAATTCACATTGACTCGACCATTGTTTCACCGCCATGATCCGCGAAGGTCAGATGGCAGTACCGCTCCGACGTTATTAGGAAGACTCGAACTGCCTCATCGAGAATGTTGCCATCGAAAATCAGCCAAAATTACAGCCCAAAGACCACAACGCCGCGGGCACCACGGTTCGGTATAATGAGGCGCAGCTTCCGATCGTCAGCGCCAGCAATCGCAGCGCGCATCAATCCATGGGCGGGGGCGGATTCAGTCTTTACTAACGACGACGGCGGGCGAGGCTTTGAGTTTTCCTCAGACCACCGCCTCGAACGGGACCAGCTGAATCAGACACCCATTGCTCTGTTCTATAAGATTAAGTTAAGTTAACAAAGGATTTGGACATAAATCTCATTACCTTGGGTTACTAGTTTCTGTGAGTGGTGATGACTGAACT
>ERZ1370068.9511-contig-8285_pt1 | contig 19415 bp, 29 predicted proteins | sample MGYA00561227_ERZ1370068 | MGnify/ENA primary metagenome ERZ1370068 (study PRJEB38410, sample SAMEA6850437) | metagenome | study: Metagenomic assessment of the ecological functions of the soil: analysis of the soil microbiota associated with the...
GTACCATACCGTTCGGTTACGTATTGCTAGAATCCAGTTCCATGGTTGAATACCGTGCTGATAAGGATGACGAAGCGTCACTGCCGGCAAAAGCACGTAATATCTATCGTGCAGTGGACATTTATGCGGAATCAAACTGGCGCACGTGCATGGATAGTTGTAAAGCAGCATGCAAAACATTCGCTGGGCAGAGCATCTTAATGCTTATTTCGGCAATGACAAATATATCTACCTGCACCGTGACGGACGCGATGCAGCGCTTCTTTCCCACGAAGGCCGTGATAGGTGAAAAACATTTGTATTTCATTGCCAAAGCAATGGGCAGAATTGCAGCGTCTCTGCGTTGATGCAAGAGCCCGGTTACATTCAGAGCGTTATTCCACTACTTCTCATGCCGGCCTTACAACAGAAACCGAAGATACACTCAAGCCTCTGGCCGCATTTCTTCACATCGACTTCAAGCCCGATATGATGGAGTTTACGATAGCGAAGAGGCAAAGAATACCGCCGCTTCCAGTTCGCTTTGGGAAAAATGCTGACCAAGCCTATCGCGTGCATCGCCAACTATAATAAATCCCTGAAGGTGTCTGTCTGAAGAGCAGGTTAGTATTTTTGAATCTTTATGGGGAAAGGAGTTGAGCGCGTGTTGGGTTATGAACGTTTTGTTTGTCAAAGAAGGGGGAGGAGCTTCGAATTTGCTCCCGGAACAGATTGCACAGTTTACAGAGGGAGAATGATCGACTGAAAAAGAACAGGCGAAAAAACGAGATCCGCCGGGCTGGACGCCGGAACGCCGCCGCCATGGACCGGGTGCCAATTGATCTGCAGCCTTAATGGTAAAGGATGTGGAGTTCGGAGAAAGTACTTCCTGATAAGCTTTAATAGATCTTGTACGTTTTTGAAACCCGCCGAAAACTTTTCTCTGGCGGGTTTTCTTTTCTTTTGGTGATTTTTAAAATCTTTTACCAGAAGCGAGATGTAAGTCATGCTGTGGCGATATAAACTGCCAAATCAACCTAAAAAAATTCAATATCTAAAAAAGCTGCTTAGCGTGCAAAGAATATTTTACAGAAACACCGGCTGGAATGGTATAGAACATTTTTCAATAAATATTCCAATGGTAAATAAAATTTGTACTGCGACATGGGGCAGTTCCACCTGCGGCACATCATAAATCGAGTCGCACCATGCCACATAATTGTCCACTGGAGGTTCTTCATCATAGCCAGAATGAAAATAGAGTTAATGCGCCGGAGTCCCTGGCAATGAAGTACAGGGAATGCTGCCTCGAAAGCTTCGAAATGGTCTGGAACATGTTGATCCAACCGGTAGGTTTTACCCTTGTAAAAAACCATGAAGTAACCCTAACTCATTTTGAATACGCGACGAGGTTAATCGAATACTTGCAGATTCCCCGGCTGCAAATGTTCCGATGGTGCTGCACAACGCCGTCACCAAAATTGCCGAGACTTACCGTCCTGCGTGGTATGCTAAACAAGCCTAATCATCCCGTATAATAAGTGCCTTTACCCGGAAGGTTTCAAGCGTAACGATATGCACCGCTGCAAAATACCCTGAACTCGCATGATCCATAATCATTGGAATAAGCAACAATGTTTGCTCCCGCCTGCACATCATTTTACAAATTGCACTGAGCGTCGGGGGATAAATCAGGCCATGATAATAAATCGTCAGGCTGTCATTAATAGTAGTGTATACAATCAGGTGTTTTCCGAATCGCATTTATTTTAATTGGGTTGAAAAACAACGTCATCGGTGAGCGTATCAATTTTTCCTGCTGTGTAGATATAACATTTTTTTGTTATCGAACTCGAATAACCGATGATGCTGTCTGAGGCGCTGTACTCGATCGGGGTTACGTGCCGCCAGCAGGATTGATTTACCGTTATCGAGAGACGTAGAGTGACGTTCCGGTTTATCATCAGGATGTAGTCAGCTGGTCATTTTATAATCTGTGGTGAACCCATCATTCACCTTGAGTACCTTACTCAACTCTTTGATAGACGATAAAGCGCTGCTGTTCGTGGTAAGATATGCCTCGCAGTTGCCGCCAATCTTGAAAGTAAGAGGTTTGTTCTGATCAATTTCTCTTGTAATGGAATTGTCGAATACGTATAAATAATTTCGAATGCTCAGGAAGGCCGGAAAGCCACTTGTGCATAGGAGCCTCTCGGTGAAAAAGGAGAATAAGAAGTAAAGGTATAAGAGCCGGGTTCTTCATCATAATATTCTTATGCAGTTATTTCGGCTGATGAATATACAAAAAGCATTTCTTCGAATACCCTTTCAATTTCATCCACACTCTTCCAGGCGAACGAGCCGGTCGCGAAACTCTTTCACGTTTGGCGATCACTTTGAAATAGTTTGCGTAATGCTTGCGCACTCTCCGGTATGCCCAGCGCGTCCTTCTTTCCATTCAATAGATTTGATCAAATGAGTGCGGGAAACGTTTATACGTTCCTCAATGGCAGGAAAAGCCAGATGTTCGCCTGTATTTAAATAAATCGCTTCGCCATGGTTTGAAAAACCATGGGCTGCCGAGTGCGGCGCGTCCGGATCATTACGCCATCCACATCATAGCGTTGTCCTGAACGAATTTTTACCTTCTTCAACAGAGGTTACATCGCCATTCAGAAAAATGGGAATATGAATCACGCGAAGTTTTTCACATGGTCGATCGGTTCCCACCGCGCGACCCCTTATACATCTGGCAGCGGGTGCGTCCGTGAATGCTCAATGCAGCAAATGCCGATATAGAAACCTGCAATCGCTCCGCGCCACTTCCCATAATGTTTACCGAATCTTCCCCATCCCAGCCCAGCCGCGTTTTTACTGTCACAGGTAATGTTGCGCGCTTCACAATTTCGCCGGTCATCTTCACCATCTTCGGCAACATCTTTCAAAATGCCCGCTCCTGCGCCACGACAAGCAACGCCTTTCACAGGACATCCGGAAATTGATATCGATCCAGATCGGGTTGTGCTTCTTCAATGCGATATCGACACATTCCACTTACATAGTATCAATTTCTCCTCCGAAAAACTGTATGCCGATGGAGTCGCTCATCATCATAAATATCCAGCTTCTGCCACGCTCTTTTTGCACATGGCGGATCCGTCCCTCCGAAGAAATATATTCCGGTGTACATCAAATCCGCACCATTCATTTTGCAAACAGCACGGAATGGTGGATCACCTCGCGTCTTCCATAGGAGCGAGCAGGAGCGGGAAATTCACCCAGTTCTATATGTTGCCGATTTTTACCATTGAAAAAATTGCCCGCGAATTTACGACTTTTGTCCGCATGAATAAAGGACGGTATTTCCTCGGACAATATGCATCCGGTGATGCCAACTTCTTTTGCTTGCATCATTTTCTTTATTTTTTTGGGAATACTTCTCCCCATGCTGATTGTACGACCGCTCTTTGGACTTTTTCCACCATGAATTTAATTATGCAGGATGCGATCAGTGATCCTGATACAATAGCTAAGAATATTGATGCCGTGAATGCTATATAAATTTGTTCAGTTTATTTTTTTCTGTAGCAGGATTTCTGCTGCCCGCTATTCTGTTTTGCATGGCTCCAAGTTTCCGGGAGGGATTTTCTGATGATGGGAAAGGAGGTTGAATTTTTCTCTGGTGTTGATGGCAGTGATAATTCTTGCTGCATCGGCGCCATTCATCAGCTACGCATACGAACCGAACCAGCATCTCAATCTGCCATCTTCGATGGAAGGTATTGAGAAAGCGATCAAAAGATTCCGAAAATGCTGCCAGAGAAGCTTACTATTCTTGTTTCTGAAAATGCCCACCTCATTGGACGCCTATTGATTAACGGCGTCGTAATGGCATTTATTATTCCTGCTATCAGTGAAGAACTTCTGTTTCGTGGCTGTATTCAGCAGTTTGCTTAAAGACTGGTTTTAAAAATGCGCGCATATTGCTATCTGGATAATCCGCCTTCGTGTTTAGCTTTATTCATTTCGAGTTTTGATGGTTGTACCAAAGGTTATTCCCGGGAGCTTCGGCTGGGGTTATTGTGTTTTACTGGAGCGTGGAAACCTTTGGGTTCCGATTATTGCGCCATCACGACTGAACAATGGTGGGCAGGTGCTGCTGGCTTACCTTCACGAGCACGGAGAAATAAAGTTCGATATCACGTCCGATGAATCGGTACCACTTCGAATGCTGTGTTGGATTTCAACTGCTGCATGCATTGGCTTGCTCTTTCTTTTAAACAAACCAGTGACAGGAGGAAACTTGTTTATTGAACGGGCGGCATCAATAAGAGAATAAAAATGATTGAGGCAGAATGGATCAAAGTCTTTGAAACATCACAACTGCACCAGAGCCGTGATGATACAGTCTATTCTTGAAGGAACATAACATCGAAGCCGTGATTCTCAATCGGCAGGATTCTTTGCACCTGGGTAATAGGGGAGATCAGTGCATATGTATGTATCTCTTGAAAATTCCATTGATGCTGGAGTAAACATTATTGAAGAAAACAGTTTACGTTAATAAAAATCATTCGATGCGAGTAATTACCTGATGAAAGATCTCCCCAAAAGAACGATTACCGCTGTTGTGTTCCGCTGCAGTGATGCTGGGGAGGGCTGATCATTCATGAATACCTGTTTCTTTCCCTGATGCTCACATTATTCATACAGGTTGCCTGTGGGAGTTATTATGCACTCATTGATTCGCAGCAGGCGTACACTGAAAAGCAGCGGCGGGCGGCCAGGTTCTATAACATCATAGCGCGGGAACACCAATTTTTTACCTGCTGGCTACGGGCTTTCGGTTTTTACCTTTATGTGAATGATTACAATTTATTTCCTGAGTGACGCCGTTGTTTACTCAGTTATTTCATTCTCGAATTATTTTTTGCGTTCGGCATCGCCACTTCGAAAATGCCGTGGCTAAATGCGTGCCGTGATCCTGTAATATCACCTTCCCTCTAGCCATGGCGAGATGCCCTTCGCCGTATGTTAGAAAATGTAACCTGAAGTTTCCCGAGCGCGTTGCGGACTGATGCTTGGAATTGTAAAGCTGGCTTGTTTGGACGAGAAATGACGTGGCAATGGCCTATTTCACCGGTTCGAAGGGTTTGGAAGGCATGCTGCCAGCGTAATCCTGCTTCTGTATCGCCAAAAAAATCGTGGGAGGGATTTTTCGGCGGACTGATTTTTCAAGTGACTTGTTGGATGGGTGCTCTCCGGTTTTTTCACCAAATGAATGGAGCTGAATGGATCTTCCGCAGGAGCCATCGTTTCACTCCTTCTTTTGGAACAGATTGGAGATTTCGTGAATCACTGATCAAGAGAAGGTGCAGAGGCAAAAGACTCAGGAAATTTTTTTGCCGGGACACGGCGGTTTTCTCGACAGGTTTGATGCATTTATCTTTTGCATTCCTGTTTGTGTTTATGTTTTATATGATTGTTCTTTTGTCAAAAATAAAAATCCAATATCTTTAAATCCGCTAGGAAGAAATCCCTTCCAGGAAAATTTCCGGTCAGCAACCTGAAATGATCCGCATCCATAAAGAGAAGTCGCAACTACTACACTACTGGTTATTTTCTTCACTCTTTTTATCATCAATGGATTTTTATTCGAAGTGTTTACCTTTACCCGGCTGGCTAAAAACGTGCGCTGGATCATTTATTTCCAGTAGCTTTCTTTTCTCTTCATTCTTTCCTTTTTTTCGTAATCCCAAAAGAAAACGATAGCCCGGGAGAATGAGGTAATAGCTCCGGCAGATGGGAAGGTGGTAGTGATTGAAGAAACCATCGAGACAGAATATTTTCAATCTTCGAGAAGGCAGATTTTCCATCTTCATGTCACCCGCGAATGTTCGCGTTAACCGCAGTTCCCATCAGTGGCGAAGTGAAGTATGTGAAACATCATCCAGGAAAATATTTAGTTGCCATGGGCATCCCCAGTCATCCGCCCGGAAATGAGCGCACAACGGTTGTGATCGGCAATGAAAAATTTGATCTCTTAATCCGGCAAATTGTGCAGGCATTCTCGCACGGAGGATCGTGAATCATTTGAAAGTAGAAGATATAGTTAAGCAGGGCGGGGAATCTTCGGCTTCATTAAATTCCTCGGCTCACGGGTGGATGTGTTTCTGCTTTGAGTGAATGCAGAGGTTCTGATAAAAACTTCAAAGCCAGGATGTAACAGGGGTGAAACCGTGATTGCAAAAATTCCATGATAGATTTCACTCTTGTTGATTAATTAGAAATTAAAATGACATTACTCGTGGCTAAAAACCCGGCAATCCCTAAATCCAACGAATCCCGGTTATACTTCTTTAAATGTTTTCCTCCTAAATTTCCTGCTCGCGATGAATACTCAACTGCCATGGCGACGATCTGCCGACACCCTTTGAAAAAGGAAACGGTAATCAAACCTGTAACCTACGAAGAGTGTATTTCCTTCTATCAAAAACTCGATGCGCGATTTGATGAAGTAAAAGCTGTCTTCTCTTCATGCGGCTTTTCGAACTACCAGTGTTGGAAAACCGGCTGCATCTTTTGGTGATCTCAAAGAATAAAAAGTTTTCAATCCTGAAGAAACTCGGAATGAGAACAAGCGGATTTACCTTTATCAATAATGGCATTCATCCACGGCGAACCCGATGGTATTTGATGCGCCAGCATGATGTTCGCCCGTGATGTGCTGACAAAAAAGAATTGAATGCGATATTGGATCACATGGTTATCATCATCATTCCTGTGTACAATGTAAGTGGAACGCTGAACCGTGGATCGGATAGCCGCGCGAATCAAAATGTCAGGAGGAATGGTTATGCCGCGATCGTCGCGGCCGCCTGCCAGACGTCCTCGGCCGAAGCGTGGAAGCGCCGCTGGTCGTCGCGCAGCGCGGCTGCGCGAAGCCGGCGCGCTCGTAGAGCACCGGCAGCAGCGTCAGGCCGATGCCGGTCTCGGCGGCCGCGTCGGCAAGCGCCCACGACATCGCCAGCGGGTCGGCATAGCGGCTGTCCGTCGATGTCGTGCTGCAGGTAGTGGAACTCGCAGCACCTGCGTGTAGCCGCCCTTGCAGCAGCTCGACGTAGAGCTGCGCCGCGACGTCGCGCAGCTGCGCCGGGCGAGATGCGCAGGGCGACGCGGTACATCCGGTCGCGCCAGCGACCAGAAGTCGTCGCTGCCGCCGACTCGCGCCGCTCGGCGTGGCCGGCGAAGGCGCGCTGGAAGGCGTGGCTGTGCGCATTCACCAGGCCCGGCAGCAGCGGCAGCCGCCGAGCACGCTCGCGCGCCTCGGCGGCGGCGTCGGCGATGCCGGGCGTGACCTCGGCCCAGCGGCCGTCGGCCGATCGGCGCGCAGCACGACCTGCTCGCGCCAGCCCGTGGGCGTCCAGGCGCAGCGGGGCGCCCAGAGGAGTGGCGCGCTCAGTCATCGGCGCTTCCAGTCGAGCGTCGCCTGCAGCAGGTCGCGCAGCACCGGCTGCAGCCGCTTCGCCCGCGCCGGGTCGATGACGTAGGGCGGCTCCTCGGCCATGTAGCACGACCAGCACATCTCGAGCTGGATCGCGTGGATGCCTCGCTGCGGCTGGCCGTAGTGGCGCGGTGATGTGCCCGCCCTTGAAGCGGCCGTCGGTGACGTGGCTGAAGTCGCTCTGCGCGCTCGAGCACCGGCCATGAGCGCCGCGCGCAGGCCGGGTGCGCAGCTCGCGCCGCCGGCGGTGCCGAGGTTCAGGTCGGGCAGCCGCCCTCGAACAGCCAGGGCAGCTCGACTTGATGCTGTGCCCGTCCCACAGGATCGCGTGGCCGTGCTCGGCCTGCGAGCCGCGCGAGCTCGGCGTCGAGCGCGTCGTGGTAGGGCTGCCAGTAGGCGGCGCGGCGCTGCGCGATCTCGGCCTCGTCGGGCGCCGGCGCGCGTCGCGGATAGAGCGCGCTCGCCGCTGAAGAAGCGCGTCGGGCAGAGCTCGGTGTTGTTCGCGCCGGCGTACATCGGCGTGTTCTCGGGCGGCCGGTTGAGGTCGATCACGTAGCGCGAATGGCGCGGCACGAGCATGCCGGCGCCGAGCTCGCGGGCGAAGGCGTAGAGCTGCTCGAGGTGCCAGTCGGTGTCCTCGACCGCCGAGCGGCGCGCTCGACCAGCAGCGGCTTGCAGCGCCGCCGGAATCTCGGTGCCGACGTGCGGCAGGCTGATCAGAGCAGCTGGCGTCGACCCGCGATGCAGGCGTGAGGACCGGCTCGCTCGATTCGACGGCGCCCCGGCTCTCTTGCCGCCGGCGATCACCCGCGCGCACGGGTTGTGGCCGAACCAGTAGGCACAGCTCGTTCGGATGCTCGACGTTCCAGGCGACGAAGTCGGCCCGTCTGCCCGGCCGCCAGCATGCCGCGGTCGCGCAGGTCGAGGGCACGGGCGGCGTTCACCGTCATGCCGCGCAGCGGCCTCCTCGGGCGTGAGCCGGAACAGGGTGCAGGCCATGTTCAGCATCAGCAGCGGCGACAGCGTCGGCGACGAGCCCGGGTTGTGGTCGGTGGCGATGGCGATCGGCACGCCGTGCGGCGCGCAGCGCCGCGACCGGCGGCAGCTTGCGTCTCGCGCAGGAAATAGTAGGCGCCGGGCAGCAGCACGGCGACGCGTGCCCGCCTTGGCCATCGCCGCCACGCCGGCCTCGCTCAGGTATTCGAGGTGCTCGCAGGAGAGGGCGCCGAACTCGGCGGCCAGCGCCGCGCCGCCGCTGTCGCTGAGCTGCTCGGCATGCAGCTTCACCGGCAGGCCGAGCGCATGCGCGGCCTCGAACACGCGCCGCGTCTGCGCCGGCGTGAAGGCGATGCGCTCGCAGAAGCGCGTCGACCGCGTCGATCAGCCGCTCCGCGTGCAGCGCGGGCAGCCAGGCGCAGACCGGCGTCGATGTAGTCGTCGGCCCGGCCTTCGAATTCCGGCGGCAGCGCGTGCGCGCCGAGGCAGGTGGTGCGCGCACCGTCAGCGGCAGCTCGCTCGCCGAGCTGGCGCGCGACGCGCAGGCACCGCGCCTCGTGCAGCGCCGAGAGGCCGTAGCCGGACTTGATCTCGAGCGCTGGTCACGCCTTCGGCCATCAGCGCCAGCGCGCGCAGGCGGGCGGCGTAGCAGAGCAGGCCCGTCGCCGGCCTGCGCGCGTGGCGGCGACCGTCGAGCGGATGCCGCCGCCGGCGCTGGCGATGTCTTCGTAGCTGGCGCCTTCGAGGCGCAGCTCGAACTCGCGCGCGCGCTGGCCGCCGTAGACCAGGTGGGTGTGGCAGTCGACCAGCCCGGGCGTGACCAGCTCGCCGTCGAGATGGTGCTCGGCATCGACCGTGAGTCCCGCCGGCAGGTCGGCGTCGGAGCCGACCCAGCGCAGGATGCTCGTCGTCGACCACGAGCGCGCCGCGGCGGATGAAGCCCCAGCCGTTCACCTCGGCCAGGGTCGTGAGATGCGGCATTGCGCCAGAGGGTTCTCACGCGTCGGGCCCCTGGCTCCGGCCGCCAGCCACCAGCCGGGCGCGGCTGGTCGGACGGGCTCCCGGGTTGGAAGCTCGAGCGTCTGCGGCGCCGGCGTCGAACCACGCCAGGCTGCCGGCGGGAATGTCGGTCGTCGTCGCGTCGGCGCGGCAGCGGCCGGCGATCGAGCGCATAGAGGCCGCAGCGACGCGGGCGCGCGGCGACCAGGCAGCTTCACCGGCGACGACCCGGCTGCATCGCTCCGCGCACGCCGCGCAGCATCAGGTTGAGGTCGCGGCTCGGGCCGTGGAGGAGTCGGCAGTCGACCGGCGTTTCGCCGGAGAACGAGAGCGGCGGATCGCCGGCGCGGCAGCGGTGCTCGGCGCCGGCGATCGTCAGGCAGACGCCGCCGCCTTCGAGCACCGCGAACCAGCGCTCGACCCCGGGAACGGCGAGAACGGACCGTCGGTCTCGATCTCGGCGACGCTGACGCTGCACTCGCCAGCCGCCGCCTCGCGGGCCAGGCGAGCAGCTCGCGGGTGACGCCGCCGCCGTTGCGCCAGGGCTGGGGCGGCGCGGCGGCCAGGGCGATCAGCTGCGGCGTCATGGGCTGAAGCTGCCTTCGAGCTGGTAGCGGCTGCCCGGATGCACCAGCCGCGCGCAGGGTGATCGGCACGCTGCGGCTCATCGTCCGCCGGACGACGACGAGACAGGGATCGCCGGGCTCGATGCCGAGCAGGCGCGCCTCCTGCGCCGTCGGCGCGCTCGCCTCGATCGTGTACTGCGCCTCCCAGAGCGGCGCCACCTCGAGCAGGTAGTGGGTCGGCGTGGTCTGCGTGAAATCGACCTGCAGGTAGGCCGGCGCGCAGGCCGGGTTGACGTAGCGGTCCTCGCACTGCAGCGGCACGCCGTTGTCGTGATGGACGATCAGCGAATGGAACACCGGCGCGCCGGTCGCCAGGCCCGAGCCGCTCGGCGAGCTCGCGCGGCGCCCGCTCCTCGCGCTTCAGGTGCACCTCGGCATGGTGGCGGTGGCCGCGCGACTCGATCTCCTCGTGCAGGTCGCGAATGGTGAGGGTGGACGACAGCCGGTAGAGCTGGGCGGCGAAGGTGCCGACGCCCTGCGAACGATCGACCAGGCCCTCGGCCTGGAGCTCGCGCAGCGCCCGGTTGACGGTCATGCGGCTGACGCCGAACTCGGCCACCAGCTCGGTCTCCGAAGGCATGAGCTCGCCGGGCGTCCAGCGCCCCGCGGCCAGGCCTTCCTTGAGATACTTCTTGACGCGGGCGTAGGGCGCCAGCGGCGCTTCGGCGAGGGCGGCGAGAGCCATGCTTCATCCTACTTGCCTAAGCTTGTCTAGACAAGTAGAGTTCGACCCTTGCCAGACTCCCGCGGGAGCCGCCATGACCGACCTGTCGCCCCTTCAGCCGGCTCGCCCAGCCGCGGCCCGTCCAGCTCGCCGCGCGGCCCCGAGCTCTGCTGCGCCAACTGGCAGATCGAGGCGGCGTTCCGGATGATCCAGAACAACCTCGACCCCGAGGTCGCCGAGAACCCGGAGCGCGCTCGTCGTCTACGGCGGCATCGGCAAGGCGGCGCGCAACTGGGACTGCTTCGAGGCGATCCTGGCGCTCGCTGCGGAAGCTGAAGGAGGACGAGACCCTGCTGGTGCAGAGCGGCAAGCCCGTCGGCGTGTTCCGCACCCACGCCGACGCGCCGCGAGTCCTGATCGCCAACTCGAACCTGGTGCCGAAGTGGGCCACCTGGGAGCACTTCCGACGAGCTCGACCGCAAGGGCCTGATGATGTTCGGCCAGATGACCGCCGGCTCGTGGATCTACATCGGCAGCCAGGGCATCGTGCAGGGCACCTACGAGACCTTCGTCGAGGCGGGCCGGCAGCACTACGGCGGCAGCCTCGCCGGGCGCTGGATCCTCACCGCCGGGCTCGGCGGCATGGGCGGCGCGCAGCCGCTGCGCCGCCACCTTCGCCGGCGCGGTCTCGCTGAACGTCGAGTGCCAGCAGAGCCGCATCGACTTCCGCCTGCGCTCGCGCTACCTCGACGAGCAGGCCAGCGACCTCGACGACGCGCTGGCGCGGATCGCGAAGTACACCGCCGAGAAGCGCGCTGTCTCGATCGGCCTGCTCGGCAACGCCGCCGAGGTCCTGCCCGAGCTGGTGCGCGCGCGGCGTCCGGCCCGACCTGGTGACCGACCAGACCTCGGCGCACGACCTGGTCAACGGCTACCTGCCGCCCGGCTGGAGCGTCGAGCGCTGGCGCGCGGCGCAGGCCGAGCCGGAGCAGCACGCGGCGCTGCGCGAGGCGGCCGCGCGCAGGGCTGCGCCGTCGCACGTGCAGGCGATGCTCGACTTCCAGGCCGCCGGGCGTGCCGACGGTCGACTACGGCAACAACATCCGCCAGGTCGCGTTCGACAGCGGCGTGAAGAACGCCTTCGCCTTCCCGGCTTCGTGCCGGCCTACATCCGGCCGCTGTTCTGCCGCGGCAAGGGGCCGTTCCGCTGGGTCGCGCTCTCCGGCGACCCGGAAGACATCAGCAAGACCGACGCGAAGATGAAGGAGCTCTTCCCCGAAGACGCGCACCTGCACCGCTGGCTCGACATGGCCGGCGAGCGCATCGCCTTCCAGGGCCTGCCGGCGCGCATCTGCTGGATCGGCCTGGGCGAGCGGCATCGCGCCGGGCTCGCCTTCAACGAGATGGTGAAGTCGGGCGAGCTGAAGGCGCCGATCGTCATCGGCCGCGACCACCTCGACGCCGGCTCGGTGGCCAGCCCGAACCGCGAGACCGAGGCGATGCGCGACGGCTCCGACGCGGTCTCCGACTGGCCGCTGCTCAACGCCCTGCTCAACACCGCCGGCGGCGCCACCTGGGTGTCGCTGCACCACGGCGGCGGCGTCGGCATGGGCTACTCGCAGCATGCCGGCGTGGTCATCGTCTGCGACGGCACCGACGCGGCGGCGAAGCGCATCGAGCGCGTGCTCTGGAACGACCCGGGCACCGGCGTGATGCGCCATGCCGACGCGGGCTACGAGGAGGCGATCGAGTGCGCCCGCGAGCAGGGGCTGAACCTGCCGATGCTCGCCACCTGATGTCGCTCGAGATCCATCCCGGGCGGCTGACGCTCGACGTCCTGCAGGCGATTCACGCCGGCGGCGTCGAGCTGACGCTCGACGTCCGCCTCGCGCGCTGGCGATCCGCGCCAGTGCCGCGATCGTGCAGCGCGCGGCGCAGGGCGACGGCCGCGGTCTATGGCGTCAACACCGGCTTCGGCAAGCTCGCCAGCACCCGGATCGAGGCCGAGCCAGCTGCGACGCTGCAGCTGAACCTGATCCGCTCGCACTCGGTCGGCGTCGGCGAGCCGCTGCAGCCGGCGGTGGTGCGGCTGATGCTCGCGCTCAAGGCGGCGAGCCTGGCGCGCGGCCACTCGGGCGTGCGCGAGGAGGTGGTCGAGACGCTGATCGCCGCGCACAACGCCGGCCTGGTGCCCTACATCCCGTCGCAGGGCTCGGTCGGTGCGTCGGGCGACCTGGCGCCGCTGGCGCACATGACGCTGGCGCTCGCCGGCGAAGGCGAGATGCTCGTCGAGGGCGAGCGCGTGCCGGCCGCACCGGCGCTGCGCGCCGCCGGCGTCGCGCCGCTCACGCTCGAAGCCAAGGAAGGCCTCGCCCTGATCAACGGCACGCAGGTCTCGACCGCGCTGGCGCTGCACGCCCTGCTGGTGTTCGAGCCGGTGCTCGAAGCCGGCGCTGGTGGTCGGCGCGATGACGGTCGATGCCGCCCGCGGCAGCGACGGCCCGTTCGATCCGCGCATCCACGTGCTGCGCGGCCAGCCGGGGCAGATCGACGTCGCCCAGTACTACCGCGCCCTGCTCGCCGGCAGCGAGATCCGCCGTTCGCATCTCGAGGGCGACGACCGCGTGCAGGACCCGTACAGCCTGCGCTGCCAGCCGCAGGTGGTCGGCGCCTGCCTCGACCAGCTGCGCCATGCGCGCGCTGGTGCTGCTGCGCGAGGCCAACGCGGTGACCGACAACCCGCTGGTCTTCGCCGGCGCCGGCGGGCGAGGAGGGCGCGATCATTTCCGGCGGCAACTTCCACGCCGAGCCGGTGGCACTGGCCGCCGACGCGATGGCGCTGGCGATCGCCGAGGTCGGCGCCATCGCCGAGCGGCGGATCGCGATGCTGATCGACGCCGGCGTCTCGCGCCTGCCGCCGTTCCTCACCGCCGATCCGGGGCTGAACAGCGGCTTCATGATCGCCCACGTCACCGCGGCGTCGCTGGCCGAGCGAGAACAAGTCGCTGGCGCACCCGGCGAGCGTCGACAGCCTGCCGACCACGCGCCAACCAGGAAGACCACGTGTCGATGGCGACCTTCGCCGCGCGGCGCCTGCAGCCGATGATCGCCAACACCGCGCACATCCTCGGCATCGAGTTGCTGGCGGCGGCGCAGGGGATCGAGTTCCTGCGGCCGCTGGCCAGCTCGGCTGCGCTAGAGTCGGCGCACGCGCTGCTGCGCGACGCGCTGCCCGCCGATGCCGACGCGACCGCTACCTGGCGCCCGACATCGAGCAGCGCGACCGCGCTGGTGCAGGACGGCTCGCTGGCGCGCGTCTTGCGAACCCTGCCGGCGCTGCCGGCGCTCTGGTATCCGGCCTGAATTCCTCACCCCGCTGCAAAGGATCTCGACCATGAAAAGACACCTCGATCGCCCTGGCCGCTGCCGCCGCCGCTGAGCGGCCTGGCCCATGCCCAGGAAACCAAGGTCGCGATCGGCATTTCCGGCTGGACCGGCTTTGCGCCGCTGACGCTGCGCCAAGGAAGCGGGCCTCTTCAAGAAGCACGGCCTCGACGTGACGATCAAGAAGATCCCGCAGAAGGACCGCCACCTGGCGATCGCCTCGGGCGACGTGCAGTGCGCCGCGACCACGGTCGAGACCTGGGTCGTGCTGGAACGCCACCGGCGTGGCGACGACGCAGATCTTCCAGCTCGACAAGAGCTACGGCGCCGACGGCATGGTGGTGAAGCCGGGCATCGCCAAGATCAGCGACCTGAAGGGCAAGACCGTCGCCGCCAGCGCGCCGGGCACCGTCGCCGTACTTCACGCTCGCCTGGATGCTGAAGAAGAACGGCCTCTCGGTGAAGGACGTGAAGGTCGTCAACCTCGAGCCGCAGGCCGGCCGCCAACGCGATCATCGCCGGCACCGACGGCATCGACGCGGCGATGACCTACGAGCCCTACCTCTCGGCGGTGCGCGCCAAGCCCGAGGCCGGCAAGATCATCGCCACCACGCTCGACTACCCGATGGTGATGGACACCTTCGGCTGCACGCCGAAGTTCCTGGCCGAGAACCCGAAGGCGGCCAAGGCGCTGGCCGACGGCTACTTCGATGCCGTCGACGATGATCAAGGCCGAGCCGAAGAAGAGCTTCGAGATCATGGGCGCCGACGTCAAGCAGAGCGGCGAGGCGTTCGAGAGCAGCCAGAAGTACCTGCGCTGGCAGGACCGGGCCGCCAACCAGAAGTTCTTCGCCGGCGAGCACGCCGCGTTCAGCAAGGAAGCGGCCGACCTGCTGCTCGAGGTCGGCGTCATCAAGGCGATCCCCGACCTGTCGAAGCTGGCCGACACGCAGCTTCATCAAGTGAGATGAAGCCGCTGACCGCCGGTGGCGCCGAGCGGCGCGAGTCGCGCTCGGCGTCGCCTTCTTCGTCGTCTTCGTCGCCGTCTGGGCGGTCGCGACCTTCGGCGGCTTCGTCGTCGAAGACCTTTCTCGCCGACCCGCTGACGATGGTGCGCTCGGGCTGGACGCTGCTCGCGAGCATGGGCTTCGGCTGGGACATCGGCATGGACGGTCTGGCGCGTGGTCGGCGGCTTCGTCATCGCCGCGCGTGCTGGCGCTGCCGCTCGGCGTGGCGATGGGCGCGTACAAGCCGATCGAGGCGTTCTTCGAGCCCTTCGTCAGCTTCGCCCGCTACCTGCCGGCGAGCGCCTTCATTCCGCTGCTGATCCTCTGGGCCGGCATCGGCGAGGCGCAGAAGCTCGCGGTGATCTTCATCGGCAGCGTTCTTCCAGCTGGTGCTGATGATCGCGGTGATCGTCGGCAACACGCGGCGCGACCTGGTCGAGGCGGCGTACACGCTGGGCGTCGGCGACCGCGGCCTGATCCGCCGCGTGCTGATGCCCGGCGGCCGCGCCGGAGATCGCCGAGATGCTGCGCATGGTGCTCGGCTGGGCCTGGACCTATGTGATCGTCGCCGAGCTGATCGGCGCGTCGAGCGGCATCGGCCACATGATCACCGACAGCCAGGCGCTGCTCGCCACCGACCAGATCATCTTCGGCATCATCGTCATCGGCCTGATCGGCTTGAGCGAGCGACCTGCCGTTCAAGTGCCGATCAACCGGCGCCTCTTCCCGTGGGCGCAGCTCGCGATGAGCATGCGTCCGCAAGGTCCGCGCCGCGTCAGCTCGACAGCCGGGTCGAGTACGAGCGGCGCATCCACCGCGTGATGGACCACATCGACCGGCATCTCGACGCAGCCGCTCGATCTCGGAGACGCTCGCCGCGGTTGCGCACTTCTCGGCCTTCCACTTCCACCGCCTGTTCCGCGCCTGGACCGGCGAGACGCTCGGCGACCATCTGCGCCGGCGCCGGGTGGAGACCGGCGCCTTGCGCCTCGCTGACGCAGCCCGGGTCCAGCGTGCTCGAGGTGGCGCTGGCGGTGGGCTTCGGCTCCGGCGAGGCGTTCGCGCGGGCCTTCAAGAGCCACTTCGGCGCCACGCCGAGCGCCTGGCGCGAGGAGCGCAATCCCGATCAGGCCGAGCGCAGCCCGGATCAGGCCGAGCGCAGTCTGCGATCAGGCGCTCGGCAGCGCGGACTTCGATCATGGGTTCCCGCAACTCCCGAGATCGAGGACACGACCATGAATACCGACGTCACGCTGATCGACCTGCCGCCCACGCCGATCGCCTACTTCCGCCATACCGGGCCGTACGGGTCGCCGGTGGCGCGCTTCTGGATGGAGCGGCTGGCGCCGTGGATGGCCGAGAACGAGCTGTTCGGCCGCGAGCGCTACGGCATCGCCCACGACGACCTCGTCCATCACCGAGCCGACGAAGTGCCGCTACGACGCCTGCCGTGGCGGTGAAGGCCGAGAAGTGCTCTCGGGCCAGCCGCTGCGCACGCTGCTGCCCGGTGGTCGATACGCCTGCAGCCGCTTCGAGGGCACCGATCGGACGACATCGACGCCTGCCTGGCAACGCCTGCATCTCCGGCTGGCTGCCGACCAGCGGCCTGCAGCTCGACGCCCGGCCGATGCTCGAGCACTATCCGATCGACGCGAAGTTCGACCCGAACACCGGCGTGTTCTGACTGCCGGCTATGCATCCCGTGGCCCCGCTATGAGTCGAGCCGGCCCCGCTCCGCGATGACGGCGCCGCTCCGCCACCCTGCAGGTGCGCGGCGTCTCGCGCCGCTTCGACGCCACGCTCGCGCTGCAGGCGACCGACCTGCGAGGTGGCCGAGAACGACTTCGTCACCATCCTCGGCCCCTCGGGCTGCGGCAAGAGCACGCTTGCTGCGCATCGTCGCCGGCCTCGACCAGCCGACCGCCGGCGAGGTGCTGCTCGACGGCCGGCGCATCGAAGGCCCGGGCGCCGACCGCGGCATGGTGTTCCAGAGCTACACGCTCTTCCCTGGCTGACGCGTGCTCGACAACGTGTGCTTCGGCCTGCGCGAGCGCGGCCTGCGCGCGCGCCGAGCAGCTGGCGATCGCCAACGGCTTCATCGCCAAGGTGGGCCTGCGCGGCTTCGAGCACCACTTCCCGAAGCAGCTCTCGGGCGGCATGCAGCAGCGCACCGCGATCGCCCGGCGCGCTGGCCAACGGGCCGCGCATCCTGCTCATGGACGAGCCCTTCGGCGCGCTCGACCACCAGACCCGCGAGCTGATGCAGGAGCTGCTGCTCGGCATCTGGGAGGCGCGAGCGCAAGACGGTGCTGTTCGTGACGCACGACATCGACGAGGCCGTCTTCATGGGCTCGCGCGTCGTCGTCATGAGCGCGCGGCCGGGCAGGATCAAGCTCGACCGGCCGGTGGCCGATCGCCCATCCGCGGCACTACTCGGTGAAGACGACGCCGGCGTTCAGCGAGCTGAAGGCCGAGCTGACCGAGCAGGTGCGGGTGGAGGTGAGAGCGGCGCAGGCGCGGGCGGCGGCGAGCGCCTAGAGCGTCAGCGCCTGAGGGCCTACTCTGTCGCTCGGTCGCGAACACCTTCTGCGCGACCTGCCACCGGCCCTCCACCTTGAGCAGCGACAGATAGTCGGTGAAGAAGCGCGGCGGGATCGCGCAATTGAGGCTTCACGAACGCCGTCGTCGGCGAGGCCTGATCGATCTGCAGGATCCGGTCGTGCCGCGGCAGCCCGCGCGCCTGCGGCGAGGGCCGGCTGCGCACGGCCTCGAGCCACTGGTCGCGCGGCAGCGGGGTCAGGCTGCCGTTCTCTTCGTAGGTCAGGGAGCTGGTGGGGTGGAACGCGGCCGGCCAGCTTCTCGACGTTGCCTTCGTACAGGCCGTCGAGATAGGTCGCGCACCACCGCTTCGATCGCGGCCCGGTCGTCGGACATGGCTTTCTCCTTCAGCGCTGGTCGGGGAGGCCGACCGCCACGGGCCGGATCACCGCGCCCGCGGCGCCCTGGTCGCGCGAAGGCAGGACCATCGCGCACGAGGTCCAGACGCGGTCGCGCCGCCATCGCGGCGAGGTTCAGGTTCTCGAGGTGGTGGATGCCGAACACCGACAGCATGTAGTGGTGGATCGAGAACGGCAGCCCGGGCTCGGTGCCCTGCGCCGGCGGCGCCTTGCCCTGCAGCATGCCGTTGGGCACCGGATCGATGAAGGGCGCATCGAGGCCGATGGCGACGATCCGCTTCGTCGCCAGAAGCTTGGCCGCGTCGACCGACAGGCCCGGCGCCATGGCGTAGTACTTGGCGCCTTCCTCGCCGTCCTTCCAGTAGTCGCTCCAGCCGGTGTAGATCCAGACCATGTCGCCGGGCAGGATGCCGCGCTTGTCCAGCCCCTGGGCCTTCAGCATGCTCTCGATGTGCGCGCGCGGTGACCAGCTCGCCGTCGGCCATCGGCCGGCCCTTGCCGACGAGGCTTCTCGCGTCGAGCAGCACCGCGGTCGTCACCAGCGGCGGGATCTTCTCGATGCCCAGCTTCAGCAGCGGCGAATCGGCGCTGGGCTTGACGTCCTTCTGCTTGTAGCCGCCGTAGTAGCGAGGCGCCGTCGGCGGAGAACGGATTCTTCGGATCCCAGGGCGAGGCGATCGACGCAGAAGTGGCCGAGGCATCGATCTGCGTGCCCTGCTGCTGCGGCTCGGCGCCGGCGTCGAAGGCCTCGCTGTTGAAGGCATGGGCGGAGAACGGCACGCCCGCGGTCGGCTTGGGCTTGCTCAGGGACGGGTTCGCGAACGGCGACTTCGGCATCGTGTTCGAGCGCACGAACGAGGCTTCGTAGGTGCGCGCGCCGCGCTGCGAGAGTGCCAGCCGCAGCGCAGCGTCGTCGCCTCGCCGAGGGTGTTGGCCATGCCCAGCTCGTCGCCCGCCGGCCAGGGCGGCGCCGGGGACTTCCGAGGCGAGGGCGAGCACGGCGGCCGGCTCGACGGCCCGGGCGTCGCCCGCCGAGCAAAGGGCCAGGACGGCGGTGGCCGCCAGCGTCAGGTCGGGGAACAGGGATCGGGCCATGGGGTGCTCTCCTCGCTTCGTTTGCCGGACGGTGGGGCGCGATCGTACGTCGCCGCGAAGTCGCGGAGGTCACGGCTTCGGCGACCGAGCCGGGCCAGAGCCTGGCGACGACCCTCGACCGCGGGCTATTCCCGAGGCCGACGCCGCGGCCGAGTCGGCAGCTACGGAAGGGCACCCACCCATGAAGCAACGGCCCGCGTACGC
>ERZ1370068.1587-contig-11493_pt1 | contig 19414 bp, 30 predicted proteins | sample MGYA00561227_ERZ1370068 | MGnify/ENA primary metagenome ERZ1370068 (study PRJEB38410, sample SAMEA6850437) | metagenome | study: Metagenomic assessment of the ecological functions of the soil: analysis of the soil microbiota associated with the...
TCTCCGGAGCTACGAGACCATGACGACAGCAGCGGAATTGTTTGTAAGGTGCCTCGAGAACGAAGGAGTCGAGATATATCTTCGGCATTCCAGGCGAAGAGAACATCGACATCATGGATGCGCTGCTCGACAGCCCGATCAAGTTCGTCACCACGCGCCATGAGCAGGGCGCGGCCTTCATGGCGGATGTCTATGGGCGACTTACCGGCCGGGCCGGCGTTTGCATGGCCACACTCGGGCCGGGCGCGACCAACCTCATCACCGGGTTCGCCGACGCCAATATGGATCGGGCGCCGATCGTCGCCATTGCCGGCCAAGGTGCAACGACCCGTCTGCACAAGGAGAGTCACCAGATCCTGCAGCTGGTGAACCTGTTTCAGCCGATCTCCAAGTACGCGACGCAGATCCTCGAGCCCGAGATCGTGCCCGAGATCGTGCGCAAGGCGTTCAAGGTGGCTCAGACGGAAGAAGCCCGGCGGGCGCCTTCATCGAATTTCCCGAGAACATCGCCGAAGCCGAAGTCGAAGGAACGCCCATCGAGGTGCAAACGGCCTACACCTCCGCCGCGCCCGACATCAAGATCGAGCAGGCGGCCAAGATCATCTCCGAGGCCAAGGCTCCCGTGATCCTCGCCGGCAACGGCGTAATCCGCCAGGGCGCCGCCGACGAGCTCGTTCGATTTGCGGAGATGCTGCGCATCCCGGTGGCCAACAGCTTCATGGCCAAGGGCGTGGTTCCGTTCTCCAAGCGAGTTCTCGCTCGGCACGATCGGGCTCAAGGCGCGCGATCTGCCGTGGTATGCGTTCGAGCAAGCCGATGTGGTCCTCTGCGTCGGCTATGACATGGTCGAGTACCACCCGGACATGTGGAATCCCGACAACGACAAGAAGATCGTTCATATCGACGCCCTCCCGGCGGAGGTGGACGCGCACTACGTCGTAGCTGTGGGCGTCCTCGGAGACATCAGTTCGTCGTTGCGCGCGCTGGCGCTGAAGGCGCGGCCGCAGAAAGTCATGCCGTTCAAGTCGGTGCGCAAGGCGATCATCGAGGACCGCGCAGGGTACGCCAACGATCTCGGGTTTCCGGTCAAGCCGCAGAAGATCGTCTGGGATCTGCGCGAAGTGCTGGGGCCCGAGGACATCGCGATTTCCGACGTCGGCGCGCACAAGATGTGGATGGCGCGCATGTACAAGGCCGAGCGGCCGAACACCTGCATCATTTCCAATGGCTTTGCGTCGATGGGGATTGCCGTGCCGGGGGCAATCGCGGCGAAGCTCGCCTATCCCGAACGCAAGGTCATCGCTGTAACCGGTGACGCAGGTTTTCTCATGAACTCGCAGGAGATTGAAACGGCGATCAGGGTTGGTACGCCATTCGTGATCCTGATCTGGAACGACGCCGAATACGGGCTGATCACCTGGCATCAGCTTCGCCATTTCGGCCGCCCCAGCCACATCAAGTTCAACAATCCGGATTTCGTCAAATACGCCGAGAGCTTTCGGAGCCAAGGGCTACCGCGTGGAGCGTGCGGAGGATCTCGTCCCGACCCTCAAGCGCGCGCTGGAGGACAAGGTGGTCGCGATCGTCGACTGCCCTGTCGACTACTCCGAAAACATGAAGCTCACGCAGCGCCTGAAGGAAATGCAGTCTCCGGCGTAGGCTGGCAGCTTTAGCCGCGCATCTGTCAACGGCACTACGAACTCGACGACCCGGAAATCAACAGATTTTGCTCATGGGAGCGCATGAATGAAGATCCGAGCCGCCGTCTTGAACGCCATCGGCGCCAAGGCGCCGTACGTCACATCGCAGCCGCTGGCCATTGAAGAACTGGAACTGGCAGCACCCGGTCCGGGCGAAGTATTGGTCAGAATCGGGGCGGCCGGCTTGTGTCACTCCGATCTGTCGGTCATCAACGGCGACCGGCCGCGGCCGATGCCGATGGCGTTGGGACATGAAGCGGCTGGGGTAGTGGAACAGCTCGGCGATGGTGTCACCGATCTCAAGCGCGGCGATCATGTCGTGTTGGTGTTCGTGCCGAGCTGCGGGCACTGCGGCCCGTGTGCCGAGGGCCGCCCGGCGCTGTGCGAGCCCGGCGCCGCCGCCAACGGCGCGGGAACATTGCTCTCCGGCGGACGGCGCCTCACTCGCAATGGGCAAACCATCAATCACCACCTCGGCTGCTCGGTGTTCGCCGAATATGCCACGGTATCCCGGCGCTCGGTGGTCAAGATCGACTCAGAGCTGCCGCTCGACGAGGCGGCACTCTTCGGCTGTGCGGTACTCACGGGCGTTGGCGCGGTGGTCAACACGGCGCAAGTGCGGGCGGGCGCATCGGTCGCGGTGATCGGACTGGGCGGCGTCGGTCTCGCGTCGCTGCTGGGCGCGCGGGCAGCGGGTGCCCGCCACATCGTCGCCGTCGACCTCTCGGATGCGAAACTCGATTTGGCGAAGTCGCTCGGCGCCACGCATACCTTCAATGCGGGCAATGCCGACACTCAGGAACAGATTCGCGAACTGACATCAGGGGGTGTCGAGTATGCCTTCGAGCTGGCAGGCTCGGTACGCGCGCTGGAGCTAGCCTACAAGATCACCCGTCGCGGTGGCACCACCGTCACGGCAGGACTACCGCCGCCGACAGCGACGTTTGCATTGCCCGCCGTCAATCTGGTCGCGGAAGAACGGACGCTCAAGGGCAGTTACATCGGAACCTGCGTGCCCTCGCGCGATATTCCGCGTTACATCGAGCTGTACCGGCAGGGCCGCTTGCCGGTCGATCGCCTGATGAGTGGCAAGCTCAAGCTCGAGGACATCAATCGCGGCTTCGACTTGTTGCATGAAGGCAAGGCGGTGCGGCAAGTCGTCGTGTTTTGACCAGCGCCCTCGCCGTTCCTGGACTGACGAAATACCATGGCCGATAAACCTGCAAATTGGATGGATCAGGCGGGTGAACTGTACAAGCAGTGGGCCGACCAGCAGCAGAATCTCTTCCGCAGCATGGCGGGCAACGCCGGACTGTTCGGCGTCGGCGGCGTGAACCCGGTGAACCCTGCGATCGCGCACTGTCGACGCCACTGAGGGACTGCGCAAGGCGCAGGCCCTGTGGCAATCGTCGATGGAACAGTGGGTCGACCTTGCGCAGAAAGCGTTGCCGCAGGCGGGCCTCACCGGCGAATCGTTGAAAATGCTGTTCGACCCCAAACAATGGGCGCAAGCGGGCCTCGGGCCGCTCGACGCGGCCATCGAGCACCTCGTCGAGGGCCCGAGTTATGCGACGCTATGGACACTCGACCGCAAGATCCTCAAGGCGCAGAAGCTCCGCGCGGAGTGGTCGAGGGACCTTGCCGCATTCCAGGTACTCATGCACGGCGCATGGAACGAGGCCGTCCAAGCGTTTCCTGCGGGAAATCAACGACACGCAGGGCACGCCCATCACGACTTGGCGGGAACTGACCGACGTCTGGGTCAAGGTTGCCAACGAAACGCTGCTTGCCACCCATCGCACACCGGAGTTCCTCGAGGCGCAACGCCGTCTGACGCGCTCCGGCGCAGAGTGCCGCCTGCAGGAACGCGAGGTTGCAGAGGCATTCTGCGAGATGCAGCAGATGCCGACGCGAACGGAGATGGACGAAGTGCAGCGCGAGGTGTACGAGCTGCGCCGCCGCTTGCGCGCGCTGGAGAAGTCGGGGATGGCCGCTGCCGCTCCCGGAACTCCTTCGCCAAAAGCGACGAAGAAGCCTGGCCGCGGCGCGAGATAAGCGCCGCTAGCTCCACGACCCGAGGATGCTGCCGATGAACTCCCGCATGCAATTCGATCCATTGCAGATTGCGAAGCAGTTCGCCGACTTCAACCAGCGTCTGCAGCACGGCGGCGAGCTCTTGCGCTCGGTCAAGGACCGGGACGTGCAGATCGCCACCACGCCCAAGACAGAGGTCCTCCGGCAGGACAAGACGACGCTCTACCACTATGAACCGATGGCGGAGCGAACCGTTGCAGTGCCCGTCCTGGTCGTCTATGGCCTGGTCGGGCGCTACACGATGGCCGATCTGCAGGAGGATCGTTCGCTGATCCGCAACCTGCTCCTCCAGGGTGTGGACCTGTATGTCGTCGACTGGGGAAATCCGGCCCGCGGGGATCGGTGGCTGACGATCGACGACTATGTCGATGGCTATCTCAACGAGTGCGTCGAGTTCATCTGTCGCACGCACGGGCTCGACAGCATCAACGTCCTGGGCATCTGCGAAGGTGGCGTCTTTACGCTCTGTCACGCCGCGCTCTATCCGGAGCGGGTCAAGAATCTGATCGTCACCATCACGCCGGTCGACTTTCATGCCGACCAGGCGGAAGGACGCACGGACCACGGATTCATCAATCTGTGGACGCGCAGCCTGACGCCGGAGGACGTTGATCGCCTGATCGAGGCGAACGGCAATCTGCCGGGTGAGCTCATGAGCTTCGTCTTCTCCAACATGACCCCGCTCGCGAGCCTGACCAAGTACAACCTCGGGATTGCTCGATGTCGTCGACGACGAAAAGAAGTTGCTCAACTTTCTGCGCATGGAAAAGTGGCTGGCCGATCGCCCGCATCACCCCGGCGAGGCGGCCAAGCAATGGCTCAAGGACCTGTATCAACAGAACAAGCTGGTCAAGAACCAGTTCGAGCTCGGCGGACGCAAGGTGGAGCTCGTCAACATCACCATGCCGGTGCTCAATGTGTACGCGAAGGAGGATCACATCATTCCCCGCAGTGCTCGCGGGCGCTGGCCGAATGCGTAGGTACCGACGACTACAGCGAAATCGGTTTGGCGGGCGGGCACGTCGGTGTGTTCGTGAGCGGCAAATCGCAGGGCATCCTTGGCAAAGGCATTGTCGAGTGGCTGAAGGAGCGACCGTGAGCTTCGCGACGCTCGCCGTTGCGCATGAGTTGAGCCCGGCGCCGCGGGCATCCACGAGAGCCGGCGGCATATGCAATCCAGGGCGCCGCTGAGTCCCCGGTTTGGGGAGTTCATCGCTTTGGGCCCGCATGGCTTCACGCAAGTGGGCTACACGGCATGGGGATCCGAGGATGCCGAGCGAACCGTGGTCTGCATGCACGGGCTTACGCGCAACGGCCGCGACTTCGACTTTCTCGCCCAACGGCTCGCTGCACTGGCGATGAGGGTGGTTGCGCCCGACCTTCCGGGGCGCGGGCGCAGTGCACCTGTCGCGCATGCCGAGGACTACGGCACCCCGCTCTATCTTGCAGTCGCGGGCGCGCTCATCGCGCACCTCGGCGTGAAGGAAGTCGATTGGGTGGGCACCTCCCTCGGCGGCCATATCGGAATGGAGCTGGCCGCGCAGCCGGGAAGTCAATCCGGCGCCTGGTGCTCAACGACTTCGGTGCGCGCGTGCCCGCTGCGGCATTGCAGCGCATCGGCAACTATCTGCGGAACACCCCGACTTTTCGCACGCTGACGGAAGCCGAGACGTACCTGCGCGAGATCTACGCACCGTTCGGCGCTTTGAGCGACGCGCAGTGGCGCCATATTGCCGAGCACAGCGTCATCGAAGAAAGCGGACAACTGCGGCTCAATTACGATCCGAAGATCGTGACCCAGTTCTCGCGCCCGATGTACCTGGATGTCGCTCTATGGCGCGTGTGGGAACATGTCGGAGTGTCCAGTGCTCATCTTGCGCGGCGAGAATTCCGACCTGCTCCGTCCCGAAACCGTTGTGGAGATGAAACGCCGTGGCATTGCCGCCAAGCACGGCCGCGTGGAGTCGATCGAAATTCCCAACTGTGGGCATGCGCCCGCACTGATGGCCGATGAGCAGAGTCCGGCTGATCGAGGACTTTCTCTTGCCCGATAGCGTCGCCGGCGCGTCGCGCAAACGCGCGGCGGCGGGAGGCCGCGTCAAATGAAGAACAAGATCGTTTCAACCGACGAGGCGATCGCCATCATTCGTGACGGCGACACCCTCGCTTTCTCGGGCTTTGTCGGTAGCGGCACGCCGGACGAACTCATCGCGGCTCTGGAGAAGCGCTTTACGGAGACGGCGTCGCCGCGCGATCTGACCCTGCTATTCGCTGCCGCACCCGGCGACGGCAAGGATCGCGGGTTGAATCGCCTCGCCCGGGATGGACTGGTAAAGCGCGCGGTCGGCGGGCACTGGGGACTCGTGCCCAAACTCTCGGCGATGGCGGTGGAAGGACGCATCGAGGCATACAACCTGCCGCTCGGAACACTTGAGCCAGCTGTTTCGCGACATCGCCGGACACCGGGCCGGCACGCTGACCAAGGTGGGGTTGCGCACGTTTGTCGATCCTCGCCAGCAGGGTGGCAAGATCAACGACCGCACTACCGACGACCTGGTGCGCGTGATGCAGATCGACGACGAGGAATGGCTGTTCTACAAAGCCTTCCCCATCTCGGTGGCGCTGCTCCGTGGCACCACCGCCGACCTGGGCGGCAACATCACCATGGAGCGCGAGGCATTGACGCTCGACAATCTCGCGCTGGCGATGGCGGCGAAGAACTCCAACGGCTTCGTCATCGTGCAGGTCGAGCGCGTTTGCGCTCACGGCATGCTCAACCCGCGCCAGGTGCAGATTCCCGGCGTGCTGGTCGATTGCGTGGTCCTGGCGCCAGGCCGAAAACCACACGCAGACCTATGCCACCGTCTACAACCCCGCCTTCTCCGGCGAGCTCAAGGTGCCGCTGGACATGCTCGGCCCCATGCCACTCGACGAGCGCAAGATCATCGCCCGCCGCTGCGCCTTCGAGCTGCCGATGGGCGGCGTGGTCAACCTCGGCATCGGCATGCCGGAGGGTGTCGCCCAGGTTGCGAACGAGGAGAAGGTGCTCAACTATGTGACGCTCACCGCCGAGCCCGGCGTGATCGGCGGCTTGCCGCAAAGCGGTCTGGATTTCGGCGCCGCGGTCAACACGGATGCCGTGATCCATCAGAACCAGCAATTCGATTTCTACGACGGCGGCGGCCTCGACATGGCGTGCCTCGGCATGGCCCAGGTCGACGCCGACGGCCACGTCAACGTGAGCCGCTTCGGTCCGCGGCTGGCGGGCGCCGGCGGCTTCATCAACATCAGCCAGAGCTCGCGGCGCGTGCTCTTTGCCGGAACCTTCACCACCGGCGGACTCGAAGTCAAAGTGGAGAACGGCGAGCTCAGGATCCTGCGCGAAGGCAAAGTCCAAGAAGTTCATTCAAGCAGGTCGAGCAGATCACCTTCAACGGTGCCTACGCGGCCGAATCAGGGCAGCCCGTGCTCTACGTGACCGAGCGTTGCGTGTTCCGTCGCGGGCGCGACGGGATGGAGTTGATCGAGGTGGCGCCGGGAATCGATGTCAACCGCGATATCCTGGGCCAGATGGAATTCACGCCGATCGTGCGCAACCCGGGCATGATGGACCCGCGCATCTTTCGCGACCAGCCGATGGAGCTGGAAGAAACGCTTGCTGGGGATCGGCATCGCCGAGCGCGTCAGCTACGACGCCGAGCGCAACATTCTGTTTCTCAATCTCGAAGGGCTGCACGTGCGCAACCGCGACGATGTCGATCGCGTCCGGCGGGTGGTGGAGGAACGCTGTCAGACGATCGGCAAGAAGGTGGCGCTGGTGGTGAACTACGACAACTTCCTGATCGACGCCGCGGTGTCCGACACGTACGCCGCGATGGTGCGCTACATGGAGACGCACTACTACACCACGGCTTCGCGCTACACGACGAGCGCCTTCTCTGAGGCTCAAGCTCGGCGAGGCGCTGGCGCGCCGGCGTGTCGCGCCGCATATCTTCGAGACGGCGGACGAAGCGCATGCGTTCGTCGAGGCCACGGACGCCGAAGGCCGAGGCGGACCATGCCGCTTGATCCGCAAGTGCAGGCGGTGCTGGACAAGATCCGCGACGCCGGCAATCCGGAATACTGGCAGATGACGCCGCAGCAGGCGCGCGATTGGCACAATCGCAAGGCCGGCATCCTGGATGTGAAGCCCGAGCCGGTCTTCAAGACCAGCGACCGGTCGGTCCCCGGCCCGGCAGGCGGCATTCCCGTTCGCATCTTTGTACCGCGCGCAGCGGCGGAGCCGCTTCCCGTGCTGGTATGGCTGCACGGCGGCGGTCACGTCGTCGGCAGCCTCGACAGCTACGATGCGCTCTGCCGTCAGCTGGCGTTGCAGGGCGATTGCATTGTCGTATCGGTCGCCTACCGACTCGCGCCGGAGCACAAATTTCCGGCCGGCGTTGAAGACAGCTTCGCCGCGCTGCAGTGGATAGCGGAACATGCGGCAGAGCTTGGCGGCGATCCCAATCGCGTTGCCATCGGCGGCGACAGCGCCGGCGGCAATCTCGCCGCAGTGTGCGCGATCCTCGCCCGCGATGCCGGCGCTCCCAAACTGATGATGCAGCTGTTGATCTACCCGCGGACAGCGCCCGACGAGGAGTTTCCTTCGCATTACGAGTTTGCCGAGGGCCATCTGCTGACGCGCAAGACGATCCTGTGGTTTCACCGCCACTATCGGTCAAGCGACGCCGATCGACTCGACTTCCGCTATGCGCCCCTCATCTGTAAAGACCTCTCGCGCCTGCCCCCGGCGCTGATCATCGTTGGAGAATGCGACCCGCTGCGCGATGACGGCATTGCCTATGCCGAGCACCTTCAGCGAGGACGGGAACGCAGTGGAACTTACCAGCTATCCTGGCATGGTCCACCCATTCTTCTCGATGGGTGGTGCGGTGGATGCAGGACGGCGTGCTGTGACTCAAGCCGCCGGTACTCTCAAGCGGGCGTTCAGTAGCGGCTGAGTGCGGCGGCGCGCGGCACAGGAGCGACGCAAGCATCGCCCTGGGCGAGCGGTTTCGATCCGCCGCCAGTGTCTACTTCTTGAACTGTGAGGACGCCTTATCCAAAGCGTTCTTCATCGACGCCCACGCGGTGTCCACCCCCGCCTGCATGTGCTGCCACGCCGATTCACTAGCCGCGCGCATTTCCTGCAATTTCTTGTTCGCGGCGTCGCGGCTGGCACGCATTGCCTTGAGCTGCTCGTCGTATTTGGCGCGCGCCTCAGCGCTCAGTTGTCGTCGGCTTCTGGCTCTCAGCTTATCGACTTCAGCATCCCATTTCTTAATCTGCGAATCCATCATCGTGAAGTATTCATCTTTCGCACTTCTTGTCATCCTTCGTACCCTTCGCGCTCATATGGAAACTCCTTGGCTAAAGATAATGGGTTCGAGCTCATGCCATCGCGGCCTTCTCTATTCTCACGACGGAGGAATCTGTAAGCGCGGCGGCCGAGGCCATTCGCAGCGGTTGCCCGGCGAGGCAACCCTCACCGAAAACTGCTTCGGATCGAGCACGGCGATTACGGCTTCTTTCGCTTGTTGCGATACAACGGTGATTTTGATCTCGTCCGTTCTGAATGCAGTACACCGGAGTCAGCGGGGTCGCCTGGGAAAGACAATCTGACTGCTGCGAACTCGCAGCACTGTCTTGCCATTCTCCAGTTTCGTAAGAAAAGACCTAGCGTCGAAACCTGGCGGAGGGCTTAGAAGACATAAGCAGTCTGCTCGGCGTAGAAGCCGCTACTGCGCAATGAAGCGGCCAGAGTACGATGACGCCGTTCGCGAGCGTGAGCCTCGCCACGACGCGATCCCCTTGCGGATGGTGAGGCCACGCGCGACTACGCGGTTTTCCCCGACGGCACGAGGTCGGCCGTCTGCGTCGCGCCGTCGCGCGTCACGCTCACATGTTCCCTTGGCGCCCTGCGTCGGTACGGGCACCTCGTGGTCCTCGATATAGACGGTGGCGTTCTTGTCGTCGACGACGAGTTCGAACGAGTATTCGCTGTTCGTGTTCCACTGGTGACGCCGCCATGCTGCGGCTCGTCTTGATCGGAATATTGCGCGGATGCAAGGCTCGCAGTCCAAAGCAGGAGCGCAAAGAGACCGAGCAACAGCCACCATTTCCCGGCGGCGCTCGCAAAGCCGCGACGAGACGTTAGTCCGTCCAATCGAAACATCGCCCACCGCACCTGACGCAGACGACAGCGACGCGGCCGACTGAGAGACGCGGACGGCAAGAGCGAGGACGCGAATCCAAGGGCACGATCCACGTCCCCGCTGCAGCCGTTACGAACAGAACTGCGAAACCTCTCGCCGCCTTCGTCCGGGCTGAACCATGCAGGATCGCCCGTGCTGTAAACCTCCGGCTTCAGGACGTCAGTCGGATCGGTATGGTTGCGGATGATCGGCCACTGCGCGCGCGGGAATCCGGGCCATGCATTCTTCGGCTGCTCCATGAGCTTGAGCTGATCCACGAAGCCCGAGTAGTACTGCAGGGCCGCACCGACCGGAGCATGTCCTGTCGTCATGATCTTCGGCCTCACGGCCTCGCGCCCAGTAGACGGAGTCACGCCAGGCGTTGTGGTCGGTGTTGCCCGACGACAGCGTGGCGAAGTTCAGGTCCGTATTGGGCATCGCCCGCATGAGGTCGAGCAGCCGCTTGCCGTCGGCCGGCGCGCCGTTCAGCCAGTTGCTTCCTATGCCCTCCTTCATCGCACCGACCGAGCTGTTGAACAGGATCGTGAAGTTGTATCCGGAGCGCACGACGAACTGATAGTCGATCTGATCCGGGCCGCCGGGACCCGTCACCCTGCCGAAGATCCTGCTGCCCCGGCTGCCGATTGCGCGGGGTTATTGGCGGCGTCAGGCTCACACCCACCGGGAATAGCGTCGGGTCGCGTGGGTCCGGCGTATCGACGACCACGACGGTCGCCCCAATCCGGATCGACCGGGACCGCCTGCGAATGCAACGCGCGGAACCCGTTGATGCAGACAAAGCGGCTCGAGCTGTGTGATCCTGCACGACTTGCGTCCCGGGCGTCGAGCCCGGCGTCGTGATGCCCGTACAGCTGATCGTCGTGCTCGGCGGGATCGCGAAGAGCGGATCGGCTTGCATGAAGGGATCCGCCTTCATGCGGGCGAGCGCGATTTGCGCCGTGCCGCACGCCTCCGGCGACATGTAGAGCTTCGCACCCGTCTTCGCGGCGATGAACGCGGCATTGTCGGCGTGATCGCCGTGGCCGTGGCTGATAAACGCCGCCTCCGGCTTCAGGTCGACAAGATCCTGAATGACGTACGGCGTGCGGCCCGGCGTGACCTCGAGGCGCGGAACATAGGTGTCCATCATGATCACGCGACCCATGAAGGACACGGCGCCCGAGATATGCCCGAGCCAGGAGAAGACGATCTTGTCTTTCCTGACCGCGCCGGTGTTGGCGTCGACGTTCTCGATGCCGAAGATCTTCTGGCGTGCCGCGATCATCGGATCGGCGCGCCATCGCAGCTGCAGGACACGGCGATAGCGCCGGCCGCTGCCAGCGCACGGATAAGTGCTCGTTGCTTCATGGCATCCTCCATTGAAGGTTTCACTGGGACACGTACTCGTTGGCGCCAATGCCTATTGTTCGAACGCGGACGTTCACTTCTTGGAATGGCCACACACGTCGCGTCTATATTCACGACCCGATACTCCTCGAACACCGCCGTCGCCTCCGAAATATCATGATAAGACTCTCCCCCTCATATCCATAGCCTTCGCGGCATTGCCTGGAACGAGCAGGTGTTCGCGCTGATCGCTTCGCGGGCAGGCAGTTCGGAATCTTCCTTTGCGTCCGGCAGCGTGATCGAGCAATCCTCGATGGCAAAGCAGTAGAGTATTGCCGGCTTGAACGCGATGCCGCTGTCTTGGAGTAGCGGCCACCGTAACAATCGCGTACGTCTCCTCCGAGTTCTACGCCCGCTGGGGGATTCCAGCGCCGTCATGGGCAGCAAAGTCCGCGACGATCGTTTGACCGCGGGGGCTGCGCCTACGCCACGTTTGTTCGCCGCTCGGCGTATATTGTACAGCCCCTGCCGGAGCGTTCCTCCTGAAGCACTGATCGAATGGCACTCGAAGACGACTGCCGCTGTCACGCGCAGAACCGGCCCCGCCGCAGGGCGGTGACGCCGCTCGATCTCGCCGGACTCGACAGGGTGGCTCATCGAGGAGGGGCTGCGCGGCGCGTCGGTCGAGGACCTGGTCGACGGGTTCTGCCGGCGCGTGGTGGAGGCCGGCTTTCCAGCGCGCCGCTTCAGCTTGATCATCGGGACGCTGCATCCGCGGCACGGTGCGCGCAGCTACGTATGGCGCCCGAGCGGCCTCGAAACGGAGGCGTTCCCGCGGCGGCGCACCGGCGAGGAAAGCGAGGCGTACCTGCGGAGCCCGGTCTATTTTCTGCGGAGCTCGGGAGAGCGCGGCGTTGCGCCGGCGGCTCGACTACCGGGAGCCGCTGCAATTTCTGTTGCTCGAGGAGCTGCGCGACGCCGGAATGACCGACTACGCCGCGCGCATCGTGCCTTTCGGCGGCGCCGACACGGCCTCGCTGAAAGGGGACCCGCCCTCGTCGGCGACGCGCGATTCGATCCGCTGCAAGGCATCTTCTTTTCCTGCGCGACGGACGTTCCGGGCGGCTTCGACGAGGGACACCTGAAGCAGGTGGGCGAGGCGCTGCCCTACCTTGCCCTGGCCGTGAAATCGCGCTCGACGTTCGATGTCGCGCGCACGCTGCTCGAGACCTACATCGGCGCCGATGCCGGCCAGCCATGTGCTCACCGGCGAGATCGACCGGCGTTCGGTGAAGCAGCATCCGCGCGGTGATCTGGCTTTGCGATCTTGCGCGGCTATTCGAATGTCGCGAATCGCGTGCCGCACGAGGAGCTGCTGGAGATCCTCGACGCGTACCTCGAGGCGATGGCGCGGCCGGTCCTGGACAACAAGGGCCAGATCCTCAAGTTCATGGGCGATGGCTTTCTCGCGACGTTCGACCTCGACGGAGCGCGACACCGAGTCGGTGTGCGTCGACGCGCTGACGGCCGCCACCGAGTTGCTCGATTACTTTCCGCGCTTCAACGAGGAGCGCCGCGCCGCCGGCAAACGGACGCTCGATTTCGGCGTCGGGCTCCACCTGGGCGAAGTGCTCTACGGCAACATCGGGGCGAGCGAGCGGCTCGATTTCACGGTCGTCGGATCGGCGGTGAACGAGGCGAGCCGCATCGAAGGGATGTGCCGGCCGCTGCAGCGCAAGGTGCTGGTGTCGGCGAGCTTCCACGACGCGGCCGTGGCCTGCGGGAGCCGGATGATCTCGCTCGGCTTCCACGCGCTTCGCGGCATCCGCGAACCGCAGGAGCTCTTCACCATCGCCGGCGGGTAGGCAGCCCGCCCGCTGCCGCGAATTCCCACGCGAGCTACGACGCTACAAGCCGTACAGCGCGCCGTATTTGGTGTTGAGGTAGCCGAGGTAGGGCGCGATCGACAGCGGCTCGCCCGTCGCGCGCTCGACGATCTCGGGCGCCGTGAACTTGCGGCCGTGGCGGTAGATGTTGCGCGGTCAACCACGTGCGCAGCGGCTCGAACTCGCCGGCGCCGATCTGGGCGTCGAGATCGGAGAGGTCGCGGCGCGCGGCGGCGAAGAACTGGGCGCTCATGATGTTGCCGAGCGTATAGCTCTGGAACGCGCCGCCGACGATGCCGCCGTACCAGTGGACGTCCTGCAGCGCGCCGTCGCGATCGTCGGGCGGCGTGACGCCCGAGGTCGCTGTTGACGCGCGCGCGCCACGCTTCGGGCAGGTCGGCGACGGCGAGCGTGCCTTCCAGCATCGCGAGCTCGAGGTCGAAGCGAAGCATGACGTGCAGGTTGTACGTGACCTCGTCGGCCTCGGTCCGGATGAGCGAAGGGATCGACCTTGTTGATCGCGCGATAGAACGTGTCGACGTCCACGCCGTCGAGCTCGCCGGGAACGCTCGCCTGCAGCGACGCGTACCAGTGGCGCCAGAACGGCAGGCTGCGGCCCACGAGGTTCTCCCACAGCCGCGACTGGCTTTCGTGCACGCCGGCCGTCGTTCCGGTGAAAAGCGGCGTGCCCTCGAGCGAGTCGGCGATGCCCTGTTCGTACATCGCGTGCCCGGCCTCGTGCAGCGTGGAGAAGAGGCCGTCCGGCAGGTAGTCGTTGCTGTAGCGGGTGGTGATGCGCACGTCGCCGCGGCCGAGCTTGGTCATGTACGGATGCGCGGTCTTGTCCTGCCGGCCGCGCGTGAAGTCGTAGCCGAACGCCCGGATGACCTTCTCGCCGAACGCCTGCTGCGCGCTTTCCGGAAAATCGCCGGCGAGGCAGCTGTCGTCGGCCTCCGGACGGGAGCGAATGGCCGCGATCAGCGGCACGAGGCCCGCGCGCAATTCGGTGAAGAGCGTCCGCACCGCCGCCACCGTCATGCCGTCCTCGGCGAGATCGATGAGCGCGTCGTACGGATGCGCGTAGCCGGGATGGTAGGCCGCGAGCTCGCGGCTCAGCTCGACGGTCTTTCTCGAGCAGCGGGCCGCACGGCGGCGAAGTCGTTGGCCGGCCGCGCGCGTTCCCACGCGTGGTAGGTGGCCGTCGTGTGCTCGCTCAATCGTTCGACGAACGCGGACGGCACGCGCGTCGCACGATCGAAGTCGCGGCGCGTGACGCGGATGAGCGCGGCCGCGTCCGAGTCGGCGCCCTGCGCCTCGGCCCAGGGCGCGAGCGAATCGAGGAGGCGTCCGATCGCGGGATCGGCCTGCCGGTCGTGCGCGAGGCGACTCAACAGCGCGAGCTGGCGACCGCGGGACTCGGCGCCGCCGGGCGGCATGTAGGTGGACTGGTCCCAGTGCAGCAGCGCCGCGGCGCCGCGCAGATCGTCGATTTCCTGCAGGCGCGACTTGAGGCTCGGCGAGTTCGGCGTCGCGTGTCATTACGGTGACCTTTCGATGGAAGAGCGGGTTTGCGTTTTGGACCGGGGAAGCCTTGGCGCCCGGAATCATCGCAAGTCGGCGGGGCCTCGAGGCCGGAACGCGATTCTAAGCGGTGCCGCGTTCTGGGGCTATGGCCGCGCGTCGGCCAGCGCGATCACCCTCGTGGCGGCTTCGGCTCAGGTCTGCGCATCCGCGGCGCCGCTTGACAACGCAAATGCGAATCATTATCGTTTGCTTGTCCGTCGCCAGCCAGCCGGGAGTTCCGCCAGCCACGCGCACGCAACCGCTACGCTGCATGGCTGCCGCCCGCTTCGCACTTCGACCGCATTTCGACGATCGTCCCGCCGCTCCGCGCGACCGGGCTGCGCGTTATGCCGGCATCACGGGCGCGATCGTCTTCCATGCCGTCGCTGATCCTCGCGCTTCTGAATCACGCGCCGGTCCGCCGCGCGCTTGCGCACGCTTCGCCGATCATGGTCAGCGTGATCCCGCCGCCGCAACCCGAAACGCCGCGCCCGCTGCCGAAGCTGCCCGTTGCTCCGCGGCCCGCGCCCAGTGTGACGCCCCCGCCCATCGGCGCCGACTCGCGAGCCGCCGCCTGTGGTGAGCGAGTCGATCGCGGTGTCGCCCGTCACCTTGGCGCCGGCATCGCCGCCGCCGGCAACTCCGGTCGCGGAAGCCGTGATCGCGCCTGAGCCGCCGCCGGTCGTCCCGCCGCGCTTCTCCGCCGATTACCTGCAGAATCCGGCGCACCGCGTATCCGGCGCTCGCCCGGCGGATGCACGAGCAGGGCCGAGTGCTGATTCGCGTGCTGGTCAGCGCCGACGGCATCCCGGAGCGGATCGAGCTCAAGACGTCGAGCGGCTTCCCGCGCCTCGACCAGTCCGCGCTCGGAGACGATCAGGAACTGGAAATTCGTCCCCGCGCGCCAAGGGGACCAGAAGATCGCCGCCTGGGTTGTCGTGCCCATCGCCTTCACGCTCGACGGTTGATGAGCGCGCGGCTGCGACCCATCGTCATCGCCTGCGCGGCGCTGGCGCCGGCAGATGGCCTTCGCGCAGGCGACGCCGGCCGCGGACCCGACGCTGCCGGAGGTGAAGGTGCGCGACGCGTCGGTCGGCGCCGACTACAACCCGGCCACGTCGAGCATCGGCGGCGGCGTCGACACGCCGCTCCGCGACATTCCGCAGTCGGTGACGGTGATCAACAGCGCGCTGATGCAGGCGCAGGGCGCGACGAGCCTCGCCGATGCGCTGCGCAACGTGCCCGGGATCACGATGGGCGCCGCCGAGGGCGGGTCGATCGGCAACAACTTCAACCTGCGCGGCTTCACCGCGCGCACCGATCTCTATCTCGACGGGATGCGCGACCGCGGCCAGTTCTACCGCGACGTCTTCTCGCTCGATGCGGTCGAGGTGCTGCAGGGCCCGTCGTCGATGCTGTTCGGCCGCGGGTCGACCGGCGGCGTGATCAACCAGGTGAGCAAGCTGCCCACCCTCACGCCGTTCGCCACGGCGACTGTCGATCGCCGGCACGCAGCCGTCGTTCCGGGTCACCGCGGACGTCAACCAGCCGATCGACGACACGTCGGCGTTTCCGCGTCGCGGCGATGGGACAGTACGTCGACTCGACGCGCGACGTCATGCAGAACCACGACTACGGCGTCGCGCCGTCGCTGCGCTTCGGCATCGGCATCGCCGACCGAGGTCACGCTGTCGGCGCTTGCTGACGCACTACAACGACATGCCCGACTACGGGCTGCCGCCGGTCAACGGCGCGCCGGCGGCGGTCGATCGCAAGAACTTCTACGGCGCGACCGACGACCGGACGCTGCAGGACGTCATCAACCTCAACGCGACGATCACGCCACAAGTTCGCGGCGACCGTCACGCTGCGCAACCAGACGTACTACTCGCACTACAAGATCGACGCGCGGGAGTCCGGTCCGAACAACGTCGGCACGCGTCTCGCCGGCGGGCGTCTACACGGCGTTTCCGGCGGCGAACCTCGGCAACACGACCCGCTTGCCGCTGTCGCGATCTGTACGTCGGGCTCGGCAGCCACGACCGCGTGATCACCGATTCATCGCTCTACAACCAGACCGGACGTCATCACCGAATTCGAGACCGGCGCGGTTCCGGCATCAGCTGATCGCCGGCCTGGAGCTCGGCCGGGACACGAACGACACGCAGAACTACTCGCGCAACATCCCGGGCAATCCGAACAACTTCTTCGCGCGGTGTCGCTCGTCGACCCGCTGTACGCGCCGGCGGCTGCATTCCCGCCGTGATCGGCAATCATCGTCGACGCGCACGCGACGGACGTCGCGCCGTACATCAACGACACGCTGTCGTTCGCCGACTACTGGAAGGTCGTGGCCGGCGTGCGCTACGACCGCTACCACGCGAGCCTCACCAACTCGATCAACCTGCCGCCCAAGGCGAGCCAGACCATCGGCTACACGAGCGTTCGCGCCGGCGCTGATCTTCCAGCCGACCGACGTGCAGTCGTACTACGTCTTCGTACGGCACGTCGTTCAATCCGTCGCTCGAGACGCTCAGCGCTGACGAGCGGCCAGCAATCGCTCGATCCGGAAGACGAGCCGCCAGTACGAGCTCGGCGGCAAGTGGGACGTCCTCGACGGCAACCTGTCGCTCACCGCGGCGCATCTTCCAGATCGAGAAGGACAACACGCGCTCGCAGATCTCCACGGGCGTCTACGAGCTCACGGGCAGCGTCCGCGTGCGCGGCTTCCAGCTGAGCGCCGCGGGTCGCATCACGAACCGACTGGCAGGTCTTCGGCGGCTACACGTACCTCGACGCCGAGATCGTCAATGCTTCGGCGCTCGACAACACCAAGGGAAAGTGCCGGCCAACACGCCGAAGCAACAGCGCATCGATGTGGACCGCGTACAACCTCACCCGCGAATGGCAGGTCGGAACCGGCGTGGCCTGCGATGTCGGACCGGTTCACGTCGAACACCAACGCGGTCAAGGTCGACGATTACTTGCGCTGGGACGCGATGGTCGCCTACCAGCAGCCGAAGTGCGGCGATCCAGCTCAACGTGCTGAACCTCACCAACCGCCTGCACTACGACGCGCTGATCCCGTCGGACCGCGGCCGCTCGGTGCCGGGCACCGACCGGCAGGCGCTGCTGCGTTCACGTACAAGTTCCTCTGACGCCGCATCGGCCGGCACGCCATGCTTCTGCGCATCGCCAACATGCTGCAATCGCCGTCCAGGCGCGCATGGTGCGCGAACGCCTCGAGAGCGCCGGCGCGGCGTGGGTCGACGGCCGCGCCACGGCGGGCCATCAGGGCGCGCAGGTGAAGCACAACCTCCAGCTCGCCGAGGATGCGCCGGTCGCGCGCGAGCTCGGCGCGCATCGTCGTCGCGCGCGCTGGAGCGCCATCCGCTGTTCCTCAGCGCCGCGTTGCCGCGCCGGATCTATCCGCCGATGTTCAACCGCTACGACGGGGCCGACGGCGATGCAGTTCGGCACGCACGTCGACGGCGCGGTCAGGCTGCTGCCCGGCACCGGCGATGAAGATCCGCACCGACGTCTCGGCCACGCTGTTCCTGTCCGCGCCCGAGGACTACGACGGCGGCGAGCTCCTGATCGAGGACGTCTACGGGACGCAGACGCGTCAAGCTCCCGGCCGGCGACATGGTGCTCTATCCGGCAGGCAGCCTGCATCGCGTGACGCCGGTCACGCGCGGCGCGCGTCTCGCATCGTTCTTCTGGGTGCAGAGCATGGTGCGCGACGACGCGCAGCGGGCGCTGCTGTTCGATCCTCGACATGGCGATCGTGCGCTTGTCGCCGGCGGCGCCGGGCAACGCCGTCGCTGGTGTCAGCTGACCGGCTGCTATCACAACCTGCTGCGGATGTGGGCCGAAACCTGAAGCTTGAATTCACGTCAGCCGGAAGTACCCGGGAGCGCTGCAATGTAAATAGGAATGATTTGCATTTGTGTTTGACCTTTGCTACGATGGCGGTTCGAGTTGCGCGGAACCCGGACCCATGTACATCTGCCTTTGCAATGCGATCACCGAGCGCCAGATCATCAGGCCGCCGAAGGGGCGCCCGCACGACGCACGACCTCGCGACGGGCCTGGGCGTCAGGCTCGGCTGCGGCCGCTGCACCTCGTGCGCGAAGGACCTCCTGGTCGACGCGATCGCCCGCATCTCCTGTGGTCCCGGTGGGCTCGCGCCGTCCCTGGACGGAAGTCCCGGTGAAGGGCAATGCCAAGGTCGTCAAGCACTTGAACGACGTGCTGACGAACGGGCTCACGGCGATCAACCAGTATTTCGTGCACGCGAAAATGTTCGCCAACTGGGGCTTCGCCCGCCTTGCCAAGCGGGAACGCGCGGCCTCGATCGACGAAATGAAGCACGCCGAGAGCCTGGTCGAGCGCATCCACCTGTTTCTCGAGGGCTGCCGAATCTCCAGAAGCCTGCACCAAGCTGTTCGTGGGCGAGGACGTCACGGAGGCCCTCCGCTGCGACTTGAAGCTGGAGCTCTCCGCGCACCCGATGCTCAAGGCCGCGATCGCCGACTGCGAAGCGTGCGGCGACTACGTGAGCCGCGACCTCTTTCCGAGCAATACGTAG
>ERZ1370068.8684-contig-7519_pt1 | contig 19401 bp, 18 predicted proteins | sample MGYA00561227_ERZ1370068 | MGnify/ENA primary metagenome ERZ1370068 (study PRJEB38410, sample SAMEA6850437) | metagenome | study: Metagenomic assessment of the ecological functions of the soil: analysis of the soil microbiota associated with the...
CGTCACGCGACTGCACGAGCGCCTCGAACGCGAGGTACGGGTTGATGCCGTCCGCGCCGTAGCCGACGAGCAGGCAGTGGTGATGCACCTCGCGCGCTTCGCCGGTCTCGAGCACGATGCCGATGCGCGTGCGCTTCGCGCGCGCTGACGAGATGGTGGTGCACGGCGCCGCACGCGAGCAACGCGCTCACGGGCACGCGATCGGGCCGACGTCGCGGTCCGACAGCACGAGCATGCTGTAGCCGTCGTCGATCGCGCGCTCGGCCTCGGCGCAGATGCGGTCGATCGCGCGCTGCAGGCCGCCCGGCGCGTCGCTGCGCGTCGAACGTGATGTCGATCGGTCAGCGACGCCAGCCGCGGTGGTTCAGGTTCTTGATGCCCGCGAGCTCCTCGTTCGACGAGGATCGGCTGGCGCAAGCGCAGCCGCTCGGCGTGCTTCGGCGTGGTCTCGAGCAGGTTGCGCTCGGGGCCCACGTAGCACTCGAGCGACATGATGACTTCTTCGCGGATCGAGTCGATCGGCGGGTTCGTCACCTGCGCGAACAGCTGGCCGGAAGTAGTCGTAGAGCATGCGCGGCTTGTCGCTGAGCACCGCGAGCGTGCTGTCGTTGCCCATCGAGCCGACCGGGTCGCGGTGCTCTCTGACCATCGGCTGCAGCATGAACTGCAGCGTCTCGGTCGTGTAGCCGAACGCCTGCATGCGCGGCAGCAGCGTCGCGCGGTCGACCTGCCGCTGCGCGGCGCTGTGCGGTCACGTGCGCGCAACGCGATGCGGTTCGCGTCGAGCCACTCGGCGTAGGGCCGGCGGTTCGCGAACTCGTTCTTGAGCTCGTCGTCGGGCACGAGCCGGCCGCGCTCGAAGTCGATCGAGGAACATGCGGCCCGGCTCGAGCCGGCCCTTCGCCTTCACGTTCGCGGGTCGATCGGCACGACGCCGACCTCGCTCGCCATGATCACGCGGTCGTCGTTGCGTCAGGTAATAGCGGCTCGGGCGCAGGCCGTTGCGATCGAGCACGGCGCCGATGTACTTGCCGTCGGTGAACGCGATCGACGCGGGACCGTCCCACGGCTCCATGAGGCACGAGTGGATACTCGTAGAACGCCCGCTTGTTCTCGGGCATCAGCTCGTTCTTCTGCCACGCCTCCGGAATCATCATCATCACGGATTCCTGGAGCGTGCGGCCCGTCATCAGCAGGAACTCGAGCACGTTGTCGAACACGCCGGAGTCCGGAGCAATCGGGCTCGACGATCGGGAACAGCTTCTGCAGCGAGTCGCCGAACAGCTCGCTGCGCGACGACGCCCTGGCGCGCGCGCATCCAGTTCTCGTTGCCGCGCAGCGTGTTGATCTCGCCGTTGTGCGACATGAACCGGTTCGGCTGCGCGCGGTCCCAGCTCGGGAACGTGTTCGTCGAGAACCGCGAATGCACCATCGCGAGGTGCGTCGTGTAGTCCGGGTCGTCGCAGATCCGGATAGAAGTTCTAGCAGCTGCCCGGGCGTCAGCATGCCCTTGTAGATGAGCGATCGTTGCTCGAGAGGCTGCAGACGTAGAACTGCTTCGGCCTGACGCAGCGTCTTGTCGCCGCGCAGCCGGTGGCTCGCGCGCTTGCGGATCAGATAGAGCTTGCGCTCGAACGCGTCGCCTTCGAAGCCGTCGCCGGCCGCGACGAACGAGCTGCTCGATGTGCGGCATCGCCGCGCGCGCGCCGATTCGCCGACGTCGGCTGCGTCGCGGCGTCGTCGGCACGACGCGCCAGCCGACGAGCGTCTGGCCTTCCTCGGCGCACAACTCGCGCGACGACCGCCTTGCAGCGCTCGCGCTCGGCCGCGTCGGTCGGCAGGAACACGATGCCGGCGGCGAACTTGCCCGGCGGCGGCAGCGTCGACGCCGAACTCCTGCTTCGCGACCTTCGCGAGGAACTCGTGCGGCAGCGCCGTCAGCATGCCGGCGCCGTCGCCCGTGTTCGGCTCCGCGCCGCGCGCGCCGCGGTGATCCATGCGGCACAGCAGGTGGTCCGCGTCCAGCGATGATCTTGTGGCTGCGCTCGCCCTTGATGTGCGCGACGAAGCCGACGCCGCAGCTGTCGTGCTCGAACTCGGGCCGATAGAGGCCCTGTGCCGGCGGTAGGCCGGTGCTGGTTGGTGTCACGCATGTCGTTGCCGCTCCTCATCACGCGCGGCGGACGCCGAACGGCCGATGCGCGCGCGCGGGTCGTCGCCGCCGACAATCGAGCAGAGTCGTGTTTCCGCGTCTGCAGTCATGGTTCTACATAGCGGTAGCCGTCAGGCTCCGCTTGTCGACGTTCTTTCTAGCTGGCTGGCAGTTACGATGCTGGAGCTGTCAAGCCGTGCGGCCAATCGATCTGCCGCGGAGGGCCCTTTCTATGGACCGGAGCAGGCCTGTGCCAGCATCAACTATATGAAAGCGCTCGAACTCCGCGTCAATCGCGAGCGCCGTGCACGCTCGCTCGAGACGGCTCAGCTCGGCCTGCCAGCGATAGCCCATGCCGTAGACGGTCTGGATCGCGTCGAACGCCGGGTCGACGCGCGAGGAACTTCGCCCGGATCCGTTTGATCTTGCGAGCGTCACGGTGCCGTCGTCGAGCACGACGTTCGCCGCGGCCATCAGCTGCTCGCGGCTGCGGACGTGCCCGGGGTGCAGCGCGAGCGCGTGCACGACCCAGAACTCGGTCAGCGTGAGCGGGACGGCCGTGCCCTGCCACTGCGCGGTCATGCGGTCGCGGTCGAGCGCGAGCGAGCCTTGCTCGAGCCGCTCGCCCGCGGCGTCCGCTGACGCGCAGCGCCTCGACGCGGCCGGAACAGCGCCGCGACGCGGGCGAGCAGATGCTCGAGGCTCACGCGCTTCGTCAGGTAGTCGTCGGCGCCGAGCCGCAGGCCCGAGACGGCGTCGAGCCTCGCTCTCGCGGGCCGTGAGGAAGATGATCGGCAGCTGCGCCGAGCTGCGCCCGCAGCTCGCGGCACAGCTCGAAGCCGCCTTCGACCTCGGTGCCGAGATTGACGTCGATGATCACGAGGTCCGGAAACCGGTTCTCGAACCCGGCGAGCGCTTCCTTGCGGCCGCCGTAGCCGGCGACGCGATAGCCCTGGCGGCGCAGGCCCGCGAGATAGTTGTCGCGGATCGCGACGTCGTCCTCGACGACGGCGACGAGCTTGCTGTCGACATAGGTGCGTGCTTGCAAACCGGGCTAGACGAGGTCGGGCATATCGCGGCGCTGCCCGAATCGCGTGGCGCACGTGGCGGACGCCGCTGCGTATTGCGTTTTCAGGCGCCAAGTCACGTTTCGTTCAGGATCGGGCTTGGCATCATACCGCCGCCATTCGTGACGTGCCAAGGAGGTAGCTTCATGAAGATTCAGGAACCTGTCGAAGGTCGGTGCCGCCGCGCTCGGGATCGTCGTGCGCTGGTGTCCGCGTGCACGACGCTGGACCCGTACACGCGCGAGAGAAGCGCCGCGCAGGCTCAGCGCCAGGCCGTGATCGGCGCCGCCGCCGGCGCGGTCGTCGGCCTGATCACGGGCGACAGCTCGATGGAGCGCAAGAAGCGCGCGCTCGTCGGCGCCGGGCTCGGCGCGCTTGGCCGGCGCGCGGCGTCGGCACCTACATGGACCGGCAGGAGGCGAAGCTGACGGCCGAGCTCGAGCGCACGGGCGTCAGCGTCACGCGAATCGGCGACAACATCACGCTCAACATGCCGGGCAACATCACGTTCGCGACCAACAGCGCCGACCTGAACGCCGGCTTCTTCGAGGTGCTGAACTCGGTCGCGCTGGTCGTGAACGAGTTCGAGCAGACCGTGATCGAGGTCGCCGGCCACACCGACAACACGGGCAGCGACGCAGTACAACCAGCAGCTGTCGGAGCGCCGCGCGAGCGCCGTGGCGGCGTATCTCGGCACGCGCAACGTCCGGTCGGATCGGATCATCACGGTCGGCGCGGGCGAGTCGCACCCGGTCGCGACGAACGACACGGACGCGGGCCGTCAGCTGAACCGCCGCGTCGAGCTCACGCTCGTTCCGCTGACCGTGAGCTGACGGTTCGCGCCAGGTCAAAAGAGCGAGGGCGCGTCGCCACAGCGACGCGCCCTTTTTCTTGCGCTCCGACGTTCGACCGCTGCTCAGGCCGACGCGCCATCTGTGCTCGCGAGCTTCGCGATCGCGTTCGCCTCGATCTGGCGGATGCGCTCCGCCGACACGTCGTACTCGGCCGCGAGCTCGTGCAGCGTGGCCTTGTCGTCCGTGAGCCAGCGGCGCGCCAGGATGTCGCGGCTGCGGTCGTCGAGCTTGCCGAGCGCGCCGTCGAGCCGATCGTGCGCGTCCGCTGCCAGTCGTCGCGCTCGACCGAGCTGCGCCGGGTCGCTGTTCGGGCTCGGCAGATAGGCGGCCGGGCGCGAAGTCCTCGTCGTCCGTCGGGATCCGGGTCGAACGACACGTCGTAGCCGCTCAGCCGCTGCTCCATCTCGTTGACCTCGCGCGGCGTCACGCCGAGGTCGCTTCGCGACGGCCTCGGTCTCGTCGCTTGGTTGAGCCAGCCGAGGCGCTTCTTCGCCTTGCGGAGGTTGAAGAACAGCTTGCGCTGCGCCTTCGTCGTCGCGACGCTTGACGAGCCGCCAGTTGCGGAGCACGAACTCGTGGATCTCGGCGCGAATCCAGTGGACGGCGAACGACACGAGCCGGACGCCGACGTTCGGGTCGAAGCGCTTCACGGCCTTCATGAGGCCGACGTTGCCTTCCTGGATCAGGTCGCCGAGCTGCAGGCCGTAGCCCGCGTAGCCGCGCGCGCGACGCACGACGAAGCGCAGATGGGCGAGAGACGAGCCGCTCGGCGGCGTCGAGGTCGTTCGTTTCGCGGAAGCGGATCGCAGCAGTTCGTGCTTCCTCCTCGACGGTCGAGTACTGGGATGGAGCTGGCCGCCTGGATGTAGTGGTCCAGGCTGCCGAGCGGGCTCGCCGAGCAGAAGCTCCGCGCTGACGGGGCGCTAGTGCAGTGGTCGTCATATCCTGTACCTCCTGAGAGCGCGCAATATTAGCACTCGGGTCGTTAGAGTGCTAACGACCGGAGCTCGTTCCACGGCGAACGCTGCGCCTCAGCCGCGCCAAGCCGCGCCAGGCCTGGCTTAGCGGGGCTCGATGGCGCGCAGGTGGCGCGCGGTCGCGAGGCCGGCGCCCGCCCAGCCCAGCAGCGCCCGCCGGCCAGAGGAGCGCGCGGTTCTCGCGCAGCGACAGGCCCGGCGAGCGCGCAGAGCCGCTGCCGTACAGCGCCGCGAGCTCGCGGACGGGTGAGCCGAGGAGCGAGCGTGCCCGAGCACGAGCAGCTCCAGCGAGCACGGCGCCCGCGAGCCGTAACAGAGGCCGAGATAGAGGAACGGCCGGCGGATGAACGCGTCCGTGCCGCCGACGAGCTTCGTGACCTCGATCTCGACGCTGCGGTTGTTGATCTCGAGGCCGGATCGTATTGCCGACGACGATCGCGACCGCGAGCGCGAGCAGCACGGTTGCGAGATCGACGATCCGTGCCGGCGAGCGCGAGCATCGCGCGCAACGCGCGCGACCCACTGCGTGTCGAGCTGCACGAGGTCCGGTCTCGGGCAAAGCTGCCGATCGCGGCGCGACGGCCTCGACGTCGCCCGCGACGCCGCTCGCGGGCCGCACGACGAGCGTGTCGCGGCAGCGGGTTGCCGTCGAGCGCGTCGAGCGCGTCGCCGAAGCCCGAGCGTGCGCGAAACTCTGCGAGCGCCTGCGCGCGGTCGATGAACTGAACGCTCGCGACGTCGGGTCGCGGGCGTCGAGCTGCGTGCGCGCACGGCGCGCGCGCGCGTCGGTCGGCACGTCGAGCTTGCAAGTACGCGGTGAAGTCGGCCGCGCTCTGCCATGCACGTCGCTCAGCGCGCCCGGCGTTGTTCACGAGCACGCGCAGGCCCGCCGGCAGCGCGAGCGCGATCGCGATCACGAGCACCGTGAGCAACGTCGCGAACGGCTGGCGCGCGAGCCGGCCGCACGGCGCCGAGCAGGTTCTGCAGATGCAGACCGAAGTAGCGACGCATGCTCGACCACGCTCGCTCAGGCTCGGCGGACGTGTCGGCCGCGATGCTGTCCCGCGACGAGGCGCAGCCGCCGATGCGGCAGCCGCTCGATGAGCTCGAGATCGTGCGTCGCGATCAGCAGCGTGACGCCGACCTCGTTGAAGCGCGTGAACAGCTCCATGATCTCGAGCGACAGCTCGGGGTCGAGGTTGCCGGTCGGCTCGTCGGCGATCAGCACGTCGGGCCGCGGCGCCACGGCGCGCGCGATGCCGACGCGCTGCTGCTCGCCCGTCGAGAGCGTGATCGGCGGATGCGACTCGCGGCCGAGCAGCCCGACCTGGTCGAGCGCGGCGCGCACGCGCTTCTCGATCTCGCGGCGGCTCGCGCCCGCGATCACGAGCGGCAGCGCGACGTTGTCGAACACGCTGCGGTCGTAGAGCAGCTTGTGATCCTGGAACACGACGCCGAGCCGCTGGCGGAACGCGCGGAATCTTGCGCCGCGGAGATGCGCGCCGTGTTCTGGTTGTTGACGAGCACGGTGCCGCGCGTCGGCCGCTCGATCAGCGCGATCAGCCGAAGCAGCGTGCTCTTGCCGGCGCCCGACGGGCCCGTGAGGAACGCGAACTCGCCGCGCTCGATGATTGAACGAGACGCCGGACAGCGCCTCGCGGCCGCGTCGGGTAGCGCTTGTAGACGTTCTCGAATCGAATCATGACCGGCGCGGCTCGCCGATCGAGCGCGCGCACGAACTCGTCGGCGCGGAAATCGTCGAGATCGTCGACGCCTTCGCCGACGCGCGACGAAGCCGAATCGGCACCGCGAGCTGCGCGCGCGATCGCGAGCAGGATGCCGCCCTTCGCGGTGCCGTCGAGCTTCGTGATCGCGAGCCCCGTGACGCCTGAGCCGCTCGTGGAACTTCAGCGCCTGCGCGAGCGCGTTCTGGCCCTGGCTCGCGTCGAGCACGAGCAGCGTCTCGTGCGGCGCGCGTCGCGTCGAAGCGTGTCACGACGCGCTTGATCTTCTCGAGCTCGTCCATGAGGCCCGCGCGCCGTGTGCAGCCGGCCCGGCGGTGTCGGCGAGCACGACGTCGATGTTGCGCGCGCGCGCGGCGACGCAGCGCGTCGTGGACGACGGCGGCCGGATCGGCGCCCGGCGCTCTGCGCGACGACCGGCACGCCGGCGCGCTCGCCCCACTCCTGGAGCTGCTCGACGCGCGGCCGCGCGAAACGTGTCGGCCGCGGCGAGCAGCACGGAGTGGCCCGTCGGCCTTGAGCCGATGCGCGAGCTTGCCGACGGTCGTCGTCTTGCCGGTGCCGTTCACGCCGAGCGCGAGGATCACGAACGGCTTGTGCGCCGTCGATCGTCGAGCGGCGCCTCGACGCGTCTGCATCAGGCCGAGCGCCGTCTGCCGCAGCAGCTCGACGGCCGGCGTGCCGGCGACTGCGCGTCGATCGCCGCTGCGCATCTCGTCGATCAGCCACGTCGGTCGCGTCGACGCCGACGTCGGCCGTCGAGCAGCCGCGTCTCGAGCTCCTCGATCGGTCGCTTCGTCGAGCGGCCGCTGACCGAGCCCGAGCAGATCCGACGTCAGCCACGTCGTGCCGCGGTTGAGGCGCGCTTTGAGCTTCGCGAAGAAGCCCGCGCTCTGTTTCCGCTTCGGTTCCACGACGCCATCCGTACGAACGTCTCCGGCGAGATGCGTTCTGGTAGTGTTGCGCACATGGCAAAGCGCGGCAACGCCCGACGCGCGCCGCACGGCAGCGTGCGAATCATCGCGGGCGAGTGGCGCGGGCGGCGAATCGCCGATCGCAGAGGGCACTGCGGTGCGGCCGACGCCGGATCGCGTGCGCGAGACCGTGTTCAACTGGCTGCGCGACGATCGTCGCGGGCGCGCGCTGTCTCGATCTCTATGCGGGCACCGGCGCGCTCGGGTTCGAAGCGTTGTCGCGCGGCGCGGCAGGAGGCGTGGTTCGTCGAGCAGGATCCGGCGCTCGTCGCGGCGCGCTCGAGTCGCAGGCGGAAGCGTTCGACGTGCGGCCGCGCATCATTCGCCAGGACGCGGCGTCGCTTGCTGCGCGGCCGCCGCGCCGCAGCGTTTCGACGTCGTGTTTCTCGATCCGCCGTACGCGTCTGCCCGTCGAGCCGCTGCTCGCGCTGCTGCCGCCGTGGCTCAGCGACCGCGGCGCTCGTGTACGTCGAGCGGCCGCGTCGCCCGGGTCTGCCGACGGTCGCCGGGCGCGATCGTGGCTGCAAGCGCAGCCACGCAGGCGCCGTCGAGTATGCGGCTGTTGCAGTTCGGGCTGCCGTATGACGGTTGCGCCAGCGCGCAGCTACAATGCCGGCTCACGATCCATCGCGCCGGAAGCTCGCCACGTGAAGATCGGCGCCATGTATCCGGGCACGTTCGACCCGATCACGCGCGGTCACGAGGACCTCGTGCGCCGCTGCGTGCGGCTGTTCGATCGGCGTCGTCGTCGCGATCGCCGCGAGCCCGAAGAAGGCGCCGCTGTTTCCGCTCGAGGAGCGCGTCGAGCTCGCGCACGAAGTGCTGCGCGACTCTGCCCGAGGTGTCGGTCACGGGCTATCCGGGCCTCACGGTCGATTTCGCGCGCGAGAACGGGCTCAAGGCGATCATCCGCGGGTCTGCGCGCCGTCTCCGACTTCGAGTACGAGTTCCAGCTCGCGACGATGAACCGGCATCTCACCGGAGGCGTCGAGACGATCTTCCTCACGCCGTCGCGAGCAGCACACGTTCATCTCGTCGAGCCTTGGTGCGCGAGATCGCGGAGTTCGGCGGCGACGTCAGCCGCGTTCGTCCATCCGCACGTCGCGGAGCGCTTGAAGGCGAAGTTCGGCAAAGCCGACGTGATCGCTGCGCTGCGACACGCCGATCCGTCCGCGCGGCGCGCGCGGCCACGTCGTCGCTGCGCTCGCCGCTGTTCGCGGTGTCGGTCGTGCGCCGCGCAACACGGCCCGGCGATCGCGGCTCAGCGCGCAAGCGACGCAGATGGTCGTCACGGCGAACCGCTACGCGTCCGGACGCGGGCCTCGAGATCCTGCGTGCAGGCGGCAGCGCGGTGGACGCGGCGATCGCCGTGCAGCTCGTGCTGACGCTCGTCGAGCCGCAATCCTCGGGCATCGGCGGCGGCGCGTTCATGCTCGTCTACGACGCGCCCGACCGGCGGCGGCGAGCCGGCGATCACGGCGTACGAAGGCCGCGAGACGGCGCCCGCGGCCGCGACGCCCGACATGTTCCTGAACGACAACGGCCGCGCCGGCGTCGTTCGGCGCCAGTCGGCGTCGGCGGGCTCGTCGGTCGGCGTGCCCGGCGTGCTGCGGATGCTCGAGCTCGCGCATCGCGAGCACGGCACGCTTGCCGTGGGCGAAGCTGTTCGCGCCCGCGCTCGACGCTCGCGGAGAACGGCTTCGAGGTGTCGCCGCGCCTGCACTCGCTGCTCGAACGGCTTCAAGCGTTTCGCGCGCGGCGAGGATTTCCGCCGCCACTTCTATGACGCCGGCGGCGAGCCGCATCCGGTCGGCTATCGAGCTGAAGAATCCCGAGTACGCCGGCGACGCTGCGGCTGCTCGCGGAGAAGGGGCGCCGAGCCGATGTACTCGGGCGAGCTCGCGGCCGCGATCGCGAGAGAGGTTCGCGAGCAACAGCGTGCGGCCGGGCCGGATGACGCTCGACGACCTCAAGCAGTACAGCGCGCACGAATCGGCGCCGTTGTGCTCGCCGTATCGCGCAGTGGCGGATCTGCGGGCCGCAGCTGCCGTCGTCCGGCGGCGTCACGACGCAGCAGATACTCGTGAATGCTGAGCGGCTTCGAGCTCGCCGAGCTGCGCGACGAGCCCGTCACGGCGATTCACTCTGATCAGCGAGGCCGAGCAGGCTCGCGTTCGCCGACCGCAATCTCTATCTCGGCGATCCGCAGTTCGTCGCCGCGCCCGTCGCGGCGCTGCTCGACGCCCGCTACCTCGAGCGCGCGCGCGACGGCGATCGACCCGACAACGGCGTTGCCGATCGTCGCGGCCGGCCAGCGCGGCCGGCGACCGCTTGGAACTACGCGCCGGCGGCGTCGGCGGAGCGGCCGTCGACGAGCCACTTTCGATCGTCGACCGCACCGGCGACGCCGTCGCGATGACCACGAGCGTGCAAGGCGCGTTCGGCAGCCAGCTCATGGTCGGCGGCTTCATCCTGAACAACCAGCTCACCGGACTTCGAGTACGAGCCGGAGGTCGGCGGCAAGCCCGTCGCGAACCGCATCGAAGGCGGCAAGCGGCCGCTGTCGAGCATGGCGCCGACGCTGCGTGCTCGACGCGCAGGGCCGCCTGCGGCTACTCGTCGGCTCGCCAGGCGGCACGCGCATCATCGGCTTCGTCGCGCAGACGATCGTCGGTGTGCTCGACTTGGAAGCTCGACGTGCAGCAGCGGCCGTCGCAGCGCCGCACTTCCTCGCGCAGGAAGGGCCGATCGAGCTCGAAGAAGGCACCGCGGTCGCGGCGCAGGCGGACGCGCTCGAGGCCCTCGGCCACACGGTCGCGTTGCGCGATCATGAACAGCGGGCTGCACGCCATCGCGATCGCGATCTACATGGCGGACGGCCGCGTGCTGTCGAGCGGCGTGGACCCGCGCCGCGAAGGCGTTGCCCGGGGCGACTAGCTTGCAGCGCACCCGCGCCGGAACGAGCGCCGCGACGGTCGAAATGCCTCGCTCTTATTTCTGAGCGCGGGCAGAAGTAGGTCGCGCGTTGTCCCTGAACGCGGCGCTTGATCGGCGTGCCGCATCGACTTGCAGCGGCTCGCCCGTCGCGCTCGTAGACGTTCAGCGACTGGCGGAAGTAGCCCGGCTTGCCGTCGCCGCCGACGTAGTTGCGCAGCGTCGTTCCGCCTTCCTCGAGCGCGTCGTTGAGCACGTCGCGCACCGCAGCGACCGAGCGGCTCGAACCGCGCGCGCGAGACTCGCCCGCAGCGCGCAGAGGATGGATGCCCGCGCGAAACAGCGCTTCGTTCGCATAGATGTTGCCTACGCCGACGACGACCTTGGCCGTTCATGAGGTGCTGCTTGATCGCGACGCGTCGGCCGCGGCTCGCACGCCACAGGTAGTCCGCCGTGAAATCGGCGGAGAGCGGCTCCGGGCCGAGCTCCCTGAGCAGCCGATGCTTCGGGCCGGTCGCGCGTGAGCAGCCAGCTGCCGAACCGGCGCGGATCGTTGAAGCGCAGCAGGCCGCCGCCCGTGAAGCGCACGTCGACGTGATCGTGCACGCCGTGCGCTGCGCGGCTCGCGGAGGTAGCGCAAGCTGCCCGACATGCCGAGATGCACGAGCAGCGTGCCGGCGCTCGTGCCGAACAGGAGATACTTGCCGCGCCGCTCGAGCGCTTCGATTCGCTGGCCCGCGAGCGTCGCCGCGAGCGTCTTTCGCGACCGGCCAGCGCAGCCGCGGCTCGCGCACCTCGATCGCGCGCGATCGAGCGGCCGACGACGTACAGGGCCAGGCCGCGCCGCGTGGTCTCTACCTCGGGAAGCCCGGGCATACGGCGATGCTTACGACGGCGTCGAACGCGGGCGGCTGCCAGGAGGCTGCGGGACCTTCCGTGACGCCGACGCATGCGGCAGCTCGAGAGGTCGCTGTGGAGTAGGCTCCTGCGCGATCGGCTATATTGGCCCGCCAATCCGAATTCGCCGGCCGCACTCCGGCCACCCATGAAGGGCCGAGAGCACGCGACGTGGAATTTCTCAGCTACGCATTCACGGCTTGGGCGACCTGAGCTGTCACTGGCTTGCGTGATCGTCTACGCTGCTCTGGATGCACGCGACGATGATGGCAGCCATCGATCTGGCTTCCACCGCGATCAGGCGCACCGCTCCGTCGATCTGCATCCTGGCCGTCCGGCACATCTGCCGCTTCTGGCTGTGGCTCAACACCGGCGCGTCGACTGGCGAGTGGGTGCGGTGCATCGCAAGCACCACGCCGCATTGCGAGAAGGAAGGCGACCCCGCACAGCCCTCGGCTGTTCGGCCTGAAGAAAGTGCTGCTCGAAGGCGGAGCACGAGCCCATCGAGGCCGCGGCCGAGACGCTCGAGAAGACGCGCAAAGCGGCGCCCCGAACGACTGGCCGAGAACAATCGTGTACGACCACCCGCGGAGGAGCTACCTCGGGGTCTCCTGCTGTCGCTGGACGACCTCGTGCTGTTCGGCGTGCCGGGCATCATCGAGTGATCGCAGCTGGTCGCGAACATGCCGTCCTCGCCGGCGGCGTGCATCAACGGCCTGTGCGCACGCGAAGGGCTACCGCAACTTCGAGACGCGACGACGGCGTCGACGAACCTGCTGGCCGATCGGCGCTGCTCATCGCGGGCGAGGAGCTGCACAACAACCACCACGCGTTCCCGACGTCGGCGCGCTTCTCGATGCGCCGGCACGGAAATGGACATGGGCTGGCTGCACCTGAAGGTGCTCGAGTTGCTTCGGGCTTGCGAAGATCCGCCGCGTAGCCAGGACCGCCCCGAGCTCGAGCGACGTTAGTGGCGACGTCCGCGCCCGAGATCGACGAGCTGCGCGCGATCATCGTGAATCGCATGCACGTGCTGCGGCACTTCACGCTACAACGTCACGTCGTTCGTGCTGCGCCGTGAGCTCGACAGCCTCGGCGAGCAACGCGAGCTCGATCGTTGCGGTACGCGCGGCGAGCGCTGGAGCCGTCAGCCGGAAATGCTCGACGAGACGTCGCGCCAGCGTCTCGCCGAGCTCGCGCGGACGGCACCCGCGCATTGCAGACCGTGCTCGCAAGTTCCGCAGCGAGCTCAAAGCACTCTGGGAAGGCGCGCACACGAGCAACGACGCCTGCTCGCCGATTTGAGCGGCAGTGCGCGCGCGGAGCACAGCGTGGATTCAGCCCGAGAGCTGTCGCATCTCAAGTCGCGTTCCAGAATGAAAGCGAGCCCGCGCCAGCCTGACGCGGCGCGGCGCGCCCACGCCGAGAACGAAACCGCCCCGGCGGGTTTTGTTCATGGGCAGCGCGACGCCCGCGGACTGGCTGATCTTCTCGCCTTTGTACGTGACGCTGAACGGGTCGTACTTCATGACTTCCATTTTCTCGGATGGGTTTTGGCGGTTCTTCGTCGTGCCGGTAGTAGACCGTCTTTGTCGAGGATCGACCCACTTTTCGCGCATGATCGTGTTTGCCCTGGGGTCGTCGCGTCGTCGTCCGATGTTAGACCTGCGCCTTCCGCGAAGATTCTTCACGACTCTTCGATGCCCAGCCAGATCGATGATCTATGAAGGCTTCGCCGCGAGACACGTTGATGAAGCGCCTTCACCCCGAGCCAGAAACGTTGGCTGATGGTGCTCCGGCGCGTGAAGCGGCAGGCGCGTCCGTTGTTCGCGTGGGAAAACCGCTGCTAATCATCGGCCGCTTCCGGTGACTTCAGCCACTGACACGCCCGGATCCGAAGAGCCCCGGAGTGGCCCCGCGACTATACCGGGCCGACGCTTCCGCAGAGGTGCCGGCAGCCCGAGGCTGCGCGGGCCGCCGCCTTGCGAGCCGCCAGTCGCGAACGGAGTCTGGCCAGCCGGCGCCAGAAATCATCGAGCTGCGCCCAGCCGCGGCTGTGGCGCGTTGGGTGAACGCGGTTCGTCGTCGGGTGCGGGCGCTACCGGTGGGGGTCGTCAAGCAGCTGGTCAACATGGCGCGACGGTGCTGGTCAGAGACAGCGCGGCGAGCACGGCGAGGATCGCGAGGCCCAGCGATCGAAGACGACGCCGAGGGGACCGTGGCGATCGCACCATCGCCGCGACATCGGCGCTGGTGGCTTTCACCTCGGATGACGGTCCTGCCCTGGTGAAGTCGCAGATGGCGTTCCCAGCGCTAATTGACCGCGCTGCGTCGGATCGGGATCTGCCGACGTGTTCGCAGAACTGGTGTCACGAACGAGTCCGAAGTGCTGCGCCAGCCTGCGCGCGGTCGATGGCGGCAGTTTGGCGTGGTCGTGCCTGCTCGACAATCCGAGCCGGGTGTCGTGCAGCTGGCGAAGGTTGCCGCTGCGGCAACCTCGATCGCCGCCACCAACCGGCGACAGACGACACCTGCCGCGCCAGCCGCGTGGCCTCGCCGAACATGCCGTTACGCCGGTTACATCATGGCGGCAGCATTCTGGCTGTTGATGCAAATCCGTCACGCTGTCGATGCCCGTTCGGGGCCGGGTTGAGCGCGCCAAAGCGCCTCGTCACGGCGAGCAGAGGGGCGCGGGTTTGCGCCCACGCGCCGCGGCATCGCCTTCGGCGAGTGAGGACGAGGTGCCGCGCGGCGCAAGATCTTCCCCTTCAGCAGCGGCCCGCTGGCGTCTCCGCCGACTCGCGACGGCGTTTCGGAGCTGCAGAGCCCTCGCACGGGGGCTCCCACAGCATCGAGACGGATGCCTGACAGCAGATCGTGCTGCTGGGCTGCCCCACGGCGTATACGCTGGTGGAACGAGAAGTTACAGCGAGCGGGCGTCACCGCCGCGCTGCCGTGGCGACTCAACCCGTGCCGCGTCTGTCGATAGCTCGGGGCCGGCATCGGCTTGAGCGTGATGGCCTTCGCCCAGAGCTGAACGCGCCCGCGAGGGAAAGACGTGCCCTGCCGCGGCGCCCACACCGCGTGATCGAGCAAAACGGATTCTACTAGCGCGCGAGCGCTTTTGGCGAGCTTTGAGCGATGCTGCGGGCTGGTTCGCTCGGCTCCGATACCGGATGGGTGGTTGTGCCCAGAGATCACGTCGAGGACAGCTGAAGCGTCGCTTGCCGACCTCGCGGGATAGACGGTGTTATGATGGTCCCGGGCGAACAGCTCCAGGCGGATCGTGGCCTCAGACGCGCCATGGGCCCAGGCAGCAGAAGACCGTGGGCAGATCGAGCAGCCGGGCTTTGAAGAAACCGCGCTGCGTCGACGGCTTCCTGCAGAGCGCTGGTGTGGTCTGTGGCTTCGAGATAGCGGCGTTTGCGCTCGAGCGCAAGATGACAATTTGAGCCGCCGGGCGGGCCTGAGGCTCGCGGCGAGCCGGGGCGCCGCAGGCGAGCAGCTTTAGGAGGCTGCCCGATTCTACCGGCAGCTGGCGTGAGCTCGCCGTTTCCGCCTCCCGAAATGCCGGCGCTGAGCAGACGCAAGGAGCTCGCCGCCGGAGGGACGGGCCGACGGCGACAAGCGCCCGGGGACGTTCGAGCGAGGCCAATCGCTCGTAATCACCGCGCGTCTCCACCGTGACAGGGGGCCCTCCCATCCTCACCGAGCGGGAAGCTGCGCGCAGCGGCGATCAGTCCCCTGATGGACTACAAGAAAAGCTCGATTCCTCAGTGGAGCGCCTACTGCCCTGCAGGCGTGAGCTCCGCGCCTGAGAGACTCCCCATGCCGCCAACCGAACGAGCCAATCCTCCGCGGGCACTGCTCGGCGTCACCGGCGGATCGCCGCGTACAAGGCGCACCGAGCTCGTCCGCCGACTCACCGAACGCGGCTGCGACGTGCAGGTCGTCATGACCGCTGGAGCGAAGCAGTTCGTGACGCCGCTCACGTTCCAAGCGGTATCCGGGCGGCGGGTTCGCGACGATCTCTTGGGACCCGGCCGCCGAGGCTTCGATGGGCACACATCGAGCCTGCGCGCTGGGCCGACATCGTCGTCGTCGCGCCGGCGACGGCGAATTTCATTGAGAGCCGCGGCCGGCCTCGCGCGCGACCTGCTCTTCCACCCTTTGTGTCTCACAACCACGGCTCCCGTCGTCCTTGCACCGGCGATGAATCAGCTGATGTGACAATCCGGCCGTGCAGGCGAATCGCGCGCTCTCGAGTCGCGCGGCACTCGGTTCCTAGGGTCCGCCGAGGGCGATCAAGCCTGCGGTGAGACCGGCCCGGTCGCAGATGCTCGAGCCGCTCGCGATCGCCAACGCGCTGCTCGATCGTGCCGGGCACGATTGCGGCTCCAGTCGCTCGCTGGGCTCAAAATCGTGGATACCGCAGGGCCGACGCGCGGAGCCGATCGACCTGGTCTCGCTACATCACGGATCCGGAGCTCGGGAAAGATGGGCTTCGCGCTTCGCGAGCGGCGGCGCGCGAGGAAGCCGGCGCCGAGACGTCTGCGTCCTCGTGGGAGCGGCCCCGTCTCGGCTTGGCGACGCCGGCCGGGTGCGGCGCGTCGACGTGGAGACGGCCAGAGCAGATGTACGCCAAGGTCCACGACGAGGTCGCGGGCGCCGACATCTTCGCCGGCTGCGCGGCCGTGTCCGACTACCGGCAACGAGGACGGTGCCGCAGCCAGACGATCAAGCGCACAGCGCTGGCGAAGTTGGAGCTCGCGCTCGGTGCCTGCCCAGTCGCCCAGACACGCTCACCGGCGTCGCCGCGCTGCCGAAGCCGCCGTGACCACGCTGCCGGTTTCTGCCGCGGAGACTCCAGGACGATCGCGAAGCACGCGCGGGAGAAGCTCGAGAAGAAGCAAGCGCCGACACGATCGTCGGCAACTCAGGGCTCGGGCTCTCGACTGCGGCTCGACCGCGGGACGAGACGCGCTCACCGGCCGTATTGGTCGGCGGCGAAGTCGCGCTCGGCGAGGCGCTCGAAGCCGGTCGCTCGCCCGCCGGCTGGCTCGGAGGTGATCGCAGAGCGCTACCAGCGGCGCGCGGCTGGTGCGCGCGCCCGCGTCGCGCGGCGGGCTGACGTTCCGCCAGTTGCCGCATCCGGCGTCGCGATCGCGCGGCGATGACTTGCGATCCGCCCGAGCCCAGCGCGCGGCAGCGGCGCGGCGGCGGCAGCTAGGCGACCATTTCGGTCTGCTCCGACCTCGCCGCAGGCAACGAGGAACAACCATCGTGGGTAACGCGGCGCCGCGGCCTCGCCGAGCTCGCGAGGCCGAATCCGCGCGATCGGCAGGCCCGACGCCAGCCGCCGCCAGCGCGCGACGGCAGGCTCTGCGGGTCTCGATCTGCGCGCGTGCCTCGAGCAGCCGCTCGACCTGGAGCCCGGTGCCGCGGAGCTGATTCCGACGGGGCTCGCGATCCACCCGCCGACCTCGGGTCTCGCCGCGATGATCGTGCCTGCGCTCGAGCCTCGGCCAGGCTAAGCACGGCATCGCGCTCGGTGCAATCTGGTAGGGCCCACCGACTCGGACTCGCCAGGGCGAGAGCTTCTGATCTCGTGTTGGAATTCGCGGCTCGAAGCCGTTCCGGATAGAGCCCGGCGAATCCAGCATCGCCGCAGCTCGTCGCCGTGCCCAGTCGTCGCAGGTGGAACTCGAGGCGTCGCCGAGAGCTTTGCAGTAGAGCCGCCGGTGAGCGGCGGGTTCGGGCATCGACGGGCCGCGGCCGATCAGCCGCCCACTGAGGCTCGCGGAAGCGGCCGATGTCGTTGCCTGAACGCGAGTTCTGCAGATTGGCCTCAGATCGCCCGCTGTGTGCGTGCCAGTTGCCGCCTCATTAAGATTGATCGACGCCGTCGCACGCGAAATGTCGATGCGCCAGAGATTTTCAACTGCGTTCGCCACGCCGTAAGGTTTGTAATCGCTCGCTTCCTCTGCAGTGATGAGGCGCTGGCGCGGTGTTCGTGAGGTAGAGCTCCAGTGACTGGATCTGTGATCGGTTACTTTGCTTTATTCCTCGCGGGTCCTCTTGCGTCGGTGGACCGTGAGGTAAGTCCGAGCAGCATGCATGCGATGATCTCGCCTTCGCTGCACGGTCGACACTCTCTGTAGCCTTGCGTGTCGATCAATGGCGCGTTCCTCCAGCGTTACCTCGCCCTTCTTCGGAATCCCACTCGCACGCCTTTGTCGTTGAGGACGTTGCGGTCGCGCGCGCCTGCATCACTGGGGGCACGGTGTCGCCAGGAGGCAACTTCAGCCCTTCTGTCCACAGAATTCACTCTGTGTTTCTTTGCGCTGCTTGCTTCGCGAGTGGCCGGCGAGCGGTGAGCTGGCGCTGAGCGCGCGCTACAGTTATGGCGGGCGATGCCCGCGATTACTGCCGCCAATCCTCAGCCCTCGGTCAGCGACGATATACCAAAATTTCCGGCGTCGAAAGGCGCGCGTTGGTGCCATTTCGCAACGTACCTCCTCATTAAGGCTCAGCGGTACCAGCTCGCGATCTCAGCGATCGAGAGCCACGCCGTACCGATTCCGGTATGCGCACCGCGCAGGTGGTCCGCAGAAGTTCACTGTCGCTTCCGAGGTGATTCGATCAGATCGGTCGTAGGGAGACGATGCTGCGGGATCGGCACGCGAGCTCCGTCTCGAGCTGTTGCGCTGCCGACACGCGCGTTTTCGGGCCGACTTCACTCCCGGTCGAGCGCCATTCGAGCGCCCCGCGGCGGCGGCTCCCAGCGCGATCATATCGCCGCTGCACCCTGCGGATCGCCGTGCCCGCGGTAATCCCGTCGTCGAGGATCAGCGACGGCCGGCGACGGGGCGCCGATGATCGTGCCGCCTTCGCCGTGATCCTTCGCTTCTTGCGGTTGTACGTGAACGGATAGTCGTCGTCGTGGTGCTCAGCGAGCGCAGCGGACCGCAAGGACGACGGGCAGGATGCCCCGGTACGCGGGGCCGAACAGCATGTCGAACTATGTCGAGCGAGGCGATCGCCGACGCGTAGCAGCGTCCGAGCTTCTCGCCGCCGCGTAGCCGCTGTTGAAGAGTCCGGCGTTGAAAAAATACGGGCTCACGCGTCCCGGATTGAGCGTGCGAACTCGCCGAAGCGCAGAACGCCGAGCTCCAACGCCAGTTCCAGGAACTCTGTCTTATAGGCATTCATTGGAATCGATCCGGAACGGTTCCGTTATCATACCGCCCTTCATTCTTACCGGCGATTTTTTCCCCTTGCGAGTGGTGAGTTTCAACGCGAACGGGTTGCAGCAGCAGCGGCGCGCAAAGCGGTTCTTCGGCCTGGTTCAAGCGGCCAGCGCGCCGATGTGCCGTGCGTGCAGGAGCTCAAGGCGCAGTCGCATCAGCTCGAAGACGGCGCAGTACACCGCGCGCGGGTTTCAATCGCGTTCTGCACAGCGCACGCCGGCCGGGTTACAGCGGAGTCGCGATCTACACGCGAAGTGAGCCGCGCGAAGTGGTGCGCAGCATCGGCGCTAGCGAGTTCGACGACGGAGGGCAGGTACTCGAGGTCCATCTGCGCTCCGTCGCCGTCGTGAGCGCGTACTTTCCGAGCGGCTCGTCGGGCCCCGCGCGTCGGGAAGCGAAGTTTCGTTTTCTTCGCGGCGTTCGATCGGCGGCCTCGGAAACGCTGCGGCAACATCACGTCCCGTTCATTTTCTGCGGCGACTTCAACATGGCGCATCGGAGAGATCGGACCTCAAAGAACTGGGCAATACGGTGTAAATCGAACGAAGCGACAA
>ERZ1370068.3174-contig-2293_pt1 | contig 19392 bp, 29 predicted proteins | sample MGYA00561227_ERZ1370068 | MGnify/ENA primary metagenome ERZ1370068 (study PRJEB38410, sample SAMEA6850437) | metagenome | study: Metagenomic assessment of the ecological functions of the soil: analysis of the soil microbiota associated with the...
GGTATGCCTTCCGTTCAGTGCGTGTGCTCAACGGGCGAGTATGTCGGTGGCAACGGGCCGTTCAACTCGCCACGGAGTGCCGACTGCTGTAGGATTGCGGTCACCCAGGTAAAAGCCGGCACGATCGTCACTTCTTTCACCGCCTTTCGTCGGCGCGTTTCGAAGCAGGCGCACCGGTTCTTCCACAAAGGGCGGGATGCGCGTCAGGCGGAGGCAGTGCGCCCTCCGTTCTTCGTCGAGAACAAGGTCGCCATCCGCGCTGAGACGCGCGGCGCTCTCCATATGCGTGTGCGAAGCGTGGCGTTCGGCACGATCACCAGCCTGGGCCAGAGAAGCGGGAGCGTTCGCACGGCGCAACCTTGCTCCGGCTGTCGACGGGGTTTTCACAGCTACCCGTCGGCAAGGTCAGCGGGGCCACGCCACCTTTTCGTCGACGACGTCAAACCACTCCGCGGCGGAGAGTGACGATTTCGGCCTTCCGCATCGGATGCGGCGTGGCGGGGATCTCGATGGCGCTCACTGTCAGCGTGGACCAGCCGGTGACGCCGACCGACAAGCGGCGCGCAGTCGCGCTGCTGCTCGCCGATCCCGAATGGCTGTGGAGCGATCACGAAATCGCCCGACGTTATGCGCGTGAGCCATCACACGGTGGCGAAGCATCAGGCTCACCGAGCGAAGCGCCCGGTGACGACGAATCGACACCACGCACTACGACGCGCCACGGCAGCATCGCTACGATGGAGCAGCGCGATGAAGAAGCCAGGACGGCCGCCGCTCGACGATCGAGACCCGAGCCGATCGGTGCACGTCACCAACCGACCACGGCGAAGGCGTCGTTGAAGATGACTGGCATCTATGCGCGAGCGCAGGCCGCGCGCGTCAGCGTCCCCGAGATGATCCAGCGCGATATAATTCACGGCACCAGTGTTCGCCGCGCGCGAGGCACCAAGGAGACGAGCCGTCATGAAAGGCCGAAAGCCAGCGAAGCCGACCGCCGCAAAAATCCTCAAGGAATCGGCAGTCGCCGGTGCCAGACCTGGACGAGCCGCAGCCGCCGCCCGATGCGAGCTTCGACACGCCGCCGCCGGGCTCGCGGGCCTCACGACACCGCCAGCCGGGAATGCTGACGCCTCGCGCCGATGCTGCGCGCGATTGTAAGTCACCGAAGCCGATCGCGCGGCGCTGATGTTGTGCATCAGTGGGATCCATTGCCTCGAGGCGCACGCGCAGGCGACGCCGCAGAGTGGAATTTGCGCGCCGAGCGGCTACGCGATGCCCAATCCCTGGCTGGCGATTGAACGAAGGCGCTGGCAGGCTGTCTGAAACTGTGGCCGGGTTAAGGCGCGCCGTCAGGCGGTCGCGCGTGACGGCCGACCGCGCCGCGAGCAGGGATGGGTTCGACGAATTCGATCAGCCGCCGACGTTCGACGCGCGAAACCGCGACGACGCATTGAACAGCGCGGCGCGTAACCCCTGTTCGCGTCGAAGTAATCTGAATCAACTTTGGAACCCTTCACTGAATTGCATGGCGTGACCCCGACCTCGTGTTCCGTCATCAGCCCTGCCAGCTTCTCTCCATCGACAAAAATGCAATACGTTCTACCGGCGGGCGAATCGAGGGCTGCTGCGTGAAGGACGGCGTGGTTATGAACACGCCCTTATTTGCCCGCTGGCCAGCAAGCGCACCGTAAAAAGCTTGCACCTCTGAATCTGCCCACTGACCCCTGCCAGCGCTTCGCCGCGGACGTAAACCTTCTCAAACAAGCCGGTCGAGAGAGATCACCGCCCCAAATCGATTCTCCGTCTCCGACTCACTACCCGCTGCAGATCTTCTCTGCTGGTGCCGTACTGCATACGGTGAAGCGGGTCGAGAGCACGATCGTCTCGAAATGTTGCGGTGTGACCTGCGCCAATGTTTCAGGAGTTCGGCGGCAACGGTAGCGACCCGGAGTTCCGCCAGCGCCGCCTCGAGTCGGTCATCGGGGCTCGCTATCGCCAGGAGTTTCGATTGAGGCCGCTGGAGTGCTGACCGACGGCACACTCGGCTGCCTGAGTCGCACGTCGTTGTGGTCGGAGGCAACCGCTCTACGACTTCGTTGGATAGGGGAGGGGATTGGCTGCCGCGAAATCACGGCCTGTGTCGGTGAGCTTCCAGAAACCTCGCCGGATGCTCGACGAGGAGTCCAGAACGCTTCAGCCGGTCATGCGCCCCAACCACGGCGCGGTTCTTGTAAAAACCAGTTGAACGCCGCTCGGCAGAAGTTCAGAGCGATTGGCGTCGCTCAGGTGCAGACTTCCACAGCGGCGTCATGAACTTCGCGGGCGGGGCTTGCCGTCTGGCTTCGTCGCAGGTGGCACAGAGGTGGGTCGATGGTGTGGTCGTAACTTTCAGTACGCGGCATGTTCGTATCGAGACCGAAGCCCACACGCTGGATGAAGCGGACGCGCGCGTGGCGCGCGCGCGATGGTCGTCAGTCGGGGATCGCCTCTTGCGGACGCGTCGAGGGTTTCGTGTACTGAAAGCGCGCCAGCTGGTTCGTCACTTCATGCCCGAGCCGACTTCGCGAACGTTGCGCGTGCTGACGTGCTGCATGAAGCGGTTCCCCTCCTCTGCGCACTCGTAACACTCGATGTTCGGCTCGCGCTTCATCGTGTGGCCCCGCGTGACCCGTCTCGTGCGCAGCCACAGCGCAGCCGGGAAGCGTCTGTATTGCCCCGGTTGCACGCGCTGCAGTCGAGCGTGCGTTCAGCCTACCCCTGCGGTCACTGTCGCTCGGGAGCCAGCCAGCAGCCTCGATGTTGTGACCCCAGGTGTGACCCCGCTACGAGAATTGGTCGGGATGACAGGATTCGAACCTGCGACCCCCTGACCCCCAGTCAGGTGCGCTACCAGGCTGCGCTACATCCCGAATTGACCGAAGCTAGCGTCTCTTCTTCGCCGCCGGCTTGGCGTGGACGGCCGGGCGAGCGCTCGAAGAGGTCTTCGCGGCGGGCTTCTGCGGTGCGGCGACGATCTTCGGTCGCGGCGCATCCACGCTCCGGAGCTGGAATGGCTCGCCGCCCGGCGCGGACGCACCAGGCTGCCGCGACAGCATGCCGGCCAGCTCGCGCAGCGTCCGCTCGACCTGGAGGATCCGCTCGCGCGCGTCGCTCCCCAGCAGCTCGCCAAGCCCGGAGAGCTCGCCCTTCCCGGCCGCGACCGGGAGCTCCTCTGCGATCTTCCGTCTGGCACCCGCCAGCGTCAACCCCTCGACGAACAGCAGGTGCTTGAGCCGCAGAACGCGCTCGACATCCGCCCGCCGGTAGACGCGGGGGCCGCCCTCCGTCTTGGCAACGCCGAGATCGGGGAACTCCGCCTCCCAGGATCGCAGCACATACGCCTGAATCCGCGCGATCTCGCAGACCTCTGGCTGGCGAAAGAGCGAGCGATTCGGAATCTCGATGCTGTCCAGTTGGGGCATCAATGCGTTGGAGCGTAAGTATATCAAACACTTGCAGTCGACCGGTCGGCGGATCATCAGTCGGCGGTCGCAGTCGGCGGTCCAGTCGACGAGTCGACGGTCGCAGTCGGCAGCCCAGTCGGCGGTCGCAGTCCCCAGCCGCAGCGCAGCGGTTAGTCCGACCGCGCGCAGACCTCGCAGCTGGTTGCCCAATCCACCACAAACGAGCGCCGAGCGCCGAACCCCGAGCGCCGACGCCTGAAGCCCGCGCAGTCGCCGACGGCCGTCGCGCGCGAACCGACTACAATCCTCCCGTGCCCACCTGCCCGAAGTGCGCCACTTCCCTCTCCCCAGACGGCACCTGCCCTCGCGCCCTGGCGACGCCGACGAGACGCGACTCGCTGCCGGCGCCTTGGACGATGGGGATCGGGACGAGATTGTGGGACGGGTCCGCGAAACCTCCATCGAGCGGACCGGCTTCTCCGCAGCGATCGTCCGGCGGCGGGCTGCTCTCGTCGACCAGCGATATCGATCACGGCCGCTTCCCTCCGGGCACCCTCCTCGGCGGGCGCTACCGCATCGTCGGCAGGCTCGGCAAGGGCGGGATGGGCGAAGTGTTTCGCGCCGACGACCTGAAGCTCGGACAGTCGGTGGCGCTGAAATTCCTGCCGGGCGACGTGGACCGGGATCCCGCGCGCGCTCACGCAACTCCACACCGAGGTGCGGATGGCGCGGCAGGTGTCGCATCCGAACGTCTGCCGCGTCGTACGACATCGATGAAGTCGAGGGCCACACGTTCCTGTCGATGGAGTATGTGGACGGCGAGGATCTCGCGTCTCTGCTCCGGCGAATAGGTCGCTTTCGCGCAGGATCGCGCGCTCGAGATCGCGCGACAGATCTGCGCCGGCCTCGCCGCCGGCGCACGAGCGGGGCGTCGTCCACCGGGATTTCAAGCCGGCGAATGTGATGATCGACGGCGCGGGCAAGGTGCGCGTCACCGACTTCGGCCTTGCGGGAGCCTCGGGCGAAACGATCCGCGCCGGGACGCCGGCCTACATGGCGCCCGGAACAGCTCGTCTGGCGGCGAAGTGACGGTCCGCAGCGACATCTACGCGCTTGGCCTCGTCCTGTATGAAGTGTTCACGGGCCAGCGTGCGCTCGAAGGCCGCAACCTCGCCGAGTTGATCAAGCAGCGGGAGCAATCGGGCATCGTCCCGCCGAGCGTACATCGTGAGAGACCTCGATCCGGACATCGAGCGCGGCATCATGCGCTGCCTCGCCCGGAGCCGGATGCGCCGACCCGCGTCCGCCCTCGCCGTCGCGGCGCTCACTTCCGGGAGGCGATCCGCTCGCGGCGGCGCTCGCCGCCGGCGAAACGCCATCGCCGGCGATGGTCGCTGCCGCCGGGATGACCGACGCGATGAGCAGCCGGCACACGATGATGGCAGCCGCGTGGATGGCTGCGTCCCTCGTCGTCGTGCTGCTGATGTATCAGCGCGTGCTGCTCGTGAATCGCGTTCCTATTCCGAAGCCGCCGAGGCCCTCGCCGATCGCGCGCAGGAAGCGCTTGGAAAGCTTGGATACCCGGAACGCCTCGAGCCGCAGCCAGCGGCATGACTGTCTCCGAAGATTACCTCCGCACGTCGACGCCACGTCGAGCGCGCGGGACCGATGGAAGAGTCTCGCGACGCTGCGACCGGAATCGGTGGTCTTCTGGTATCGCACGAGCCCGCGGCCCCTCATCCCATGGGGTCGAGACCGCGACGTAGACGGGACCAACCCGCCACTGAACGTCAGCGACATGACGCTCTCGGTCTTCGACGCGTCCGGACGCCTGTCCGAATTCCACGCGATTCCTGAGCCGATCGACAGCGGCGCGCCGCACGAGCCGACCCGATGGTCGGCCGTTGTTCGAAGCGGCCGCGCTCGACATGAACAGCTTCACCCCGGTGGAGCCGAAATGGAACCCGATCGTCTTCGCCGACGAGCGGGCGGCGTGGGAGGGCCGTCCCGCCGATCGACCGGACCTGACCTTCCGGGTCGAGGCAGCGGCCTATCACGGTCGCCCGGTGTTCTTCGCGATCAGCGGCCCGTGGACGCACTCCGCCCGCTCGGCGCCTGTCGCGCCGTCCGGATTCAACGCGGCCATCGAATGGCTGGCGAGCCTCATCATGCCCGGCCTCATGCTTGCCGGGCGCAGCTGCTCGCCAGGCACAACGTCAAGCTTCAGCGGGGCGACCGCGTGGGGGCGTTCCGCGCCGCCTCCATCCTGTTCATCGCGAGCCTGATGGCGTGGGCGCTCGATCGACACATGTCTCCGACGTCGGCGTCGAGATCAACCGGCTGTTCCAGGCCGTAGGCTCCGGCCTGCTCGACGCCGCGATTCTGTGGCTGACCTATCTCGGCCTCGAACCATACGTCCGACGCATCTCGCCTGACAGCCTCATCGGCTGGACACGGCTCATTGCCGGTCGATGGAACGATCCGCATGTCGGGAGGGACGTGCTCATCGGCGCGTCCGCCGGCCTGCTGATGACCGTGCTGTTTCCGCTCTATTACCTGCTGCCGCCGCTCTTCGGCGGGCCGGAGCCCATCCCCGTCCTGCCGGACCTGAGGCCTTTCATGGGGGTCCGGCACGTGCTCGGCGGACTGGTCCTGCAGGTGAGCAGCGCGATTTCCGATGCGATGCTCGGAACGGTTGGCCTGGCCTCGTTCGTCATCCTCTTCAAGCGACGAACCCTGGCGATCGCCGCGGCGATCCTCTGCTTCACGCCTGTCGCGGTGAGCGGCGCATGTTCAACCCGGGCTACCCGACGCTGGCGCTCGCGCTGGGAGCCGCGATGATCGCCATCTTCGTCTTCGTGATCGTTCGAGTCGGGCTGCTCGGGGGATTGCCGCCCTCGCCATTCACTTCATCCTGCTGCGTGCACCGCTCACGACCCATCTCTCGACGTGGTGGGGACCGATCGGTCTCTGGTATCTGGCAACCGTCGCCGCGATCGGATTCGGCGCGTGCTACATCGCACGCGCGTCAACGGTGGCGCAGCCCGCGCGACGCTACTCATTGCAGGGCGCGTGACGTCGCGGCGGCAAACGCCGTCCGGCGGTCTCGAGACTCCGCCGCTGTAGTCAGCTTCTCTTTCTGACCTGAATCCGTACCGGAGTGCCCAGCAATCCGGAAGGATCTCGCGCAGACGGTTGACGAGGAATCGCTCGTAGGAGAAGTGGAACGTCGGTGGCGACGTTGGTGAAGAAGACGAACGTCGGCGGCGCGACGCTCGTCTGCGCCGCGTAGAGAATGCGCACCTCGCGCGTGCCGGGGCTGGCGGGCGGGTGCGCGGCCGTGACAGCCTGAACGAACCGGTTCAGCTCTCCGGTCGGGATTCGCCGCATGCCGCGCTTCGGCGACCTTGTCGATGGTCTCGAGCGACTTTACGGCGGCGCGCTCTCCGGTCGCGGCCGAGATGTGCAGGAGCGGCGCGTAGTCGAGGAACTTCACCTGGCTGGCGCAGCTTGTCGTCGAACTCCTTCGAGAACTCCGCGCCGCGGCCCTTCATCAGGTCCCACTTGTTCGCCGCGATGATGACGCCGCAGCCGGCCTTCTCGGCCTCGCCGCGCGATCGCGGCGTCCTGGTCGGTGCGCTCCTCCGTGGCGTCGACGACGAGCACCGCCACGTCGGCCTTCTCGATCGCCCGCTGCGCGACCAGCGACGCTCACCGATTCGAGCTGGCCGGACCGTGCCACGCGGCCCGGCCGGCGTATGCCGGCGGTGTCGACGATGCGGAAGCGTGCGCCGGTGCCAGGTGCAGGAGCGCGTCGACCGTGTCGCGAGTGGTGCCCGGCATGTCGCTGACGATCGAGCGCTCTTCCTGCAGGATCCGATTGAGCAGCGACGACTTGCCCACGTTCGGGCGCCCGACGATGGCGACCGAGGTTTCCCGTTCCAGCTTCGGCTCGACGCCGGGTGATCCGGGCGATCGGGATCGTGGGCATGCGTCTGAGCCTGTCGAATGCGCCTGCCCGGAACTGGTCGAATGCGACCGCCGGCCGGCAGCCGGTGACACGACTTCGTCCAGCAGATCGCCCGTCCCTCGCCGTGCTCCGCGGCAATCTCCACGACCGGCTCGAAGCCCAGCTTGTAGAACTCCACCGCGCGGCCGCGCGCGCGCTGGTCGTCGGTCTTGTTCACCGCCAGCGATGACGGGACGCCTCCACGCTGCGGAGGCTGGCGGCGATCTTCCTCGTCGCCCGGGACGAGACCCTTCGCGGCCGTCGACGACGAACACGACAACCTCAGCCGTCGACGACGGCCCGTTGCCCGTGCTCGTACGACCAGCCGATGCAGCGGATCCTCGCTTGCGCCGAACATTCCGCCCGTGTCGACGAGCGTGAAAGCCCACGTTCTGCCACTCCGCCGGCTGAGCGATTCACGTCGCGCGTCGTTCCGGCAATGGCGGTGACGATCGCGCGGCGCGATCCGGTGATGCGGTTGAAGAGCGTGGATTTCCCGACGTTCGGGCGGCCGACGAGCACGACCGCCGGGCCCGGCGGACTGGCGTTTCAGAGCCATACGGAAAGATGACTTAGCACGGACCTTGACAGCGTAAGTATATCAATCTATAGTAGTTATAACATCCTCAGGAGCGCCTAAGCATGATCAAGGTCGACATCGTCAACGAGGTGTCGCAGTATCGCCGACATCACCAAGGTCAAAGCCGAGGTGGCGGTGGACGCGGTCTTCGATGCGATGCGGACTCTCGATGCAGCGGGGCGAGCGGATCGAGCTGCGCGGGTTCGGCGTCTTCCAGGTGAAGCCTCGGAAGCGCGGCATCGGCCGCAACCCTCGCACGGGCAAGGAAGTCCGCATTCCGCCCGGCCGCACGATCCGGTTCAAGCCGGGCAAGGATCTCCAGAACATCGGTGGCTGAACGGCGCGTCCTGATTGTCCCACGAACTGCCTGACTCGCCCGTTCCGGGAGAGCTTCCGCCGTTTTCACCGGTCGCGATCCCGTCCTCTCCCGAGTTCCAGCATCATCGGCCGCCAAGGCGACGATTTCAGGATCGCGTGTGGAAGCACGTGCTCCTTCTGGTGCTGACCATCTGCACCACGACGTTCGTCGGCGCGTCGTCACTACGCCTCGTTCGCGAGCGATTTCGGTCAGCCGGCCGTATCGTTCAACGCTGCGCTGTTGCTCGCAGGGTCTCTCTACAGCGTTCCGGTGCTGCTGATCCTCGGCGCGCACGAGATGGGCCACTACCTGTGCTGCCGGCGTTACAACGTAGACGCATCGCTGCCGTACTTCATTCCACTGCCGATGTTCCCACGGGGACTCTGGGGAGCCGTGATCAAGATCCGGGAGATGTTCCCGAGCGCGCACGATTCTGTTCGACATCGGCGTCGCAGGCCCGATTGCCGGCTTCGTCGCCCTGCTGCCGGTGCTCGGTCTGGGGAATGGCGCTGTCCCACGTAGTGCCTCGCCCCGACGCATCGAGAGCGGCCTCGCCTTCGGCGAACCGCTTCTCTTCCGATTCGTTTCGTGGATGACGTTCGGCGCCATTCCGGACAGCCAGGCCCTCAACGCCCACCCCATGGTCTTCGCCTCGTGGTTCGGGATGCTCGCGACCGCGCTGAACCTCCTGCCCTTCGGCCAACTGGATGGCGGGCACATCACGCACGCGACGCTGCAGCGTCACTCGACCATTATTTCCGGCGTGACCGTCCTCGCCGCCGTCATCATGTGCTTCTTCTCCACGTCCTGGCTGGCGACCACTGCTGATCATGGTCGTCATGCTCTTCGTCGTCGGTCCCCGCCATCCGCGCGTGCTCAACGAGGACGAGCCGCTGGGCCCCGGACGCAACGCGATGGCAGTCTTCGCCCTCGTGATGCTCATCCTCTGCTTCACGCCGATTCCGATCCAGCTGCTGGGGCGATGACGCGAAGAGAGCCTGGACTAGGTAGCCAGAATTCAGAAGGTTCATTGTCTACCGGCGCCGTCCGGAGAGGCGCTCGCAGGAATCGAGAGCATTCTGAACTCTCTGAACTCTGAACTCTGACAGCGTCAGAGTACACTGACCGGATCCACGTCGATCGTGATCCTTCGCGCAGTCTCCGGCCGCGCGGCCAGCGCGGCTTGCAGGGCACGGCGCATGACGCCGCGATTGGCGCCCTTCAGGAAGAACTGACTCGGTGCTCGCCCTTGAGACGGCTGAGAGGCGCCGGTGCGGGACCGAGCACGCGAAAAGCCTGCTTCCCGGATCGAAGGATTCGAACGAGCTCAGAGGCGTCCTGCATCGCCGCGTCGAACGTCCGCGATCGCACGACGGCGTTGATCGAGGCCGATCGTTGGCGGATACCGCATCGCCTGCCGGAACTTGATCTCTTCCCGGTAGAACGCGCGGTAGTCCTGACGGCAGGCGTGGCGGATGCTGTAGTGGTCCGGGATACAGCGTCTGCACGATGGCCTCGCCCGGCGTGACCTCGACCGCGCCCGGCGCGGCCGGCGACCTGCGTCAGCAGCTGAAACGTCCGCTCGGCGGCGCGAAAATCCGCCAGGCCCGAGGCCGACATCCGCCGAGATCACGCCGACGAGCGTGACATTCGGGAAAGTCGTGGCCCTTCGCGATCATCTGCGTGCCGACAAGGATGTCGAGCTCGCCCGCCGACGAACCGTCGCGAGCAGCGCCGGCGATCGCGCCGCGCCGGCGTATCGTGTCGCGATCGACGCGCGTCGACGCGCGCCTCCGGAAACCTGGCGCTGATCTCCTGCTTCGACCCGCTCGGTGCCGAAGCCGACTTGCTCGAGGTACGCGCCGCGCACTTCACGCACGACCTCGGCACCGGCATGGCGTAGTTGCAGTAGTGGCAGCGCGCGCGCTGCGCCGCGCGATGCACCGTGAGCGAACAGACTGCAGTTCGGGCACTCGAGCGTCGAGCCGCACTGCCGGCAGAACGACCGACGTGGCGAATCCGCGGCGGTTCAGGAGGACGATCGCCTGCTCGCCCGACGGCGAGGCGCGCCGTCAGCGATCTCGCAGAGAACCGCGCTCAGGATCACGTCAGGCCCCGCGGCAGCGTACTCCTCGCGCATGTCGACGACCCGCACCGTCGCGCAGCGGTCGATCGAGCACGCGCCGCTCGAGCGTCGAGAGCGCGTAGCGCCCGTTCTGCGCGTTGTAGTACGACTCGAGCGACGGCGTCGCCGACCCGAGCACGACCAGCGCGCCGGCATGCTGCGCCCGCATCGACGGCGACGTCGCGGCCGTTGATAGCGCGGACTCTCTTCCTGCTTGTACGATCCGTCGTGCTCTTCGTCCACGATGATCGAGACCCGGCATTCGCGAGCGGCGCGAACACGGCCGACCGCGTGCCGACGACGACGTCGACGTCGCCGCGCCGGATGCGTTGCCACTGGTCGTGACGCTCGCCGTCGGAGAGCCCGCTGTGCTGGATCGCGACGCGGTCGCCGAACGCGCGCGCGGAATGTCGTCGGCGACAGCCGGAGTCAGCGCGATCTCCGGGACGAGGAGGAGCACGCCGCGCCCCATCGCCCGAACGCGCATCGCGCCAGCCGCAGATAGATCTCGGTCTTGCCGCTGCCCGTGACGCCGTGCAGCACGACCGGCTGAAACGTTCTCGTCTCCGCCAGCGTCGTCAACCCCGCGAGCGCCGTGGATTGCTCTCGCCCGTCAAAACGACGGCCGGAGCTGGAACGACGCGAGCGGCGGCGACCTCGAACGGGTCGCGCTCGACTCGCTTCCTCGAAAACGCGATCAGCCCAGCGCGCGCAAGGCGGGCGAGGGTTTGCGCGCCGATGCCGTCGCGCCGCAGCTCCGGAGGCTTCGATGCCATCGGGAGCTCCTTGCAGGAGATCGAGCGCGGCGCGCTGGCGCTCTCCGAGCTTGAGGCTCGGAGCCTTTCCGCCGGAACCCGGAGCCGGGCCGGCGGGCGTGGACGGTTCGTCGTCTGAGGCCGGCGATGTCGTGTCCTTGCGCCGTCAGCGTCACGATGCGGACGGTGTGGTAGGCCGGACGCCTGGCCTTTCAGTGGCTGCGTCAGCGAGACCAGGCCATCTCGTTCGAGCGTGACGAGCGCAGCGTGGACGCCGCGGCCCGCCGCGTCAATCGACGACACGCGTACCGGGCGCGCCTGCCTGGAGCTTCTCCAGCACCGTGCGCCGCAGGCCACGCTCACCGCTGATGCGCACGCGGCCGGCTTCAGTAATGTGCGCGTGGCGTTCGCTCTCGATCCAGCGCGCGAGGAGGCATCGCGGCGGCGACCGCTTCTCCCACGCCGCACGCGTAGTAGTCCGCGACCCACACCGCAAGCGCCACGACGTCGTCCGGCAGGAATGGTCGATCGTCCAGAACGTCGACGACTTCTTTGATCTGCGTGGACCTGGCGGAGTCCTCGCCGCCGCGCCGTTGGCCGTGCCGAGCACGCAACCGGTCATCATGCGCGTGCCGAGAGGCACGAGCACACGCGCGCCTACTGGCGGGACCGCGACGTCGTCTCGGGCAGCGCGTACGTGAGCGGCTCGAGCATCGGAACGGGGCATGGCGACCGAAACGAGGCGCATCGTGGAGCTCTACTCGAGTCGACTTGTATGGAGCTAGTGTGAACTGTATCTACTGATTCAGTGGCGCGTCCGCCTGTGTTTCGCCTCGATTTCGCAGCCGCGACGACGGGCGGCTGCTACTGATTCAGGGTTACATCCTACTAGTGGCGGCCGGCGCGCGACCGCACCATCGTCGCCGCGCCGCTACTGGATGCGATGACACGACGACTAATCGTCGTCTGAATGCTGCAGCAGCGCGCGGACTTTTTCATGTCATCCCAGACGTCGCGCTTGCGCTCGGGGCTGCGGAGCAGAAAGGCGGGATGGAACGTCGGGATCAGCTTCGCGCCGCGGTAGTCGTAGACGCGGCCGCGCAGTCGCGAGATCGGGTCGATGTGTCTCGCAGCAGCGTCTTGCGCCGCGAAGGTGCCGAGCGCGACGATCACCTTCGGCGTGATCGCGTCGATCTGCCGGAACAGGAACGGCTCGCACGTCTCGACTTCGTCCGGCTCCGGATTGCGATTGCCCGGCGGCCGGCACTTGATCACGTTGGCGATGTAGACTTCGTCGCGCTCGAAGGCCGATCGCTTCGATGATCTTCGTCAGCAGCTGCCCGGCGCGCCCGACGAACGGAATGCCCTGGATGTCTTCGTCGCCGCCGGGCGCCTCGCCGACGAACATCAGGTCGGCGTTCGGGTTGCCGACGCCGAACACGACCTGCGTGCGGCCCTGCTTGTGGAGCTTGCAGCGCGTGCAGTCGCCGATGTCCTCGCGGATGGCGATGAGGGCTTTCGCGGGGTCGGTATCGACAGATCGCGGAACGTCAATTCGAGCCACAACGCTTGGCGGGCCGACCTCTGGCTCGGACGTCACGCGCGAACTGCTTCCGCCCGAAGTCGGAACAGCTTCGGACGCCGCCCTCGGCGCGTCCTCGCTCGCCGGCGCCACTTCGAGTCGCGGCTGATTCCGGTCACACCGAGCTCCTCATAAAACCGGAGGTGTTCTGCTATCTCGCGGGGATCCACGTGGTGCGGTCAGCGCGGAGCGCGCGCGAGAGTGCTGCTCGGCGCGGTCGAGGATCAGCGAGGCCAATGCCGTCTTCGGACCGGTAGCGGAAACACTTCTTCCCCATCCGGGCTGATGAGGGTGGCGGCGTTGAGGTCGGAGTCGAAGCCGGCGCTCCTTCTGCGAGACGTCGTTGGCGACGATCAGGTCGACCGCTTTGCGCGCGAGCTTTCGCGCGACCGCGCACGAGCGGATCGCCGCTCTCGGCCGCAAACCCGACGAGCACCGGCCTGCGCGCGCCTTGCCGCGCGCCGCCCGAGCTCCGGCGAGGATGTCCGGCGTTCGCACGAGCGTGAGTCGCAGCGGGCCATCGGTCTTCTCGATCTTGCCTGCTCGCGCGCCGCGCTCCGGCGTGTAGTCGGCGACGGCCGCCGCCATGATCGACGATGTCGGCCTCGCGAACGCGCTGTCCAACGGCCGCGTGCATCTCCGGCGCACGTCGCACGCTGACGACCTCGACGCCTGCCGGCGACCGGCTCAGCGTCGACGGGCCCGAACACGAGGATCACCCGCGCGCCGCGCCGCGCGCAGCCTCGGCGGCCACCGCGTAGCCCATCCGCCCGCTCGATCGGTTGCCGATGTAGCGAACGGCGATCGATGTCCTCGTAGGTCGGGCCCGCCGTCACGAGCGACGCAGCCGGCCGAGCAGCGACGCCGCGACGGCTGCAGCATGCCGCTCGCGCGGCGTCGACGATGTCGTCGGGCTCGGCGAGGCGCCCCTTGCCGATCCACCCGCAGGCGAGATAGCCCGTCGCCGGGATCGACGAACCGCACGCCGCGCGCGGCCAGCGTCTGCGAGGTTCCGCCGCACGGCCGTCGTGCTCGAGCATGTTGCGTGTTCATCGCCGGCGCCATCAGCACCGGCGCGCGCGTCGCCAGGTAGAGCGAGCGTCAGGAAATCGTCGGCGATGCCGTTGGCGAACTTGCCGATGATGTTCGCCGTGGCCGGCGCGACGAGCAGCAGGCCGATGCTCGGTCGCCAGCGCGATGTGCTCGATGTCGGCGTTCGCGCCGCGGCGCGAACTGGTCGGTGATGACCGCGGCGCCGCGTGATGGCCTCGAAGGTCACCTCGCCGACGAACTGCCGCGCCGACCGCGTCATGATCGCGGCGACGTCGTGGCCGCGCTTCTGCAGTCCGCGCGCGACTTCGACCGCCTTGTAGGCGCCGATGCCGCCGGTGACGCCGAGCGCGATCAGGGACATGCGCTACTCGGCGGCGTTCGTCGGCCACCTTCTCGACTTCTGCCTTCGCTTCGACTTCCTGCTGCGCGAGCCGCACCGGCTTGTCGCTGCCGGTCGTCCGTCGGCGTGCAGCCGCGCAGCAGCTGCCGCGCGCGGGCGCCAGCCGACGACGACGAACTCGAACGCATTCGGATCAGTTCGGTGAACTCACTATCTGATCCTTTCGAGAAACGATTCCGACGATCTGCTTCGGCCTGCCGCGCATCGACCGCGAGCCGCGACTCGCTCGGCCAGCACGATCGACGCGCAGCCGATCGACGCACGCCTCGAGCTCGTCGTTGACGACGACGTAGTCGTATTCCGGCGAACGCCGCGACCTCGGCCCGCGCGGTCTGCGAGCCGCCGCTGCATCGCCTCTTCGCTGTCCTTGCTGCGGCCGCGCAGCCGCTGCTCGAGGATCGGCGAACGACGGCGGCAGCACGAAGCACGCCGACCGTGCCGGGGCACCTGGCGCGCACCTGGCGCGCGCCCTGCACGTCGATGACGAGCACCAGGTCGCGGCCGGCTCGCAGATCGCGCTCGCGTGTCGGCCGCGCGCGTGCCGTAGAGGTTGCCGAACACGTCCGCCCACTCGAGGAAGGCGTCCGTCGGCGATCATCGCTTCGAACCGCGCGCGGGTAATGAAATTATAGTCCACGCCGTCGGCTTCGCCCGGCCGCGCCGGCCCGCGACGTGTAGGAGCGCGACAGCGCCAGATCCGGCACGACCTGCACGAGCCGCTCGACGACGCGTGGTCTTGCCGGTGCCCGACGGCGCGGAGACGACGAACAGCAGGCCGCGGCCCGCGGATCGGCGCCGCGGCTCACTCGACATTCTGCACCTGCTCGCGCATCTTCTCGAGCTCCGCCTTGAGCGCGACGATGAGCTCCGGACACCGCCGGCCCTTCGGCCTTCGACCCCGTCGTGTTGACCTCGCGATTCATCTCCTGCAGCAGGAAATCCAGCTTGCGGCCGCACGGCTCGGGCGACTCGATGAGCGCCCGCCAGTGCTCGAGGTGCCCGCGGAACCGCACGACCTCTTCGGTGATGTCCGACCGGCCGACGAACTTCGCGATCTCCTGGGCGATGAGCGCCTCGTCGGCGCAGCGCGTCGGCCTCGCAGCTCGCGCACGCGCGCTCGTGGAGCCGCGCCTGCAGGGCCGTCCATCGCCTGCCGTCGGCTGCGCGGCGACGCGTTCGAACAGATCGCCGAGCGGCGTCGCCGCGCATCGAGGTCGGTCCGCAGATACCTGCCTTCAGCGTTGCGCATGGCATCGAGCTCGTCGAGCGCCGCATCCACAGTGTTCTCGACCAGCGCGCGCTGAGCAGCGCCAGGTCGGCGTCCGTTCCTCGGTGGTGCGCTCTCGAATCGCCAGCGCCTGTGGAAAGCGCAGAAGATCGCCGGGCGTCATCGCGCCCGCGATAGCCCTGCTGCCGCGCGCCGCTCGAGCGCGCCACCGAGCGCCGTCAGGAACGTCTTCGTTCAGCTCGACGTCGAGCGGTGGCGGCGCGGCGCTGCCTGCACGCCGACGACGACCTCGACGCGGCCGCGCGCCACCGCGCTGCTGGACCAGCGTCGCAGTTTCGTCTCGAGCGGCAGCGATCGACGGCGGCATGCGGAGCTGCAAGATCGAGGAACCGGTGGTTCGACCGACCTGATCGTCACCGCTGATCGTCGCCGCCTCGAACGTCGCGAGTCAGCGACGCGAAGCCAGTCATGCTCTTGATCATCGGGAGCGTTCAGGCCCTTTCTGGCGCAGGCTCCGCCTCCGCTTCCTGCCCGTCGAAAAGTCTGGAGGCATACAGCTTCGCATAGACTCCGCCTGGAATCGCCAGCAACTCGTCGTGCTTCCCGATCTCGGCGATACGGCCGTGCTCGAGGACGATGATTGCGTCCGCACGCCGCACCGTGGAGAGCCGGTGCGCGATGACGAACGACCGTCCGGTTCCGCATCAGGTTCGCCAGCGCCTCCTGCACCAGCAGCTCCGGATTCGGCGTCGAGCGACGACGTCGCCTCGTCGAGGATCAGGATCGGCGAGTTCTTGAGCAGCGCCCGCGCGATCGCCAGCCGCTGCCGCTGCCCGCCCGAGAGCCGTCTGGCCGCGCTCGCCGATGCGTGCTCTGGTAGCCGCCGGGCAGCGTCACGATGAACTCGTGCGCGTGCGCGGCGCGGCGCCGCCGCCTCGATGTCGGCCTCGGCGCGCCTGCGGCGACGCCATAGGCGATGTTGGCCGCGATCGTGTCGTCGAGCAGCACCGTCTCCTGCGTGACGATGCCGACCTGCGCGCGCAGCGACGCGAGCGTCACCTCGCGCTGATGTCCGTGCCCGTCGATGAGGATGCCGCCCGACGTCACGTCGTAGAACCGCGGAATCAGATTGACGAGCGTCGTCTTGCCCGCGCCGCTGAGACCGACGATCGCAACCATCTGTCCGGCCGTGAACCGTGGAACGAGACGTCACGCAGGACGTAATCACCTGGACCCGTCGTCGTATGAAGCTCACGTTGCGGAACTCGATCTCCCGTCGCAGGCGGGGCAAGCGCCGGCGCGGATGGACGCTCCAGGACTTCGAGTGCGTGTCGAGCATCTCGAAGATCCGCTCGGATGCCGCCATCGCCTGCTGCAGGTTGGCGTTGACGCGGCTCAACTTCTCGAACCGGCGTGCATCATGAAGGCGGCGACGACGAACATCAGGAAGTCGCCCTGCGTCATGCCGTGCCTGCGAGATTTGTGTGCTGCCGTGCCACATCAGGCCACGACAGCGAGCCCGCCGAGGAACTCCATCAGCGGTGGCAGGATAGCGACCGTGCTCGTGATCTTCAGGTTGGTTCGGTACAGCCGCTGCGGACGCGTCGCGAACCGCTGGCTTTCGGGCCTCTGCCGCCGAGACGCCTTCACGATCCGGTGGCCGGTGAACGCCTCGGCCGTGACGTGCGACGAGATGCTCGAGGCTCTTCCTGGCCGCGCCGGGTGCTCGCGGCGGACACGCTGCCGAGCCGGACGAGCGGATACACGACGACCGGCGCGCCGGTCACGCACACGAGCGCGAGCCGGAGTCCACGTAGAACAGCTGACAGCCGCATGCCGGCGAGCGCTCAGGCCCTCTCGGATCAGAGTCGCCGACCGTCTTCCAGACACGGCCTGCTGCACCTGATTGACGTCGTTGGTGATCTTCGACATCAGCGCGCCGGTGGTCCATCTCGGCTGAAGAACGCCTGCGGACTGCTCGAGAATGTGGCCTGAACAGCTGGTTCGCGGATGTCGCGCACGACGCCTGGCCGACATCTGTCATCAGGTAGGCTCGAGAAGTCGCGCCGAGCCCCTTTGCCAGGTAGATCGCGACGAGCCGACAGGCCACCAGGCCGCCAGTTCATGCCCATCGCCCCAGAATGAGCGGCGCGGTGGTGCGTCAGGCCGCCGTCGGTCAGCGGCGATCAAGTGATCGTCGAGGCCGCAGCGGCGGCGGCGTACGACAGCATCGGCCGCGACCATGCCGGCGAAGGCGCCCCGATGCGGGCGGCGTAAGTGAAGCAGGCGCGGGAGCGGGGTTCACTCGGTGAACCGATACTTCAGCAGCACCCAGAGCGCGACGAAGCCGTCGCGCCAGGTGATCTTCTTGCCTTCTTCATACCCCCGGCCGTCGTACGTGATCGGCACTTCATGACGCGATAGCGCCGCTTGAAGATCTTTGCGGTCAGCTCCGGCTCGATGCCGAACCCGTCAGACTGCAGCGTCATGGACCGCAGCACTTCGGTCCGCATCACCTTGTAGCAGGTTTCCATGTCCGTCAGCATCGTGTTGTAGAGCACGTTGGTGACGAGCGTCAGGAAACGGTTGCCCCGCGTAATGCGTGAACAGGAACACGCGATGACGCCGAGGAACCGCGAGCCGTAGACCACGTCGGCGCGGCCCTGGCAGATGAGCTCGATGAGCTGCGGGAATTCCTCCGGCGAGTGCTCGAGGATCGGCATCCTGGATGACGACCAGGTCGCCGGTCACTTCCTGAAATCCGCGCCGAAGCGCCGCGCCCCTTGCCACTGTTCGACGGCTGGAGATCAGCTTGAACGGCAGCGTCGCCGCCAGCTGCGACAGGATGTCACGCGTCCCGTCCTTCGAGCCGTCGTCGACGACGATCAGCTCGATCCTGATCGGTACTGCCAGGACACGGCGGATGATCTCGTCAATCGTCGCCGCGCTCGTTGTAGGCCGGCATGACGACGGATAACAGCGGATCGGCGAGGCACTCGCTTTCAGCCGGGACATCAGGCCATCCGGGGGGCTTCGCCCTGGCGCACCCTCGCGCCTGTGGCGCGCGCCTGGCAGTCCCGTGTGCGCAAGTGGCGCGTGGCACCGGGGCGGGCGAGACGCCGCGATGGCAAAGAGCGCGACAACCGCGAGAGTACCGGAACGTATTTGAGGGCGGGGGCAACGCCGCCAGCGCCGGATCATCGTCGCGTCGCGAAATGCAACGGCACTTGCACCGCGAAGCTTGCTCAGCCCGCTAACTGGCCCGCAGCAGCTTGAGTGAGTGAATCCCTCGGTGCGGCTGCGTCAGCGCCGGCATCCTGGGACGACGTGAGCGGTCACGGCCGTCCCATCGAGAACTACGTGAAGCCATGCGCCCGGCAGGTTTCCGGCGCCGTAGATGTTCCTGCCGTCGAAGATCACGGGAGTGCGCATCATCTTCCGCATGCGGTCGTAGTCCGGCTCGCGGAATTCGCTCCATTCCGTGACGAGCGCCATGGCGTCCGCGCCTGTCAGGGCCTCGTAGCTGGTCTCTGCATAAGTGATCTTCGACCCGAAGATCCCCTTGGCGATCTTCGTGGCCTCCGGGTCGTAAGCCTGCACGCTCGCTCCGGCAGCAGAGCAACCCCTGGATCAACGGCACCGCCGGTGCCTCGCGCATGTCGTCGGTCCTCGGCTTGAACGCGAGACCCCAGACCGCGATGCGCTTCCCTTTCAACGACCCGAAATGCTTCTGCATCTTCGTCAGAAGGCGGACCTTCTGGAGCTCGTTGACGTCCTCCACGGCCTTCAGGATCTGGAAGTCATACTTGCTCGTCGCGGCGAAGTGCAGCATCGCTTTGACGTCCTTGGAAAGCGCAGC
>ERZ1370068.6700-contig-5668_pt1 | contig 19391 bp, 31 predicted proteins | sample MGYA00561227_ERZ1370068 | MGnify/ENA primary metagenome ERZ1370068 (study PRJEB38410, sample SAMEA6850437) | metagenome | study: Metagenomic assessment of the ecological functions of the soil: analysis of the soil microbiota associated with the...
TCTGTAAGCCGCCGGGGTTTGCTGGGCGCAACGCCTCTCGCCATGTCGCCGATCCCTGCCGCCATCGCTCAGCCCGTGCCGCTCCTGGGCTACGTGGCGGCCAAGAACGCCGATCCAAAGCGACTTGAAGTCTTCAAGAAGGGTTTGACCGAGCTTGGCTACGTCGAGCGCAAGAACGTCCAATCGAATATCGGGAAGCCGTGCTGGACGACGAATATCGCGGCGTCATGGCCGAGTTGGTGGCCAGCAAGATCAGCATCATCCTGGCCGCCAACGTCGCGGCCGCGGTTGCCGCCGCCAAATCGACCAACACCGTTCCCATCGTCATGCTGGCGGTAAACGATCCCGTCGGAGTGGGCTTGCGTGAAGAGCCTGAGCGTCCGGGAACGAACGTGACGGGCACGACGATGTACGCGCCGCAGCTGATCGGCGAACGATTGCGCATCCTCGCGCGTCTGGTAACCAACCTCGACAAGATCTCGGTCGTCTCTTGAACGGCAACAACGCCAACAACGCGCCAGTCAACTGGAATTGGTCCGCTCGAGGGTCGCGCGCTCGGCATCGAGGCGCAGGGCCTGTGATATTCGCCGGGCCCGAGGATGTCGCGCCCGCCTTCGACAAGGCCGTCGCTTTCGGCGCCAAGGCGCCTCGTCAACTGTCGTCGACAGCTTCATCAACACTCGCGACGGTTCGCGCTCGCGGCCGAGGCGGCGAAACACAGGCTGCCGGCGATCTATACCGACGTGGAATATGTCATGGCCGGCGGCTTGATGGCGCTGGGCCCTGGTCACGCCGAAGGCTATTACGGCGCCGCCAAGCATGTGGACATGATCCTGCATGGCGCCAACCCGGCCGACCTGCCGGATCAAGGGAGCTGACGCAATTCACCCTGAGCGTCAATCGTTCAGCGCCGACGGCGCTTGGCCTGTCGCTGCCGTCCGACATCAGCGTCCGAGTGAACGACTGGCGGTAGCTAGAGCGCGTCCCGTGTGGCTGTCATCGCACCGCTCGCGCTGCAGAAAATGGTGTCATCCCGAGCGCAGCGAGGACCCTTTGATCAGCATCGCTAAAGGTCCCTCGCCGTGCTCGATGACAGTGGCCGCCTACGGCGCGATCCAGAACGTGTTCGGGCTGGTAGAGGCCGATATATCCGCCGGGATCCCAGGCGTAGTAGCCTTCCTTCGGCACGTTGCGCACCTTGGGGCCGACCACGATCGGCTGGCGGATGCCGTTCACCGTGCCGATCGAGAACACCTCGTCGGCGTTGGTCTGCAGGATCTCGTCCCACGCCTTGCGGCGCACCGCGCTGTCGGTCGCGTGTCTCCCATTCCTTGAGGTAGTCGAGCAGCTTGCAGGCCGACTGCCATGTCGCACTTCTCGCCCTGCTTGCCCTTGGATCTCGACGAACATGCCCCAGTTCGGCCATTGCAGGCCGCCCCGCATGGTCGGCGCGAACTCCTTGGGGCTGGTGCTCCGGCGTCGGCACGCGCGGTCACGACGCCGGCGTAGGCGGTCATCGATCGCTTCGCCGGAGAAGGTGCGCAGGCGGAAGTTCTCGCTCGGTCTGCGGCTTGACCAGCATCTTGATGCCGATCTTCTTCCAGTAGTCGGTGATCAGTTGCAGGGCATCAGTATCCTCGGTCTCCTCGCTCTGCATGCTCGACCACGATGGTTGCCGGTCGCCCGTCGGGCAGCAGGCGGATGCCCGTCGGCGTCGCGCTTGGTGAGGCCGACCTCGTCGAGCAGCTTGTTGGCGAGCTTGGGATCGTAGTTCGCCCACTTGGTCGCATACTCGGGCTTGAACAGCTCCGAGCGCTCCATGATCGTGTTGTTCGAGGGCTTGGCCAGCCCGATATAGACGACCTGGTTGATCTCGTCGCGGTCGATGGCCGAGCGACAGCGCACGGCGGAAGCGGACGTCGCGGATCAGCTTGCGCCATTCCTCGTCGTTGGCGTTGAGGTTGGGATAGAGCGCGATCTGCGAGCCGGAGCCCGACTCCACAGGCGAACGTCGACGCCCGATGTTCTTGGCGCTCTTCTGCAGGAAGGTGTAGTCGCGCATGTTGAGGTAGCGCGGCTGCAGGTCGGCCTCGCCGAGGCCCGGCCTTGGCCGGGATCGAGGTTGGTCGCCGCCACGGTGAAGATCACGCGGTCGATATAGGGGAAGCTGCTGCCCCTTCTCGTCGATGCGGTGATAGTAGGGATTGCGCACGAAGACGAAGCGCTGGGCCGGCGGGAGCGTGGTGATGCACCCACGGGTTGAGCGTCGGCAGGTCGATATTGTCGTTGGCGTACATCACGTCGAGGCGGCGGTAGATCTGGATCCAGCTGCCTGCTGGCCGCCCGTGGCAGACTTGGCGATTTCCTGCGCGGGTCGGTGTACTTGCCGTGGAACTTCTTGAGGTAGTGCGCCGGCCGGAACAGGAAGAGCGGAGCGGCGCGCGCCTGGCTCTCGATGAAATAGGGATTGGGCTTGTCCCAGCTGTACTTGATCGTCCGCTCGTCGATGATCTCGACCTTGGGCGGCTGGCCGTCGACCAGAAGCTCGACCGACGGGCCGGACGGCGACAGCTCCTTGTTGTTGGCGACGTCCTCCCAGAAGAAGCGGAAATCCTCGGTGGTGAAGGGCTGGCCGTCCGACCATTTGTGGCCGGCGCGCAGCTTCAGGGTGAACTCGCGGCCCTCCTTGGCCTCGTAGCTCTCGAGGATGTCGGGATGCAGCTTGAACTTGTCGTCGTACACGATCAGCCGCGTGTAGCTGTAGACCGTCATCAGCCGGGTATCGCGCGCGCTTGCCACCAGCATGTTGAGCTGGCCGCCCGGCCGGCCAGGCCGTCGCCGCCGGCGAACCGCTTGACCACCCAAGGCTGCTCGGGAATGCGCTTTGGCGACCGGCGGCAACGCGCCCGACTTCACCTGCTCGGCGAACAGCCGGGGTTTCCTGCAGCGTCGGCAGCGGATCGGCGGCGAAGAGCCGGACTGCAGAACAGGCCAAACAGAAAGGCCTCGGCGAACACACGCCGTTTCATATCTTGCCTGCTCCTGCTACTCGGCCTTTGCGCCGGATATTTTTACCAGCTCGGCCCAACGGCCAGCGTCATGCGCGAATGAAATCGTCAGAATGCCGCCACCGTCAATGGCTTCGGCTCAACGCCAACCTCGCCGCAGACGCTGCATGAAGGCCGGATCCTGGCAGTGCCACATTTATTTCACTATTCAGCCGTCCGAGGATGGCTGCCGGCGTGCGGCCGGGCCGGCGCCGCGACCGACATCCAGGGCTGCAGGTCGAGGCCCGGAAAGGACTCGGGCAACGCCGGAACGGCGGGCAACACGGCCTGGCGGCCGCTGCCCGGTGACGGCCAGCGCCTTGATCTTGCCCGCGGCGATCTGCGCCAGCGCCACGGTGGCATCGAGGAACATGAAATCGATGCGCCCTCTCGGCGAGGTCGACGACAGCCTTGACCGAGCCGAGATACGGCAGCATGCACGGCGCTGACCTGCCCGCGCGACAGGATGAGCCTCGGTCAGCAAGTGGTGTGCCGTGCCGATGCCCGGCGAGCCATAGGAGTAGCCGCCGGGCTTGCCGCGCAGCAGCGCCACCAGCTCGCGAGGGATCGGCGACCGGCAGGTCGGGACGGCACACCAGGATCAGCGTGACGTTGCCCAGCATCGGCCGCGCCGGCAAAGTCGGTATGGACGATCAGCGGCTTAGGCATAGAGCGCCGGCGTGATGCAGAGCGTGGTCACGGTGGCGAGCAGCAGGGTGTAGCCATCGGCCGGCTGCTTGGCGACTAGGACGCGCCGAGCTGGGTCGCCGCACCCGCCTTGTTGTCGATCATCACCGGCTGGCCGAACGCCATATTCAAGCGCTCGCCGACCATGCGGCCCAGCACATCGGTGAGCGCGCCGGGCGGGTAGGGCACGACGAGCTTGATCGGCTGGCTCGGCCAGCGATCCTGCCGCGCGCGGCAGCGCGGTGCGAGCAGCGCGCCGCCCAGGCCGAGCAGGGCGCGGCGTCGAGGCAGGGCCATGTCAGTAGCGGTCGAAGGCGCGCTTGGGACCGGGCCGCGTGCCCTCGGCGATGGCCGGCTTCATCGTGCCGTTGGCGGCCACGTCGTCGGGCGCGTAGGCGCCGCTGACGCCGACCGGCCGTGTCGCCCTTCACCGTCACGCGCTCCATGGTGCGGCGCGCCGGATAGTAGTCGTGCGCGGCATAGTGCTGGACCGAGCGGTTGTCCCACATCACCAGCGTGTTGGGCTTCCACTTCACGCCGCAGCTGGTACTCGGGGATGGTTGCCTGGCGGTAGAGGAAGGCGAGCAGCGTGTCGCTCTCGTCGGTCTTGAGGTCTTTTGATGCGCACGCAGAACTGCTGGTTGACGTAGAGGACGCGCCGGCCCGACACCGGATGGACGCGCACCACCGGATGCCAGGGATTGGGAAAGTCGTCCTCGAGCTTGCGCAGCTTGGCGCGGTCGCTGTGGCCGAACAGCGGCCGCCACGGCTTGAAGTCGTGCAGCGCCTCCATGCCGTGGATGTGCTGCTTCATGCGCTCGGTGAGGCCGCGATAGGCCGCGCTCATGCTGGCGAACAGCGTGTCGCCGCCGACCTCGGGCACGACCTTGGCGCGCAGGATGGTGGCGAGCGGCGGCGTCTCGCGGAAGGTCTCGTCGACGTGCCAGATGTCGGTCAGCGCCGGCGGATTGTCCTTGGAATAGTCGAGGATGATGACCTCGGGCTTGTCGGCGAGGTTGGGCGAGAAGGGATGGATCGAGAGCTCGCCGAACAGGGCGCCGAACGCCATCTGCTGGTCGACCGTGATGTCCTGGTCGCGCAGCACGATCACTTCGTAGCTGGACCAGCGCGTCGTGCACGATCTTGAACTGCGCCGGGCTGAGCGGCTGGCGCAGGTCGACGCCCTCGATTTCAGCGCCGATGAAGCCGTTGATGGGCCGGACGCGATCTCCGCCTCGGCCGTGCTTAGCGCGACTGCCGGTCGATTGCCGAGTCTGCCGGCATCGTTCTCCTCCGCATTGCTTGATTGCGCTCACTATCTAGCGCGCAGATCGCTGGTGGGGAGAACCATGGCAAGCGGGCTGGAAAACGAATTCGCGACGCTGCACGAGATCGTCAAGGCGGCCGAAGATCCGGCTCAACCCCAACATCTGGGACTACCTGATCGGCGGCACCGAGACCGAGACGACGCTGCAGCGCGCAACCGCATGGCGCTCGATCTCGATCGCCTTCAAGCCGCGCGTGCTGCGCGACGTCTCGAAGATCGATCCGTCGTCGGAGATCCTCGGCAAGAAGATCCGCCTGCCGGTGATGCTGGCGCCGGTCGGCTCGCTCGAATCCTTCGAGCCGGGCGGCGGCATCACCGTCGCCAAGGGCGCGGGCGCGGGCAACGTCGGCGATGCTGATCAGCTCGGTGACGACGCTCAAGCTCGAGGACATCGTCAAGGGCGGCGCCGGCCCCAAGATCTACCAGCTCTATGTGCGCGGCGACGACAACTGGGTCGCCGAGCGCGTCAAGCAGGCGATGGGTGCGGGCTACGACGCCTTCTGCATCACCGTCGACACCCAGGTCTATTCGCGGCGCGAGCGCGACATCGCCAAGCGCTTCGTGAAGTCGTGGCGCACGGCGGCGACCGGCCAGGACCATCAGGCCGGCGTTCTCGTGGGAGAACTTCAAGCGGGTGAAGGACAAGTTTCCCGACGTGAAGTTCATGCTGAAGGGCATCGGCACGGCCGAGGATGCCGACATCGCCTGCCAGCACGGCGTGCTGGGCGGTCTACTGCTCCAACCATGGCGGCCGCCAGCTCGACCATGGCCGCGGCTCGGCAGCCGTGCTGCCGGAAGTGATCGACGCGGTGGCCGGGCGCGCCAAGATCGCGGTCGACGGCTCGTTCAGCCGCGGCAGCGATATCGTCAAGGCGATCTGCCTGGGCGCCGACTGGGTCGGGCTGGGCCGGCTCTATTGCTACGGCCTCGCCGCCGCCGGCGCCGCCGGCATCGAGCGCGTGATCGAGCTTCTGGAGGAGGAGATGAGGGAGGTGATGGGCCTGTCTGGGCGTCACCAGCCTGAAGCAGCTCGACAAGAGCTACATCGCCGCCGCCACGCCGACCAACCTGCCCGGCGTGCACTCAGCGTTTCCGCTGACTGCAATCTGAAAGACCAGGGCTATTAAGCGCTGGAAGCGCGCACACCCAGTGGCGCGTCATTGTCTTTTCTGCGCGGTGCGGGCTCTCGCGCCTCATGCAGGCGCTGCCGCCCGCCGAGGCTAGCGCGTGACGCGCTAGCCTCTGCCAACAAACGGCATCTTGGTCGCCATCACCGTCATGAACTGCACGTTGGCGTCGAGCGGCAGGCTGTCCATGTAGACGATGGCGTTGGCCACCGCCGTCGACGTCCATGCGCGGCTCGGCGACGGTCGTGCCGTTGGGCTGCAGCACGCCCTTGGTCATGCGCTCGGTCATCGGCGTCACGGCGTTGCCGATGTCGATCTGGCCGCAGGCGATGTCGTAGTGCGCGGCCGTCGAGCGAGGTCGACTTGGTGAGGCCGGTGATGGCGTGCTTGGTCGAGGTGTAGGCGACCGAGAACGGCCGCGGCGCATGCGCCGAGATCGAGCCGTTGTTGATGATGCGCCCGCCGCGCGGGCTCTGGTCCTTCATGATCTTCATGGCTTCCTGGGTGCACAGGAACGGGCCGGTGAGGTTGGCCGCCACGACGCCGAGCCAGGTCTCGTAGGGCAGCTCCTCGAGCGGCACCGGCGGGCGCCGCCGCCGGCATTGTTGAACACCAGGTCGAGCCGGCCCCAGGTCGCCTTGACCTTGGCGAACAGCGCCACGATGTCGTCGCGCTTGGTGACGTCGGTCGGCACGGCCATGCGCGTTGGGCGCGTTGTTGCCGGCCAGCTTGGCGGTCTCGTCCAGCGCCTCCTTGCGGCGGCCGGCCAGCGCCACCTTGTAGCCGCTCTTCAGCAGGGCGAGCGCCGAGGCGCGGCCGATGCCGCTGCCCGCGCCGGTGACGACTGCGATCTTTCCGCTCATGGGTTCGTTCCTCCTCGAAGGACCGGACCCTATCAGACGGGCAGGGTCTTTAGGTAGGCCCGCCAGCCGCCCAGTGCGGTGATATCCGCGTGCGCCCCGCGGTGGCGTGGCTTTCGCACAGAAAGCCCGGCACGCCCGAGCCGTCGGCCAGGGTGACCGTGCCGAGCCCCAGTGGCGCGGGGATCCTGGCGCAGGAAGGCGCCGACCTCTGCCGCCGGCAGGCTCCAGCACTTCGAGCTCGATGGCGCCGCCGCCTTCGGGCGACTCGCACCATGCCGGGCCGCTGCGGCGGGCCGCCGGGCAGGAGCGTAGAAGCGGTAGACCGGCGCGGTCCTGCCCGGCGCTTTCGGGCCGGCCGCCCAGCTCGGTGAGCTGGCCGTTCAGCGGCAGGCCGCTCATATGCGCGCCGACCACGGCGATCGACACGCGATCCTCGGCGACGGCACGGGATCATCTTCCGCGCGGCGGCAGATGGCTCGCGGTCTTGCCGAGCGGCAGCGGCACTCGCGCTGCCAGCGCGCCGCGAAGGCGAGCAGCGCGCGCTCGCCATGCGTCGCGCCGATCAGGGTGATGCCGAACGGCATGCCGTCGGGTCGGAAGCCCGCCGGCAGTGCAAGCGCGGCAAGCCCGAAGAAGTTCACGAAGTTGGTGTAGTGGCCGAGGTGGGTGTTGAAGAGCACCGGCTCGCGCTCGAGATCGGCCCAGGCGATAGATCGTGCCGGTGCCGTCGGCCAGGGCGATGAAATCGAGGCCGGCGCATCTCGACCGTCGGCGCGCGCCTTCAGCTCGGCCAGCTTGTACTGGCCTTCGAAGGCGTCGACGGCGCTGTAGTTGCGGCCGGTCTCCAGGACGATCTGGCGCGTCACCGGCCAGATGCCGGCCGTGGCGTCGGCGCTTCGATGAAGGCGCCGACCGCGTGCCATGCGCTCGGCGACCCACGGTACCGCCGTACGAGGAGCTCGCGGCGGCATCGCGAAACGGCGCGTAGTCGATCTCGACCGGCGGTGCCGCCCAGCGCCTTCAAGCGCCCGATCGCCTGGGCGTAGAGCGGCGGCGTAGGCGTCGTCGCCGAAGAACTCGGCGCTTCGCGCGGCCGAGGATGCCGAAGCGGAATTCGCCTTGCCGATGGGCGGGGCTCGCCCGCGGAGGTCGGCGGCGACTTTCAGCACTGCATCGGCATCGGCGCAGGACAGCGCGAATATCGACACGCAGTCCAGCGACAGGCAGGCCGGAACAGCGCCTTCGACGCTGATCAGGCCGGCGCGTCGGCTTCAAGCCGACGACGTTGTTGAAGCCGGCCGGGACGTGGCCCGAGCCCGCCGTGTCGGTGCCGAGCGAAAAGCTCACCAGCCCGCCGATACGGCGACGGCCGAGCCCGAGCTCGAGCCGCCCGGCACGAACGAGGGATCGAACGGATTTTGGGCACGCCATAGGGCGAGCGCACGCCGACCAGGCCCGGTCGCGAACTGATCGAGGTTGGTCTTGCCGACGACGATGGCGCCCGGCCTCGACCAGGCGCTGCACGACCGTCGGCCGACTGCTGCGGCTGGTAGGCGAAGCCGGGACAGCGCGGCCGTGGTCGGCAGACCCAGCGACATCGATATTGTCCTTCTGACCGCGAACAGGATGCCGAACAGCGGCAGGTTGCCCAATGTCGCCCAGCCGCGTGTCGAGCCTGGCCGCTTCGGCCCCCTGGCGCCGCGTCAGGCGTCCTGATATCCACACCTCGTCGTCGCCGGCAGTGGCATGCGCTCAGCACCTCTTCGATCGCCTGCCGCACGTCGAGCGTGCCGGCTCAGTGAGCGCGGCGCAGCGCGTGGACGCCGGAGATCGAGAAGCGCGGTCATGATGTCCTTGTAGACAAGAGCCGGGGTGAAATCAGCCGTCACCTGCGCGCGTGCTTGGCAGCGTTGCCTGCGCACCTTGCTCGCATCCGCTCTGTGCGCGCGATCCCGCCTGGCGCGGCAGGTTGCCGTCACTTCACCGAGAGGGAAGAACAACGTGGCGGAAGAAAAGCCGGATATCGCGCGCCCTGGCTCTGGTCGAAGCGGCCAAGGCGCATCGGCCTGCCGATCGCGCCGGAATATCGCGCCAACGTGCATCGTGAACTACGAGCGCTCGCTCGCTGATCGCCCGGCCATTGCTCGAGGTCGAGCTCGACGACGAGCTGACGCCGGCGCCGGTGTTCCGGCCATGAACGATCCTCTCTCCAAGCAGGCGACCGCGTCGCGACATCGCCCGCGCCGTGATGAGCGGCAAGGTCAAGGCGCGTTGCCGTGGTCGAGGCGGCGCTGACGCGCATCGAGACCAGCGAGCCTACGGATCAACGCCTTCACCGACGTTCTGGCCGAGCGGGCGAGGCAAGCGCGCCGCCGAGATCGATGCCGGCCGGCATCGCGGGCCGCTGGTCGGCGTGCCGTTCGCGGTCAAGAACCTGTTCGACATCAAGGGCCTGCCGACGCGCGCCGGCTCGAAGATCAACCTCGACGGACCCGACGGCCGCAGCGCGACGGCGCGCTGGTGCGCAAGCTCGAGGCGGCCGGCGCGATCCTGGTGGGCGGCCTCAACATGGGCGAGTACGCCTACGACTTCACCGGCGAGAACGCGCACTACGGCCCGTCGCGCAATCCGCACGATCTCGACGCGCATGACCGGCGGCTCGTCGGGCGGCTCGGGCGCCGCCGTCGCCGCGGGCGAGGTGCCGCTGGCGCTGGGCTCCGACACCAACGGCTCGATCCGCGTGCCGTCCTCGCTGTGCGGCCTGTTCGGGCTGAAGCCGACCTACGGCCGGCTGAGCCGCGCCGGCTCCGTTCCCTTCGTCGACGCCTTCGACCATCTCGGGCCGCTCGCGCGCTCGGTCGAGGATCTGGCGCTGTCGTTCGACGCCATGCAGGGCTGGGATCCCGACGATCCGGTCTGCACCGACCGCGACGCCGAGCCGACCGTGACCGACCTGAGCGAGGGCATCGGCGGCCTGCGCATCGCCATCGCCGGCGACTATTTCGCCCAGGGCGCCGAGCCCGAGGCGCTCGAGGCGGTCGCCACCGTTGCCAAGGCGCTGGGCGCCGCGAAGACCGTCGTCATTCCGCAGGCCGCCGTGGCGCGCTCGGCGGCCTACATCATCACCGCCATCGAGGGCGGCCAGCTCCACCTGCCGCGCCTGCAGGACGCGGCCGCAGGATTTTCGACCCCGACACGCGCGAGCGCTTCATGGCGGGCGCGCTGCTGCCGGGCGCCTGGTACGTCAAGGCGCAGCGCTTCCGCCGGCACTATCGCGCCCAGGTGCAGAAGCTGTTCGAGCGAGGTCGACATCATCCTGGCGCCGGCCACGCCCTGCACCGCGCCCAAGCTCGGCCAGGTCATGATGAAGCTGGGCGGCGTCGACCTGCCGGTGCGCGCCAATCTCGGCCTCTACACCCAGCCGATCTCCTTCATCGGCCTGCCGGTCGTGGTGGTGGCGCCGCTGCAGCGTGCCGGGCGGCCTGCCGATCGGCGTGCAGATCATCGCCAACCACTACAACGGAAGGCGCGCGCTCCGCGTCGCCGCGCCATCTCGAGAAAGAGGGCGTCGCCAGCGCGCCTCCAGCGTGAGGACAATCAATGGAGATCAACATCCCGACGGTCGTGGCCGAGGTCACGGCCGCCTTTCGAGCGCTACGAGAAGGCGCTCAACACCAACGACGTCGCTGACGCTCGACGAGCTGTTCTGGAAGAGCCCGCACACGCTGCGCTACGGCGTCGGCGAGCAGCTCTACGGCTACGACCAGATCGCCGCCTTCCGCGCCGGCCGCGATCCCGGCTTCGTCGTCAACCGCGATCTGCTGAAGCGTCTGGATCGTCACCTACGGCCGCGACTTCGGCACCGCCAACTGCGAGTTCCGCCGCCACGGCGCCAACCGCAGCCGGCCGGCAGAGCCACACCTGGATGCGCACGCCCGGACGGCTGGCGCATCGTCGCCGCCCACGTCTCGCTGCTCGGCGAGCCGACGGTGATGAGCTAGTCCGCCCTCTCCATGACGAGCGAAGCGGCAGGGCCGCGCTATCTCCCCTCATCTTCCGCCAGGCCGCGAAGTCGGCCAGCGTCTGCTCGGCTGGTCGGCGGATAGAGGCCGTAGATGCCGTGGCCGCCTGTCGACCTGCTCGGCGACGAAATCCTCGAACGCCGTCATCTCGAAGGCTTCCTCGGCGATCTCGTCGACCAGGCTGGCCGGGATGACGATGACGCCGTCGCCGTCGCCCAGGATGGTGTCGCCGGGAAAGACCGGCGCGTCGCCGCAGCCGATCGGCACGTCGATGTCGATCGCCTGGTGCAGGGTGAGGTTGGTCGGCGCGCTGGGCGCGCTGGTGATAGGCGGGAAAGCCCAGTCGGGCGATGTCGGCCGAGATCGCGGAAGCCGCCGTCGGTCACCACGCCCGCCACGCCGCGCTTGCATCAGCCGCGTCACCAGGATCGCGCCGGCCGAGGCGGCGCGCGCGTCCTTGCGGCTGTCCATCACCAGCACCGCGCCGGGCGGGCAGTCCTCGATCGCCTTGCGCTGCGGATGGCCGCGGTCGCGGAACACCTCTCAGCTTGTTCAGATCCTCGCGCGCCGGCATGTAGCGCAGGGTGAAGGCCGGCCCGACCAGCACCGGCTGGACCGGGCGACAGCGGATGCACGTTCTGGATGGCCTGGTTGCGAAAGCCGCGCTTGAACAGCGCGGTCGCGACCGTGGGCGGTGCTGACGGTCCTGAGCTTGTCGCGGGTCGCGGCTTGAGGGTCGACTGGTTCGCCTTTCCAACGCATCAATAGATCGACGGCTCGGCGACGGGCGCGCCGAAGCCGGTCTCGAGAAGTCGAAGTCGCAGCCCTCGTTGGCCTGCTTGATGTGGCGGGTGAACATCCAGCCGTAGCCGCGCTCGTAGCGCGGCTCGGGCTTCTTCCACGCCGCGCGGCGGCGGGCCAGCTCCTCGTCGGAGACGTTCATGTCGATGGTGCGCTTGTCGACGTCGAGCGAGATCATGTCGCCGGTGCGTCACCAGGGCGAGCGAGCCCGCCGATGTAGGATTCCGGCGAGACGTGCAGGATGCAGGCGCCGTAGCTGGTGCCGCTCATGCGGCTGTCCGACAGCCGCACCATGTCGCGCACGCCCTGCTTCACCAGCTTCTTGGGGATCGGCAGCATGCCCCATTCCGGCATGCCGGGCCCGCCCTGCGGGCCGGCGTTGCGCAGGATCAGCACGGTGTCCTCGGTGACGTCGAGATCGTCGCGGTCGATCGCGGCCTTCATCGACGGGATAGTCGTCGAACACCAGCGCCGGGCCGGTGTGCTTCAGGAACTTGCGGCGCGCAGGCCGACGGCTTGATGACGCAGCCGTCGGGCGCGCAGGTTGCCGCTGCAGCACCGCGAGCGCGCCCTCGGCTGTAGATCGGGTTCTTGACCGGGCGGATGACGTCGGTCGTTGTAGATCTCGGCGCCCTTGACGTTCTCGCCCAGCGTCTTGCCGGTGACGGTCAGCGCGTCGAGATGCAGGTGATCGCGGATCTGCGTCCATCAGCGCCGGCAGGCCGCCGGCATAGAAGAAATCCTCCATCAGGTATTTGTCGCCGCTCGGGCCGGATGTTGGCGATCACCGGCACCTTGCGGCTGGCGCGCTCGAAATCGTCGAGCCCGACATCCTGGCCGGCGCGGCGGGCCAGCGCGATCAGGTGGATGATGGCGTTGGTCGAGCAGCCGACCGCCATGGCCACGGTGATGGCGTTGAGGAACGCCTCGCGGGTCAGGATCTTCTTCGGGCGTCAGGTCCTCCCACACCATGTCGACGATGCGCCGGCCGGTCTCGGCGGCCATGCGGATGTGGTTGGCGTCGGCCGCCGGGATCGACGAGGCGCCGGGCAGCGACATGCCGAGCGTCTCGGCCATCGCCATCATGGTGGCGGCCGTGCCCCATGGTCATGCAGGTGCCGTAGCTGCGCGCAATGCCCGCCTCGACATCGACCCAGTCGTCGTCGGAGATCTTGCCGGCGCGGCGCTCGTCCCAGTATTTCCAGGCGTCGGAGCCCGAGCCCAGGACCTTGCCCTTCCAGTTGCCGCGCAGCATCGGCCCAGCCGGCAGGTAGATCGCCGGCAGGCCGGCGCTGATCGCGCCCAGCAGCAGGAGCCGGCGTGGTCTTGTCGCAGCCGCCCATCAGCACCACGCCGTCCGACGGGATGGCCGCGCAAAAGCTCCTCGGCGTCCATCGCCAGGAGGTTGCGGTAGAGCATGGTGGTGGGCTTCAGGAAGCTCTCCGACAGCGACAGCGCCGGCAGCTCCATCGGGAAGCCGCCGGCCTGCAGGATGCCGCGCTTGACGTCGTCGACGCGGCTCTTGAAGTGCATGTGGCAGGGCTGGGCTTCCGACCAGGTGTTGAGGATGGCGATCACCGGCCGGCCGACCCAGTCCTCCGGCGCGTAGCCCATCTGCATGGCGCGCGAGCGATGGCCGAAGGCGCGCAGATCGTCGGGCGCGAACCAGCGCGCGCTGCGCAGCTCGGCGGCGGTCTTCTTCTTGGCAGTCGTCATGGCACTCTTCTCCGGCGGCGAACCAATAGACTAGCGTTTCCTGAACGGGTCCTTGCCGCAGATCCGCACCAGGTCGTCGGACGCATTGCCGAAGGCAGAATCCAGGTCGCCTCGCGGTGTGTTCGGCGTCGCCGAAATTCGATCGCTGCATGACCTCGCGGTGTTCCTCGAAGGCGCTTTGGGCGATGGTCGCCCAGCGCCGCGAGGCGGAAGCTCTCACAACGTCACCTCAGACATCTGAAGCGATCGGCCAGAAGAATTCGTTGCGGCTGGCGATGGCAAGGCTGCTTTGTGGAAGGCGATGTCGGCGTTGACAGAAGGCCTCGTTGTCCTGGGCGGCCACCATCGCTTGCCACGCCGTGCGCAGCGCCCGCGCGATCCTCGTCCGTCGCCGCCGTGGCCGCGGGGTGCGGCCGCCGTCGGCTCCATGGCGTTGCGCAGCTGGAAGATCTTGGCGAGAGCTGTCGACGTCGGTGTGCTCGAGCTGCCAGCGCAGCGTCGACATCGAGCTGGTTCCATTCCTCGCGCGGGCGCACGCGTGCCAGCTGTGGCGCGCGATTCGACCAGCCCTTGCCGATCTGCGTGCAGATGGCCTCGCGCACGACAGTGCGGCTGACATCGAGCATCTCGCAGATCTTCACTTCCGAGGGCAGGGGATCGCCGGGCAGCACGTCGCCGCGCACGATCAGGGCGCCGATGGTCGGCCACCTGGCCTGAACGTTGCGCGCGATCATGGCGCTGTCTCTGAACATGGTGCTCCCTGCCGTGCGTTCGAAAGTCGTTGCGATGCTTCCAAGATCTGGTCATACATTATGTCTAGATACAAAGGGCGCCAGACCATTTGGGAGGAAAAATCAGCGGCGCCGAAGTGCCGTTGGCCGTCACGTTCGTTCGTGCTGGGCGGCAGCGCCCGCCATCGTCCGGCCGGGCCCGGGCCGCCACGCTCAGGGTCAAGCTCTCCTCATCGCAGGCCAACGATCCAAGTTCGCCAACGGCCGCGTCTATTACGACAACCTCGTCAAGCAGCTGAAAGCCGACGGCCTTGGCGAACAGATCGAGGTCGCAGTTCTTCCCCGACAACCAGCTGCGGTCAGGAAATCGACGTCATCAACTCGGTGAAGCTCGGCGTCATCGACCTGATGGTGTCGGGCTCGTCGATCTCGGCCAACCTCGTGCCGCTGGTCGGCACGTTCGACCTCGGCTATCTCTTCGACAGCTTCCCGCAGCAGACCAAGGCGCTTCGATGCCGGCGCCGCCAAGCCCGATCGAGGAGGCGCTGCTGAAGGGCGCCGAACATCCGCATCATCGCCTGGGCCTACAATTTCGGCTCGCGCAGCGGTGCTGTCGAAGAAGCCGCGCAGACGCCGGAGGATCTGGCCGGCCTGAAGATCCGCACGCTGCCCAATCCGGTGATCACCGAATGCCTGCGCCTGATGGGCGCGGCCGCGACGCCGCTGGCGTTCGGCGAAATCTACACGGCGCTGCAGGCCGGCGTGCTCGACGGCCTCGAGCACGATCCGCCGACCATCGTCGCCAGCAAGTTCTACGAGACCGCGAAGTTCTACACGCTGACCGCAGCACAACTTCTCGCCGCTCGCGACCTATTTCAGCGAGACCACATTCAAGAAGCATGGAGCCGAAGCTGCGCGACGGCTTCCTCGATGCCGCGCAGAAGGCGGCGGCGGACACCGCGCGCGCACGGCCTGGCGGTCGAGAAGGAAGCGCTCGGTGCTGCTGGAAGAGAAGGGCGTCACCGTCGCCGGACTGCGACAAGGAGGCGTTCCGCAAGCGCGTGCAGGCCGCAGACCGAGCCACTTCATGAAGAAGCCCGGCCCGGGTCGCAGGCGGTCGTCGACATCGATCCGGAGCACCAAGGTCTAAGCTCCGCGAATGGCGCACGCAGAGGCTGATCCACGCGGCGCGGGCGGCTCATCACCGGCCCGCTGTTGCCGTTGACCGACGCCATCGCAGCCGTGCTGCTGGCGGCGGATCTCCTTGTCGTCATCGGCTCGGTGCTGCTGCGCTCGCTGTTCAACGCGCCGGTCGAGTGGGCCGACGACGTCGGCGCGCGGCCTGATGGTCGGCTCGAGCTTCTTCGGCGCCGCCAGCGCGCTGGCGCGCGGCGAGAATGCTCGGCGTTGCGTTCTTCGTCGACCGTGTTGCCGCCGCGCACCGCGGCGCTGTCATCGATGCGGTCGCGCGCTGCTGGTGCTCGTGATCGCGGCCTACGTGGCGCTTCAACGCGCTCGAGCTCGGCCTGACTGCACGACCGGGCAGACCACCGGCTCCGGCCTGCCGCTCGAACTGACGTTCTATCCGATGGGCGCCGGCGCGCTGCTGCATGGCGGTGTTCGCGTTCGATCAGCTTCTGCGCGCCGCCGGCTTGCGCGACGTCGTGATCGCAGCGGCCGTGCGTCGGCGGCGCTGCTCGCCGCACTGGTATCTCGCTGGAATTCGCTCGTCGCGCCGATATCGGTGCCGGCGCGCGGGCACGTTGATGCTGATCGGCTTCGTGTTCAGCCTCTGCTCGGCGGCATGCCGATCGGCTTTGCGCTGGCGCTCGCCGCGCTTGATCTTACATCTGGGTCGAGGGCACGCTGCCCGGCGTCATCTTCGCCCAGCAGATGGCGCGCGGCATCGACAATTTCGTGCTGCTGGCGATCCCGTTCTTCATCCTGGTCGGCTACCTGATGGAGGCGAACGGCATGTCCGTGCGCCTGATCGCGCTGCTGCAGCGCGGCTGGTCGGACGGCATGCGCGGCGGGCTCAACGTCGTCATGGTGCTCTCGCATGGTGATCTTCTCCGGCATCTCCGGCTCGAAGATGGCCGACGTCGCCGCGGTCGGCTCGGTGCTGATCCCGGCTGCGCGCCGGTCGGCCAGAACCCGGGCAACGCCGGTCGCGCTGCTGCGCCGCCTCGGCGGTGATGGCGGAGACCATTCCGCCCTGCATCAACCTGATCATCCTGGGCTTCGTCGCCAACCTCTCGATCGGCGGGCTGTTCATGGCAGGGCTGGTCCCGGCCGGCCTGATGGCGCTGGCGCTGATCGCCGTCGTCGATCGTGCTTCGGCACGCGCACGCCGGTCGCCGTCGAGGCCGACCGCGACAGATGCCGACCGCGCAGCCTCGTGGAGCGGCGCGCGTCGCATCGGTCAGCCTGATCGTGCATGATCTTCGGCGGCTTCAAGTCGGCTTCGCCACCGCGACCGAAATCTCGGCCTTCGCCGTCGCTCTATGCGCTGGTGGTCGGCGGCGTGGTGTTCCGCGAACTCGGCTGGCAGGCCGGCGGCGCGCAGCTTCGTGCATGCCGCGATCGCGCTCGGGCCTGGTGCTGTTCATCGTCGCGGCGGCGCAGGGCCGCTCGCCTTCGTGCCTGACGCTGCAGCAGATCCCGCATGCCGCTGGCCGACATGCATGGTCGGCATCTCGGCGCAGACGCACGGCACCTGGCTGTTCATGCTGCTGTCGATCGCGATCCTGATCGTGATGGGCTCGGTGCTGGAGGGCGCCGCCGCGCTGATCATCTTCGGGCCGCTGCTGATGCCGGTCGCCGCCGCAGCTCGGCATCGCATCCGCTGCATTTCGGCGTGCGTGCTGGTGATCGCGCATGGGCATCGGCCTGTTCGCGCCGCCGCTCGGCCTCGGCCTCTACGGCGCCTGCCTGATCGGCAAGGTGCCGATCGAGGACACCGTCAAGCCGATCCTGGGCTATCTTGGCTTGCTGTGCCGCTGCCTGCTGGTGATCGCCTTCGTGCCCTCCGATCGGCTTTCCCTGGTTGCCACGCACGCCTGAGCTGGCAAATAACGGCTTGAACTGTTGGATTGGAGACACGGACGATGATCGAAAGACGGGGGTTGATGATCGGGGCGGCCTCGGCCTCACCGCATGGTCTTCGATGGCGGCCCAGACGGCCGACCAGGCCGCTCTGCTCGCCACCTTGATGGAGCTCGAGAAAGGGGCTAGCGATACGTCAAGGACAGAACCTGGCCGGCATGCAGAACTATCTGGCCGACGACGGCCTGCTGATCTTCGGCGACGGCTCGCGCTACACCAAGGCCGCAGTTCCTGAAGGTGATTCCCGATTTCCGGCTCGACAGCTTCACCATCGATCCCAAGGCCGAGGTCAAGGTCGTGGAGTCCGGACGTCGCCACCTTGCTCTACCGGATCACCTACGCCAGCGCCATGAAGGACGCCAAGGCCGGTCGACGCTCAAGGTGACCTCGGCCAGCACCTACTGCCCGCCGCAGCGGCAAATGGTGGAGCGTGCTCTACCAGGAGGACGACTCCGAACCCCATGAAAATCCTCGGTGATCCACGGCGCCGGCATGAACATGCGCGGCAAGGCGCAGAGTCGAGATCTTCGGCCCGATGACCCTGCCGGAGTACGACGCGAGGATCCGCGCCTATGCCGAGGAGCTCGGCATCGAGGTCGAGATCTTCCATTCCAACATCGAAGGCGAGGTCATCAACCGCCTGTTCGCGGCGCACGACGAGGGCATCGCCGGCGCCATCATCAATCCCGCGGGTTACACCCGCGGCTATCCGGCGCTGGTCGCCGCCATCGGCAACGTCGGCTTCCCGACGATCGAGGTCCATATCTCCAATCCGGCCCGGCGCGGCGCGGTTTCCGGAGGTGGCGACGAGCTGTCTCGGCACCGTGACCGGCTTCGGCATCGCGCGGCTACGCGCTCGCCCTGCGCGGACTGAAGGACCGGGCGCAGGCGCAGGCCTGACGCCGTGCGGCTGCTGCTCACCCACGTGCCGCAGGCGCGCCGGCAATATTACGGCGCGCCGCGCGCTCGGCGCCGCCTGCAGGAGCTGGTCGAGGTCGTCCTGCACGAGGGCGACGCGCCGCTCGATCCGACAGGGCGTGATCGCGGCGGCCCGCGACGTCGACTTCATCATCGCCGACCGCGCGACGCCGGTGCCGGCCGAGATCTTCGCCGGCCTGCCGAGGCTCAAGGTCGTGATGCGCAGCGCCATCGACATCCGCAACATCGACGTCGCGGCGGCCTCGAAGGCCGGCGTGCTGGTGACCCATGCCGAGGCGGGCTTCGTGCAGTCGGTGGTCGAGCTGACGCTCGGCTTCCTGGTCGATCTCTCGCGCGGCGTCTCGCGCGCGGCGACGCGACTATCACGCTGGCCGCAATGCCCGAGATCAAGGTCGGCCGCCAGCTCGGCGGCAGCACCGTCGGCATCATCGGCTACGGCCGCATCTCGCGCGCGCTGGCGCCGCGTGCTGGCGGCGCTCGGCATCACGGTGCTGGTGTGCGATCCCTACGCCCAGGTCGACGACCGGCGCTTCGTCAAACTGCCGACTGGAGGAGCTGCTGGCCGAGGCCGACTACGTGATCTGCCTCGCCATCGCCAACGAGGAGACCGAGAACCTGATGGACGCGGCGGCCTTCGCGCGCATGAAGCCGGACGCCTTCTTCATCAACATGTCGCGCGGCAACCTGGTCGACGAGGCGGCGCTTGCCGCAGGCGCTGGACCGAGGCCGCATCGCCGGCGCCGCCATGGATGTCGGCCGCGCGCCCGACCAGATGCCGTCGCCCGAGCTGGCGCGCCTGCCCAACGTCATCGCGACGCCGCATATCGGCGGCCTGACGCCGCCCGCCAGCGAAAGCCAGGCCTTCGACACCGTGCGCCAGGTCGAGGCGCTGGTGCGGGCAGGTGCCGCCGGGTGCCGGTCAACCTCGAGCAGCTGGACGCGGCGGCCCTAGCGAGGCTTGATGAGGCCACTGGCGACGGACTACGTGCGCTAAAGGCAGTCGCGCAGGAAGGCAGCAATACGTAA
>ERZ1370068.3630-contig-2736_pt1 | contig 19387 bp, 22 predicted proteins | sample MGYA00561227_ERZ1370068 | MGnify/ENA primary metagenome ERZ1370068 (study PRJEB38410, sample SAMEA6850437) | metagenome | study: Metagenomic assessment of the ecological functions of the soil: analysis of the soil microbiota associated with the...
AGCAAAGGTCACGAAGGTTTTCTTGGCTTCGTCGAGACTGAAGGGCCGCTTGCCTTCGAGCATCTCGGTCGCAATGCGGTTTTGATCGCCGTTCGCCTTCATCAGGGCCTTCCGGGCCGCGATCGGATCGGTTTGGGCCACCAGCGCCGTGGTGCCAAACGCAAGCACTGCAACGCCAAGGACGGTGCGCATCATTCTCTTGCTCCCTCTGTGGATGAGTTCCGCGCCAGCCCCGGCGCGGTTTCGGTGGGCATCGGCGTAAACACCGTATAGATTTTGTTATTCCAATTAATAAGAAAGCGGGAAGCGACGGGAATTCTATCACGATTCCGTGAACGCGGCGACCGCCGTCACGCGGGCCGAACGCCGCAGGCGAGGACGTCGTCCGCTGACCGCCTGACGCGCCCCGCCGAAGCCGAATTTGGTCAACGGCGCGGGCCCCCTACTCCGCCGGGGCCGTCGGCAGTTGCGCGGCATGCTGCCGCCGGCTCGTCTTTTTCGGCGATCCAACGGCAGACCACGTAGAAGATCGGCGTGAAGCACCAGGCCGAATGCCGTCACGCCGATCATGCCGGCGAACACCGCGGTCCCGAGCGTCTGGCGCAGCTCCGCGCCCGCGCCCGATCGCCCAGACCAGCGGCATGACGCCGAAGATGAAAGCGAGCGACGTCATCAGGATCGGCCGCAGCCGCAGCCGCGCGGCTTCGACCGCCGCCGCCCAGCGATCGCGGCCCTGGTCCTCGAGCTGCTTGGCGAACTCGACGATCAGGATCGCGTTCTTGGCGGCGAGGCCGATCAGCACGATGAAGCCGACTTGCGTGAGGATGTTGTTGTCCTGCCCGCGCAGGATCACGCCGCTGATCGAGGCGACGAGGCACATCGGCACGATCAGGATCACGGCCAGCGGAAGCGTCAGGCTCTCGAATTGCGCCGCCAGCACCAGGAAGACGAACACCACGGCAAGCGCGAAGGCGAACAGCGCGGTGCTGCCTGCCCTGATCTGCTGAAACGCGAGCGTCGTCCACTCGTATCCGAACCCGTCGGGCAGCGTCTCGGCGGCGATCTTCTGCAACGCGTCGATGGCCTGGCCCTGGCGAGTAGCCGGGATAGCCGGTCGCGTCGAGCTCCGCCGCCGGATAAAGATTGTAGCGCGGCACGCGATACGGACCGGCAATGTCGCGGACCGTGGTGAAGGAGCCGAGCGGCACGGTTTCGCCGCTTCGATTGCGCACACGGATCTTCAGGACATCGCTGGGATCGCGGCGATAGGGCGCATCGGCTTGCGCGGTGACGCGGAACGTGCGCCCGAGCAGGTTGAAGTCGTTGACGTAGGCCGAGCCGATGATAGACTTGCAGCGCGCCGAACACGTCGGCGACGTTAACGCCGAGCATCTGCGCCTTGGTGCGATCGATGTCGAGATAGATTTGCGGCGTCGAGTTCTCGAACAGCGTGAACACCTGCGTCAGGCCCGGTGTCTGCGCGGCCTTTGTCACCATGGCGGTGGTCGCTTCCAGCAGCGCCTGCGAACCGCGGGCGGCGCGGTCCTCGACCATCATCCGAACGCCGCCGGCATTGCCGATGCCGGCGACGGGCGGCGGCTGAATGACCAGGATCAGAGCGCTTCCTGGAAGCCAGCCAATCGCTTGAACAGCTCGGCCGGTGATGCCGGCGGCCGACTCTTTGGGATCACGTCCACGCTTGTCCCAGGGCTCGAGCGTCAGAAAGACTGCGCCTGAATTCGGCGCCTGCGTGAAGGTCGCGCCGTTGAATCCGACGATGTTCACGGCGTGCGCGACCCCGGGCGTCTTGAGGGCGACGTCGACCACCCGCTGCTGCACCTCGTCGGTACGCGACAGCGACGATCCGGCCGGAAGCTGGAGCACCACGATCGAGATAACCGCGGTCGACCTGCGGGATGAAGCCGATCGGCGTCTTGCGGAACTCGTTGAGACCATAGGCGAGAATGCCGACATAGAGCACGAGCATGATGAGCGACGTAGCGCACGGCGTGCGCGATCAGCCAGTGGTAGCCGGCCCCAAGCCGCTCGAAGCCCCAGTTGAAGCCGCGGAAGAACCCGCGGATCGGCCGTTCCCACCACTTCTCTTCCTGGCGATGCCGGCCGCGGCTTGAGCAGCAAGCGCGCACATCGCCGGCGACAGCGTCAGCGACACGATCAGCGAGATGATCGTCGCGCCGGCGATGGTGAGCGCGAACTGGCGATAGAACTGACCGGAAATGCCCGTGATGAAGGCGGAGGGAACGAACACGGCGCACAGCACCAGCGCGATCGCAACCAGGGCCCCGCCAACCTCGTCCATGCTCTTGTAGGCGGCCTCGCGCGGCGACAAGCCGGATTCGATATTGCGCTCGACGTTCTCCACGACGACGATGGCATCGTCGACCACGATGCCGATCGCGAGCACCAGCCCGAACAGCGACAGATTGTTGAGCGTGAACCCGAACAGCGCTCATGAAGAAGAAGGTGCCGACGAGCGACACCGGAATGGCGACGATCGGAATGACTGCGGCGCGCCAGGTCTGCAGGAACAGGATCACCACGAGCACGACCAGAATGACCGCCTCGCCGATGGTCTCGATCACCGCGTTGACGGATTCCTGGATGAACTCGGTCGGATTGTAAACGATCGCGCGCTCGATGCCGGCCGGAAAGCGCGTCGCCAGTTGATCCATGGTCGCGATGATGCTCTTCGCGGTCGCCAGCGCGTTCGAACCGGGCCGCTGGAAGATGGCCAAAGCCACGGCGGGATCGCGGTCGAGATAGGAATTCGACGTATAGTCCTGGGCGGCAAGCTCGATGCGCGCCACGTCCTTGAGGCGGACCACGGCCGCCCGCCGACTGCTTTACCACGATACTGGCGAATTCCTCCGGATTGGCGAGGCGCCCCAGCGTCTGCACCGCGAACTGGAAGGCGCCCTGCTTCGGCATCGGCGGCTGGTCCAGCACGCCGCCCGCGACCTGGACGTTCTGCGCCTGCAACGCCGAGCACGACGTCGCCCGCGGTCAGGCCGACGCGTCTGCAGCCGGTCGGGATCGAGCCACACGCGCATCGAATAGTCGCGGCTGCCGAACACCGTGATCGAGCCGACGCCGTCGACGCGCGTCAGCGTGTCGGTGATCGCGAGCGTGGCGTAGTTCGAGATGAACAAGCTGTCGCGCGACTTGTCCGGCGAATAGAGGTGCACGACCATCATCAGGTCGGGCGAGCTCTTGGTCACCGTGACGCCGATATTGCGCACGTCGACCGGAAGTCGCGGCTGCGCGATCGCCACGCGATTCTGCACCTGCACCTGGGCGACGTCGAGATTGGTGCCGAGATCGAACGTGACCGCGATGGAGAAGCGCCCGTCCGCCGTCGAGTTCGACGACATGTAGATCATGTTCTCGACGCCGTTGATCTGCTGCTCGATCGGCGTCACCACGGTCGAGGCGACCACCTCCGCGCTGGCGCCCGGATACTGTCCCGACACGTTGATGATCGGGCGGCGCGATCTCCGGATACTGGGCAACCGGCAGCCGCGGAGAACGAGACGCCGCCGATGATCACGAAGACGATCGAAACGACCGGCTGCGAAAATCGGACGGTCGATGAAAAATGCGAAATCCGCATCGGCCTGTCAGCCTGCTCAATTGGTCTTGGCTTGCGGGGCGGCGGCCTGCGGGGGCGTCTCCTGATCCTCGGTGTCACCTTTGTGCCCGGGCGCACCCGCATCAGGCCGTTGACCACGACGCGGTCGTCCGCCGACGACGCCTTCCTTGATCACGCGCAGATCGTCGACCAGTTCGCCCAGCGTGACGAAGTGCTGCCGGGCGACGCCCATCCTGATCGACGACGTAGACGAACTTGCGCACCTGCTCGGTACCGATCGCGGCGTCGGGCACCAACAGCGCCTGGATAAGGCGCCGAGGCCGGCACCTGCACGCGGGCGAACATGCCGGGTGTGAACAGGTCGTCGGAATTGACAAACTGGGCGCGTGCGCGGATCGTCCCGGTCGAGCGATCGATGACGTTGTCGATGAAGTCCATCCGGCCTTCGTGCGAAAAGTCCTTCTCGTCGATCAACTTCAGCCGCACCGACGCAGCGCCGCGCCCGGTCACGTCCGTGTTGCCGTCCCGCGCCAACCGCTCGTACCGCAACAGCGACGCCTCGTCGAAGGTGAATTCCAGCCGAATGGGATCGGTCGAGACGATGATGGCGAGGAGTGTGGTCGCTCCGCCGGTGCCGCCGGTCACGAGATTGCCGGGCGTCACGCGCCGGTCGCCGATGCGGCCGGTGATGGGGGCCTTGAGCTCGGTGAATTCGAGATCGAGCTCGGCCTGCCGCACCATCGCCTCGTTTGCTGTGACCGCGGCCTGGGCATTGCGGGCCGCCTGCGAACGCTGCTCGAAAATCTGCTCGCTGATCGTCCGGTCACGCAGCAACTGCTGGCCGCGCGCCAAATCGGATTGGGCGAACACCACATTGGACTTCGCCAGCTCGAGATCTGCCCGCGCCTGATCAAGGGTGTTCTGGAACGGACGTTTGTCGATGGTGAACAGGAGATCCCCTGCTTCACGATCTGGCCGTCCTGGAATTGCACCTTGTCGAGGTAGCCGGACACGCGCGCGCGTACCTCAACCGCATAGACCGCGACGAACTGGCCGACATATTCGTCCCGGTCGACGATGGTGCGCGTGACGGGCTGGCCACCGTTACCGTCGGCGGTGGCGGCGCGGCCTGTTTCTGGGCCTCGCCGCAGCCCACAAGGAGCAGCACCAAGCCGACCAAAGCGATCGCAGCGGGGAGCGGGAGGAGGACATACGGTTGCGAGGTAAACTCATGACCAAAGCCGGCTATATATGGGCAGGATATTTCCTGCCGGCGGCGGTCGCGCGCTTGTGAACGGCGACCCCCTCTTCCCCGGCGGCGTGGCGCACCCCATATCTGCGATCGAACCCCAAGTCCATCAGCCACTTGCGCACGGTGACCGGTATCCCGGCCATCGCAAGACGCGCCCCGGTACCAGCCCATGTTCGACCAACCCACTCCCGATCTCGCGCCTCGCCGGCGATCCCGCCTGACGACGAGGCGCTCCTCGATGCCTACTCCCGCGCCGTGATCGACGTGGTCGATCGCGTCGGCCCCGCCGTGGTGCGGCTCGACGTCAAGACCAGCGGCGACCGCCGCCACGGCGGCACCGGGTCGGGTGTCATCGTGGCGCCCGACGGGCTGGTGCTGACCAACAGCCACGTCGTCGGACGGCGCCGCCCGCGTCAACGTCACCACCGTCGAGGGCCGCAGCCTGGTGGCTCGCGTCGTCGGCGACGACCCCGATACCGACCTCGCGCTCGTGCGGGTCGACGCGCCGGTGACGCTGCCGGCGGCGCCGCTGGGCAATTCCAAGCTGCTCAGACGCGGCCAGCTCGTCATCGCCATCGGCAATCCGCTCGGCTTCGAGATCGACCGTGACCACGGGCGTCGTCTCGGCGCTGGGCCGGTCATTGCGGGCGCGCTCGGGACGGCTGATCGACGACGTCATCCAGACCGACGCCGCGCTCAATCCCGGCAATTCGGGCGGCCCGCTCGTCTCGTCGCACGGCGAGGTCGTCGGCATCAACACCGCGGTGATCATGGGCGCGCAGGGCATCTGCTTTGCGGTCGCGGCGAACACGGCCAGTTTCGTACTGGGCGAACTGGTGCGCCATGGCCGCGTGCGGCGTGCCTATATCGGCGTCGCTGCCCAGCAATTCACGCTCTCCCGCCGCCGGCGGCATGCGGCCAACCTCGCCCAGGAGAGCGCGGTGATGATCGCTACGGTCGAGCCCGGAAGTCCGGCCGAACGGGCCGGGCTGATGTCCGGCGACATCATCCTGGCGCTCGATGGAATCGCGGTCACCGGCGCCGACGATCTTATTCGCATGCTTGCAGGCGACAAGATCGGACGTACGGTCGAGATCGAGGCGCTGCACAACGGCAACCGGCGTGTGCTTTCGCTGGTGCCGGACGAGCGGGCGCATCGAGGCTGATCAGTCGAGGCTGATCCGTCGAGAGTCGGCGGCCGCCACCGGCGCGGCCGGCCGTCTGCGAGCGCGCAAGATCGTGAGCCACTGCCGGCCGAACAGTGCAACCACGATCCCGAAATAGACGGCGCCACCGATGACGGCGAGCACAGCGAGCGCACTCTCGTCGCGCCATGTTGCCCAGCCTGCGAACACGTTGGCCACCGGCCGCTGCGCCAGCCAGAGCGCGAGCGCCAGTGCGCTGCCCGCACCCGCCAGCTTCACCATCGCGCTGCGCAGGCCGGCATCGAATGCGAGGTGCCGTTGGCGCACGGCAAGCCAGGTGATCAGCGCAAGATTGAGCCAGGCGCCGATCGAGGTCGCAAGCGCGAGGCCCACCTGCGCCAGCGGCCCCATCAGCAGGATCTTGCAGACAACGTTGACCGCCACCGCGGTCAAGCGACGCCTTGACCGGGGTCGCGGTATCGCCGCGGGCGAGAAATGTCGCGGTCACGCTGCGGATCAGCACGAACGGAAGAAGGCCGAGCGCATAGGCGGCAAGCGTCTGCCCCGCCGCCGTCGCGTCCGCCTCGGTGAACTTTCCGCGCATGAACAAAGCGCGCATGATGAGGTCGGGAACCAGGAGAAACGCGACAACGCAGGGGATCGAGAGCAGCAGCGTGAGCTCGATCGCCCGATTCTGCGCGCGCGCGCGCCGCCGTCTCGTCGCCGGCCGCGATCCGGCTCGCCATTTCCGGCAACAGCACGGTCCCCACGGCGATGCCGATGACGCCGATCGGCAGCTGATTGAGCCGGTCGGCATAGTAGAGCGCGGACAAGCGCGCCCGGCGGCGAGGAAGCTCGCGATGATGGTGTCGGCGAAGAGCGCGATCTGCACGCCGGCCGAGCCGATGGTCGCCGGCACCAGCGCCTTGAAGAAGCGTTTGACGTCCTCGTCCCATTTCGGCCACCGCAACACCGCCAGCACGCCATTGCGCCATGCGTCGCCTGCCGACCAGCAGCACTTCGAGAATGCCGGCGATGAACACGCCCCAGGCGGCGGCGTGGCCCGGCGGTCGGAAAGAACACCGCGACCGCGAGCGTCGCCATCATCGACAGATTGAGCAGAATGGGCGCTGCCGCCGCCGCCGCGAAGCGCGCCGAGCGCATTGAGAATGCCGCTGTAAAGCGTGACCAGCGACACCAGCAAGAGATAGGGAAAGGTGATGCGCGTGAGCTCGACCGCCAGCGCGAAGCGTTCGGGATCCTCGGCAAATCCCGGCGCCAGCAGCGAGATCACCGCCGGCGTGAAAATGAGCGCGACGACGAGCAGGACGACCTGGCTTGCGAACAGCAGCGTGAACACGCGGTCGGCGAACAGCTTGGCGGGATCGGCGCCGCCCTGCTGGCGGATGCGCGCGTAGGCGGGCACGAAGGCGGCGTTGAAGGCACCCTCGGCGAAGATCGCGCGGAAATGGTTCGGCAACCTCAGCGCGACGAAAAACGCATCCGCGATCGGCCCGGCGCCGAGCACGGCAGCCAGGATGATGTCGCGCGCAAAGCCGGTGAGCCGCGACACCAGCGTCAAGCCGCCGACGGTGAAGATGCGTCCAATCATTGGCCGCGTCCGCTCTCCTGTGCATCGTCCGCGCGCTCTCTGCGAGCGTCGAACCGACCGCCCATCACGACGCTGGTGATTCTGCCATGGAGTTTATCGGATGCACCCCGCTTTCGGGCCTTGGCAACCGGAGGCTGGCAAGCGGTATTCAGGCTCCGAGCGCGCGTCGCACCGCCGCGATGATCCGGTCCTGCGTCGCCTCGTCGAGATAGGCGTGCATCGGCAGGCTGATCACCTCGTCCGCCAGCCGCTCGCTCACCGGCGCCCCGCCCTCGGCCACCGGAAAGCGCCGGTAGGGCTCCTGGCAGTGCAGCGGGATCGGATAGTAGATCGCGGTCGGGATGCCCTTGGGACTTGAGCGCGGCCGCAAGCGCATCGCGCCTGCCTGCCGCAAGCCGGATGGTGTACTGCGCCCACACCGAGGTCGAGCCCCGGGCGAGCTTCGGAACGATCGCGACGTCGGCGAGACCGGCGGAATATCGCCGCGCGATGCGCTCGCGCGCCGCGATCTCGTCGGGAAAGATCTTCAACTTCTCGATCAGCACCGCCGCCTGAATCGTGTCGAGCGCGCCCGTTGAGGCCGATGCGCACGCAATCATATTTGTCGCGCCCCTCGCCGTGGACGCGCACGCTGCGCATCACCTGCGCGAGCTCCTCGTCGTCGGTGAGCACGGCCCCGCCATCGCCATAGCAGCCGAGCGGCTTCGCCGGGAAGAAGCTGGTCGCGGTTGCCGGCGCGAGCGCGCCGAGGCGGCGGTTCTTGTAGGTCGCACCGAAGGCTTGGGCCGCATCGTCGAGGCACGAACAGGCTCTCCGCCTCGGCGATCGGCATGATCGCGATCGTAGTCCGCAGGTTGTCCGAACAGATCGACCGGGATCACGGCCTTGGGACGAAGCCCGAGCTTGCGCGCGGTCGCGACATGCCCGTTGCAGGCTTTCCGGATCGAGATTGAAGCTCGCCTCCTCGACGTCCGCGAAGACCGGCGTCGCGCCGACAAGCGCCGCCACCTCGGCGGTCGCGGTGAAGGTGAAGCTCGGGCAGATCACCGCGTCGCCCGGCCCGATCCCCTTGGCCATCAACACCAGCACCAGCGCGTCGGTGCCGCTCGCGCAACTCACCGCATGGCGCGCGCCGCAGAACGCGGCCAGCGCGGCTTCGAAAGCGCGCACCTCGGGTCCGAGAATGAACTGGCAATGGCCGAGCACGCGCGCGATCGCCTCGTCGACGGATCGCCCGAGGCGACGGCGTTGCGCGGCAACGTCGATGAACGGAATCGGCGCGGGATCGAGGCGGGCGCGCTGATTCATCGTGGTCACAGGATCGATCGAGCCGGCAAAGCGGACCGACGTCAGCCGGTCAGCCGCCGCGGACCGGCGCGGCGGCGGGCCACGCTCGGCAGCGCGCGGCTTTCGAGGCAGCGGATGGCGATTTCGAGGCTCGCCACGCCTTCCTCGCCGGTCACCGCAGGCTCTTTGCCGCTGCGGATCGCGCCGACGAAGGCCTGCAGCTCGGCGCGCAACGGCTCGGCATGACCGACCGAGAGATGGCGCATCGAATAGCTGCCGTCCGGCTGGAAGCCGAAGCATTCGGTGACCTGCCGGGTCAGCAGGTCGCCCATGATGTATTTGTTGCGCGTCGCGACGGTGACGTTGCGCGCTTTGAACGGCGTGAGCCAATTGGTGTTGATGTGGGCGAGCACGCCTGAAGCGGTGCGGAACTGCAGCAGCGCGATATCCTCGCGCTCGGCGACCGCGCTTGAAAGCTGCGGCTGCACCTCCGCAATCTCGGATCCGGTGAACCAGCGGATGAGATCGATGTCGTGCACGGCCAGATCGATGACCACACCGACATTCGACATGCGCGGCGGGAACGGGCCGACGCGGGTGATCGCGATCGAAAGAATGTCCTCGTCGCGGATCGCGTCCTTGATCGCCTCGACCGTCGGGTTGAAACGCTCGACATGGCCGACCATCAGCGCAACGCCGGCGCTGCCGGGCCGCGGCGATGATTGCGCGTCCCTCTTCCACCGACGGCGCGATCGGCTTTTCCACCAGCACATGCACGCCGCGCTCGATGCAGGTGAGCGCCAGTTCCTGATGAAGATGCGTGGGGCCGCGATCGTCACGGCATCGACACCTTCCGCCAGCAGCGGCGTCAACGCCGCTGAACGCAGGGCAGCCCGAGCGCCTTCGAAACGAAATCGCGCTGCTTGCTGTCCGGGTCCGCCACGCCGATGAGCTTGACGCCGGGCAGATCTGCCGAAGACGCGGGCATGGTTGCTGCCCATGACGCCCACGCCGACCACACCTACGCGCAGCGGACGGTCCGCGTCGAGTTTCGCGGGTTGCACCATGGTCGACGAAATCCCCCTGCCGGCTCCCGCAGCAGATCCTTCAGTAGCATGCCCGCACGCGGCTGGCGATGGCCCCGTATTCGAGCTGTGGACACGTTTTGAATCAAAGAGTTACACGTATTGGCGGCCCATTTCGGAACGTTCTGAACCATTTCGGAAAGCCGGGCCGATCAGCAGACGATTTCTGGAACGCTGCCGCCGGTTGCACCGAGGCGTCAACCGGTGCTCGGCATCCCCAAGGATCGGTCCAGTTCCGGCGGACTCGCAGGAATGAGTTGCCGGCTTACTCCAAATGCCAGCCGCGGTGGCACTCGGCTCAGTTGCGTTGTCGTCCGGTATAACACCGGCAATGCCAAGACCTTCATGCAAATGACTTTCCGGCGAAAAGCGATTCCGGCAACACAGAGCCATCCTGCCAGCAATGATCGTCGCATCCCGCATAGCCGATAGGGCCTACCCTCATCTCACTGGATCGACGATATGAACGACCTCGGGAACGAGGCCGCGGCGCTCAAGCACTGGCTGTTCGATGTGGCCCTGCCGCTGTGGTGGGAACACGGCGCCGACCACAGTCGGGGCGGCTTCCACGAGGCGATCGACCTCGATGGCCGGCCCTTGGCACAGCCGCACCGAGCGCGGGTGCTCGCGCGACAAGCTTTCTCGTATTGCGAGGCCGGCCGGCTGGGCTGGAATGGCCCTTGGCGCGAGGCATCACACCACGCGCTCGAATACTTCCGCCGACATTTCGTCACCGCGGACGCCACCGTCGTGTCCCTGGTCGATCTTGACGGCAGGGCCGTCGAATCGAATTTCGACCTCTACGACCAAGCTTTCGCGCTGCTCGCCTATGCGAGCGGGCACCGCGTCTTTGGGAGGCCGGCGGCTGGCGCCGACAAGCAGTGGCGCTGCGCCGGGCGCTCACGCAATGCTATGCCCATCCACTCGGCGGCTTTCTCGAGGATCGCAGCGGCCGATTACCGCAGCGCTCGAACCCGCACATGCACCTGCTCGAATCGGCGCTCGCGTGGATACCCCTCGACGACGATCCAGCCTGGCGCAGCATGGGCGACGCCATCGCCACACTCTGCCTGGAAAAATTCATCGATCCCGCGACCGGTGCGCTGCGTGAATTCTTTGCTGCGGATTGGTCCCCGGCGCCGGGCGTGGACGGACGCATATGCGAGCCTGGCCATCACTATGAATGGGCATTTCTGCTCGACCGCTGGGCGCGCCTGACGGGCCGGCCCCTTGCCCGAAGCGGTGACGCGGCTGATTGCGTTCGCCGATCCTCCGGGGTCGATCCGCATCGCGGCGTCGTGATCAACGCCGTGCTCACCGACGGCAGCATCCACGATCCCGTGGCGCGGCTGTGGGCACAAGCCGAACGCGTGCGCGCCTACCTCGCCCACCGGCACGCCGACGAAGAGATCGCTGCGGCCGTCACGGGGCTGCGGCGCTTCTCGCGACGCCGACACCGGGCTTATGGTTCGACCAGTTGACCTCCGCCGATGCCTTCGTGCGCGAACCAGCGCGGGCGACCAGCCTCTATCACATCATCGGCGCGGTCTGCGGAACTGCCCGACGCGGCTCCTCGCAGCCGAAAATGTCGGCACAGCGCGCCAACAGCTCGGATCGTTCAGCGGCTCGCGTCATCTATCTCGTGACCGAGGATTGGTATTTCATCTCCCATCGCTTGCCGATGGCGCGCGCCGCCCGCGATGCCGGCTTCGAGGTGCATGTCGCGACCCGCGTCGACCGCCATGGCGCCTGCGATTGAAGCGGAAGGGTTTCACCTTCATCCCATCTCCTGGCGCCGCGGCAGCCTTGACCCGCGCGATCTGGTCCGCGTCGTACGCGAGGTGCGCAACGCTCTATCGCACCATCAAACCGGCCCTCGCCCATCACGTTGCGTTGCCGGCAACCGTCGTTGGATCGCTCGCGGCCACCGGCCTTCCCATCGTTTGCCTCAATGCGATGACCGGACTCGGCACGACGTTCACCAGCGACGCAGTCAAGGTCCGTCTCGTGCGCGCGGCGTTGACGCTGGCATTGCGCAGGCTGCTGAACCGCGACCGCTCGGCGATTCTCGTGCAGAACCTCGACGATCGCGCCGTGATCGAGCGCCTCGGGGTGAACGGCGCGCGGATCGCATTGATCCCAGGCTCCGGCGTGGACATCGAGACGATGACTCCCAAGCCGGAGCCCCCGGGCCGGTCATCGTCGCATTCGTCGGCCGTCTGGTGGAATCGAAGGGCGTGCGCACGCTGCTGGCGGCGCACGAACGCCTCGGCCAGCGCGGGCGCCCGATCCAGCTGCTTCTCGCCGGGACCGCCTGACCCGGCAAACCCGATGTCGATCCCGGCGCAGGACATCGAAGCATGGAGCAAGCGCCCCAATGTCACGCATCTCGGCTTCGTGGAAGACATCGGTGCGCTGTGGGCCTCGGCGCATATCGCGGTGCTGCCGTCCCATCGCGAGGGAATGCCCTTGAGCCTGCTGGAGGCTGCGGCCTGCGGACGGCCGCTGGTGGCAACCGACGTACCGGGATGCCGCGACATCGCCCGTCCGGGCGTTAACGCATTCCTGGTGCCGCTGGACGACGCCGAAGCGCTGGCCGACGCCATCGACCGTCTCGCAGGAGATCCGGAGCTTGCGGCGGAAGTTTGGACGCGCCAGCCGACATCTGGTCGAGCAGAACTTCTCGAGCAGCCGTATCGGGGCTGACCTGGTCGAGCTCTATCGGCGCCTGCTTCGAGCAACCGGGCTGAGCGGTCCATTGCCGATGGCGCCGGGCACAGGTGCCGGCCGGTGCGCCTTGACGTTTCGGTCCCGCGCGGCTTGAAGTGGCGCCGCTGTCAGAGGATATCGCGGATGTCGGCTCAAATCATTCCGGTGATCATGTGCGGCGGCGCGGGAACGCGGCTGTGGCCGGTCTCACGTGAGAGCATGCCCAAGCAGTTCGTCTCTCTCGTCGGACCAGGCATCGACGTTCCAGCAGGTGCTTACGCGCATTTCGGATCCCGACCTGTTCTCGCGGCCGATCGTCATCACCAACGCCGACTTTCGCTTCGTGGTGGCCGAGCAACTGCGCGAGCTGCGGCATCGAGGCCGATATCGTGCTCGAGCCGATGCGCCGCGATTCAGGTCCCGCCGTCGCGGTCGCCGCCGTGCTCGCGGCGCGAACGCGATCGCGACGCGCTCGTGCTCGTGCTGGCCGCCGACCACGTCGTCCGCAAACCCGACGAATTCCGCCAAGCCTGCCGGCGCGCCGCCGCGGCCGCGGCCGCGGGGCGGATCGTCACCTTCGGCATCGAGCCCACGTATCCGGCGACGAATTACGGTTACATCCGCCCCGGCGAGAAGCTCAACGGCTCGTCCGTGCACGCGGTCGAGGCATTCGTGGAAAAGCCCGACGCCGCGACCGCCGCGACCTACGTGGCCGATGGCTATCTCTGGAACAGCGGCAATTTCCTGTTTCACGCCGCGACCATGCTGGCGGAGATCGAGCGCTTCGAGCCGGCCATGGCCGAGGCCGCCAAGGCGGCGGTCGACGGCCTCACGCGCGACCTCGATTTCCTGCGGCTTGCGGCCGAGCCTTTCGCGCGCGCGCCGAAAAATCGATCGACTACGCCGTCATGGAGCGCACCAAACTCGCCGCCGTGATTCCCGCCGATATCGGCTGGTCCGATGTCGGCAGCTGGAGCGCGGTCTGGGACATCCTCGATCACGACGCTGCCGGCAATGCAACCGAGGGTCCGGTCGTCATGCTGGACAGCCGCAACAGCCTGGTGCGCTCGGAGAAGTCCGTGCTGACCACCGTGGTCGGGCTCGACGATGTCATCGTCGTGTCGACCGCCGACGCGGTGCTGGTGAGCGCGCGCGCCAAGGCCGAGCAGGTCAAGACGCTGGTCGAGCAGCTCAAGGCGCAAAATCATCGCGCGGCGGTCGAGCATCGCCGGATCTATCGCCCTTGGGGCTACTACCAGGACATCGACATTGCCCCGCGGTACCGGGTGAAGCGGATCGTCGTGAAGCCGGGCAGCAAGCTGTCGCTGCAGAAGCACTTCCACCGTTCCGAGCATTGGGTCGTGGTCAAGGGAACGGCCGAGGTGACGCTCGGCACCGACGAGCGCAGCGTGCACGAAAACGAATCCATCTACATCCCGATCGGGAGCGTCCACCGGCTCGCCAACCCCGGCAAGATCCGGCTTGAATTGATCGAGGTGCAGGTCGGCAGCTATCTGGGCGAGGACGACATCGTGCGCCTCGACGACGTCTACGGGCGCGGGTAACGACGGACATCACACTCCGGTCAGCCGGCTGCCGATCATCGCCCGCGCCCAAGCACCAGCGCTGCCGGACGACGCTTTCAGGCGTGACGATTGCGGCGTTCCCGCTCGGCCAGAACAGCGGCCATGTCGGCTTTCACCATGTCGCTCACCAGCGCGTCAAAGCTCGTCTTGTGCCGCCAGCCGAGCTTGGCGCGCGCCTTGCTCGGATCGCCGAGGAGAAAATCCACTTCGGTCGGCCGGAAATAGCGCGGGTCGACCTCGACCAGCACCTCTCCGGTCGACTTGTCGATGCCCTTCTCCTCGACGCCGCTTCCGCGCCAGACGATCGTCCGGCCGATATGAGCGAAGGCCTTTTCGACGAATTCGCGCACCGAATGTGCTCTCGCCGGTCGCGAGCACGTAGTCGTCGGGCTTGTCCTGCTGCAGGATCAGCCACATGCCCTCGACAAAATCGCGCGCATGGCCCCAGTCGCGCATGGCGTCGAGATTGCCGAGGAACAGCTTCTGCTGCAGCCCGCGCTCGATCGACGCGACCGCGCGCGTGATCTTGCGGGTGACGAAGGTCTCGCCGCGAATCGGGCTCTCGTGATTGAACAGGATGCCGTTCGAGGCGTGCATGCCATAGGCCTCGCGGTAGTTGACCGTGATCCAATAGGCATAGAGCTTTGCGGCCGCGTAGGGAGAGCGCGGATAGAACGGCGTCGTCTCCTTCTGCGGGATCTCCTGCGCCTTGCCGAACAGCTCGGAGGTCGAGGCCTGATAGAAGCGAGTCTTGCTGTTCCCGGCCGAGGATGCGGATGGCCTCGAGCAGGCGCAGCGTCCCGAGCCCGTCGGCGTTGGCGGTGTATTCCGGCGTCTCGAACGAGACCTGCACATGCGATTGCGCCGCGAGATTGTAGATCTCGTCCGGCTGCGTTTCCTGCACGATGCGGATGATGTTGGTCGCGTCGGTCACATCGCCGTAGTGCAGATGGAAGGAAACGCCCTCCTCGTGCGGATCGTGAATGAGATGGTCGATGCGCTCGGTGTTGAACGACGACGACCGGCGCTTCATGCCGTGAACGACGTATACCCTTCGACAGCAGAAATTCGGCGAGGTAGGCGCCGTCCTGCCCGGTCGCGCCGGCGATGAGGGCCACCTTGCCCGGATGATCCAGCCATCATTGCACCCGTGGCACGCCGCTCGCTCAACGCGCGCACTGCAGCCGTCGAATGCCACTGACGGCGGCGCCGACTTGCAGGCCTCGACGCGTCGGCGAACGTGCTCGTTCATCTTCCACGCTTGACGGAATGCCGCGAAGGCGCAAACGAATACAACAGCCAAGCCACCGCCCGCGGCAGCGAAGCCGACGGCGAGGGTGAGGCCGAAGCACACCGAAAACAGCAGCGCCTTTCCGGCGCAACGCCGTGATGTCCCAGAAGCGAGACCACGGCGAGCTCGCGCAGGCCCCAGCCGCCGATCGAGATCGGAACGAGCGCCACGCCGACCATGACCGTGAACAAGACCGCCGCATCCGCGACCGGCAGCAGCGAGACCCTGCGCGCGGCCCAAGCGACCAAATGACGACGATGGTGAGCACGTGGATGAGGCATCCACGTCGCCAGGATCGTCGGGCCATGCGGCCCGAGAAGAACACGACGGGCGTCCACGGCCAATGTTGCGATCCAGCGGGAATATCGCCACCGCGCGAGCGGCAGGAGCGATCCTCGGTGCAAACAGGAGACCGAGCGCGCCGGCGAGGAGCAGCGCCGCCGTAAACGACGAGCACCAGCGTCGCGATATCCGCCGAGGGCGGTGAGGCTCGACGGCAACAGCAGGATGACAAATCCGATCGCGATCAAGCAGGCCCACGCCCTACCCCGCGATCGATCACCACGCTGGTCACAGCGCTTCGCCAATCGCAGCCCAGTCGAACGAGCAGCCAGGCGCGCACCCCCTCGCCCGCTACACTCGGCAGGACCTGAGCCGAAGAACACGCCGATAGCCGACACCGCAATCATAGCGACCGTGGTCATCCGCGCGTTAGCGCATCGACGCGCATCGATAATGTTGCACCAACGCAAGCCCGCCACGCGGGAGTCTCGAGCATAACCAGCAATATGGCCAGTGCCCGCCCAGCCAAAATCCAACCGCGGGATGGCGGACAGGACCTGCTTCAAATCGATTTGCCGCGAGACATACCAAAAAACAAAACCCCGTCACGAGCAACTTGGCGGCAAACATTGCCAGTTTTCTCGGCCCCGCCACTGCGCGGCGGCCGGTTTGCCGTCTCAAGATCACTAGCCACGCTGCTGCCTATCTGAATTTGCTTTCAACCCGACAATCCCCGACGGCGGCGGTGGCCGGTCCAGCGCGTCACCGGGCAAGCACGCCTCGGCATGGTAATGGCCGAGGGAAGGGCCAAGTTCAAGCGCGGGAATTCGGACCGCAACGCGACGCGCTCCCACTGTTCGCCGATTGGCATGGCTGCCGCCGCGGCGAGATGGAGCAACCAACGGATATGGCAGCTCGCGGTCGGCGAGTTCCGACGGCACGGAAAGTCGATGGAATCGGCCTCGTCGCCCTACCACCCGAGCTTGATCGTACACTCCCTTGAGCTCGGCGTGCCTGCGCTGCAGAGCATTCGCGATGCCGCGAGAATCTGGAACGTCCAGCCGCCTTCTAGTCGCCCATCCCGCGCCACAAGCGCCCCCGCACGAGTGAACGCAGCAACCTCAATGCGTGTGCCACAGCCAACGACGGTATTGTGCTCTGGGCGGCGCGAACCCAACGACGAAGCCGGTAGCCGAAGACCGGTGCCAGCCTGTGCCCAGATCGATAGCCAAATGAGCCGCCTTGCCAGTCGAAGCGTGACGTAGCCAGGATCCTCCCGCAAGACGCGGATCGCCTGCAAACGATAGTCGGCCAGCCGCGGCCTTGGCGAAGGCGGCGGCACCCCGGCGCCCGGGGCCGTTTGGTCGTCCGGGCCACGCAGTCGCAGAACCGCCAGCTGCGCACTGCTGCGGGAGCCGGCTGCACCATACGACATGGGTGATATGCGAACATACGATACGGCGTCGGGCGCGTAGACGGCGCGCGTTCGAACGCGGCCGCGTAGGCCGCCAGCAGGTCTCCATGCCACTTCACGTCGAGCGGGAAACCGCCGAGCTTCGCGCAGGAGAGCTACGTTGAACCAGACATTCTGAAACGTGAAAATAGAAGAAATGGTTCTGCATCAGGCGAACAAACTCGTCTGCGGAAAAATACCGGCGGGTTGCTCGGCAGATCGAGTGGAACAATGCGAGTGTTGGAGCCGTCAGCGCTCATTTCCGCGTGATCCGAGAATATCACGCCCGTCTCTGGGAAGGCGGTGGCGGCTGCGAATGCATGCTGCGATCATCGCTGCGCTCAGGCGATCGTCGGCCGCAGAAAACAGAACAAAATCGCCGGTCACGAGGTCGAGGCCGGTATTGCATGCGGCGTTGACCCCGCGGGTTTCAGGATGACGATAAATGCGAAGATAGGGAATGCTCGCCGCCAGCGACTGAAGGCGCAGGCTGCGTTGTCATCGGTCGAGCCGTCGTCCACCACGACGACCTCGAATGCGAACATGGTTTGCTGCGCGATCGCGGTCAGCGCTTCCGACACCAGATGGGCATGATTGTAGTGCGGGATCACGACAGACATGCGCGGGTTGGTGCCGGGAACGTTCGGTCATAGGTCCCGCAGTCTCGGCAGAGTTTGGTCGCGACCGGAGATTACACCGCTGGCCGCCGTCGGCCAGACGATCGCGAGATCCGGGTCATCCCAGCGCACCCCCTCGCCGCTTCGGGGTGATACTGTTCGGAAATATGATAGCGCACCTCCGCATCATATCAGTCAGGGTTTGAAAGCCAGTGCGCAAAGCCCGCGGGGATATACTAACGCCGACCCGTTGTGAGCGGCTGAGTTCGACGCTGACCCAACGGCCGCGCGATGGCTGTGCCTCGGCCTCAAAGTCGACCGCTACGTCGAAGACGGACCCGCGGGTACAGCGGAGACGAAGCTTGGTCTCCCTCGTGGTCGTCGACAAGCTGCGCGACGTGGTCGGGCTCTATGTCGATCCGCCGGCCCACGCCATCGTGCTTTCGCTCGACGAGAAGAGCCAAATCCAGGCTCTCGATCGCACCCAGCCGGGCCTGCCGCTGAAGAAGGGCCGGCTCGGCACCATGACGCACGACTACAAGCGCCATGGCACCACGACCCTGTTCGCTGCGCTCAACGTCCTCGACGGGACCGTCATCGGCCGCAACATGCAGCGCCACCGCCATCAGGAGTTCATGCGCTTCCTGAACGCGATCGAGGCCGAGGTGCCGGCCGGCAAGATGGTCCACGTCATCCTCGACAACTACGCCGCCCACAAGCATCCCAAGGTCCGCGCCTGGCTCGACCGGCACGAGCGCTTCGTCTTCCACTTCACGCCAACCTCATGCTCCTGGCTCAATGCGGTCGAGGGCTTCTTCGCCAGGCTGTCCAGGCGCCGCTTGAAACGCGGCGTCTTCCGCTCCGTCGTCGACCTCCAGGCCGCCATCAACCGCTTCCTCGCCGAGACCAACGCCGAACCGAAGCCCTTCACATGGACCGCAGACCCCGACAAAATCATCGCCGCCGTCAGACGAGGGCACCAAGTGTTAGATCCCCATCCACTAGTATCCGCATATTTGATCGGAGCCACTGGTGGCGCTCGCGTTTGGGGCGGCTCTGAGTCGCCGGACCGCGTGATCATGACCACCGCTGCGGCGCGTCCCAAGCAGAGGCTCGTCTCTAGGGTTCGCACTGGTGTTGCCGGGCGCGACGAGCCACCGCGACAATCCGGGTATTGTTGTGACCGCGCTCAACGCGAAAGGCCAAGGATGTTCCGAAAAAGTCGCCATGCTGACCGCCGTCGTCGCCGTATGGGTCATGCCGCCCTGGCGCAGTCGCCGTTGCCGCCACTGCCGTTTCTCCACTGCCGATGCAGCAGGGCACGCCGGAGGAGCGGGCAGCCTGCAGCCCCGATGTGCGCAAATTCTGCGGTTCCGACCTGCAGGATACGATGCGCGTACTGGCATGCCTGCAGGCCAATCGCCCGAAGAGCAATACGTAACTGAACGAAGTACAATG
>ERZ1370068.702-contig-10642_pt1 | contig 19385 bp, 18 predicted proteins | sample MGYA00561227_ERZ1370068 | MGnify/ENA primary metagenome ERZ1370068 (study PRJEB38410, sample SAMEA6850437) | metagenome | study: Metagenomic assessment of the ecological functions of the soil: analysis of the soil microbiota associated with the...
CGAGATCAGCGTGCCGAGCTCCTCGACGCGCGCCGCCAGGAGGTCGGCCGCGCGGCGGAGAATCTCTCCAGCGCTCGTAGCTCGTGAGCTTCGCCATCGCCCGGGCGCCCCGCTCGGCCGACTGGAGCGCCCGCTCGATGTCGGCGCTCCGGCCTGCGGCACGGTGTCGATGACGCTCCCGTCGTAGGAATTGCGGACCTCGATCTTCGGCCCGCGTCGATCCACTGCTCGGCCACGTACATCTTCATGGCAGCACCCTCGCTTCTGGGGTGAGCGTAACGCCTGGGGAAGCTGGAGTAAAATGCGTGTGTGACCCGCCGTCATGCCGTGCTCCTCCCTGACGGCCTTCCTCGCCCTCCGGCGCGGCCGGCGTGGGGGGCCACGGTCGGCTGTCGTCCCGCCCTCCGCCGAGCGGCTCGGCGAGGTCGTGACCGTGCTGGCCGCGCCCGACATGGAGGGCCGGCGATCGGGCACCGCCGGCGGCGAGCGCGCCGCGCGCCGATCGCCGACTGGCTGGCCGATGCCGGTCTGCGGCCGGGCGGTGACCGCGGCTCATTCCCTGCACCGTTCGTCCTCGAAACCCCGGCGCGCGTCCTCGCGACCAGCACCTCGAGCTGTCCCTTCCGGCCCAGCGCCGGCTCTGAGCTCGCGCGCGACTGGACGCCGCACGGCGGCTCGCTCGCGGGCGAGGTCACGGGCGACGGGTGGTCTTCGCGCGGCTATGGCGCGACCCTCCCGGACGCCGGCTACGACGACTACGCGGGGGTCGACGTCCGCGCGCAAGGTCGCGTCTCGCGCTCGACGGCGTGCCGCCCCATCTCCGACTGGCACGCGCGTCGGTCGCCTCGACAAGCTGGTCGCGGCAAAGCGTCAGGCGCGGCCGCGCTGCTCCTCGTGAGCCCGAGCTGCCGCGTCGCCGGACGACACCGCGGTCCGCGTCGGGCTCGTGTCGGGGTCGATCACGCGCGCGGCGGCCGACGTCGTGCTGGCCGCCTCCGGGCGCACCATCGCCGAGGCGGCGAAGGCGCTCGAGGAAGCGCATGCGCCCGCGTCGTTCGCGACCGAGTCCGCGCCCGCGTCCGCGTCGACCGGTCCTGACGAGATCCGTGGCGTGAACGTGGTCGGTGTGCTGCCCCGGCACCGATCCGGCGCTCGCGGGCGAGGCGGTCGTCATCGGCGCGCACTACGACCACCTCGGCCGCGTCGACGGCGTCATTCATCCGGGCGCCGACGACAACGCTTCGGGCACCGCGGTGGCCGTCGGGCTGGCGCGCGCGTTCGCGGCGGCGGGCGGGATGGGCCGCACGCTGGTGGTCGTCCTCTTCGGCGCCGAGGAGCTCGGCCTCATCGGCTCGGGCCATTACGTGGCCAACCTGGTCGCGCCGCTCGCGCGAACGGTGGCGATGGTGAACTTCGACATGGTCGGGCGGCTCCGGACCGGCCGTCAGCGTGGCCGGCGGCGACAGCGGCAGCGACCTTCACGCGCTCGCCAGCGAGGCGGCACAGCAAGGAAGGCATCACGGTCAACCTCAGGGCCTCGCCCTTCGGGCCGTCCGATCACACGCAGGTTCTACGACGCCGGCGTCCCGGTCCTCTTCTTCCACACCGGCAGCCACGACGACTATCATCGCCCGACCGACACGGCGGATAAGATCAACCCGGACGAGCATGGCGCGCGTCGCATGGCCGTCGCGGTGCGTGTCATCGAGCGCCTGGCGACGGACGCGCGGCCGGTCTATGCGAAGGTCGCGCCGCCGGCCCGCCGTCGGGGAGGCGATTCCAGCGGACCTTCCTCGGCATCGCCAGCGCGCCGCGTGCGGGCGCCGATGGCTTGCGCCTGTCGAGCGTGCTGCCGGGAACGGGCGCGGCGCTCGCGGGCCTGCGCGAGGGCGACGTGATCGTGCGCCTCGCCGGGACCTCCGTCGCCGGCCTCCGACGACCTGCGGGCCGTGATCCGCGCGCTGCCGGCCCGGCGACACCGTTTCGGTGCTCTACCTGAGGGACGGCGAGCCGTACACGACGTCCGCGACGCTCGGAACCCGGATTGACTGACCGCCGCCGCACACGAGGAGTCGCGAATGGCCCACGCTGACGTGACCCGCGCACCCCGACCCTCGGCGAGATGATGCGACAGCGCGCGGAGCTCACCCCGGATCAGCAATACTTCCATCTCTATGACGAGACCGTCACCTACGAGCGGCTCTGGGCCCAGAGCGCGCGGTACGCCGCTCGGGCTGACGCGCGCGGGCGTGCGGGCCGGCGACAAGGTCTGCCTCATCTACCCGACGTGCGCCGAGTTCTTCTACACCTTCTTCGGCGCGCTGCGGATCGGCGCGGTGCCGGTCCCGCTCTATCCCACGCTGGGCGTGGAGGCGACCGCCAACATCTTCCGCGACTCCGAGGCGGTCGCCGTCGCGACCATCGGCTGGTTCCGGCATGGCGTCGACGAGAGCCGGGCGCTCGCGCCCGAACGTGCGGAGATCGGTGGAGCCGCTCGATCTTCGACGTGGACGCAGCCCCGCCGCCGCTCGCCGAGGTGGCCGCCGGACGACCTGGCGTTCCTCCAGTACACGTCGGGCAGCACCGGGCAGCCGCGCGGCGTGATGCTCACCCACCGCAACGTCGTGTCGACCATGCCACTTCATGGCCGAGGCGGCCGGCATCACCGTCGAGGACCGCGTCGTCTCGTGGCTGCCGCTCTATCACGACATGGGGCTGATCGGCTGCGCGTTCACGCCGCCGCTCACCGGGGACGCCGATCTGGCTGCTGCCGCCCGACCTGCGCAACTCCGCGGCAGTGGCTCGACGCTCATGACCGAGGTGCGGGCGACCTTCACCGTCTCGCCCGACTTCGGCTACCGCAACTGCGTGCGCAACGTGCAGGACGATCGGTCGAGGATCGACCTCCTCGAGCCTCAAGGCCGCGCTCTCCGGCGCCGAGCCCGTGCGGCCGTCCACCATCGACGCGTTCGAGCGGCACTTCGGCATCAAGCGTGATCATCTCGCCCTGCTACGGCCTCGGCCGAGGCCACGCTGGCCGTCGCCATCTGGCCGCGGGGCGTACCGCTGCGGCCTCGATTCGAGGCGGAAATGTCCTCTCGGTCGGTCAGCCGTGCCGGGGCGTGTCGCGTGCGCATCGTGGCCCCGCGCGACGAGGCGCCGGCCGCCGAGGCGCCCGGTGCGGCGAGCGAGGGCGAGATCTGCGTCGAAGAGCCCGGGGGTCATGAAGGGCTACTACAACAATCCCGGCGAGACAGCCAAGCGTGCTCATGCCCGGCGGCTGGCTCAGGACCGGCGACCTCGGCTTCGTGGACGCGCGAGGGCTACCTCTACGTCACCGGGCCGGCTCAAGGATCGTCATCATCCTCGGCGGCGCCAACGTGGATCCCGGCCGACATCGAAGAGGTCGTCGACAGCGTGCCAGGGCGTGCGCTACTCGGCGGCGGTCGGCATCGACAGCGAGCGCACCGGGTCGCAGCGGCTGCACGTCGTCGCCGAGGTGCGCGAGCGAGAGCGCGGCCGCCGACGATTACCACGATCTCATCCGCGAGATCACGAGCCGCGTCCATCAAGGCGCTCGGCCACCGGCCGGCGCGCGTCCTGCTCGTCCGCTCGAGCACGATTCCAAAGACCTCGAGCGGCAAGATCCAGCGCGCCCGGCTCGTGCAGATGATCGAGGAGGGTGAGCTGCGGCGAGCGCATCGGTCTACGGCGACGACTAGCCTGACGGACATGTCGGCCAACCTTCAGCTCGGTTGTCACCTTCCGGTCTACGGTCCCGCTGCCACCCGCGACGGTACTCCTCGGTTTCGCGCGCCGCATGGAAGCGCCTGGGCTATCGACTCGCTCTGGGCGAGCGACCACATCGTCATTCCGTACTCGGATCGCGTCGCGCTATCCCTACAGCCCCACCGGCGACTTTCCCTCTCGCCGACCACCGAGCTTCCTCGAGCCGCTGACGGCGCTGGCGCTCGTCGCGGGGGTGACCGAGCGCATCCGCCTCGGGCACGACCGTGCTGGTCCTGCCCCACCGCCACCCGGTCCTGGCCGCCAAGATGCTCGCGACCCTCGATCACCTGGCGCCGGGCCGCGTCGTTCTCGGCGCCGGTGTCGGCTGGATGAAGGAGGAGATCGAGCTGTTCGGCGCGCCCTACGCGCGCCGCGGCGCCTGGAGCGACGAGGCGATCCGGGTCATGCAGCGCCTGCTGGCGTGGACGAGCGCGTCGCGCACCGCGGCGAGTTCTTCCGCTGAGCCGCCTCGGCGTGGCGCCGAAGCCCCGCGCGCGGCACGATACCCATCTGGATCGGCGGCCACACGCCAGCGCGCGCTCCGGCGCGTCGCGCGAGCTCGGCGACGGCTGGCACGCGGCGTTCCCCAGCGCCGAGAAGATGAAGGCCGGGCGACTGCGTGATCTGCGCGGCGGCATGCCGGAAGGCCGGCCGCGACGTCGACTCGCTCACGATCAGCGCGCGCGGTCGGGCTGCCGGCCCGCCAGGACGCCGACGCGCCTCGTGCGCGAGATCCGCGCGCTCGCTGCCCTCGGCGTGAGCCACGTCGTCCTCGAGTCGCGCGGCGCGACCTCGACGACCTCACGGCGATCTACGAAAAGTTCGCGAGGACGTCCGGCCGCGCGCTCTGACGCCGCCGGCCCACCACCACACAGGAGCCAGCCATGCCCGTCTCATTCGAGCGACGCAGACGCGATCGGCATCGTCACCCTGAGCCGCCCTGAGTCCGCGTAACGCCTGGGGCGCCGACTTCAATGACGGCATCGCCCGCGCCTTCGCCGCGATGGAGGGAGGACGATGTGATCCGGTGCGCCGTCCTGACGGCGACGATGCCGGCGGCGCCTCTCGGCCGGCGCGAACCCGAAGGACCGGAAGACGCAACGCCGATGGACTCGGTCGGCGACTTCATCAAGAGCATCTCGCGGCGCCGCGGTCGGCCGTTCGAGGTGCCTCGAGCTCTCCCGAGCTCCATCGTCGGCGCCGTCAACGGCTACGCGGTCGGCATCGGCTGCGCATCATCACCCTCTGCCGCGCGATCGTGCTGGTCGCCTCCGAGCGCGCGGAGTGGCGGCTTCCGCAGGTCGCGCTCGGCATTCCCGCCCGCGTATGGCGGCAGGCACGCGCCTGGCGCGCTGGGTGGGCAAGGGCCATGCGATGCGGCTGGCGCTCGGCTTTCCGCTGACGGCGCAGGAGGCCTCACCGCATCGGCCTGGCGCAGTGGCTGGTGCCCCACGGCAAGCTGATGGACCAGGCGCTCGAGGTGGCGGGCCACGTCGCGTCGCTGCCGCCGCTGGCGGCGCGGCTCACCAGGGAATCGCTGCTGGCCGGCGCCTGGACATCCCCAACCTGTCCGACGCGTCCCTGGTCGACCTCTACCGCTTCGCGACCCTCGAGCTCACCGAAGACAAAGCGGAAGGCCACGCGGCGTGGCGCGAGAAGCGCAAGCCGACGTTCCGGGGCGCGCTAGCTCGGCCGGCCGTGCGCGACGCCGGGACGTGGCCGAGAACCACGCACGACCTGTTTCATGAACGCGCCCACCATCGGGTCTGCGTAGACGCCGAAGGCGTCGGCCAGCGTCCCCGGAGGCCACTGCGTGTCTCGATCGCATAGAGGATCGCCATGTCATCCGGATCCGAGACACCCTCGAACCGGTGATATTCCGAAATCATCACCTCATCCGCCGGGAACACCTTGCCGCCGTCCACGGCACGAAGCTTTCCATGCGCGACGACGAAGTGCTCGGTGAAGCCCCGGCCGGCCAGCTCCGCCGATCGTGCCGGCCAGGGTCGGGACCTCGGTTGCATATGGCATCGCCTCGACTACCCCCCTGCGACCGATAGGTCAGATCTTCTCGCCGAGCTTCGCCCAGTCCTCGAGGAACTTCTTGAGGCCGATGTCGGTCAGCGGATGCTTCATGAGCTGCTCGAGCACCGCGAACGGCAGCGTCACGACGTGCGCGCCGGCCTTCGGCGGCGTCGATGACGTGAATCGGGTTGCGGATCGAGGCCGCGCAGCACCTGGGTCTTGAAGCCCTGGACGCGGTAGATCTCGCAGATGTCGCGGATCGAGGTCCATGCCGACGTGCGCCGATGTCGTCGAGGCGTCCCAGGAACGGGCTGATGTAGACGGCGCCCGGCCTTCGCGGAGAGCAGCGCCTGCGGTCGCCGAGAAGCAGAGCGTCTGGTTGACGCGGATGCCCTTGCCCGGAGAGGTACTTCACCGCCTTGAGCCCGTCCTTGGTGAGCGGGCACTTCACGACGACGTTGGGCGCGACCTGCGCCAGCTCCTCGCCCTCCTTCACCATGCCCTCGAAGTCGGTCGCGACCACCTCGAGGCTCACGTCGCCGGGGACGATCGAGCAGATCTCCTCGACGAGCGGCCGGAACGGACGCTTCTCCTTGGCGATCAGCGACGGGTTGGTGGTCACGCCGTCGACCACGCCCAGCGCCACGCCTTCCTTGATCTCGCTGACGCTCGCCGTGTCGAGAAAGATCTTCATCGCGCCCTCCCTCAGTGAATGGCCGGCGTCATTGCCGCTCGATCGTCACGCGCGCGCCCGCGCGCACCTTCTGAACACGCCGGGCGTCGCCCACGATCTTGCCCACGACGTTCACGGCGCTGGCCGGCGCGACACTCGTCGCCGCGGCTCGCCGGCGTGGGACCGAAGAAAATGCAGAAGGCGCTGGCCGGGCGGCCAGTAGGCGAGGTCGCCCAGCGTCGACGACCTCGCGCGCCTGCTCGGGGGCGGCTGTCACGCCGATGTCGAAGTAGATCTCGTCGCCCCACGTCTGGCCCTTCGCCTCGATCGGCAGCGCATCCCAGATCGCGCCCGCCGTCTTCGAGTCGTTGAGCCGTGCCTCGGCCGAGACGGCGCCTGCGGTGATCGCGGATCGCGCGGTCCATCGGCAGCCCAGCGGGTCAGAGCTCCGCCTTCGACGGGTGTCAAGAACGTCTCCTACTGGCTCAGTTGATATTCGACGAGCGCCGCATCGAGCGCGGCGCGATCGGCGACCGCCGACCACCCTCGCCTTCCGACCGCGAGCGAGCCCGGCGCAGGCCGCGGCGGCCGCAGCCTGCCAGGCGTCGCCGTCGCGCTGGTACTGGATGAGGAAGGTCGCGGCGAACACGTCGCCGGCGCCGGTCGGATCGACCTCGCGCGCCGGGCGCGGCTGAACCTCGTACCGCTCGCCGTTCACGAACAGGAGGGCGCCGACGCGGTCGGCCGTGAGCACGCCGACGGGCATGCGCTGGAACCACTCGACCACCTCGGCTTCCTGGCCGCGGATGTCCTCGCGGCTCAGGAACAGCGCCTGGACCGATTGCAGCAGACGCTCGGGCGAGCTGCCAGGGACGCGGGATCACGAGCCCGTCCGGCGTCACCTGCCGTCACCCAGCCCTGCGCCGCCGCGCCCACGGCGCCGTCGGTGAAGAGCGTCGCGATCATCGGATCGACCTCGTCGACCACCGGCGCCAGCAAGGTCAGCGCGGGCGTCGCGCCAGTCTTCCGGGACGTCGGCCGTCGTCAGCGGGCTGGCGACCGAGCGCACGTGGGACACGCGGCCGCCGGGCTCGTGCCGGTGCTCGAACACGGTCGTCTCGTCGGCGGGCATGCTGACGACCTCGATCTTCGGCGGAATCACCTCGAGCGGAAAATCGTCGCCGTGGCTCGTGAGGAGACCGACGGACAGGCCGAGACGATGGGCGGTGACGGCGGCGTAGAGCGCGGAGCCGCCCGGGCGCGTGGATTCGCCGAAGCGGTCGAGGGTGACGTGCCCGATGGCGACGAAGTCAGGCGAGCTCACGCCGGGCTATTGCTTGAGCGTCGACCTTCACGCTCCGGTGCCCCACCGGGCCTTCACCGCTTCGCGGTCCACGGCGCCGTCGGCGGTCCGCGGCAGCGCGTCGGTGAACGCGACCGCATGCGGGCGCTTGAACGCGCGCGATCTTCGAGCCCACGAAGTCGATGACCTGTTGGGCGGTATAGCGGTCGGCCGGCCGCACTTCGACGACCGCCTTGATCGACCTCGCCCCACTTGACGTCGGGGATCCCGTAGACGCACGCCGCGCCGATCGCCGTCCATCTGCACGATCACCGACTCGACCTCGGCCGGATAGACGTTCTCGCCGCCGGGCTTGATCAGCTCCTTTTCGGGCTTGCGCTTGACGTAGTAGAGCCAGCCCTCGTCGTCGAAGCGGCCCACGTCGCCGGTGTGGTGCCAGCCGTTGCGCAGGGTGTACGCGGTCACGTCGGGCTGGCCGAAGTAGCCCTGGAACACGACCGGCCCGCGCACCACGATCTCGCCGGGTGTGCCGGCCGGCACCTCGCGGTCGTAGTCGTCGACGAGCCGCACCCGGCACACCGGAATCGGCCTGCCGGCGGCGCCGGGCTTGTCGCGCACGCGCTGGATGCTGACGAACCCGGTGGTCTCGGACTGGCCGAAGCCCGTCCAGAACTGCGCCTGCGTCTCGTCGTGCAGCCGCTGGATGGTCGGCGGCGCGTCGAGGCCCGACACGTGCTTCAGGCTCGACAGCTTGCTCCCGAGCTTCTGCGCGGCGTCGAGCAGGTTGACGAGCACCGGCGGAAAGTCCGAGAGGTGCGTGATGCGATGCGCGTCGATCAGGCGCACCGCCTCCTCGGCGTCGTAGCGGGCGACCAGCACACAGGCGCCGCCCGCGTGCAGGTGCGCCACGAGGTTGCCGAGCGCGGTGATGTGAAACAGCGGCAGCGCGAGCAGATAGCGATCGACGGCCGTGAACCCGAGGCTCTGAACGACCACGAGCGAGCGCGGTGATCGACGTTCGCGTGCGTGAGCACGGCGCCGCGCGGGATCACGTCGACCGCCGCCGTGGAGATCACCGCGAAGGGATCGTCGCCGGCCACCTCGGCGACCGGCGGCGCCGCGCCGTCGCGGTAGAGGCTCGACAGCGCCGTGAAGCCCGGCGCCGGCGGCGCCTCGCCGAGCTGGTACCAGTGCGCGACGTCGCGCTTGGTGCGCGGCCACTCGCCGACGACCGGCAGGGTGGACGCGTCCGCGACCATCATCGCGGGCGACGCCCGCTCCAGGACGCGCTCGACCTCCGGCGCCGTGAGCCGCCAGTTGATCGGGTACGCGATGATGCCCTGGCGGGCGCAGGCGCCGTACAGATCGACGTAGCCGACGTCGTTCTGGGCGAGGATGCAGATTCGATCGCCCTTGGACAGGCCCAGCCCGGCCAGCCCGGCGGCGAGCCGGTCGGCGCGCTCCAGGAGCTGGCGGAAGGACCACTGCCGCGTGGCCCTGGATCAGCGCGGGCGCGTCGCCATGGAGCGACGCGCCGCGCACGAGCAGGTCGTAGACCGTGAACGCCTGGGCGCTCATCTGCCTTACTGGCCGACGATGTCCGCCTTCATCGGCCCGAGCAGGCCGAGCAGCTCGCTCTGGTCCTTGGGCGCGACCTTGTTCTTGTCGAGCGCCTTGGCGAGATTCTCGACGGTCGCGTTCCACTCGGCGTCGGTGATCTTCATGCCCTTGTGGGTCGTCTTCATGTCGCGCCCGAGGTAGGAGCAGGGCCCGCCGGTCGCGTCGCAGATCTGGTCGGCGAGGTTCGACTTCAGCTTCTCGACGTCCGGACCCTTCATGTCCTTGAACCGCGCGTTGACCCGGCTGTCGCCGGCCATGTTGGTGACGAAGTCGCCGACCACGAGCGCGATGCCCTCGCGCCCGCCCAGCCGCTTGTAGAGTGTCGGCGGCGGATCGCCCATCGTCGCGCACGCCGCGAGGTTCAGCGTCGCGACGACCAGCATCATCCACAGTCCAATCCCACGCCTCAGACCCATCGAAGTCCGCTCCTCTCAGGAGAGCCAACGTTTGCGGCGCTTGTAGTGCTTGACGTCCCGGTACGACTTGCGGGCGCCGACCTCGGTGAGGCCGAGGTAGAACTCCTTGATGTCGGCGTTCTGCGTGAGCATCGCCGCGGTGCCGTCGAGCACGATCCGCCCGTTCTCCATCACGTAGCCGTGCTCGGCGATGGTCAGCGCCAGCGAGGCGTTCTGCTCGACCAGCAGCACGGTGAGCTTCTCCTGCCGATTCAGCTGCTGCACGATACCGAAGATCTCCTCGACCAGCATCGGCGCCAGCCCGAGCGACGGCTCGTCGAGCAGCATCACGTGCGGGTCGGCCATCAGCGCCCGGCCGATGACCAGCATCTGCTGCTCGCCGCCGGACAGGTAGCCCGGCCTGCACGCCGCGCCGTTCTTTGAGACGCGGAAAGTAGCCGTAGACGCGCTCGATCCCGGCCGCGACGCGCTGCCGGTCCCTCTGGATGTGCGCGCCGGCGATCAGGTTCTCCTCGGTCGTCAGGTGCTCGAAGACCCGGCGGCCTTCGAACACCTGCACGATGCCGTGCCGGACCACCGCGTGCGGGGGCAGGCGGTCGATCCGCTCGTTCTTGAACTCGATCGAGCCCTTCGGTGACGTCGCCGCGCTCGGACCGCAAGAGGCCCGAGATCGCCTTCAGCGTCGTGGTCTTCCCGGCGCCGTTGGCGCCGAGCAACGTCGTGATCCCGCCCTCGCGGACGTTGAGCGACACGCCCTTGAGGACGAGGATCACGCCGTCGTAGATGACCTCGACGTTGTTGAGGCTGAGCATCGCCGGGCTCTTACTTCTTCGCGCCACTCTCCTTGATGTGCTTGGCCACCACGTCCTGATACGCGGCGAACCAGTCGGTGACCTTCACGAACTTGCCGTCCTTGACCTGCCAGATCTGCACGAGCCCGCCGCCCTCGTGGTCGGTGTTGGTGATCTTGAGCGGCGGCACCAGCCCGCCCAGCGTGAAGTTCGAGATCTTCTCGAAGCCCGCTCTTGGTGTCGACGCCGGTGATCTTGCCGTCCGGCTTGGCCTTCAGCGCGTTGCGGATGGCCTCGACGTGCAGCGCGCGCGATGAGCACGCCCCGGTTGTAGAACACGGTCGACGCCATCTCCTTCGGCGGCTGCCTTGCCCTGCTTCTTGTACATCTCGCGGATCTCGTTCAGCACCGGGTAGTCGGTGCCCACGCCGGCGAACTGCATCACGTAGTAGCCCTCGGCGACCGCGAAGCCGCCGGCGCCCTCGATGTTGGCCTCGGCCGACGCCCCACACGAACGACACGACCTTGCGGCAGCGGATAGCCGACCCGCTTGAACTCCTTGATCGACACCGACGGCGCGCCGCCGAAGAGGTGCGCCGATCACGAAGTCGGCGCGGAAGCGCTGCGCGATGTCGAGCACCTGGGCGCCCATCTCGACGCCGGGCGGCGGCACCGCGAAGGTCTTGAGCTGGAAGCCTTCCTTCGTCGCGAGATCCTCGAGGACCTCGATCGGCTCACGACCGGCCGGGTTGTCGTAGAAGATGTACGCGATCTTCTTGCCCTTGAGGCTGCCGCCCAGCTGCTTCTTCACGAAGTCGACCGCCGCGGCGCCCCTGCGACCAGTAGGTCGCGGCGATCGGGAAGATGTACGGATAGCGGACGCCGTCGGCGGCCGCGGCGCTGCCGAAGCCCGGCGAGGTGCCGGGGATCCGATCCTCGGTGAGCTTCGCCGCGAGCGCGTAGATCTGCGGCGTGCCGTAGATGGCCATCGTCACGGCGCCGTCCTTCTTGTGGCGCTCGTAGGACTCGACGGCCGGCGGCACCTTGTACTCGTGGTCGATCTCGAGGGCCTTGATCTTGTAGCCCTCGACGCCGCCCTTGGAGTTCACGAGGGCGACGTAGTCGTGAAAGCCCGGGCACAGGACCGTGCCGACGATCTGCGTCGGTCCGGTGCGGTCGCACTGCACGCCGATCACGATCTCGCCCTTCGACTGGGCGTAGGACGGACCGGCCGTCAGCAGGCTGCCCGCCGCCACGATCAGCGCCGTCGCGATGGCCAGAAACTGTCTCATGTGCATTCTCCTTGCTCGCGTACTCAGTACGCGAACGGCCAGACCCTGAAGTAGCTTCGGATGTTCCGCCACAGACGGTTCAGCCCCTCGGGCTCCACGATCAGGAAGAAGATGATGAGGGCGCCGAACATCATGAGGCGGAGGTTGGGAATGAGGTTGAGCACCGTCTGACTGGTCGAAAGAAGACCCCGCCGAAGGCTTCCATGGCGTAGCGGATGACGATCGGCAGCAGGGTCACGAAGATCGCGCCGAAGATCGAGCCCAGGACGGACCCGAGCCCGCCGATGATGATCATCGCCAGATAGTCGATCGAGACGCCGATCTGGAACTGCTCGTAGTTGGCGATGCCGAGGAAGTACGTGTAGAGCACCCCGGTCACCCCGGCGTAGAAGGACGAGATCGCGAAGGCGAGGAGCTTGTAGCGGAAGATGTTGATGCCGATGATCTCGGCGGCGATGTCGTGGTCGCGAATCGCGATGAACGCGCGCCCGACTCGGCTTCGCATGAGATTCATCGTCCCGACGATGGCCAGGACGACGAACACGAGCAGGAAGTAGTACATGTCACGCTGGCTGCTCAGTACCATCGGGCCCAGCCGCGGCCGCGCCACCTCGATCGACGCCTGCACCCCGCCGCTGATGAAGGTCACGTGATTGATCGTCCACTCGATGATCAGCTGGCCGGCCAGGGTGGCGATGGCCAGGTAGAGCCCTTTGATGCGCAAGGACGGGATCCCGACGATGCCGCCGATCACCGCCGCCATCAACCCGCCGGCCAGCAGATTCACCGGCCACGGCGAGCCCAGGCGGTTGGCGAGGTTGGCGGCCGTGTACGCGCCGACCGACATGAACGCCCCGTGGCCGATCGACACCTGCCCCGTGTAGCCGACCAGGATGTTGAGACCGAGCGCGCCGATGACGGCGATCCACACGAGGTTGGCCACCGACAGGAAATACTCGTGCAAGGTGAGCGGGATGACGAGGAAGAACACCACCGCCACCGCCGCAACGGTCCACTGCGCGATTGGCAGCGGATAGAGCGCCCATATCCGCTTCATACGCTCGTCTTCAGCACTCCGCACTCGCGTTGGATCATCCTCGTCTCCACGCGTCGAGCGCCGCGGAGGCGGGACGGTGCGGGGGTATCGGGACCACGCGGCACGCGTTCGCACTTCCCATATCGGCTGGGCTCCATCCGGGCGCACTTGGTCCGCCGCTCGCCTCGGAGGGAACGGGTCCCGATACCCCCACACCCATCCCACCTCCGACGCGCTCCACTCGTGCCACCGCGACGTACAACATGAGACGGATCGCCGAAGGCAGTTCTATGCGCGGAATGTGGCTAGGCTCACAGAACGGGAGCGAGGCAACGCCGCGTCGAACGGCTCTGAGCGGGTCGTCCGAGGGCTTGCGGCGGCGGGGTGGGGTGGGGGAGGGGTTCTGGGACCCGTTCCTCCAAGTCGAATGCGGACGAGGCGGCGCCCGGATGGAGCCCAGCCGCGCCGGGCAGCGCGGACGCGTGCCGCGTGGTCCCAGAACCCCTCCCCCACCCCCCCCCGCCGCCGCAAGCCAGATGTTCACGCTCAGACTCGCTCGATGATGCGTTTGCCGAACATGCCGTACGGGCGAACCATGAGCGCGACGATCATGAGCACGTACGGCGCGAAATCCTTGGTGCCGCCGCCGACGACGGGATCGATGTAGCCCGCGGCGATGTTCTCGACGACGCCGACGATCAGGCCGCCGAGGATCGCGCCGGGAATCGAGTCGAGCCCGCCCAGGATCACCACCGGGAACACCTTGAAGCCGACCAGCGCGAGGTTGATGTCGACGCCGAGCAGGTTGCCCCAGAGGATCCCGCCCAGGGCCGACACGATGCCGGTCATCGCCCACGCCACGCCGAAGTAGCGCTCGACGTCGATGCCCATGGCCATCGCGACCTGCTGGTTGTCGGCGACCGCCCGCATCGCGATGCCCTTGCGCGACTTCAAGAAGAACCAGCCGAAGCCGGCCAGGAACGCCAGGCTCACCGCGGCGCCCAGCAGCTGGATCGGCGGAATGAACAGCGGGCCCAGCATGAACGGCTCGTCGCGGATCGGCAGCGGCAGCGGCTTGGTCCCGGAGAAGATCGTGAACGGCCCGACGCCGCGCAAGATCGACGCGAGCCCGATCGTGGCCATGACGACGGCGATCACCGGCCGTCCGATGAGCTTGCGCAGCATGACCCGCTCGAGCACGAAGCCGAACAGGACCAGGCTGGCGATCGCCAGCAGGACCGCGAGCCACAGCGGCGCGCCCCAGACCATGAGGGCGCCGGCCGCGACGAAGCCGGCGATCATGACGAACTCGCCCTGCGCGAAGTTGATCGCGTCGGTGGCCTTGTAGACCAGCACGAAACCGAGCGCGATCAGCGAGTACATCAGGCCGGTCAGGAGCCCGTTCGAGATCAGCAGGAAGAAGAAGCCGAGGTCGTCAGACACGTGCCGCCACCTTCGCCTCGACGTCTTCCACGCTCACGCGCGAGTTCAGCGTGGCCTGGCGGCCGTCTTCGTAGGTGATGGTCGTCGCCAGCTCGACCGCGTGACCTCCGGAATAGAACGCGTCGATGACCGGGGCGTACTTCTCGGCGACGAAGCGCCGCCGCACCTTGCGTGTCCGCGTCATCTCGGCGTCGTCGGCCTCCAGGTCCTTGGTGAGCAGCAGAAAGCGTCGGATCCGGGTCGATTCCGGCAAGGTCTCGTTGCCCTTCCGGATCTCTTCACGGATCAGATCGCAGATCTCGGGCTTCTGGCTCAGGTCCATGTAGCTCGTGTAAGCAATCCCGCGGCGCTCGGCCCAGTTCCCCACCGTGTTCTGGTCGATGGCAATCATGGCGGTGACGAAGCCGCGCTCGTTGCCGAACGCGACCGCTTCGCGGATGAAGGGGCTGTACTTCAGCTTGTTCTCGATGAACTGCGGCGCGAACGGCGTGCCGTCGTGGAGGGCGCCGACGTCCTTGGCCCGATCGATGATGACGAGGTGGCCGCGCGGATCCACGAACCCCGCGTCACCGGTGCGGAACCAGCCGTCCGAATCGATGACCTCGCGCGTGGCCTCGTCGTTCTTCAGGTAGCCCTTGAAGACGACCGGCCCCCGGACCAGCACCTCGCCGCGATCGGCGATCTTGACCTCGATGCCCGGACACGGCCGGCCGGCGGTCGTCGGGTTGGCCTCGTCGCTCGGCTGCAGCGACACCAGGCCCGTCGTCTCCGTCGAGCCGTAGACCTGCTTGAGGTTGACGCCGATCGACCGGAAGAACCGGAACGTGTCCGGTCCGAGTGGTGCGCCGCCCGTCAGCGCCCACTTGGCGCGCCGCAGGCCGAGCTGATCGCGGATCGGCGTGTAGACGAGCACGTTGCCGAGCATGCACGCCAGCCGCAGGGCGAGCGGAATCGGCTTGCCGTCGGCACGAAGGATCTCCGCCTCGCTCGGCGGCGCCCCGGAAGGTCTCGAAGACCCACCGTTTGAGGGCGGGCGCGTCGGCGGCCTTCACCTGGATGCCGCGTCAGCATGTTTTCCCAGATGCGCGGCGGCGCCAGCACGATCGTCGGGCCCCAGCTCGCGCAGGTCGCGCTGGACCGTCTCGGGGCTCTCCGGGCAGTTGGCGCAGAAGCCCACCACGAGGCTGAGGAACAGGGTGTATGCGGCGTCGCCCGCCCACGCCATCGGCAGGTACGCGAGCGCGTCGTCCTCGGGGCGGACGTCGTCGGCCTTGCGGAACGCGTCCGCGATGGCGATGGCGTTCGCGTGCGTCAGCATGACGCCCTTCGGGTTGCCGGTGGTGCCAGACGTGTAGCAGATGATGGCGACGTCCTCGGGCTTGCCCTTCTCGATCTCGGCTTCGAAGTAGCCGGGGTTCTTGGCGGCGAACTCGCGCCCGAGCTCCTGGACGGATTGATAGGAGCGGAGCCAGTCGTGCTGCTTGTAGTGGAGCATTCCGCGCGAGTCGTCGTAGACGACGAGACGCAGCGCCGGGAGCTCGGCCCGGAGTCCCAGCACCTTGTCGACCTGCTCCTGGTCCTCGGCCACGATCACCGCGCACTCGGCGTGGTTCCAGACGAACGCGAGCTCCTTCGCGATCGAGTCCTGATAGACGGGCACCGGCACGCCGCCGAGCGCACTGGGCGGCGACCTGGGCCCAGTAGAGCCGCGGCCGGTTGTCGCCGATGACCGAGAGCCGTTCGCCGCGCTTGAAGCCGAGCGCGGCCAGGCCGAGCGCGAAGTCGCGGACCTCGTCGTGGTACTGGCGCCACGTCCAGGTCTGCCAGATGCCGCGATCCTTCTCGCGGATCGCCGGCCGGTCGTGGAAGTCGCGCGCGTTGCGCTGCAGCAGTCGGGCGAGCGTGCTCTCAGCCACGGGAACCTCCGGACGTCGGTTGTGGTCTCTTCGGTCTCTCCGAGGTACGCCTTGATCACGCGCGGGTTGGCCCGAACCTCGTCCGGCGTGCCGTCGGCGATCTTCTGGCCCATGTCCAGCACCGCGACGCGGTCGGAGATGTCCATGACCACGCCCATGTCGTGCTCGATCAGGATCACGGTGACGCCCCACTCCTCGTTGACGTCGAGGATGAAGCGCGCCATGTCCTCCTTCTCCTCGTGGTTGCATCCGCCCATCGGCTCGTCGAGCAGCAGGATCTTCGGGTCGAGCGCCAGCGCGCGGCCGAGCTCGACGCGCTTCTGGAGACCATAGGCGAGCGAGCCGGTCGGCCGGCGGCGCAGGTCCTGGATCCGCAGGAAGTCGATGATGTCCTCGACGCGCCGCCGGTGCGACGACCTCTTCCTTCTGCGGCGAACCCCCAGTAGGCGAACGCGCCCAGCACCCCGGTCTTCATGTGGACGTGGCGGCCGAGCAGCAGGTTGTCGAGGACGGTCATGCCACGGAACAGCGCGATGTTCTGGAAGGTTCGGGCGATGCCGAGCTCGGCGATCTGGCTCGGCGCCAGCGTCGGTGACGTCGCGGCCCTCGAGGACGATGCGGCCGGTGTCGGGATGGTAGAAGCCGCTGATCATGTTGAGCACCGTGCGTCTTGCCGGCGCCGTTGGGCCCGATGACCGACAGGATCTCGCCCTTCTGCGCTTCGAGGGAGACACGGGTGACGGCCTGGACGCCGCCAAACGCCTTGGACGCTTCGCGGATTTCCAGAAGCGCGCTCATGAGAGCCACCGCTTTCGTCGTCGGTAGTGCTTCACGTCCCGATAGCTCTTCCTCTGGCCCACGCCCGTCAGGCCCAGATAGAACTCCTTGATGTCCTCGTTCTGGCTGATCGTCCGGGCATCCCCGTCCAGGACGATCCGGCCATTCTCCATAACATAGCCATGCTGGGCAACCTGTAATGCCATGGTCGCGTTTTGCTCGGCCAGCAGCACCGCCACCCGCTCCTCGCGGTTGAGCCGCGCAACGATCTCATAGATTTCCGGCCACGAGCTTCGGCGCCAGGCCCATGGACGGCTCGTCCAGGAGCATCAACGTCGGTCGCGCCATCAGCGCGCGCGGCCGATGGCGACCATCTGCTGCTCGCCGCCCGAGATGTAGCCCGCCTTGAACCTGCGGCGCTCGGTCAGCCGCGGGAAATAGCTGATAGACGCGCTCGAGATCGCTCGCGAGTGGACTCGGCCGTTGCGCCGCGTGTAGGCGCCGGTCAGGAGGTTGTCCTCGACCGTCAGGTGCTCGAACACGTGCCGCCCCTCCATGACCTGCACGACGCCGTGCTTCACGACCTCGGACGGGTCCTGCCGGTGGATCGGCTCTGCCCGCGAGCTCGATCGTGCCCTTCGTCACCTCGCCGCGCTCCGTGCGCAGCAGTCCCGAGATGGCCTTGAGCGTCGTGGACTTGCCGGCGCCGTTGGCGCCGAGGAGGGCGACGATGCCCCCTCGGCGACCGCGAGCGACACGCCCTTCAACACGAGGATCACGTGGTCGTAGATGACCTCGATGTTGCTCACCGCCAGGAGCGGCCGCGGCGTGTCGCTCGCCACCGCCGTGCCTACTTCTCCTTCGCGCAGTCGCGCATCGTGTAGCCGAGCTTCTTGCCCTCCTCGATCGCCGCCGCCTCGATCTTCGGCCGGACGACGTCGCGCATCGGCGCGATCCAGTCGGAGACGACGGTCCACTTCTTGCCGTCCCACTGCTGGATCAGCACGGGACCGTTGCCCTCGTGGTCCTCGCAGGTGACCTTGACCGGATGCGTGAAGCTCTTCATGCCGACCTGGTCGAGCCGCTGCTCGGTCAGGTTGAGGTTCTCGAAGCCCCAGCGCACCTGCTCGCCGGTGAGCGGCTTGTTGCCGAACTTCGTCATCGCCGTGCGGATCGCCTCGGCCGCCAGCATCGCGTTGACGAGGCCGCGGTTGTAGAGCGGAGCGCCGAGGTCTTCCTTCTTCGCGGAGCCCTTGCCCTTGTCGTAGACGAACTTCATCAGGTCCGCGTGCACCTTGAAGCTGGTGCCCGGCGCATGAAACGTGGCGCCCTTGTAGCCCTTGGCGCCCTCGCCGGCCGGGACGACGTCGGAGTCGTTGGCCGACCACCAGTTGCCGATGAAGTGGTCCATCTTGAAGCCGACCGACGCCGCTTCCTTGATGGCGACCTGGTTCATGACGCCCCAGCCCGACATGAAGATCCAGTCCGGATTCAGCCGCCGCACCTGGAGCCACGTCGCCTTCTGCTCCTGACCCGGGATGGTCCACCGCGAGCAGCGAGAGCTCGAACTGGTACTTCTTCGAGAGCTCGTCGAGCGTCGGGTTGGCTTCCTTGCCGTAGGCGCTGTTGTGGAAGATGTGGGCGATCTTCTTGCCCTTCAGCTTCTCGAGCCCGCCCTCCTGCTGGCCGATGTAGCGGATGACGGCCGAGGCCTGGCTCCAGTAGTTCGTCGGGAAGTTGAACACCCACGGGAAACCAGCGGCCGTCGGACGCGGCGCTCATGCCGTAGCCCATCGAGAACACCACGATCTTGTCGACGGGGGCCTTCGGGATCAGCGAGTACGTGATCGCGGTGCTGTAGGGGTTCACGAGCACCGGGGCCCTTGCCCTTCAGCCGCTCGTAGCACTCGACGCCCTGCTTGGTGTCGTACTGCGTCTCGCACTCTTCCCACGCGACCTTGACGCCGTTGATGCCGCCGTCGCGCTCGTTCAGGAGCGTGAAGTAGTCGACGAAGCCGTCGGCGATCGGGATCCCGCTCGGCGCGTACGGACCGGTGCGGTAGACGAGCAGCGGGATGAACACCTCCTTGGGTTGGCGCGGCCGCCAGCATCGGCGCCGCGAGCACCAGCGCCGCCAGCACCGCGAGCCATATCTTCCGTCATCCGTCATGACACTCTCCTTTCGATGCGCTCTAGTGAGGGAACGGCCACAGTCGCAGCTTCTCTTTCGTGATCTGCCAGAGCCGCGCCAGTCCGCGCGGCTCGACGATCAAGCAATACGCCGTAACTGGAACGAAGTAGCCA
>ERZ1370068.10996-contig-9648_pt1 | contig 19383 bp, 21 predicted proteins | sample MGYA00561227_ERZ1370068 | MGnify/ENA primary metagenome ERZ1370068 (study PRJEB38410, sample SAMEA6850437) | metagenome | study: Metagenomic assessment of the ecological functions of the soil: analysis of the soil microbiota associated with the...
TTAGTTACGTATTGCTAGGCTGGTGACATCAGACGCCAAATCTTCGGCCACGGAAGACAACTAAGTCGGGTCCGTCGCCGTTTAACTCGTCGAACTTCGCGACCAGCGTCGCCAGCGACTCTCGGCTGGCCGCGCGTGTAGCCGCGCCGTCGCCCGGTCTGCGATCACGGCTTCGGACGGCGCCATCGCGTCGAGCTCGTCGATGAACCGGTCGACGGTGGCCGACTGCGCTACCGGCGATCCGACGCACGTGTTCGTACGACCAATCGCGCTCCGCGCGGCGGACGGACTCGGCACCGAGGTCCTGACGCAGCTGGCGAACCGGCTGGGCACGCACGAAGCTGAACCTGCTGAGCGCCTTGCACTTTGATCCGCTCGACCTCTGCGTCGGCCTGGGCACGCAGCTGCTCGACGAGGCGCTTGGCGTCCCCGTTGGCCTCTTCGGTCACCTGCTTGGCCTCGGCCTTGGCCTGCTCCACGGCCTTTTCGTGCGCCTCCCTCGGCCTTGGCCAACTGCTCCTGGCTTCGGCGCTGTCCGCCAACTGCTTGCGCACGGTTTCCTGCTGGTTGGCCATCATCCGGCGCACCGGCGGAACGACGTAGCGCCACACGATGAAGACACGATGACCGCGAATCCGACGAGCTGACCGATGAATCGCGACATGGCCCTACCGCCCCGAAGCCGATGTGGCCGTGTCGATCTCGACGCCGAGCACCCGGCTCGCCAGGGTTTCAGACGAGGTTTTCCACGGACGACCGCAGGTCTGGCCTGGATGACAGGGCTTGGTCCTTCAACTCCGAGTCGGCTTCCTGCAGCGTCGACGTCACTTGCGTCGGAAGCCCGACCTCGCATGTCCTCCAGGACCTTTCGCCCTTTCCGCTCGCGCTTCGTCACGAACCTTTCGAGGCTTCCCGCGCGCCTTGGACATTTCGGCCTGGTAGTCCTTGTCGGCGGCGGCGAACTGGTCGGCCGCCTTGCGGCTGTCGTCGACGGTCTGTTTCACCATGGCGTCGCGTTCGCGCAGCGCTTTGAGACAGGCGGCACGACCCACTTTGCCGATCACGCCGAGCACGATCAAGAAGATGATCAGCACGAAGAAGAAGGTGCCGTTGGGGATGAGGAAGTTGCTGGTGCCGCCACCTTCCTCAGCCGCCAGAAGGACGTACGTTCTGGGTCGAGCCATGCGCGGCGCCGATTGAGGCAACCGGGGTGGCGAACACGAACAGCGCCATGAACGCCAGGTTGATGAAGCAGGCGGCCTCAACCAGACCGACCGTGATGAAGAACGGAGTGAACAGTCGGCCCTGCGCCTCGGGCTGGCGAGCGATGCCGGCGATCAGCGCGTTACCGGCGATGCCGTCACCGATACCGGCGCCGATTGCGCCGCCGGCCATGATCAGTCCACCGCCGATGAGCGCGCCGGCAGCGATTGTGGGATCCATTCCTTATCCTCCTTGATAACTGGTAGGTGTCCTACCAGGTTGTGGGTCCTGCATGTTGCGGGTCGGCTAGTGATGGTCTTCATCGAGCTCCATCGACTGGCTGAAGTACAAGATCGTCAGCAGCGGCGAAGATGAACGCCTGGATCGCGCCGACGAACAAGTCGAAGCTCTTCCAGATCGCGTTGGGCAGCACAGCGATCCACGGCGGGAACAGCGCGATCAGCGCGACCAGGATGCCGCCGGGCGAAGATGTTGCCAAAGAGTCGGAGCGACAACGAGATCGGCTTCGGCGATCTCCTCGACGAGGTTGATCGGCGCCATGAGCGTGACGTGGCCCTTGAGCAGCTTGACCGGGTGGCCGATGATGCCGCGGCGCCAGATGCCTGCCGCGTGGTAGCAGATGAACACGAACAGCGCGAGCGCCAGCACGAAGTTGATGTCGGCTGCCGGCGGCTTCAAGCAGCTCGTGGATCGCGCCGTCTGGAATCGGTGTACTGCACCGGCAGCACCGACAGCCAGTTCGCGACCAGGATGAACACGAACAGCGTCACCGCAAGCGGCAGCACGAACGGCGCGATCTTCATGCCGATCGCGGCCTCGATCTGGTCGCGCAGCTGGACCGTGATCGCTTCCCAGAACAGCTGCACACCGCCGGGCACACCCGTCGAGCGTGACCTTGGCGCGCAGGAAGAATGCCAGCCCGATCACGATCACCGCGGCGATCGCGGTCGCCAGCAGCACCGTGTCGGTGTTGACGGTCAGCCCGAACCAGTTGGCCGTCTCGGTGTGGTGGCCGACCTCGATCGCGGCTTCGGCGAGAGAATCGTCTCGGTCATTGCTGTCGTGGCCTCCCTTCGAGTCCGCCTGTGCCATGCCGGGTCACCGGCCCGCAGCTTCTTCATCACCGGCAGCGCGGTGGAGATCACCAGCAGCACCTGGAACAGGGCCATGCCGAACACCACGCCGAGGCCCTGCGGCCGGAAGATGAACGCGATCGTCAGCCCGATCGACCGTCATGCACCAACAGGCGGGTGGCGGAGTTCAGCGCCATCTTGCGCTTCAGCGGATGCGCGTCGGCGGTGATGGCTTCCACCGACCGCTGCACCAGCACGGCGTTGAGCAAACCCAGGCCCGAGGCCGACGCCGAAGAAGACGCCGACCATCACGTGGCCGAGCAGTCCGGCGGCCAGCGTCGCCAGGCCGGCGAGCACGCACACAGATTGCGAGCAGGCGCAACGGCCTGAAAGCAACGGACGGAAACACCAACGGCGCGTCTTGCGCTGGCGTCGTCACTGCTTCACCTCAATCCCGCGGTCACGAGATGCTGATCCCGATGATTCTGTGCGTGGCGCCCCGAGCGTATCGGAGGGCGACGGGCTCGCTGGAATCACCCAAGGGGCAGCTCCCTTTGTCGGTCGTTTTTCCGGTGCCGATCGGCGGCGAACCGACGGCCCGGAGGCCGGCAACCCGCGAGGTTATTTCGGGTTCTGACTGCACCCTAACACATGGTAGGAGGCCATAAAACGGGGTCTACTACTTTCGTCGTACAGTTTCCTCGAAGCGGCGTCGTCGCGGCGGCGCAGAAGCGGGATCAGCGTGACGACGATCGCGACCAGAATCGCCGCCAGCATGACGGCTCCGGTGTAGCGCGGATCGAAGAAAATCGTGCTCGCCGCACCCAGCGCGACGATGCCCACCCACAGGTAGATGAGCAGCACCACCCGCCGGTGCGAATGACCGATCTGCAGCAACCGATGGTGCAGGTGCATCTTGTCGGACTGAACGGGCTGCGCCCGCACGGGTGCGGCGGACGATCGCCAGCAACATGTCGAGCGCAGGCACGAACATCACCGCCACCACCAACAGGAACGGCGACAGCAGAGCGAACACGTCACGCGCGCCGTAGGCGGTCTGCGAGATCGGGCCCGGCCGCGGTGGTGGACGCGGCGGCGAGCATCAGCCCGATCAGCATCGAGCCGGAGTCGCCCATGAAGATCTTGGCGGGGTGGAAGTTGTGCGGCAGGAAGCCCAGGCACGCGCCGGCCAGCACCACCGGAGATCACCGCGGGCGGATAGAACAGGACATCGCCGCCGTGGTCGCGCAGCAGTCCGATCGAGAAGATGCAGATGGCCGACGCGGTGATCAGACCGAGCCCGGCGGCCAGCCCGTCGAGGCCGTCGACGAAGTTCATCGCGTTGACGATCGCGACCGTCAGCGCCAGCGTCAGCAGGATCGACGACACCTGGTCGAGCACGATGGTGCCGACGCCGCCGATCGGGATGTAGAGCACGCTCCACGCGACGCCCATCGTGACGAGCACACTGGCCGGCGGTGATCTGGCCGGCGAACTTGGTCAACGCGTCCAGGCCCCAGCTGGTCGTCGATCAGACCGATGGCCATGATGAGTCCGCCGGCGACGACGACGGCGGGCATGCCGCGACGAGTAGACGAACCCACGCGTGAGTGCCGGCAGTTGCGACGCCAGCAAGACGGCCGGCCACCACGCCGACGTACATCGCCAGGCCGCCCATCCGCGGCGTCGGCTGCAGGTGCACGTCGCGTTCGCGCGGATAGGCGACCGCGCCGAGCCGCGTGGCCAGCACGCGCACCCAGCCCGTCGCGAAGTAGGTGATGATCGCCGCGGTCAGGCCGACCAGCGCGAGCTCGCGCAGCGGGACGCCCGCGCCGCGATCAGACGAGCGCCGAGCAGGCAGCATCTGCCGCCGTATCACCACCGGTGAACCGTACTGGCGAACGTGACGCACCGAGGCTCAATCCGTCAGCGTCGGCACGGGTTCCACGCCGAGCACCTCGGCGATGCGCGTCGACCGTCGACCGGGCCCTGCGCGGAGGACGCGCGGGTGAGCGCCGGTGAGGTCGACGATCGTCGACGCCGCCTGCTGTTCCGACGGCCCGCCGTCGAGGTAGACCTCGACGAGGTCGCCGAGTTGGTCGCGCGCATCGTCGACGGTGACCGCCGCGGGCGCGGCCGGAGATGTTGGCGCTCGACACCGCCATCGGCCCGACCTCGCGCAGCAACTCGATCGCCACCGGGTGCAGCGGCATCCGCAACATCACGGTGCCGTGCGCATCGCCGAGATCCCATTGCAGCGACGGCGCCTGCTGCACCACAAGACTCAGCGCGCCCGGCCAGAACGCGCGGATCAGTTCGCGCGCGCGCGTGCGGCACCGGTGTACACCAGGCCGTCGATCGTGTGCCATGAACCGACGAGTACCGGGACGGGCATGTCGCGACCGCGACCCTTGCGCCGACAGCAGCGCCGCGACCGCCGTCGCTGTCGAAGGCGTCCGCGCCGATGCCGTAGACGGTGTCGGTGGGCAGCACGACAAGCCGGCCGCCTCTTGAGCGCGCTGGATCGCCGACGCGATGCCCGGCTCCGCGTCGGTCTGCAGTCGGACCTGCTGCCTCGTCCACGCAGTCAAACTTCCGGTCACGACGTCAGCATCTCACGGCTCGGACCGCGGTGACGAACCGGGGCCGCGCCGGTCAGGTCGCGTCGGGCGCGTGACGTCGACGAATCGCCCTGTCGCGGGTGAACGCTTCGACGGTCTGCGGCCGACGTGGTGTCGTCGTGCTCGACCGCGCAGCGACCGCCGGGCCGCAGCCAGACTGGCCGCCAGCTCGACGATCGCGATCGATCGACCGCCATCCCGTCCGGGCCGCCGAACAGCGCGTGCGGCGGATCGTGTTCGGCCACTTCGGGTTCCAGGACGCGCCGTCGGGAATGTACGGCGGGTTGGCGACGATGAAGGTCCGACCTGGCCGTCGAGTTCCGCGCGAGCAGACCCGGCTCGGTGACGTCGGCCTGCATCAGTTCGACAGGCGGTGCCGGCGGCGTTGCGGCGGGCGTAGGCCAGCGCGTCTTCGGAGTCGTCGACGGCGATGACGCGGGCGTCGGGCCAGTGCTTCGACAGCGCGAGCGCCAGCGCGCCGGTACCCGTGCACAGGTCGACGATCACCGGACGCCTGCGACAGCGGCTGGGCGACGCCCATTCCAGCAGCGCCTCGGTCTCCGGCCGCGGGATGAACGACGCCAGGACCGACGTGCGACGGTCACCGGACCGAACGCGCGCGGTGCCGGCGAGTGTGTTGCAGCGGTATCCGCTGCGGCGCGCTGCGCGACGAGCTCGCCGTAGCGTCCGCAGAATCCGTGGTCCGGTGTCGGCGAAGGCCAGCCGTCCGCGGTCGGTACCCGCGGCGTGGGCGGCGAGCAGTTCGGCGTCGGCGCGCGGCGATCCGACCCCCGCCTCGGCCAGCGCCACCGCGGCGGCGTCGATGCTGGCGGATCGTCGAATGTCGCACCCGCCGAGTCGGGTCATGCCTGCTGCAGCCTGGACTGCTTGTCGGCGGCCGCCAGCGCGTCGAACAGGCGTCGAGGTCGCCGTCGAGCACCTGGTCGAGGTTGTGCGCCTTGAAGTTGATCCGGTGGTCGGCGATCCGGTTCTCCGGGAAGTTGTAGGTGCGGATGCGCTCGCTGCGGTCGACGGTGCGGATCTGGCTGGCCCGGTCGGCGGAGGCGTCGGCCTGCGCCTGCTCCTCGGCCAGCGCCTGCAGCCGCGCGGCCAGCACCGCATGCGCGCGGGCCTTGTTCTGCAGCTGCGATGCGCTCGTTCTGGCAGGTGACGACGATGCCGGTGGGCAGGTGGGTGATGCGCACCGCCGAGTCGGTGGTGTTGACGCCCTGGCCGCCCTGGCCCGACGACCGGTAGACGTCGATGCGCAGGTCGGACTCGTCGATCTGGACTCTCCTCGACCTCTTCGGGTTCGGGGTAGACGAGCACGCCCGCGGCCGACGTGTGCACGCGGCCCTGCGACTCGGTGACCGGCACCCGCTGCACGCGGTGCACGCCGCCCTCGAACTTCAGCCGCGACCACACACCGTCGGCCGAGTCGCCCTTGCTCCTGATCGACAGCGTCGCGTCCTTGTAGCCGCCGAGGTCCGAGATGGTCTCGTCGAGCATCGGTGACGGTCCAGCCGTGCCGCTCGGCGTACCGGATGTACATGCGCGGCCAGGTCGGCGGCGAACAACGCCGACTCCTCGCCGCCCTCCCCCGACTTGACCTCGAGGACGATGTCGTCGGCGTCGTGCGGGTCGCGCGGCGCGAGGCAGGTCGGTCGAGCTGGGTGTCGAGCTCTTCGACGCGTGGCTCGAGCTCGGCGACCTCGGCGGCGAAGGATTCGTCGTCGGCGGCGAGTTCGCGGGCGGCCTCAGGTCGCCGCGGGCGGCACTCCAGCTTGCGGTAGGTCGCCACGATCGGCGAGACCTGCGCGAACCGGCGGCCCGACCCTGCGGGCCGCTGTCCGGCGTCGGCGTGCAGGTTCGGGTCGGTGAGCTGACGCTCGAGGTCGGCGTGCTCGGCCAGCAGCGGCATCAATCGCAGGCGCGGTGTCCGTCATGTCGACCTCCCCCGTCAGCACTCTGCCATTCCTCGCAAACGCGAACGCGACGCCCGGCCTGCGCTCGCGCGAGATCGGGCGTCGTGAATGCAGCTAGTTGTCGGCAGCCTTGTCCGCAGCCGCGCCTTGCGCTTGCCGTAGCGCTTCTCGAAGCGGGCCACGCGGCCGCCGCTGTCGAGGATCTTCTGCTTGCCGGTGTAGAAGGGGTGGCACTGCGAGCAGACCTCGACGTGGATCTGTCCGCTCTTCTTGGTGCTGCGCGTGGTGAACGTGTTGCCGCAGCCGCAGTGCACGGTCGTCTCGACGTAGTCAGGGTGAATACCCGTTTTCATGGTTTCACTCTTCAATCGTGGGCCCCGGGTCGCCCCTCCCCGAAGTGGAGGGGGTGTCGGCGTGAACCGGAGCCGAGGGGGTCGACGGTCCATTATGCCAGCTCAACCGCCACCGGCCCCAAACGCGCGTGCCGGGCGGCGGCTATCCCTCCGAGCGGGCCTACGCACAGATTCTGGCCGTTTCCTGTACATAACCCCCACACTCGGCGCTGTGAACAGATCTCGAAAATGTTGTCTATCGGTGGCACATTGCTCTGGTGATCGAGCGGTACCGCCACCAAGAACGTCCGCGATCGCCTGATCGACGCCGCAGAAGTCTGTCTGCGCGCCAATGGGATCCGGTCGACGACGGTGTCCGAGGTGGCCGAGGTGGCCGGGGTGTCACGGGGCTGGCTGTACCGGCACTTCTCCGACAAGGTGTCGCTGCTGGGCGCGGCGATCGTGCGCCTCAACGAGGTGTATTGGTCGGAGGCGCACGCGATGCTCGAGCAGCGTCGAGGGCCTCGACCGCCAGATGGCCTTGGGCATCAGTGCACGCCCGCACCGCCTACGACGATCCCGGCGCGCTGCTGATGAAGCTGCGAATGGAGGAGCCCGAGGAGTTCGCGGCCTGCGCAGGCGCCGGCGTGCAGGGGCTGGTGCCCCGATCTGGCCGACTTCTGGTCGCGCTATCTGATCGCTGCGCGTGACCGCGGCGAGATCCACGCAGGACACCGACATCGCGCGAAGCGTCGGAATGGGTGGCACGCGTGCTGCTTTCTCTCGCCACCGTTCCCGGCGACACACTTGAACCCGTGACGCCGACGCAGTGACGCGCATGTGCGCCGCTACGTCATGCCGGGCCTGCGGGCCGACCACGCTGACTGATTTCCGCGGCGCACTAGCGTCGGCGCTGCAGCGCCGTTACCAGCTGCGCCCGAAATCGCTGAGTTAGTCGGCGTCCATCGAGCCCGGTGCGGTCTTGGAGACCTGCACCAGGAACTCGTAGTTGTTCTTGGTCTTGCGCAGCTGGCTCATCAGCAGGTCGATGGCCTGATGCGGGTCGAGACCCGACAGCACGCGGCGCAGCTTGTGCACGACCGCGAACTCGTCCGGCGAGCAGCAGCAGCTCGTCCTTGCGGGTGCCGGACGGGTTGACGTCGACGGCCGGGAACACCCGCCGCTCGGCGATCTTGCGGTCCAGCTTGAGCTCGGCGTTGCCGGTGCCCTTGAACTCCTCGAAGATCACCGTGTCGCCGGTCGAACCGGTCTCGACCAGCGCGGTGGCGATGATCGTCAGCGAGCCGCCGTCTCTCGATGTTGCGGGCCGCGCCGAGGAACCGCTTCGGCGGGTACAGCGCGGTCGAGTCGACACCACCGGACAGGATTCGGCCCGACGCGGGCGACGCGTTGTTGTACGCGCGGCCCGAGCCGGGTGATCGAGTCGAGCAGCACGACGACGTCCTTGCCCTGCTCGACGAGGCGCTTGGCCCGCTCGATCGCGAGCTCGGCGGCCTGTGGTGTGGTCTGACGGCGGACGGTCGAAGGTCGAGGCGATGACCTCACCCTTCACCGAGCGCTGCATGTCGGTGACCTCTTCCGGACGCTCGTCGACGAGCACCACCATCAGGTGGCACTCCGGGTTGTTCCTGGTGATCGCGTTGGCGATGTCCTGCAGGATCGTGGTCTTACCGGCCTTCGGCGGCGACACGATCAGCGCACGCTGGCCCTTGCCGATCGGCATGATCAGGTCGATCACGCGGGTGGTCAGCTTGCTCGGACGTGGTCTCCAGGCGCAGCCGCTCGTTCGGGTACAGCGGGGTGAGCTTGGTGAACTCGGGCCGCTTCTTGGCGTCCTCGACCGGTCCTGCCGTTGACGGTGTCGAGCCGGACCAGCGGGTTGAACTTCTGCCGCTGGTTGGGCTGCTCGCCGTCCTTGGGCACTCGGACCGCGCCGGTCACCGCGTCGCCGCGGCGCAGGCCGTTCTTGCGCACCATGTTCATCGACACGTAGACGTCGTTGGGGCCGGCCAGGTAGCCGGAGGTGCGGACGAACGCGTAGTTGTCGAGCACGTCGAGGATGCCCGCGACGGGCTGAACGACGTCGTCCTCGCGCAGTCTCGGTATCGCGCGCCGCCACCGCCCTCACCGCCGCCACGCTCGCGGCGCCTGCGGTCACGGAACCGGCGGCCACGGCGACCCCACGGCCCTCGCCGTCGTCATCGCCTGCGATTGCCGCCGCGGTTCTGGCCGCCCCTGCTCGCCTTGCTGGTCGTCGCCGTCTGACTTGGTGTCCTGCTTGGCGGTCCTGCTCGCTTTCGGTGTCGGCCTTGTTCTGCTGGTCGGTCTCCTGCTTGTTCTGGTCCGAGCCGCCGGCTGCGCCGGCCTCGCGGGAGGCGCCGCGACGCTCGCGGCGCTGCTGGCCGGGTCTGCTCCTCGGCGGTGCTGCTCGGTCGTGCCGGCCTCGGTCGCGGTATCGGCTGGCAGGCTTAGCGGTGGCAGTCGCGTCGCTGTGCCGGCCGAAGCCTGCGGGCGGAAGAGCCGTTGGCGCTCGCCGCGGCGCTCGCGGATGGCGGCGATGAGTTCGCTCTTGCGCATTCCCGACGCGCCCTCGACGCCGATCTCGTTGGCCAGCGCACGCAGTTCGGGCAGCACCATGGTCGACAGGGCGGCAGGGCGATCGCCGGCGGCGACTTCGGCCGTCGGCGTTGTCCGCGGTGGACGTGCCGTTTGTCGCGTCCGCTCAGGCGTCGCGGAAGATGAAATGTCTGAATTCACGGTCTGGGATTGCGGCAGCTCGACGTTCTCGCCGCTGCCACCAGCCGTGATGAGGTCCGTTTCAGTCACGGATTTCCTTTCTTTCCCCGCTGGTCGAGTCGACGCGGGGGTTCGGTGCACTCAGCTGATGCGCTGAATGCGGAGGTCCCACCATTGCCTCTGCAACGGTGATCGCCGGGATTCGCCGGCGATACGGCGAACCGTCAGTCCACAAGATGAACACCTAAAGGGAAGTGGTCGTCCTAGTGTCGGCGCAGGCAGAAACGCTGCGATTGCTGGACGACAGCGAGGATAACCCGCTTCGGTGCTGGAAGCAAGAAACACCCTGATTCGCCTGTGACTCGTGTTGTCCGCAATGTTAGCTCGAACGGCCACGCCGGACGTCCATCGGACGCCCTCACCAACGGCCATCTCGCTGACGGTGAACCCGTTGGCGGCGCCGTACTCCAGGGCCTCTGCAGGCAGTTCTGGCTGTGGACTCAGCGCGATGACCGCAGGACCGGCCCCGGATAAGCACCGCCGCAACGCCACAACGCCGCAGTATCGCGCAGGTATTCCGCCGATGCCGGCATGGCGGCCGCACGCTGCGGCTGGTGCAGGACGTCCTCCGTCGCTTCCATCAGCAGATCGGGCCGCTCGGTCAGCGCCACCACGAGCAGTGCTGCGCGGCTGACGTTGAACCGAGCGTCGGTGTGGCTGACCTGGTCGGGCAGCAGCACGCGCGTCTCGGCCGTCGACGAGCCGCTCCTCGGGAATCGCGGGAAACAGGTGGATGTCGGGGTGCAGTCGCAGCGGCGCGGCCGCGTAGCGCGGCAGCACGACCTCGTGCTCGGTCCAGGACACCACCGCCCCACCCAGGACGGCGGCCGACGCGTTGTCCGGATGGCCCTCGAACTCGCTGGCGAGCTGAATCAGTTCCGATTCGGCGAGCGGCGTCGAACCCGACTTGCGTCACAAGGCCGTTGACGACGGCGAGCCCGCCGACGACCGCCGCGGCCGACGAACCCAGTCCGCTGGAATGCGGAATGTCGTTGCGGCAGCGGACGTTCAGGCCGGACGCCGTCGACGCCGCGGCATGCAGTCCGTGTTCGATGGCCCGCACCACCAGGTGCGTCGAGTCCAGTGGCACCTGGCCGGCACCCTCACCCTCCACGTCGACAGTGAGACCGGATTCTGTTGTCTCAACCGCGATTTCGTCGTAGAGGCTCAGCGCGAGGCCGAGACTGTCGAAACCGGGCCCGAGATTGGCGCTCGATGCCGCTACGACAGCGGTCGCCGTCAGCCCGGCCGGCAGAGTCTGCGTCACCGAACTCTCCTGCTCCTCACGTGCGCGGACTAAACCAGCCCCAGCTTCGCGACCACGGCGACAGGATCGACCGGCACCGCAGTGACGGCGGGCATGCCCTTGAGCGCGGTGTCGGGATCCTTGAGCCCGTTGCCGGTCACCGTGCACACCACCGTCGACCCTTCGCGCACCCAGCCGTCCTCGATCGACTTCAGCAGGCCGGCGATGCTGGCCGCCGACGCAGGCTCGACGAAGACGCCCTCGGTCGCGCGCCACCAGGTGGTACGCGGCGAGGATCTCCTCGTCGGTGGCGGCAAGGAAGCGGCCGTCGGACTGCTGCTGCGCCTCGACCGCCGACGTCCACGACGCCGGCGAGCCGATCCGGATCGCGGTGGCGATGGTCTCGGGCTCGGCTACCGGCTCGCCGAGCACGAGCGGCGCGGCGCCTGCGGCCTGGGTGCCCAGCATCCGCGGCAGCCGGTCGGACAGCCCGTCGCGGTGGTACTCGGTGTAGCCCTTCCAGTAGGCGGTGATGTTGCCCGCGTTGCCGACGGGCAGCGCAGTGCACGTCGGGCGCGGCGCCCAGCGCGTCGACGATCTCGAACGCCGCGGTCTTCTGGCCCTCGATGCGGAACGGGTTGACGGAGTTGACCAGCGCGATCGGTCGGGAAGTCGGCGGTGAGCTTGCGGGCCAGCTCCAGGCAGTCGTCGAAGTTGCCGTCGATCTGGATGATCTTCGCGCCGTGCATGACGCGCCTGCGCGAGCTTGCCCATCGCGATCTTGCCCTGCGGCACGAGCACCGCGCAGGTGATGCCTGCGCGCGCGCGCATACGCCGCGGCGCGACGCCGACGTGTTGCCCGTCGACGCGCACAGCACGGCCTGCTGACCCCGGGCCACCGCCTCGGTGACGGCCACCGTCATGCCGCGGTCCTTGAACGAGCCGGTCGGGTTGAGGCCCTCGACCTTCAGATGCACCGTGCAGCCGGTGCGTTCGGACAGCCGCTGGCGCGGCATCAGCGGGGTGCCGCCCTCGAGCAGTGTGATCGGTCGTCCAGTCGTCCTCGACCGGCAGCCGGTCGCGGTAGGCCGCGATCAGCCCGGCCAGGCCGGTGAACGGTCTTGGCGCCGTGCTCACTGCTCTTCGCGCAAGCGGCTCATCGCTCATTCGCTGGTTCCTTCCATGCGAAGCACGCTGTTGACGCTCTGCACGACGTCGAGGTCGGCCAGCGCGCGCAACGGTCTCCGACAGCGCCGCGTCGGTGGCCTGGTGCGTGACGACGACGATCCGCGCGCCGCACCGTTGACCGCCCTCGTCGACCATGCCTTCCTGGCGGACCTCGGCGATGCTGACCTCGCGCTTGCCGAATTCGGCTGCGACAGCGGACAACACGCCGGGCCGGTCGGCGACGTTCATGCTGACGTAGTAGCGGGTGGGGATGAAGCCGATCGGCGAGATCGGCAGCTTGGCGTACTTCGACTCGCGCGGGCCGCGCGCCGCCCTGCACGCGGTTGCGGGCGGCCATGACGACATCGCCCATCACCGCGGACGCCGTCGGTGCGCCGCCCGCGCCCTGGCCGTAGAACATCAGCGCCGGCCGGCGGCCTCGGCCTCCACCACGACGGCGTTGAAGGCGCCGTTGACCGCGGCCAGCGGGTGGTCGAGCGGCACCAGCGCCGGGTAGACCCGCGCCGAAACCCGTTGCTGCCCTTCGTCGGTGGTGAGCCGCTCGCAGATGGCCAGCAGCTTGATCGTGCAGCCGAGTGCGCGCGCCGAAACGAAGTCGGCGGCCGTCACCTTGGTGATGCCCTCGCGGTAGACGTCGTCGGCGGTCACGCGGGTGTGGAACGCGATCGAGGCCAGGATCGCGGCCTTGGCCGCGGCGTCGTAACCCTCGACGTCGGCGGTCGGATCGGCCTCCGCGTAGCCCAGCGCGCTGGCGTCGGCCAGGCGCACTGCGCGTAGTCGGCACCGGTGCTGTCCATCTCCGAAAGGATGTAGTTGGTGGTGCCGTTGACGATTCCGGCCACCCGCAGCACCGTGTCGCCCGCCAGCGACTGGGTCGAGCGGGCGGATGACCGGGATCGCACCGGCGACGGCGGCCTCGAAGTAGAGGTCGACGCTGGGCATGCTCGGCGGCCTGCGCCAATTCGCCCGTGGACACCGCCATCAGCGCCTTGTTGGCGGTGACGACGGACTTGCGCTGTTCCAGCGCGCTGAGGATGGCCTTGCGGGCAGGCTCGACCGGGTCCCATCAGCTCGACGACGATGTCGACGTCGTCGCGGGACACCAGCTCGTTCGATGTTGTCGGTGAGCAGCTCGACCGGCACGCCACGGTCGTCGGCCACCCGGCGCACGCCGATGCCGCGCAGCACCAGCGGCGCCCCGATGCGGGCAGTCAGGTCGCTGGCGCTCTCCTCGATGATGCGGACCACTTCGCTGCCGACGTTGCCGAGCCCCAACACCGCTACGCCGACTGGGCTTTTCGTCACCGTTCCATCGGTTTACCTCACTTCCAGACTGAGCAGATCGTCGACCGTCTCCCGGCGCAGAATCAGGCGGGCCTGCCCGTCGCGCACGGCCACCACGGCGGGGCGGCCGATCAGGTTGTAACGGCTCGACATGGAGTAGCAGTACGCGCCCGTGGCGGCGACGCCGAGCAGGTCGCCCGGGTGTGACGTCGTCGGGCAGCCAGCGTGTCGCGCACGACGATATCGCCGCTCTCGCAATGCTTTCCGACGACGCGGCGCCAGCGCCGGGGCTGCGTCGCTTGAGCCGGGAGACCAGTCGCACGTCGTACTCGGCGCCGTACAGCGACGTGCGGATGTTGTCGCTCATCCCGCCGTCGACGCTGACGTAGCGCCGGTGCGCTGTCGGCGCTGACCGCGACGTCCTTGACGGTGCCGACCTGGTACAGGGTGATGGTGCCGGGCCCGGCGATCGCCCGACCGGGCTCGACCACGATCCAGCGGCGTGGGCAGGCCGACGGCCGCGGACTCGTTGCGCGACGATGGCGCCGAGCTTCGCGGCCAGGTCTTGCACCGGCGGCGGATCATCTTGCGGCAGATAGGAGATGCCGAGGCCGCCGCCGAGGTCGACGACTCGAGATCTGGCGCGTCTTGTCGACGCCGAACTCTGCGACGACGTCGTGCAGCAGGCCGATCACCCGGTGGGCGGCGAGCTCGAAGCCGTCGACGTCGAAGATCTGCGACCCGATGTGGCTGTGCAGCCCGACCAGGCGCAGATGGTCGGCGGCGAACACGCGGCGCACGGCGGCCATCGCCGCGCCGCTGGCCAGCGACAGCCCGAACTTCTGGTCCTCGTGCGCGGTCGAGATGAACTCGTGGGTGTGCGCCTCGACGCCGACGGTGACGCGAACGAGCACGTCCTGCACGACGCCCGCGCCGCACCGGCGATCTCGTCGAGGCGTTCGATCTCGGTCATCGAGTCGAGCACGACGTGCCCGACCCCGGCCTTGACGGCCGCCGTCAGCTCGTCGACCGATTTGTTGTTGCCGTGCAACGCGATTCGCTCGGGCGGGAAGTCGGCGTGCAGCGCGACGGCCAGCTCGCCGCCGCTGCACACGTCGAGCGACAGGCCCTCCTCGTCGATCCAGCGCGCCACCTCGGTGCACAGGAACGCCTTGGCGGCGTAGCGCACGTACTCACCGCCGCCGAACGCGGCGGCGATCTCGCGGCAGCGCGACCGGAAGTCGTCCTCGTCGATCACGAAGACAGCGGGTGCCGAACTCGGCGGCGATGTCGGTCGACGGCGACGCCGGCGATCGATGACCACGCCGTCATCGCCGCGAACGGCGTTGCGCGGCCATACGTTCGGGGCGAGCTGTCAGCATGTCGGCCGGCGGACTGCGGCCGGGGCGGGGCGCCGCCGTGGTGGATCTCCTCCAGCGTGCCTGGGACCGGCGGGATGAGCGATCACATGCGCTCCGGAGCATTGACACCGAGGATGCGCAAGGCCGTTGGCGATGACCTGGCGGGTGGCGTGGCACAGCGCCAGCCGCGCGGCGTGCAGGTCGGTGGGCGCCTCGTCGCCCTGCGGCAGCACCCGGCAGGAGTCGTAGAACCGGTGGTAGTCGCCGGCCAGGTCCTCGAGGTAGCGGGCGACGCGGTGCGGTTCGCGCAGGCCGGCAGCCGTTTCGACGACGCGCGGGAACTCGCCGAGGTTGCGGATCAGCGTGCCCTCGCTTGTCGTGCGTGAGCAGCTCGAGGTGCGCGGTGCTCGGCGGCGAGGCCCGAGCTCGGCGGCGTTGCGCGCCAGCGCCGCCAGCCGGGCGTGCGCGTATTGCACGTAGTAGACCGGGTTTTCGTTCGACGCCGATGACCACAGCGCCAGATCGATGTCGATCGGGGTGTCGACCGAGGAGCGGATCAGCGAGTAGCGGGCGGCGTCGACGCCGATCGCCTCGACCAGGTCGTCGAGGGTGATGACGGTGCCGGCGCGCTTGCTCATCCGCACCGGCTGGCCGTCGCGGACCAGGTTGACCATCTGCCCGATGAGCACCTCGACGGTGCGCCGGGTCGTCGCCGAGCGCCGCGGCGACGGCCTTCAGCCGGGCGATGTAGCCGTGGTGGTCGGCGCCGAGCATGTAGATGCACAGGTCGAAGCCGCGCTGCGCGCTTGTCGAGGTAGTAGGCGAGGTCGCCGGCGATGTAGGCCGGGCTGCCGTCGCTCTTGATGACGACGCGGTCCTTGTCGTCGCCGAAGTCGGTGGTGCCGCAGCCACACTGCGCCGTCCTTCTCGTAGATGCTTGCCGAGTCTCGCGCAGCTTGGCGATGGCCTGCTCGACCGCGCCGCGACTCGTGCATCGAGTCCTCGTGGAAGTAGACGTCGAAGTCGGTGCCGAAGTCGTGCAGCGACTGCTTGATCGTCGGCGAACATCAGGTCGACGCCGATGCGCGCGGAAGGTCTCCGCGCGTCTCGTCGTCGGGCAGGCTCAGCGCGTCGGGGTCTCTGGCGAGCACCTGGGCGGCGATCTCGTCGATGTAGTCGCCCGCGTAGCCGTCCTCCGGCGCGGCTCGCCCTGCGCCGCGGCGACCAGCGAGCTGGGCGAACCGGTCGATCTGGGCGCCGTGGTCGTTGAAGTAGTACTCGCGCACGACGTCGGGCGCCCTGCGCGGCAGCAGCCGGCCGAGCGCGTCGCCGACCGCGGCCCAGCGGGTGCCGCCGATGTGGATCGGGCCCGGTCGGGTTGGCGCGAGACGAACTCGAGGTTGATGTTCTGGCCGTGCGAGCGTCGTCGGAGCCGCCGTAGGCCGGCGCCTGCGGCGATGACGTTGTTGATGATGACGCCCTGGGCTGACGGCCTCGATGCGCAGGTTGACGAAGCCGGGGCCTGCGACGTCGGCGGCGGAGATGCCGTCGGGGCTTGCACCGACGCTGCGGCCAGCCAGCCGGCCAGCCTCAGCGGGTTGGCGCCGACCTTCTGGCGAGCTGAGGCGCCAGGTTGGTGGCGTAATCGCCGTGCGTCGGGATTGCGGGGCCGCTCGACGGTGACACGGTCGGCAGGCGGCGCCGGAGGTGTCGAGGCCGTGCTCGGCGAGCACCGCGGCGGCGGTGGTCTTGAGCAGCTCTGCCAGGTCGGCGGGGGTCACGAAGGACCATCCCTATGGTCTGGGTGGTCACGCCCCGAATCCGTTTCCACCCGCGCAATGCGTTAGGCTGTCGAACCCATCGGCGCACGTTGCTTTTTCTCGTGCCCCCGTAGCTCAGGGATAGAGCGTCTGCCTCCGGAGCAGAAAGGCCGCGAGTTCGAATCCTGCCAGGGCACCCACCGAAACCGTCTCCGTGTGCGCTTACGCAAATCCCGCTCCGTGTGATCACCCTCGTCCACAGCCTCGGTGTCACGAGGATGTCACAACAGCGCCCAAACTCTGTCCAGCAGCGCGCGGGGCGTCGTCCTGGGAGTGGGCATAGATGCGCGCCGTGGTCGCCGCGTCGGCGTGGCCGAGCCACTTCGCGATGACGGCCAAGCGGCGCGCGCCTCAGGTGCAGCGCGGTCCGCAGGGTGGCGCGCGTCGTGCGGATCGGTCGCACACCGGCTGACTCGGCCGGCATGTGCCACATCCTCGTGAGCGTGTCGGGGTGTACGGACGCCTGACGTCGCATTGCCGGTCCGTCGAGTGCCGTGCAGTGGGTGTTGAGTGCGGCGGCCCGTACGACCGTCTGATCGCACCTGGCGGGTAGCCAGGTGGTGTGCCCGCCGCGCCGCGCAGAAAGATTACTGCTGGAGGCGAACCGCAGGCCGCCGTCCCTCGTGGATGTAAGTAGGGCCGTCACCGCGGGCCAGGGCGGCGTCGCGGTGACAAGCGGGCCGGCGTGCGCCTCAGTGTCCTGCGCCGCAGTTGCTGCACCCGGCCCGTGCCCTGGGGGTAACCCCACCGCCGCCTTCCGCCCCGAGTGGCAGCAAGTCGACCAACAGCGTGCTCGATCCCGGCGTTTTGGGCGCAGCCTCTTGCGTGCCGCATCCTGTGCGGCGGTTGATGCCGTGACGAAGCGCCAGACCACGCTGCCGAACTGGGCCCTGTCGGTGCCGTTTTCCGATTGCTCGACGCCGCGGCCGAGTGCGACCTGATCGACGAGCTGGCAAAGGCGGTAAGGTGCGCCGCTGACCGAGCTCGGGAGTCGGTCGAGCCGGTGATCAATCCGCTGATTTCGGGCTTCGCTTGCACCGCGCCACGCTGACATCACTGCTCAACTGCAATTGCCCGGACGGGCGACAGCGGTGCGAGGTCGGCCTCGGGGTCAGGTCAGTGAAGGCCCGGCAGGCCGCTCAGGCGCGCTGGGGGTAAGTGGGACGCGTAGCTGTGCTGCTCGGCGACCCGATCTGCTTCCCGCGTCTGAATCCAGTGTCGTGAGACGGCTTTTGGTGGCCGGGATTGGAGTAAGACGTTCGTCGCGCGGACTGCCCACGAGTGGGGATTGCGCTCAGGTACCCACCGGCAGACCAGCGCGCATCGACGTCGCGCCGCCAGCGGGCACGAAGAATTTGTTTTGCAGCCGCGTCGAAGCGTCGCAGGCGATGGTCCTCAGCTTGTCCTTTCTTGTGAGGAACGTTCGGTATGAACTTTTGCTTGCGGCCCAAGCTATGTGTCCGCAGTCGTCCTAGCTCGCTTGTGCCACAACTCGCACAAATGCGCGATTTTCAGCATTTGCGCATTGTGCTCACCGACGCGGGCGTGCGGTGTCCGGTGGAAGGCGGTTACCGAGATCGAGTCCGTGTGGGCTTGAACAGCGTGACTAGGCGCTCGGCAACTGGTTAGCGCTCGGGATGTGTCGCGGCGATCAGTTGCTTACCCGGTGGATAGCGAACGCTTCCTCGCAGTAGTGGAAGTCTGGCTTCTGGGGCGACCACGGCTGAGGGACTTGGTGGGACCATTTCCCTCAACAACCCACGAAGGAAATCCCACGATGATCACGCATCAACCACCCGGAGACTGACCGGCTTCAAGTACGCAGCGACGCTCGTCGGCGCCCTGGCCGTTGTCGCCTTGGCCCCGGCGACCGCCCACGCGCTCCCCGTCAACGACGACCCCGCGGCCCCGCGGCGGGTGCCACTACAGCGGACGCGGACGGGTACGACATCCCGATCCGACGACGGCGAGTGTCGTTCGTCGACAGGCAAGATCGTCTCACTGCCGCGATGGACAGATCACCGTCACTACTGCGCCGAAAGCCGGCGTCGACGGCGTGCGGCCACAACTCGGCCCCAACCTGCCAATCTTGACCGAATCGGATCCCCAGGGGCCGAAACGCCCCGGCACCCGCCGCTGGTGAAGTCGAACGTGGTCTTGACCGCCGTACCCTGAAGGCTGGCAGCAGGCGTCAGTTCCCGGCCCGCCACAGGGTGGCAGGCCGAGGGAGAATTCGAGGCCCAAGCGCTGTCTGGTGGTGTTAGGCACATTAATTTGTGATAACTTTGGTGCCACTCATTACCTTGCGTCTATCGGCTGGAAGGAACAGTTAATTGATCTGGTTCAAATGTTGGAAGGATTCAGATTTAGCCACGGGCAATCGTTCAGCAGGCGGCCACTCTGGCGTCAAAGAACATCGGTACTGTCAGAGGCAGCCACTCGACGCAGTATGCGATCTCTACTCCACTGTCGACTGGGAGCAAACGTGCTTA
>ERZ1370068.2167-contig-1328_pt1 | contig 19383 bp, 27 predicted proteins | sample MGYA00561227_ERZ1370068 | MGnify/ENA primary metagenome ERZ1370068 (study PRJEB38410, sample SAMEA6850437) | metagenome | study: Metagenomic assessment of the ecological functions of the soil: analysis of the soil microbiota associated with the...
GGTATTGCGCTTCGTTCGGTTACGTATTGCTAGGGGCTTCGGGCTACGCGATCGCGTCGAAGTCGAGGTACGGGATCGTCTGCGCCGAGCCGTAGCCGCCCTGGAGGCGCCTGAACGACGTCGACCTCGGGTCGGCGAAGAGCGCGGTTCAGGTCGGCCGCGCCGCTGCTCGGCGTCGCCGGCCACGTAGTCGTCGCGCGCGTAGACACCGTCGGCGAGCTTGACCCGGTAGCCCTGGGCCCGCCACCACTCGACCGCCGCGCAGCGACCTCAGAGCGCGCAGTCGTACGGACTGGCGGGGGCGGCGACGCCCGATCGTCCCGCCAGGAAGGGCAGCGGCTTCGCGGCGCGTTTGTACCGGAAGGTCGACCGGGCGAGGACGACGGAAGAGAGCGCCCTGCCCGCGGCGGCTCCGCCATCCGGTCGAGGCCGGCGGGCTGGAGCTCACGCGGCGCGAGCGCTGGCGAGGTGGCGTCGGAGGCTGCGCTCGAGCCAGCCCGCGGCCGTGCCCCGGTCGCTCACCGCGCAGCGCCGCGAGCCTCCCGCCAGAGGTCGGGCCCCGGGTCGGCGTCGCCCTGGCCGCCCCAGGAGGCGCGCGGCGCGGTGCGTCCGCGGCGCCGCCCGCTCGCGCCTGAAGGCCTCGTGGGAGTAGATCCGAGCAGAGCCAGTTGGATCCCGACGCTGGGCCAGTGGCTTCCGCCGCGTTGGGCAGGTCCGCGAGCGCTGCCTCGAGCCGCTCGACGTCGGCTGCCGTCTGCTCGTGCGGATAGCGCGGGGCGTCGATCGCGTCGAGGCCGTGCAGCCCGCGGCCGACGGCGGTGAACCGACTTCGCGGCGTCCAGCGCTTCGACGTCGGCGCACGTTGCAGCCCAGCATCGGCGGAGGTCGCGCGCCCGCGCGGCGAAGTCGAGCCCGGCTCGTCGAGCAGGAGCCTTGCGCAGACCTCGGTCAGCCGAGCCAGGTACTCGAAGTCGACCTTCTCGATCGTGTCGTACTGCGTGTGGTACTCGGTGCGGTCGAACTCGGTGGTGAACGTCGAGACGTTGATTCCCGGGATCCCGGCGGCGAGGAACGGCCACACCTCGGTCCACGTGTTCGGCGGCGCGAGGCGGTAGCCGTGGGGCAGCAGGCCGTCGCGGCTCGCCTGCCGGCAGGCACGGCGAACCCAGCCCGCGAGCTCGGGCGGCACGTCGAGCGTGAACAGCTCCGGGCGGCCTGAGCCCTCGACGTTGAGGTAGAAGGGCGAGCCGGTCGACCACTCGCGGTGCTCCGCGACGACCTGGTACCAGGCGCCGTAGCACCAGTCGTAGGCGGACTCGGCGATCCCGTACTCCTCCGCGGTGTGCGAGACGAAGGCGATCGTGCGCCGCGGCCGGATCCCCGCCTCGGTGAAGGCGCGGGCGAGCTCGAGCGTGACCGCGACCCCGGTCGCGTCGTCGAAGGCGGCGCCGAACCAGCCGTCGTGGTGGCCGGCGACGATCGTGCGGAGCGCCGCGCTGCCGCCCGGGCAGCTCGCCGACGACGTTCGCGGCCTCGGCGCCGCGGGTCAGCGGCGCCGAGAGGACGACGCGCACGGTCTCTCCGGCCCGGGCGGCCAGCAGTGCGCCGTCCTCCTTGTCGCGATCGTCACGCACGGCGGAGCCTCTCGGCGTGCCAGATCCCGTCGAAGGTGCCGAGGGCATCCGGCGCCTGGTAGTACGGGCCGCCGGGCGGCGAGTAGACGACCATCGCGACGGCGCCGCGCAGGCCGAGCTCGAGCCCGACGTGGTAGGGCCAGAGCCGCGCCACCTGCCACTCGACGAGCGCGATCTTGCCGTCGCACGTCGACGCGGTCGAGCTGCTTGCGGCCGCCACGTCCCGACTCGGGACGAGCTCGCCGTCGATCGCCCTTGCGCCCGGTCTCAGGGACGCCGCCGAACGACGCGCACTCGAACCGCGTGCCGTCGGCCAGCTCCACGAACGCCTCCCGGAGCCGCCAGCCGTCTACCGGCACCGGCTCCTCGACGACGTCCCGGTGAGCCCGAGCTTCGCGCATCTCCGCGGCCATGAAGGCCGTTGCCGCCCGCTCCTCGGGTGTGCCGGCGACGCGGAAGCCGAGCGGATGCGAGCGAAACGACTCGAGGCGCTCGACGACGCGCCGCAGGTACTCGGGTCGAGATCTCGATCACGCCGCTCGTCCCTCTTCGAGCCCCGAGCAGGGCCTCGCGCACGAGCGGCCCGATCCGTCTGCGAGGTCGTAGCCGCCCTCCTGAACGACGACCGTCGGCACGCCGAGCCCGCCGAGCAGCGCGCCGGCGGAGCGGAAGCCGTCGCTCGCTCACCTCGAGCGGGCTCTCGGGATCGCCGGCGGCGGCGTCGACGCCGAGCGCGACGACGAGGCCCGGCGACTCCGCCTCTCGCGCCCATTCGGCCGAGGCTCGGCGTACCGCCGCCAGCCACTGCTCGTCGCCCGTCCCGGTGGCAGCGGCGATGTTCGTGCCGTCGCCGGGTCTCGTCCGCGAAGCCGAGGAAGTGCGGGAACCAGCCGGCGCCCGGGTCGACGTGCACCGAGCCGACCAGCACGTCGGGCCGCTCCGCAGAAGATCTCCTGCGTGCCGTTGCCGTGGTGGGCGTCGATGTCCAGCACCGCACGACGGCGCCTCGAGCCCGGCGACGAGCGCGGCGGCGGCGACCGCCGCGTTGTTGAGGTAGCAGGAGCCGCCGTAGCAGGCTCGCGGCAGGCGTGATGGCCCGGCGGCCGCGTGCACGCGTAGGCAACGGGCTCGCCCCGCGAGCACGAGGTCGACGGCGGTCAGGGCGCAGTCGACGGCGGCGCGTGCCGCCTCCCAGGTCCCGGGTCCGATCGAGCGTCATCGTGTCGTAGGCGAAGTGGCCCGGGCTTCGGCCCAGACCAGCGGTCGGCTCCACGAGCGCGGCCGCCGAGCGCCCGCGTGTGCGAAGACGTACGGGACGACGCCGGCTCTGCCCTGGATCCTTCGGCAGGCCCGGCGGCCTGCCACTCGTCCCACGCAGAGGCGAGGTACCGCGGCGAGAGCCCGGTCGTGAACCGCCTGCAGGATCTCGTCGGTCGTGCGGGCTCGGCGTCGACGACGCCGGGCGTCCAGGCGTGTCGCGGATGGCAGTCGATGCGCGCTGGAACCTCGGTCGCCGCGCGTGGGCAGCGCCTACCCAGATCTCCTGCTTCCGGCTCGTGGAGGAGGCAGCGATCGCTCCAGACGACCGGCATCGAGAGCTCCACGCGGCCGACTCTACACTCCTCCCGTGCGGCTCTCGACCGAGGAGCCTCGGTTGTGCTCGGGATCGGAGGCAGCCTGGAGCCGGGCGCGAGCAGACTCGATCGCCGACGTTCCGGGCGTGACGGTCGGGCATGTGACGGTCTGGCGCGACGAGCCGGAGCCGCCGGCGGGACGCGGCGTCGCCCGCACGGGCGTGACGGCAGTCGTGCCGAGCCGGTCCTGCCGCTGCCGGCGCCGGCGTCGCCGTCCTGAACGGAGCGGGCGAGCTGACCGGCCTCGCACGAGATCCGCGAGTGGGGCCAGATCGGATACTCCGGTCTACCTGACCGCGACGATGGCCGTCGGGCGGATCTACGACGGCGCGGTCTCGGTCGCGCGTGGCCGCCGATCCGCGCGTGGGCGTGGACGACGTGCTCGATCCCGGTCGTCGGCGAGTGCGACGACAGCCATCTCGAGCGAGGCACGCACGGTTCAGGTCGAGGCCGAGGACGCGGGCCGCGCGGTCGAGGCCGCCTCTGGGCGTGGCCCTATCGCCGAGGGCGCCGTCGGCGCGGGCACCGGGATGAGCTGCCTGGGCTGGAAGGGCGGCATCGGCAGCGGCGAGCCGGGTCGCCGGTGACTACTGCGCTCGGAGCGCTCGTGCTGGCGAACTTCGGCTCGGCCCGCGAGCTGCGGGTCGCCGGCGTCCCGGTCGGCCGGCTGCTGGCCGGGGAGGCCGGACTGCGCGAAGCCGGCGGGCAGCTGCATCGTCGCGCTGGTCGCGACCGACGCGCCGCTGCCGGGCCGCCGGGCTCGAGCGCGTTGCTGCGCGCCGCGCGGGCCTCGGCCTCGCACGGATGGGCTCGGTCGCCCACCACGGCAGCGGCGAGATCTTCGTCGCGTTCTCCACGACCCCGGATGCGGCGAGCCTCGAGAGCGACGTGCTCGACGAGCTCGTTCGCGCGCGGCCGTCGAGTCGACCGAGGAGGCCGTGCTGAACGCGCTCTGGGCCGCGCCGGATGTCCGGGCCGCGACGGCCGGATCGTGCGCGGCCTGCCCCACGACGAGGTGCTCGAGCTGCTACGCGCCCGCGGCGTCCTCCAGCTTCTTCTCCCAGTAGCGCTCGAGGCCGGCGTATACGACTGCCAGAGCGGCATCGCATGCTCGTAGGCGTCCGGTCGGGCCGAGGTCCTCGGAGCCGGCCGGACGAACTCGCTCCCGGCTCATGCCGTCGCGACTGACAGGCCGTCCAGCGCTCCGGAGGCCGGTCGCGCAGGTCGGCGATGTGCGGGTCCGAGGTCGTCGGCGACGCCGAAGTGGATCAACGCGAGCCGCCCACGGCCGGCGGCGCTCGATCTCGTCGAGGCGTCGCCTGCCAGGCCTCGAGGTCGAACTCCGGCGGAGGCGTGGGGGCCACGACCGCGCGGCTCGGCTGGATCCGCACTCCGGCTGCGCTCACCTGCGTAGAGCGTGCCCTCGGCGTCGAGGTAGCAGACGTGGTGCGAGGCGTGGCCCGGGGTGGGGAAGCACTCGAGCCCGAGCACCTCGGGCGCCGACGACGTGGACGTTCTCCTCCGGCACGGGCAGCGAGCTCGCCCCAGAGCGGTCGAACGCGTCGCCGTAGAGGCGGCGCGCGCTGCGCTCGAGCGCGCTTCGGGGTCGACGAGGTGCGGTGCCCCGATCTCGAGACGTGCACCTGCAGCCCGGGGTGCTCGCGGACGAGCGTCCGGCTGCGCCGGCGTGGTCGAGGTGGATGTGCGAGAGCAGCAGGTGCCGCAGGTCGCGCAGCTCGAGCCCGCGCTCGGCGAGGCCGGTTCTTCAGCTCGGGAACGCAGGTCGCGGGCCCGCAGTCGAAGAGCGCCGGGCCGTCCGACGTCTCGACGACGTAGCAGCCGATCACCCGCTTCCCGTCCGAGGTGCCGAAGGTCGATCGAGCTCTAGCGCGAGGGCATGCCGGTGATGCTAATTCCGTGACGGTGTCTGACACCGGACGACGGTCTGCGCAGACATCCTGGCCGAGCGCGTCCAGTCGCGCGGGTTGTGGACGGTTCGCGCGGGTTCGGTCACGATGGCGTCACGAAGCTGCGTTGGTGTCTGACCCTGACCCCGAACCCGGGCGTTAGCCACCCGTGCCAGCGCTCGGGCCCATCCGCGCGCTGACCCGCTTCGCGTCCCGCGCCCTGAACGGCCGCCCGGTGTAGCGAACGGCCAAGCCGGTCGATGTCCTCCAGCGCGGGGTCGTCCGCGATCGAGACGATCCGGCCGGAGCAGGCTCACGTGCCGGTACTCAGCCGTTCTCGCCGCTCCCAAGCACCGTCACTGCCACCCGCGGATCGCGCCGCATGAAGCCCGAGCCTCAGGCGGCGTGTCCTCCATGTTCAGCAGCACCCCGGCCGTCCTCCCAGTCGTACCAGGCTCGGGGACGGAGTGGGCGACCCGTCCGGCCGCAGCGTCGCGATCACCGCCGGATCTCGGCGCCTCGCAGGAACGCGTCCACCTTCGGGGGAACCGGAACGCGAGGCACGGGAGGATGCTAGTCGCGGGCGTTGCAGGAAATTGCTCGGCACATCGGTTCGTTGAACGGCTCGATGGAGTCTCGACTGGATGGAGGAACCTTCTCGGCCGAAGGCGGAACCGCCGGGTTGGAGACGCGGCCGAGTACCTGCAGTCCACGACGCTGGGTCGTGCTGCTCTTCTCGGTAGCCGCATTCCCTGCTCTTGCCCTGGGTAGCGGTGCTCGTGGTCGCTTTGCCGTCCGCGCATCGTGCTGCTCATTGGGACATAGCCTGGGCGGGATTCGACGTCGCGCTCGCACTGCTGCTGGCCAGCGTGGCGATCACTGCCTGGCGGCGTTCTGCCCTGGTTCGAGGGCGCGGCGACCGCGGCTGCGACGCTTCTGTTCGTCTGACGCGTGGTTCGATGTCCCCGCGCGAGCTCGAGCGGTGCTCGAGCTTGCATTGGCCCCTAGGCGAGGCACTGCTGGTCGAGGTACCGCTCGCCATCGTCTGTTTGCTCCTGGCCCGTGATGCCGAGGGCCGTTTGCGGCGTGCCGGTGGTCAGCAGACGAGCGGCGGCGCCACCTCGCTTGCGGCTCGTCCTGGGAGAGCGGCCGCACCAGCTCGGCCACGGGGCGGGACCGTCGCATCAGCGCCTGAGCCGTCTTCGAGTCTCGCCGGACCGAACGCCGTCTACCGTTGTAGGCTGGCACCGTGACCAGGGGACGCGGGTCAATCCTGATTCACCTGCTGAAGTTCGCATTTCTGTCCGGGGTCATTCTCTTCGTGGCGTGGATGGCCGTGGACCGGGCACGTGGCGTACACCATGGTCATGCTCTGGATCGCCGCCGCACTTGGATACGCCGTTCTCGATCTCGCCGACTATCAGATCGTGAAGAAAGGGAGGCGCGGCTAAGCCGGAGCCCGCAGTGCGACGCTGCGGTTCTGTGGGGCCACCAACCCCGTCCCAGTCAGTAACCACGCGACGATGACGCCGAAGACGAAGCCGCCGACGTGGGCGGAGAAGGCGACGCCGCCACCGTTCGCCGTGCCGAGCCGAAGATGCCGAAGTTCGCCTCGATCAGCTGGTAGAGGAACCAGGCGCCGAGGAAGAACCAGGCCGACAGCTGCACCGGGAAGATGATCACGAGCCCGCGCACCGTCGAGTTCGGGTAGAGGACGAAGTAGGCGCCGAGCACGGCGGCGATCGCGCCGCTCGCGCCCAGGTTGGGCACGCGCGCCTCCGCCGCGGTGCCGAAGACGAGCGTCATCAGCGTCTGCGTCAGCGTCGCGACGAAGCCGCCGGCGAAGTAGAAGACGAGGTAGCGCAGCGGCCCGAACGGCGTCCTCGACGTTCTTCCCGAACACCGCCAGGAAGAGCATGTTGCCGAGGATGTGATCCCAGCTTCCGTGCAGGAACATCGCGGTGATCCAGCTGACGCCCCAGGACTCGGGGCCCTGGCAGGTGCTGGTTGACCGTGCAGGGATAGAAGGACGCCTCGAACACGGCGTGGCGCAGGTGCGGCAGCTCGTAGAAGAGCCAGACCGCGAAGTTGGCGACGATGATCGAGACGTTGACGATCGGGAAGCGCCGCGCCCGCAGCCCGTCGGAGAGCGGAAGCACCGGGCCAGTCTCTCACCTCGCCGAGCCGCAGCCGCTGATCGGCTGTCTCGGGCGCGGCGACGATCAGCGGCTGGGCGGCAACGGTCGCGGGCCGTCCGACCGGTCGGGGCCTGCGTCTGGAATCGGCTCCTCGGCCGGGGGAACCTTCTGCCTGACGAACAGTCCGAGCAGGCCGCGCTTCAGCTCGGTGAGGAGCGGCCCGCCGTCCGCTCGCCGCGGTCGCGACCATGCGGCGGCTACCTCGGCGCCGAGAAGCAACGCGGAGGCGTAGAGATACATCGAGTAGAGGAAGACGAGCGCCGATGTGAGCGAGCCGTAGACGACACTGAGCCTGGTCGTCCGCTCGTAGATCAAGCCCGAGGCGAGCGAGATCAGCCGCAGGAGCAGGGCCGTGAAGATCGCTCCGGCGAGACCGTCGCGGAAGCGGAGGCCTCGCGCGACGGGACGAACCGGTAGAGCAGCAGCACGACGACGATCGAGAGAACGAACGAGGCCGCATGCACCACGCCGCCGGCCAGGGTGCCGGTCCCGACGCCGATCAACTCGCCCAGCCTTCCCGAGGTCCGCTGCACGAGATCGCCGAGCAGGGTGATTCCGGCCGTGACGAGCACGAGGACGGCGCGGCGCCCACGAATCAAGCAGAAGGTCGACGAGCTTCCCGCGCGCCGGCGGCCGCGTCTCGGTGACCTCCATCGCGCGCTCGAGTCCCTGCCGAATCGCGGTCATCATGCCGCTCGCCGCCCAGACGAACACGAGCAAGCTCACGAGCCCGGCGGCGCTCGCCGGTGTGGCGATTTCCGTGACCGCGCCGCTCGACGTCGTGTCTCCCGGCCGCGGACACCGGCAGCGCATCGACGATCGTGTTCACGACGTCCTGGCGGACGCTGTCGTCCTGCAGCACGAGCCCGAAGATCGACACCAGCACGATCGCCAGCGGTGCGATCGAGAACAGCACTCGATACGCGATCCCAGCCGCCTGTTGCGGACACTGTCCGCGAAGAATCGCTCGACGGCGTCCGGGGCGACACGGGCGACCTTCTCGGCGATCACTGCCGGCCATCGCATGACATTTGAGGGTGATGCTCGCGGGGCGCTTGGAGGAGGCATTGTTCAGCATCGCTCCTCAGCCGGCGGAGCTGGAGGGAGGGATCCGGATGGAGCAACATGAGTTCGAGCAAAGCGCCTGATCGAGGAGATGGCGGACGAGATCGCCACGGTCGCGACCAGCCGATCTCAGGAAGTCCCTCGCGCGTGGAGAGACGAGAAGCTGTTCGAGCTCGACGATTCGGCGAGAGCGGTGAAGCTGGTCGCCGTAGATCACTACGACCTGGGCGGGCTGCTGATCACCGTCGAAGCCGAAGACGGAAAGCGATGACATCGTCCGGTTCGAGATCCGCAGCGGTCACTACGCCGTCGAGGCCGTCCCCTCGGGGAGCACCCCTAGCCGTTACCGGCTGGAGCACCGCCAGTTAACGGCTTCAGCCGCGAAGGTGCGACTGGCCGGTCAGTTCGAGCACGCCGACGTAGACGTGCTCGCCCCTCGTCGATAACGCGGGTGAGCTCCCAGCCGGTGCCTCCGCCAGCGAGGCCATCTCCTCCGGCGACGCGAGTAGGTAGTCGAACCACGGAGTCGAGTGCGTGCTTTCGCGGATCCGGATCCGGAGCTGGCCGCCCATGCGGCCTCGCTTCCGGTTCCGGTCGTGGAAGGCGAGATGCCTCGGGCTTGTCCGTCTTGTAGAGGGTCGACGCCTCGGCGAGGATGCGCGCGCTGCCGTTCGCGATCGACCGAAAACGGCGCAGCAGCCACGGCGCTCGCCGCCGCGAGCCCATCAGCCCGAAGTTGTTCCCGAACATGACGAACGTGTCGAACCGCCCGAGGTCGCGGCCGACCTGTGTCACCGGCAACTCGCGCGCATCGCGCACGCCGCGCCTCCGCGAGACCTCAACCGCAAGCGGCGAGAGGTCGATCCCGACGACTTCGTGCCCGCGCCTCTGCAGCTCGAGCGCCACGCGGCCAGGCTGCCGCAGCCGACGTCGAGCACTCGGCCCCGCGCAAGGCGCATCGCCTGCCGTTCCGCCTTCGCCCAGCGCCGGAACGGAGCGAAGTACGCGGCCGGCCCGGAAGCTGCTTGCGTTGATGAACCCGTCGTCGCGCTCGACGATCTCGATGCCCCCACCCTTCTCGAGGTAGCGCCGAGAATCAGACGCCCGTAGGCGTCCTGGCCAGGACGGAGGCGCGACGAACTCAAGCGGATCGACCGGCATGCAGACGGACGCGCAAGCAAAGCTCGCGCGTCCTGAGGACGGCACCGCAAGCGGCGCCTTGGGGCTTCAAGCGCCGGCGGCTGCCGCGGAGCGAACCAGCGCCGCCTCGAGGTCGGCGATCAGGTCCTCCGCCGACTCGAGCCCGACCGAGAGTCGGACCAGGTTTCGCGGCGCTGCGAAGGGCGCGTCCGCGGTCGAGGCGTGCGTCATCCGTGCCGGGTGCTCGATCAGGCTCTCGACGCCGCCGAGGCTCTCGGCGAGCTTCCAGAGCTTCGTCCGCGCGACAGACGCGCGACCGCCTCCTTCCTCGGACTCGAGCGAGGAACGAGACCATGCCGCCGAAGTTCCGCATCTGGCCTCGCCGCGATCGTCGTGCCCCGGATGCGTCGGCAGACCGGGGTAGAGCACCTGCTCGACCGCGCGGATGCCGCTCGAGGTGCGCCGGCGACGCGCGTCGGCGTTCTCGCAGTGCTGCCGCATCCGCACCGCGAGCGTCTTGATCCCGCGCAGGACGAGCCACGCAGTCGAACGGGCCGGGCACGGCGCCCGAGCGACTTCTGCAGGAAGAAGAGCCGCTCCGCGACCGTCGGGTCGTTCGTCGCCGCGAAGCCGCCGATCAGATCGGAGTGGCCGCCCAGGTACTTGGTCGTCGAGTGGACGACGACGTCCGCGCCCAGAGCTCGAGCGGCTGCTGTAGGTACGGGCGTGGCGAACGTGTTGTCGACGACGACCATCGCGCCGACCGCGTGCGCCGCCTCGGCGCGCGCGCCGGATGTCGACGACGTTCAGCAGCGGGTTCGTCGGCGTCTCGAGCCAGACGATCCGCGTGCGCTCGTCGAGCGCGCGCGGCGGTTCGGCGTTCAGCTCCTCGGCCGGGACGCACGTGAACGTCGTAGCCCTTCGGCTCGTAGACCTGCGAGAACATCGCGGTAGACGCCGCCGTAGACGTCGCCGACGGCGACCGACGCGCTCGCCGGGGTTGAGCGAGGTGCATGATCGTCGTCACCGCCGCCGAGCCCCGACGAGAACGCGACCCCGTGCTCGGCGCCCTCGAGCGACGCGAGGCAGAGCTGCAGCGCCGTCCGGGTCGGGTTCGAGACGCGCGCGTAGTCGTAGCCCTTGTTGCACGCCGACCGCATCCTGGGCGTAGGTCGACGTCTGGTAGATCGGAACCGTGAGCGGCGCCGGTGGCCGGATCCGGCTCCTGCCCCTCGTGGATGGCGCGGGTCTCGAAGTCCACGGCCCGATTCTAGTTAGCGATCAGGCGACGGCGACTACGCGCTCTTCGCCGCTGAGCTCGTCGCCCAGCGCTCTCGCGCAGCGTGCGCTCCAGCTCGCCGCTGCGCTCCAGCTCCTCGACGATGTCGGCGCCGCCGATCAGCTCGCCGCGTGACGAAGACCTGCGGGATCGTCGGCCAGCCCGAGAGCGCCGAGAGCTCCTGGCGGATGCGCGGGTCGGGAAGGATGTCGACCGCCGTCACGGGCGCGCCCGCGCGGCGCAGCGCCTCGAGCGCGCGGTGCGAGTTGCCGCACATCACGAGCTGCGGCGTGCCCTTCATGAACAGCGCCACGTCTCGGCTCTCGATCACCGTCCTTGATCTGCTGAGATCTCTCACTTCGTCCCTTTCGTCGTGATCCGCAGCTCGTGAATGGTGCCATCGGCGAGCGGGGCCGCGAGCGCGTCGTAGACGAGCCGGTGCTGCTCGACCAGCGACAGCCCGTCGAACCGCGGGCTGACGACCGTCACCTGGAAGTGGTCGCCGCCGCCGGTGCGGTCCTCGACAGAGACCTCGCTGCCAGGGAAGGCGGCCTCCAAGAGCTCAGCGAGAGTTCGATCGGCCATGCGCCAGGTATTCGAGCAGGTCGGAGCGGGTCAGCATCCCGGTTGGCTTCCTCCGCCGACGCGACGACCACTGCAGCGCTACCGCCGCTGAGCGCGGCAAAGACCTCGTCCACCGATTCCTCAGCCTCGACGGCCGCCAGCGGCGGCTGCATCGCGGCGGCGACCTCCTCGTTGAGCGCGTCGGGGTTGCGGAAGACGCGGTCGAGCAGCCCGCGCTCCTGCAGCGAGCCGACGACGTCGGCCAGCGACGCCGGCCGAGCCGTGTCGCATCGACCGGGAGCTGCGAGATCGAGTACTGCTGCATCAGGTCGATCGCCTGCGCCGACCTTCTGGTGCGACTCGATCGTGACCAGGTCGGGCACGTCGGCCGTCGCCGCGCTTGAAGCTGCAGCACCTCCGTCGACCGTCGGCGCCGGGCTCGCGCCGCTCGAGGAAGCCGTAGCTCGATCATGCAGTTGTCGTCGAAGAACTTCGAGAGGTAGGCGCGGCCGCTGTCGGGGAGGAGCGTCGACGATCGTGTCGTCGGCGCCGAGCTCCTTCGCCGCCTCGAGCGCCGCCCACGATCGTCGGTCCCGGCTGAGCCGCCGACGAGCGAGCCCTCCTCGCGCGCCAGCCGCCGCGCCGTCAGGAACGAGTCGCGGTCGGAGACGCGCACCCACTCGTCGACGACCGTCGGGTCGACATCGTCTCGGGCCAGGTGTCCTTGCCGATCCCCTCGACGAGATAGGGGTGCTGGTTCGTCGCGTCGCGAGGTGTAGATCGAGCCCTCGGGGTCGGCGCCGACGATCAGCACGTCGGGGTTGCTGCTCCTTCAGGTAGCGCGCCGGCGCCGGTGATCGTGCCGCCGGTGCCGACCGAGATCACGATCGCGTCGATCTCGCCGCCCGTCTGCTCCCAGATCTCCGGGCCCGGTGGTCTCGTAGTGCGCCTGCGGGTTTGCCATGTTCGAGTACTGGTCGGGCTTGAACCGCCGGGAATCTCCTCGGCGAGCCGGTCGGAGACGGAGTAGTAGCCTCGGGCGAGTCGTGCTCGACGGCCGTCGGGCGTGATCACGACCTCGGCGCCGTAGCGCGCGCAGCAGTCGAGATCTTCTCCTGGCTCATCTTGTCCGGCATCACGAAGATGCAGCGGTAGCCCTTGAGCGCCGCCGCGATCGCGAGCCCGACGCCGGTGTTGCCGGAGGTCGGCTCGACGATCGTCCCGCCCGGCTCGCAGCTTCCCTCGCGCTCGGCGGCCTCGATCATCGCGAGCGCCGATCCGGTCCTTGTTCGAGCCGCCCGGGTTCAGGAACTCGAGCTTCGCGAGCACGGTGGCCGCGCCCGCGCGGAGACCATGCGCTGGAGCCGGACGAGCGGCGTGTCGCCGACGAGCTCGGTCAGCGTCGGGTACTGCGCGCCATGCGCGTCGAATGCTAGGCCGCCGCTCGCCGTCGTCTCCGCCACCTTCGACCGTGGAGCTCCCCGCAGGAGCACGAACGCCATGATGGGGCCCCAGGAGCGCGAGCCCGATCAGCGCCCAGAACGCGAGCTGGCAGCCGCGAGGTGATGGCCGACGCTGGCGAGTGCCCGCTCTGTGAGCAGGCTTCTCGAGGTCGAGATGAAGATCGTCGAGGCCAGAGCGACGCCGATCGCGCCGCCGATCTGCTGGTTCGTGTTGATCAAGCCCGACGCCAGCCCCGCGTCGTCGCGGCGCGACGCTGAGCCAGAGCGGCGATCGTCACCGGGACGAACCCGAAAGCGAGCCCGAAGCGCGAACGTCAGATAGGCCGGCAGCAGGTTGGGCCAGTAGTGGCCGTCGACCGGGATCTGCGTGTACCAGCGCATCGAGGCGGCGAGGATCACGCAGCCCGACGACGATCACAGGTCGGCGCGCCCGAAGCGTCGTCACGAGCGCCTGGGCGACGCCGGCCCAGATCACGGTCGTCCCTGCGGTCGCGAGGAAGCGTGATGCCGGTCTTGAGCGCCGACCAGCCGAGCACCTGCTGCACGTACAGCGTCAGCATGAAGAAGTTCGCGAAGATGACCGCGCCGAGCAGGAAGCCCGACGACGTTGGCGCCGAGCACGGTGCGGATCGCGGAAGATGCCGAACGGCATCAGCGGCGCGCTCGACGCGCATCTCGATCACGATGAAGATCGCGCGAGGATCGCCGACCGAGGCGATCAGAGCAGGATCGTTCGCGCCGAGCGCCCAGCCGACGTCGGGCGCCTTCGAGATCGCGTAGACGAGCAGCGCGAGCCTGCCCGTGACGGTGACCGCGCCGGCCGCGTCGAAGCGCCGCTGGGCGAGCTCCGACGCGGCTCTCGGGGACGAACGGGAGCGTCAGCGGCGAGGACGATCGCCGCCCACAGGCACGTTGACGAAGAAGATCCACTCCCAGCCCAGGTACTTCGACGAGAATGCCGCCGAAGAGCACGCCGGCCGCGGCGCCCGACCCGCCGAGCGCGCCCCAGATGCCGAGCGCCTTGTTGCGCTCTGCGCCTTCCTCGAAGGTCGTCGATGACGATCGAGAGCGCCGCCGGCGAGATGATCGCGGCGCCGAGCCCCTGCACCGCGCGCGCGGCGATCAGCACGCCGATCGCTGTCCGCGAGGCCGCAGACGAGCGAGGCGATCGTGAAGAGCGAGCAGGCCGATCATGAAGATCCGCCGGCGCCCGAGCAGGTCGGCCATCCGGCCGCCGAGCAGCAGGAAGCCGCCGAACGTGATCGCGTAGGCGATGAGCACCCACTGCACGGTCGTCTCGGTGACGTGCGAGGTCCTTCCGATCGACGGCAGCGCGACGTTGACGATCGCGACGTCGAGGATGGTCATGAAGAACGCGGCGCCCACGATTGCCAGGACTCCCCAGCGGCGGCGCCCTGCGGTCTGCACGGCGATCTCGGTCATCGTGGCTCCTTCGGATCGGGTCGCGGGTAGGAACGAGTGCCCTGGACAGCGTAGCTTCAGCTTGTCGCGTGACTCGTTCTGCTGGAACACTCTTGGGCGTGACCAGGCTCGCGCCCGGTCCCGCTGCTCGCCGCGCTCGTCGGCGGTCCCGCCGCGTCCGGCCAGGCGCGCCGCACCGCGCAGGCCTCCTGCCCGCTCTCAGCAGGTGGATCGCGGCGTACGCCGCGCGGGTCAACGCGGCGCTTGCGGCCAAGCAGGACGTGTGGGGCAACGAGCTGCTTCGCGCTGCGGGTGGCCCGAGCTACCAGCGCGCGCAGAGCTACCTCCACCCGCTGATGCTCGCTCGGACCGCCGTGGGCGATTCTCCGAACCGGCTCACCGACTCCGGGATCTACTTACCTCGCCTTCGGCCGGCCGAGGGTTCGTGGGGCTGGCGGTCGATCAACCTCCACGTCGCGGACGGGAGCCAGATCGTCTCGCAGTACGCGAAGCGCGCGCGGCTCTCGGTCGACGTGGGGTCGTGCGGGATACGAGCGCTACGGCTCGTGTCTCGCGCGGCTCGCGCTCCCGACGCTTGCCGGGGGCTACCTCCCGATCCTGCGGACGCGCTACGTCGACGCTTCGGGAGTGCGCTACCGCCAGGAGTCCTTCGCGACGCGGATTCCGCAGACCCGTTCTTTGGTCAGCTTCGTGCGGGTCACGGTGGGTCGCGGCGGGTCCGTGCGGTTTCTGCCCTCGGTGTCAGGGTTGCAGCGCGTCGGGAACCAGCTCCGCGGGCCGGCGCGCAAGACGTTCCTCGTGTTCGGCGCGGGTGGGAGGCTCGATGCAGGCTCGGTGCTCTACAGGGCGCGCAAGAAGCCGTTGACGGTCTACGCAGCCTGGCTCGCGCGCCCGGCGCTGACGCGCGCGAGTTCCGGCTCGATCGGTCGCTCTACCTGCGCGCGCGCCGCTCCGCGGCTGCGTACTGGAGCCGCAGGCTCGCGGCTCGGCGCTCAGCTCCAGGTGCCGGATCGGCGCGTGATGAACGCCGAGCGGAACCTCCTGATCCAGAACCTCCTGCACACGTGGCGCTACAGCCTCGGGAACTCCTACGAGCGGTTCTCGTGGGAGATGGTCGACGTGGCCGGAGGTCCTCGGGGAGTACGGGTTCACCGCGGTCGAGCGGGAGATCGTGGCGGAGTCCTTCCGGCGCCGCAGCGTCTTCCCGAACCGCGCCTGGGGCGTGCGGATGGCAGGCGTGGCCGACTACTACCGGCGCACCGGCGACAAGCGGTTCGTCGACCAGATGACGTCGGCGCTGACCTTTGCGCTGCTGCGTTTCCGGCTGCAGCTCGCCCACAGTCCGAACGGCCTGCTCGACCGGGAGCGCTACGGAGTGGACGTGACGACGCCGGTCTACGGACTCCACGGCCAGGCGCTCGCGCTCCAGGGCCTCCGCGCGATGGCGCCGGTCTGGCAGGCGACGGATACGGGTCGCTTCGCGGATGAGGCGACCCAGATGGCGACCCAGCTCGAGGCCGCCTGCGCGCCGCGATAACGGCCTCGTCTGCGCGGTTGCCCGACGGTTCGCTGTTCATCCCGATTCCTTGCTGGACGGCGCGGCCTCTACGACGCGGTCACCGACTCCTATGACGGGAGCTACTGGAACCTGGTCATGCCAGTAACGCGCTCGCCCGGGGCCGTTCCCGCCGGGAGCCGCGAGGCGAACGGGTGCCGCGCTACATGCTCGGCCACGGCTCGCGCCTGCTCGGCCTCGTTCGCTCCGCGCGTACCCGAACGTGGGGAAGGCGCGCGCTATCGCGCTCCAGGGTCGACGACGTCTACGGAACCAGCACGGCGCGGTTCCTCGCCGACAACGACCAGGCCGACCAGCTCGTGCTGAGCCTCTACGGGAAGCTTGCCGCCGGACATGACGCCGAACACGTTCGTCTCCGGTGAGGGCTCGACGGTCGGCCCGGTCGACGGCGAGTACTACCGCTCGATGTTCCGGCCGCCGAACGCGGCGAACAACGCGTTCTTCCTCGAGACGCTGCGGCTGATGCTGGTGCACGAGACGCGGGGCGGACGGGGCGCCCAACGGCTTGAGCTGGCGTACGCGACTCCGCGGCGCTGGCTGCTGCCGGGCAAGTGGATCGTCGTCCGTGGCATGCGGACGAGCTTCGGCGCGCTGTCGTACTCGCTGACGGCGGGGCAGAGCGCGGTACGGGCGCGGGTCACGGTGCCGCGGCGGCTGGCTCCCGAACGCTCAGGTTGCGCCTGCGGCTTCCGGTCGGCAAGCGAATCACGAGCGTAGCGCTGGACGGGCGCAAGTTCGACCGCTTCGATCCGGCCACGGGCACGATCGACCTGGAGCGCCTAACCGGCCGGGTCAACCTCGTTGCTTCGTACTCCTAACCAGGGGTCAGACACCCACGCGAGACCGTAACGCGCTTTCCACATTTCCCTGCTCTGCACGGAAGTCGACGGGTCAGACACCGTCACGAATCAGTGGCGGAAGTGCCGGCGGGCGGTGAAGATCATCGTCGCGCCGCGCGCGCCTCGACGGCCTCGATCACCTCCTCGTCCCGCTTCGAGCCGCCCGGCTGGATCGACGCGCCGCGACGCCGGCGTCGAGCGCGAGCTGCGGGCCGTCCGGCGAACGGGAAGAACGCGTCCGGAGGCGAGCGAGCGCGCCCGCGCGTCGAGTGGCCGTGCTCCCGCGCCTTCTCGAGCGCGATCCGCACCGCGTCGACGCGGCTCATCTGACCGGCGCCGATCCCGATCGTCTGCAGGTCGCGTCGCGAGCACGATCGCGTTCGACGTCGACGTGCTTGCAGACGCGCCAGGCGAAGAGCAGGTCGCCCCACTGTGCCTCCGTCGGCGTCGCCGCAGACGACCTGCCATCCCCTCGCGGTCGTCGACGTCCGCGTCGCGCTCCTGGACGAGCAGGCCGCCGAGCACGCGCTTGTAGTCGCGCTCGCCCGGCGCTCGACTGCGCGCCGCTCGCGGTCGTGGAGGATCCGCATCGCCTGCTTCTGCCGCAGCGGCCTCAAGCGCGCCTCGTCGTAGCCCGGCGCGAACAGCACCTCGACGAACTGCTCCGCGAGCCGCTCGCCCGAGCGCGTCGCTCACCGGCCGGTTGAGCACGACGACGCCGCCGTAGGCCGAGACCGGGTCGGCGGCGAGCGCGCTCGTACGCCTGCTCGATCGAGCGCCGACCGGCGACGCCGCACGGGTTCGCGTGCTTGACGATCACGCAGGCCGGGCAGCGCGAACTCCCGCGCGAGCGAGCCGCGCCGCTCGAGAGTCGTTGAGGTTGTTGAACGAGAGCTCGCTGCCCGTGCAGCTGCTCGACGCGCGAGAGCAGGTGCCGCGCGGGCGCCGACGCTCGGCGAGTAGTACGCCGCGCGCTGGTGCGGGTTCTCGCCGTACGCGAGGTCGAGCTACCTTCGTCGAACGACCGGCAGCGAACGCGTCGGGGAAGCGCCTCCGGCTCGGCGAACCAGCGCCGCGATCGCGGCCTCGTACGCCGCCGTCGTGCGCGAACGTCTCCGCCGCCAGGCGCCGGCGCGTCTCGAGCGAGAGCTCGCCGTGCGCGCGCAGCTCGGTCGAGCACGCTCGTCGTACTGCTCGGGCTGGCAGACCGGCGCGACGTGCGCGAAGTTCTTCGCCGCGCCGCGCAGCATCGACGGGCCGCCGATGTCGATCATCTCGACCGCCTCCTCCTCGCGCGACGCCGTGCTCGCGCGACGACCTGCTCGAACGGATAGAGGTTCACGCAGACGAGGTCGAACGGCTCGATCCCGTGCTCGTCGAGCGCGGCGCGGTCGTCGCGCCCGTCGCGCCGGGCGAGGATCGCCGGCGTGGATGCGCGGGTGGAGCGTCTTCACGCGGCCGCCGAGCATCTCCGGCGAACTCGGTCACGCTCCTCGACCGTGCGTCACGTCGAGGCCGATCTCCTCGAGCGAGCGCCGCCGTGCCGCCGCTCGCGACGAGCTCGCCAGCCGAGCGAGGCGAGCCCTGCGCGAAGCCGTCGAGGCCGGTCTTGTCGTAGACGGAGATCAGCGCGCGCGATCACGCATCTGCTCGACGACCTCGGGCAGCAGCCGGTGCTCGACCGCCCTGACCGCGCGCGCGAGCGTGCTCGTCGTCGCCGCGGATGCTACGGGCACGGCGCTCCGGCCGCGATCACCGGGCCGGTGTCGACGCCCTCGTCGACGAGTGCACGCGTGACGCCGCGGTCTCGGGACGCCCGCCGCGAGCACGTCGTCGATCGGATGCGGCGCCGGGAAACTCCGGCAGCGGCGACGGAGTGCGATGTTGACGATCGCGGCCCGGAAAGCGCTCGAGGAAGCAGCGGCGCGAGCAGGTGCATGTACCCGGCGCAGACGACGAGGTCGACGCCGTGCTCGACCGGAGCCAGCTCGGCCATCGCCGCGTCGCGCTGCCTCGCGGTCGGCGTAGTCCGCGAGCTCGAAGACCGCGGCCGCGATGCCGGCCGCCTCAGCGCGCTCGCAGCGCGCGCACGCCGGCGCTGGTTGCGACGCGACCGCGACGATCGGCAGGCCCGGCGTCGAGCAGCGCCTGCAGGTTCGTGCCCTCGCCGCTGACGAGGACGCCGATCACGCTCCACGATCCGCCCGATCACCAGGTCCGTCGCCTGCGGCGTCGGCGGCACGACCGCGCAGCAGCCGATCCCGAGGTTGAAGACGCGCCGCAGCTCCTCCTCCTCGACGCTGGCGCGTCGAGCCACGCGAAGACCGGCGGCCGCTCCCACGCGTCCCAGTCGATCTCGGCGCGCGACCCGTCGGGGAGGACGCGCGTCGAGGTTGCCGACGATGCCGCCGCCGGTCACGTGCGCGAGCGCGTGCGCGTCGGCCCGCGCAGCTCGCGGACGTCGTCGAGGTAGAGCCGGTGTCGGCGCGAGCAGGTCGGGGCCGTCGTAGTCCTCGTCGCTCGAGCGACGCGCGCGCACGAGCGTGAAGCCGTTCGCGTGCACGCCCGGCGGACGGGAGGCCGAGGACGACGTCGCCCGCTCGCACCGCGGAGCCGTCGATCAGCGCGTCGCGGTCGACGA
>ERZ1370068.8826-contig-765_pt1 | contig 19383 bp, 27 predicted proteins | sample MGYA00561227_ERZ1370068 | MGnify/ENA primary metagenome ERZ1370068 (study PRJEB38410, sample SAMEA6850437) | metagenome | study: Metagenomic assessment of the ecological functions of the soil: analysis of the soil microbiota associated with the...
GCCTTCGGGCCACACCTCCCGGACGAAGAGCGCGAAGGCTCACACGCCCAGAATCTCGCGCTCAACACGTACGGGATGGAGCTCATGCGCCGACTCGACATCGTCGATCAGCTGAGCAGTGTCGGCTCACCAACGCTCGTCTCGGTCGGCGAGCTCGACCCCGTCACACCGGTCGCGCGCGGCCGAAGAGATCGTCAGGCGCGCCTGCCCGAAGGCATCGCGCAGCTCGAGATCATCGACGGAGCAGGCCACTTCACCTGGATGGACGCTCCGCACCGTTTCTGGCCCATGATCATCGAGTTCATCAACGGCACAGCCGGACCCAACTCGCCAATACCTAAGCCCCGCATACGATCAGGAACGCCGCACGGCATTTCTCACACGCACCGGGACGCAGGGCGCGAAGTGCAGGAGGGCATACAAGCATCCGTATCTGCGCAACCGCCGACCCGACCGAACGTGACGGCGCAGCCGTCCACTTGCTGAGCCTCCTTGCGTCAAGAGGTCTGCCTGGTTTTAGCTGGCGCCTTCGGGGTCCAGCGTCGGTGACCGGGTCGTAAGGTGGTGGCGGGCCCGGAGTGGCTTGGCCGAAGAGCCGGTGGTGGGGGTGTGGTAAGCCGCGCTGGCGATTGAGTCGTTCCCCGTTGCCCTCCCGGGCTCCTTCGGCGTGAGCCTTGCCGCGGCAGGTGGGCAGCAAACCTGGAGGCGGGCGAAGATGGCGTCGCTGACCCGCCGCTTGAGGCGCGCAGCGCCTCTTTGGGGGTCTTGCCCTCGGCCAGCTTTGCGCTCGTAGTAGGCGCGGCCGTCGCTGTGGCGGTGGCTGATCTGGGTGACCGCGGCCATGTGGATGGCGTGGTTGAGCCGCCGGTTCCCGCGCCGCGACAGCCGGTAGATCTTGCGGTGGCCGGAGGACACCTCGATCGGCGCGGTGCCGTTGTAGGCGGCGAAGTGGTCCCGGCTCGGCGAAGCGGGACACGTCGCGGACGGCGCCGATCACGGTGGCCGCGACGACCGGGCCGACGCCGAAGACCTCGGTGACAGTGGTGCCCGATGCGCGGACCGCCACGGTCAGCTTCTTCTTGGCATCGCGCATCTGGGCGTCGATGCGGCGCAGGTCCTCAACGAAGGCGGCGGCGAGCTCGCACCGGGCTGCCTCCACCGCCCCCGATGGCGTGATGGGCTGCAGGAGACCAGCGGCGTGAGCTGCGGTGATTCTCTTTGGAAACGCCGCCGGGGATCAGCTCGCACAGCACGGCATGCAGTCGGCAGGCGACCTGGGTGCGGGTGCGGCCCAGGTCCCGGTGGCGCTTGGACCACACCTTCAGCACCGCCGCATGATCATCGGCCGCCACCTCCCGGCTGGGAGGCTGAGCGCAGCGCCGCGACCGCGACCGAGCGGGCGTCGTTGCGGGTCGTTCTTGTTCACCGCCCCGGCCGCCAGCAGCCGGACCCGGGCACCGAGCTTGGGCTGCACATCCAGCACCCGCTCACCGGCCGCCAGCAGCTGCTGGGCCAGCAAGTGCCCCAGCTCGGCCGGCGCCCTCGATCGCCCAGGTCCGCTCCGGCCACGCCGCCGCCCACGCCAGCAGCCGCTGCGCCTGACGCGGCTGACGCGCGCACCCGCAGCTCACCCAGCGGCTCCTCCGCCGCCCCGATCGCCACCGCGGTGTGCGAGCCCTTGTGCGGATCCACACCGATCATCACTGCCACCACGAACGACCTCCCCATCGACGCAGGTGTGACCGCGGCGGGCATGCCTTATTTCAGGACCTGCTGGCGCTCGCGCCTCTTTCGAGCCACGCCGCGGCAAGGACCCGACAGGCTGGCACGTCGTTAATAAGCCAGACTGCAAGCAGCTTAAGCAGGCGGTTCGAGAGCCAGCCCATCGGACCCTCTGGACACTACGGCCAAGCCGCAGCTCCTGCACCGATCCTGCAATAAGGCTGGGAGTGTGCGCGCCCGCTGTGAAGGACTTCGCTACGGTCGGAACCGTTCGGCGCACACTACTGAGGACGCGCAGCCGAGGTCACAGACCGTCATGACCTACAGCGAACCCAGCCCGCAGACTTGGAAAGCGTGCTGGAGGCAGCCCCTCAGGAGTTCGAATCTCCCATCCTGCGCTGCCTGCGGCTACCAGTGGATCACGTGGTGCAGCATCAAAGTACGGTCAACGACCCTGGCTGACCTTCCCACGTGCTCAGATTCCTCTAGACGATCTTGCCGCAAGCAGATGGCACGCAAGCGGTCAGGACCATGCCTGGCCCGCGCAAGACGACTTTCACGCCGCCGAGGCTGTGGCACGACTGCAGGAAACTCAGAGGAAACGGATAGACCCAGTCCACGTTACCGTTGTAGGTGAGGCGTATAGCGATCATGGCGGGTCGAGAGCGTCTGCCGAGAGAACCGGCGGGTCAGATGCGCGAATCTGGTGGAAGCAGCACAGGGCACAATCGCGAGACAACAGGCCGGGCAAACGACTACCCCTTCACCAAGGGCCGCAGCCCGGCACCGCCGCCGCTGACCGACCACACCAAGGGCCGCAGCCCGGCACCGCCGCCGCTGACCGACCACACCAAGGGCCGCAGCCCGGCACCGCCGCCGCTGACCGACCACACCAAGGGCCGCAGCCCGGCACCGCCGCCGCTGACCGACCACACCAAGGGCCGCAGCCCGGCACCGCCGCCGCTGACCGACCACACCAAGGGCCGCAGCCCGGCACCGCCGCCGCTGACCGACCACACCAAGGGCCGCAGCCCGGCCACCGCCGCCGCTGACCGACCACACCAGGGGCCGCAGCCCGGCACCGCCTCACCCTCCGGAGGGTGCATCGAAGGCGAGGCAAATCGAGCCGGTCTCACTGCCGGGCCAGGGTCCGCCAGCTGCCGGTTAGACGCGGCATAGGCGCGTGAGCTTGGCTGATAAGGAAGAGATCGCCGCGTTGGCTGCCTGGACCGTCCGTTGGCTACAACAACTCACCGGGCACTCAGAAAGCCCCACACTCTATGGAGTTATCAGCGACCAGACCACGCTAAGCATCATCGGTGATCAGCGTGCACATGCCCGGTTGCGCTGCAATTGGGTATTTATCATCGTCTAGGCGGGCGCCTAGGGCACAAAACCCAACTGCGCGCAACTCCGTGACCGGCGCGCTAACGGCAACATGGCAGACGGTTGCTGTCACAGTGGGTGAACGGCCGCCGAGTGCCGCCGCCTTGCGAGATCGTGCCGAACGCCGGTAGGCGGATGCCGTAGAGGCCAGGCACTGCGGGTGATCTCGCGCATAACGTCTTGCTCTGTCTTCTCGGGAACTGCCAGGTGATCGCCGCGGAGTGCCTTTGAGGCCGCCGGTTGTACCGCTGCCTCGTAGCGTTAACCTCCCTGGTGGGCCCGGTGCCGGGATCACATGGCAGCCGCTGGCTCACACGGCCGGGCGGGATACCTGAACAAATGGGGCAACCCGGTCACGTTCGCCCAGCGTGTCACTACAGTCGGGGCGCAGCGCTGGCCGAATGTGAAACTACGGCAGGCCCACGGTTGGCGGGGCCAGCGTGCGGTGGGGGGTGCGCTGCGGGTTTTCGTGGCCTGCGGGTCTGGTGAGTGGGTGTGCCATGACCGGCTGGACACGCTGGGCGGGCCAGGAGCGCACCCGCCCCGCCGGAGGCGCCGGGGCAGTACCGGGCTGCTGCTTCGTGCTGGCGGCTGGTATCGCAGCCGCCGTCCTGGTTGCCCTGGCCGGCGCGACGTGATGTCGTGGGCCAGGTGCAGCGGCGCACCCGGTGGTCGTCCGCGTCGCGGTGTCGGGTGAGATCGAGCTTAGCCATCCAGCGGCTGGGCCGGTTCTTCAACAGCGAGCACCAGCTCGTGCGCGGGCGCTGCGCGCAGGTGACAGTGCGGGCCGCTTCCCCGGCCGAGGTCACCGCGGCCCTGGCCCGCGGGGCAGGTTCCGGCGTCGATGCGTGGATCCCCGACTCGACGCTCTGGCTGGACATCGCGCGGAGCTCACCGGCGGCCGCCAGGCTGATTCACCCGGGCGGGATGATCGTCGCCCGGTCGCCGCTGGTGATCGCGATGTCACGCTCGGTGGCAGCCGGGGTGCTTAGCGTTCGGGACCTCGGTCAGCTGGAAGTTCCTGCTCCCCCAGGCCGTTGGCGGGCCGTCCCGAGGCGCTGGGCCTGCGCGTCCAGTTCCCCGATCCCACCCAGAGCGCGGCAGGGCTGGCGGCGCTGATCCACTTCCGGAGGCATTTCGGCTACGGCGGGCGGCAGCGCCCGCGCCGAGCTGGCCCGGTTCATCCTCAGCGTGCAGGTCGTGCCGCCAGCGAAGCGCACAGGCGGGTCGGCGCCCTCGCTTGCCGCCCTCGCCCGGTCCGGCACCGCCGGGCGCCGCCACCGGCAACCGGGTCACGGTCACATCCGAGCAATCGGTGGTGATGTTCGACCGGTCCCACCCGGGCGAGCCGCTGGCCGTCCGCTACCCGGCCGAGGGCACCTACCAGCTCACCTGACCCCTACGTTCTCACGACGGCCGACAGGCTCACCCAGGCGGCGGCGCAGGCGTTCGGCACCGTGCTGCGGTCTGCCTACGGCTCCGCGTATCTGCGCTACGAAGGCTTCCGCACCGCGGCCGGGCGAAGCTAGGCGCGTGGCCGGGCTCGTACGGGCTTGCGCGAGGAGCACGCCTCACCTGCTGCCACCAGCCAGGGCCCGCGCAGGCCGGGCAGGCCCTGCGCGCGTGGCTGCGTGTCAGCTGGGGACACGCGTCCTGGCACTGAACGATGTCTCGTCGGTGATGGCCACACCCCGTCGGGCCGGGAGGACCAACGCTCGAGCAGGTCCTCAGCCGGACGGCCGTGCGATCCCTGGCGCGTTTCCCCGCCAACACCCAGATAGGTGTGTGGGCCTTCGCGCAGTCACCTGCACGGATCGCTGCCCTACAAGCAGATCATGCCGGTCGGCCCCATCCAATCACCGTTCGGCCTGGTCACACACGCAGGATGCGAATACAGCGATTCGCCGCGGCCGGTACCACCGCCGTATTCAGCCGGGGCCGCGCTGCTACGGCACCATCCTCGCCGCGTACAAACGCTGGCCGCGAGCTACCAGCCCGGCTACGTGAACGCGGTCATCGTGCTGACCGCCGGGGTGGAAAACGCGCCCGGAGACATCTCCGGCGCCCGGCTGGTGCACGAACTCAGCCAGCTTTACGACCGCCGCCAGCGGATCCAGATCATCGTGATCATGCTGGGCCAGGCTTAGGCAACTTCCCCGTGCTGCAGCAGGTCGCCGCCGCCACCCACGGGAAGGCATACCAGGTCACCCAGCCAGGCCAGGTCGGCAGCATCTTCTACCACGCGTTCGGGCGGCGCATCTGCGCGCCCAACTGCCCAGCCTGAGCACACCCCAGCCCAGCGCCCCGCCCTAGTTTGACAGGGCCGCCCGCAGGACCGGCACGGGAAGCTTCTGTCTCGCCTTCGCTCCGGCGCGGGTGCTTGCTGGGCGCCTGCGAATGCCTGCTGACTGGGAAGGCCCGCGGTCGGCGGTTCGGAGAACTCATCAGGCCGCCGCCACGGTGCCGTGGCGGAGGCGCAACCGGCCAGAAGGGCTGCCGAGGCGGCGCCTGCGTGGCAGCGAAACGGCGGTGCGGCGGTCACGTCTGGCACGCTGACCGGGCTGCTACCGGGCCGTGGGTTGCCTGCCCGGCGTAACGGACGCCGGACGCGTTGCGTTTACCTGTCGAGGGTCTCTTCCCGGGACGGCCGTGCCCTGTCCCGGGGCCGGAGGCTTGGCGATGGGCTAGTTCCTGCCGCCAGCCTCATGAGGGTTCCGGGAATGGGACCAGCAGGGAGGCTCGCGATGACCAAGGCAGAGACCGGGAGCCGCAGCCCGGTTCTGGAGGAGGCGGCGCGGGAGCTTGAGGCGGCGGCGCACGACGCGCGGGTGGCGGTTGACTGCCTCGCTCTTGGTGAGCTCGACCGGGCTCACACCAGCGCGCTCACCGCGCGGGTGGCTGCCGATGCGGCGGTGACCGCACTGCAGGCGGCCCTTCTGGCGGCCAGCACGGCCGCCGGGTCCTGAGGCGCGCGGGCTGGTGGTCGACGGCGGTGCGCCTACCTTCCCAAGCCCTCCAGCGGGTCAGCGCAGATCGCGCAGATCGGATCCGGAGCCCTTGAACAGGCTCCCAGGAGCCGGGCAGCCACGCGCCTGCAGCTCGGCCAAGCCGCCTGCCCGCCTACTGGCTGGGTAAGTTCGGATGCGGGGCAACGGTCCCGGTAGATCTATGCCCACAGCAGGTGCGGATCGGGCATGGGGGTGGCGATGTCCGCTGGCACGATCGCGGGTGACCGGATCCGGCCGCTCGCGGGCCCGGCACCGACGCCGAGGGTGTCGCCGCGGCCACCTTCCGGGTTTGCCGTGAGCTCCTCGATCTCGGTGCCGACGCGGCCGGGTTGCCACTGGCAGGCGAGCCCCCGGCCCTGCCGCCACCGGGGCCAGCCACCCCGCAGCACCCCAAGCGCGCCGGGCCCCGTCGCGGGCCCACCACCGAAGGCGGCCCCCGGCATCTCGCAGAGGAGCAGGTGAATCACGTGCATTCCGCACCCACGTCTCCCGGCAGGCGGGCGCTGGCCGTCATCCTGGCGATCATCGGCGTCCTGGCGATCATCGCAGGGATTCTCTACCTGGCTTAGGCGCAGCGAACTCGCTGCATTTCATGGTGGGGAGCGTTCATAAGGGACATCACCTGGTCCGGGCGGCCGTCTCGTTTGTGGTCGGCGTAGCGCTCCTGGTGTAGCGCCTGGTTCGTCGCCAGAGCGGGGCCGAACTCCCGCTAGCCGCAAGCGGGTGCTTGTAGCTCCCACATCCCGCGAGCCCGGGAAGCCCGCGACCGGCAGGCGCTTGGCCTGCTGGAGGAAGCCGCCGACGGGCAGGAATCCTGTGATGATCCTGGTCAGCCCGCACGACCGGTTACCCAGCTGGCCCACGGCGGCCCTGGCCCAGTCGGCCGGTTTCCCCGCTCTTCCACTTCCCGGCCCGCACCTGCGGCGTACTGGCTGCCATCGTCACCCAGCGAACCCACAACGCCGGGGAAGCAGGCGATCGTCCGCCACGCCCGCCCACCGCGGAAACCGAAATGTTCGGCCGAGGCTGCCCGAAATTGACACCGGGCGCACGCTCATCGCACGATCGAGCACCGGATCGGTGGGACCAGGCGAACGCATAGGGCAGCGTGGAGGCGCCGGGGAGCATCAGCAAACCCCGGCGGACAGAGCGCAACAGAGTACCATGTTCGGTGCGGTACGGGAGGCCATGCCGAACGACCGGGACCGGCGCGCATAGCGGCGGCGATGCGCGCGCCTCCGGGGCTGATCGCTGCTCACCCAGCGTGAGAGCGACCGTCAGAGTTTGCCGGGCTGAATGTCAGCGATCCGGGACGTGCGTAGCGGCCGTGGCGCGCTTGGCGGGGCGGTGCGGCTGGTGCTGGTCGTCTCACCCGCTGACGACCTGGCCGCCCAGGGCGCCCTCGGCTGCGGCCGGGTCGTCAGCGCAGATCACGGCGTAGAACTCATCGTCGGAGATGCGAACCGGCAAGAGCGGGTCTACGTTGATCTTAGAGCGGCGGCGAGCTTGTGGAAGGTCGCCGCGTCGGCGCCGGGCAGGTTCGCCATCTTGACGGTGACCGCGGGCCGTATCAGGTACTGGATGTCGCGCCACTCCAGCGCCGCTTGGGCGGCGGCCTCGTCGTCGGCGATGAAGGCGGCGGACACCGCTCTGTTGCCGTGCGTGGTGGCGCACAACAGAAGGTTGACGCCGCTGCTGGCCATCGCCTCACACAGGCGGGCAAGCTCGCCAGGCTGGTTGTCCAGCTGCACGGTGAACGCGCTCATCTGGGACCCCTCTCCGGCAAGAAGGCCAGCACCGCTGCCAACCCTGAACCTGCCTGGTAGGCGAGCAGATAACCGTCTCGCAGTGCCCGGCTGGCGCCCACCGCGCGGATATCCCGGCCTGGATGGTTCCAGCCAGCGCGACGGCGCCGGTGTGGCTGGTGCAATCGCCCGCGCGTGCCTACTGCAAGCCCGGCCTGCGACAGCACTGCCGCCGCTGCGCCGCAGTTTGCCGCCGCATGCCGCGCCATTGCGAGGTCTATTTCACGAACGGTGTTTCCGGCGGTGGGTTAGCAGGCGTCGGCGGCTGGGAACAGGTCGGCGAAGGTGATGGGGAAGCGTTCAGGGCGCTTCAGAGTAGAGCCCGGCGGGGCATCGCGCGCTTCCGCTATCACTGACCGGGCGATATGGGACAAGCTGGCGGGGTGAGGGTTGTGGTCACCGAGGTGGCCGGGGATGGCCGCGTTCGGCGCGGCGTGCTCGTCTCCATGCCAGAGCCGCAGCGATGACTGGCAAATGTGAGGAACTGATCGAGCAGGCCGCTTTGGCCGTGCCCCCGCCGTACCGCCCGGTCCGTGGGAGGCCGATTTACGAGATCCGGGCCGGTGACACGACCGTCTGGGTCGCTGAAGGTGAGCTGGCTGGGCCGTTGCGGGCACTGGTCATGACCGCGCTGGCGCGATGAGCAACCCGGCGCTGCCGCCCGGCCCGGTATCAGGCGCCGGGCAAAGAGCGCCACACTTCACCCGCCAAGCGCGGCGAGAGGGATAACGGCCGCTGCCAGCGGGGCGAGGGGCCACCAAGGCCATGAACACATCCGTTCCTGGCTTCGGCGATTCGTGCCTTCGCGGGGCTTGCGCATGGGCGGCCAGCACGCGGCACCTGGAGATGCCGCGTGGGTGTACACCGGGCGGAGAGTAAGCCGGTGGCGCCAGGCTGCTGCGATCGGCCGCACGGGTTGTCGCGCTGGCGTGGTGAGCGGAGGCTGGTGAGTTTCCGGTTCCACCCCTGCGATACCCCCTGGAGAGAGGGTGTCTGAGATGGCCACTCGGGGCCCGTTCCGCGCGGGGCAGACTCGATGGTGGGGGATGGCGATGAGGGTTCTGACGGTTCGATGGGTGGCTGAGCTGCGCGGCGGTGGGGTCGGTCGCGCTGATGCGCCGGCGCGCTGGCGCTGGCGTACGTGGACCGGCATCTGGTGCCTGCTGGACATGGCGGGCTGGAATTTCTCCAGGGTCTTCGAGGGGGTGGCGAACCTGGCCGTGCCGGTGGTGGGTTTTGTCCTGGCGTCCCGGCGGCCCGGCGAACCGTGTCGGCTGGCTGTTCCTGGTGGCGGAGCCTGGCGCTGGGGCTGGGTGGCTTCGTGTCCGCCTACGGGCTGCATGCCCTGGTCGCGGACCCCGGATCCCTGCTAGGCCGGGCCGGGCGTCTGCCTGGCTGTGCCAACTGGATCTGGGTGATCCCGATCGCCGTGCTCGCGTTTGTGTTCCTGCTCTTCCCGGCCGGGCGGCTGCGCTCGCGGCGGTGGCGCCCGGCCGCGTGGTTCGTGGGCGGGGCGTTCGCGCTTGATCGGCGTGGACCTGCTGGTGAACGCGACCCGCTTCTGGTCGGACCCGTTCGGCCCGGCCAGCCGGGCGCGAGACCCGCTGGTGCTGGCCCCGGTGCTCATCCTCGATGCCCGCCGCGCTGGTGGTCAGCGTCGTGGCGGTGGTGGTGAGGTTCGCCCGGTCGGCGGGTGAGGAGCGGCTGCAGCTGAAGTGGTTCGCGGCGGCCGCGGTGCTGGTGGTCGCCACGCTCCTCGCATCGATCCTGATCAGATTCGGTGGTCGTGAACGTGATGCCAGAACCTGGCGTTCTTGTGCCTGTGGGTGGCCATCGGCGTCGCGGTGCTGAAGTACCGGCTGTATGAGATCGACGTCGTGATCAGCAAGGCCGTTCTGTACGGGTCGCTGGCCGTGTTCATCACCGCCGTCTACGCCGGGCTGGTCGTCGGTGTGGGGACGCTGGCCGGTGGCCGGGACAGCCCGCTGCTGGCGGCGCTGGCGGCGGCGGTGGTGGCGGTCGCATTCCAGCTAGGCCCGGCAGTGGGCCGGGCGGCTGGCGAACCGGGTCGTGTACGGCAGGCGGGCCACCCCGTACCAGGTGCTGTCGGACTTCGCCCAGCGCATCGGCAGCGCCTATTCACACGAGGACGTCCTGCCGCAGATGGCGCAGATCGTGGCCGCGGGCACCGGCGCCGAGCAGGTGGTGGTGTGGCTGCGGGTCGATGACCAGCTCCACCCCGGGGCTTCAACGGGCGGCAGTCCGCCCGCGGTTCCGCCGCCCGCCGGTGGACTGCCCGTTGATGGCCAGGCGATGCCTAAGCCCTGCCCGGCGCCGACATGAGTGTGCCCGTGGTGCACGGGGGTGATCTGCTGGGCGCGATCTCCATCCGGATGCCGAAAGGTGAGCCGCTGCGCCCGGCTAGGCCAGCAGCTGGTCGCGGACGTGGCGTCGCAGGCCGGGCTGGTGCTGTCGAACGTCAGCCTGGTCGAGGACCTGCGGGCGTCGCGGCAGCGCCTGGTCACCGCGCAGGACGAGGCGCGGCGGCGGCTGGAACGCAACATCCACGACGGGGCGCAGCAGGACCTGGTCGCGCTGGCGATCAAAGCCCGGCTCGCCGGGATGACCGTTGAGGACCTGGCGGAGGCCAGGCAGGTCTTCGGCGAGCTGCAAACAGACGCCGCGGGCGCGCTGGAGAACCTGCGCGACCTGGCCCGGGGCATCTACCCGCCGCTGCTGGCCGACCTCGGGCTGGCCGCCGCGCTGAGCGCCCAGGCCGGCAAGTCTGCCCTGCCGGTGGCGGTCGTGGCCGACGGCATCGGGCGCTTCGGGCAAGACGCCGAGGCGGCGGTGTATTTCTGCTGCCTCGAGGCGCTGCAGAACACCGCCAAGTACGCCCACGGCATCGACGGCCCGCATCGCCGTTCAGTCCCAGAGCGGAACCTTGCGCTTCACGCGTGTCCGACGACGGGGCCGGCTACGACGCCCGGCACACCCCGATGGGCTCGGGCCTAGCGGAACATGGCCGACCGGCTCGCCGCGCTCGGCGGTCGGCTCGAGGTGCGGTCCGCTCCCGGCCAGGGCACCACCATCACCGGGCAGCTCCCCGTCTCCGTTTCCAGCAGCGGTCAGTAGCGCGCGGCAGTCACCAATAGCCTCAGCAACAGCTCGTCCCAGCGGCCGCTGGCGGAGGGCGACCCGCCGTGGGTGAATTCGGGGCCTGTGAGGCAAGGCAGGATGATGGGCTGGCCGGGGGCCAGGAGTGCTATCACCTGTATCGTCCACGGGCCTAGCCTGCTTGCCCGCCGCCCGGCTGCCGGTCGAGACTGGCAGGCGAACCGGGTATACGCCGGGGCGGCGGCTGCAGCTGAACGGGGTGGGGCGGATGAAGATCTTGGTGGCTGGCTGGGACAGCGGCGGGGGCGTGGAAGCGGTTCAGACGGTGGTGGGCCGGGCGGTCGCGCGGGGCCACCAGGTGCGGGTGCTGGGCACCGAAGGGCTGCGGTCCAGGTTCGAATCGGCTGGCGCGACATTCTTGCGGTATAAGTACGCCCCCGACAACGATCTGCGCCAGCCCGAGACCGACCTGGTCAAGGACTGGCAGACCCGCAACCCGGTGAGCCAGTGGCGGCGGGTCAGGGACCGGCTGCTGGTGCGGGCTCAGCGCGCGAGTTCTGCCGCGATGTGGCCGAGGAGCTGCGGCGGGAGGCGGCCGATGTCGCCGTGGTCGACACCATGATCCCTTCGGCGCTGTTCGGGGCCGAGGTGGCCGGGGTCCGGCGGTCATCGTGATGCACGGCCCGTACATGATCCCCCGCCCCGATGTCCCGCCGCTGGGGACCGGCTTGATGCCCGCCAAGGGGCCGCTGGGCCGGCTGCGCGACCGGTCCGCCGCGGCGGTGGCGCTCGCGGTCTTCCGCAGCGGGATGCCTACCCTCAACCGGGCCCGCGCCGAGGCTGGGGCTGCCGCCGGTGCGGGACCTGCCCGACCTGATGGGCCGGGCCGACCGGGTACTGGTCTGCTCCAGCCCGAGCTACGACTTCGGCTCCGGCTCGGTGCCTAGCCAATGTCCGCTATGTCGGGCCCCAGCTCGACGACCATCCGGGCGAAGGCTCCGCCGATCGGTGGCAGCGTACCGCCTGGCCAGCCGCTGGTGCTGGTCGGCCTGAGCAGCACCGTCATGCGGCCAGGAAGCACTGCTGCAGCGGGCCGCCGACGCGCTCGGCCAGCTCCAGGTGCGCGGGCTGGTCACCACCGGCCCGGCAGTAGACCCGGCCGTGATCTCCGCCCCGCGGAACGTCACCGTCACCCGGTGGGTACGCCACGCCGATGTGCTCCCGCACTGCTCGGCGGTCATCACCCACGGCGGGCACGGCACCGTGATGAAGGCGCTGATCGCCGAGCGTGCCGCTGATCCTGGTGCCCCTGGGCCGCGACCAGCCCGACAACGCCGCCCGGGTAGTGCACGCCGGTGCGGGCATCCGGCTGCGGAAGAACGCCAGCGTCGACGCGCTGCGGGCGGCCATCGCCCGGGTCATCGCAGATCCCCGCTACCGCGCCGCCGCCGACGTCATGGCAGCCCGGCTGGCCGCCGAACGCGACGACAACCTCGTTGTTGATGAACTGGAGCAGGTAGCCAGCCGTGCGCGTTTACGACAGGGAACCCCACATGCCCATGACGCCTACCGGAGCGGACGGCGGCTGGTCCCAGCGCCGTGTTTCCGGCACCTAGCTTAGCCAGCTGCTTCCTGATCTCGCGCACCTTCAAGGAGCCTGCCGGAGGATCCGGGATCTCGTTCACTGACTCTCAAATAATCTTGCTGACCGCCAGCAGCCACGCCGGTGGTCTCCGACACCAACCGGTTTGCGACGCGACAGAATGACTATTCAGGTGCGCCAAGGATGCCAGCCAGTCAACCGGTCCCGGCGCGCAGAACGGCGATTGTGCGCCGGGCGACGCTACGAGCAGTCACGCTGGCTAACGTGACGCGGGCGGCCGAAATCGTCACATGCCCTGCCAGGCGGCTTCATACCAACGTGATACACGGGTGATCATTGCCACATTTCGGCCCGAAGGGCTTGGTGATCTTCGATCACCCGTATAACGCCGAGTATGAGCGGCTAAGAGCGACGTCGGCCAGGTGGTTCACCGGACGCAGATCATCCACCATGGGCGTCCGCCGCGCCGTGATCGGCCTTATTCGGGCGCCCGTGTCGTCCTCGTCTGCCTTCTGGATATTGAGCGCCGGGAAGCGATGGTGGTGGTAAATGACGTCACGCCTTCCGCCCCTGCCGCGTCTTGAGCATCTGGGCCGTGCTGGCGGTGTTCGCTGGCGGCCCGTTCGCTGGCCGCTTGGTCACCAGGAGCCGGGCTCTGCGGTCGAGGAGGCAGTCATCGTCCTTAACGCTTACGGGCCGTACTCGCCCACGCCCAGCCAAGGAGTGGCCCGGTGAGTTGCCGAGCCCTGGGCCGCCCCGCGTTTTCCGGACAGCTGAATTGGTGCTATTTCATGCTGCGAGCTGCCGGTTCAGGTACTCGTCGTGGACTTCTTGCGGAGTCCGGTAGCCGAGCGCTGAATGGAGACGCATCCGATTGTACCGGAGCTCGATGTACCGGGCAATATCCTCCTTCGCTTTCTTCCTCGTCGGGTAGACGGTACGGTGGACCCGCTCGACCTTCAGCGCCGCATTGAACGATTCGGCGAGAGCATTGTCGAAACATATCCCTGTCCGGCCAACGGACTGGCCGGATCGCCCAGACGCTCCAGGAACGGCAGCGAACTCGGCCGAGGTGTAATTGCTGCCCCGGTCCGAATGAAAGACAGCATCCTCCGGGAGATCGAGGTTGCGGGCGGCCATCTCGATCGCCGCGGTGATCAGCGGCGTCTGGTAATTGTCACCCATCGCCCAGCCGGCACACCTTGCGGGTCGCGCAGTCGATCACCGTGGCGAGATACACCCAGCCTTCCCACGTCGGGATATAGGTAATGTCGCCGACCATTTTCGCCCCGGGCGCGTCGGCGGTGAAGTCGCGGTTCACCAGGTCGGGGATCGGCCCTGCCTGGCCCTGGCTGGTGGTGGACGGCCGCCACGGCCGCGGCTGGCAGGCCACCAGGCCCAGCTCCCGCATCAGGGCGCGGACCAGCTCCAGCCCGGCGCGCACGCCCCAGCGGGCCAGCTGCCACCAGATCCGCCGGTACCCGTAGGTCCCGTCAGAATCGCCGAATGCCTTCGGTGATCAGCAGCTTGAGCTCTTCTCTTCTTTCGCCGTGGCGCTTTCCGGGCGCGACCGCCACTCATAGAACCCGGACTTCGATACTCCCAGCCACCTGCACATGCGCGTGATCGCGGGAGCATCCCGCCACCGGCGGGGTGTCGGCGTACTGCGCGTCGATGAACTCATACTCCTCGCTCACCGAGGCTCCCGCCGCGAAGTACGCGGCTGCTTTTTTCAGGAAGGCGTTCTCCATCTCGAGCTCGCGGTTGCGGCGTTCCAGCTCCCGCAGCCGCGCCCGCTCCGAAAGCTGCAGCGGCGGCTCGTCACCGGCGTGCTTCTGCCGGTAAGCCCGCACCCAATTGCCGAGCGCTGGTCTCATTGATTCCCGAGCTCCCGCGCCACATCCGCGATCGGCCGCGAGGTTTCCACCACCATCCGGGCTGCCTCTTCCCGGAACTCAGGTGTGAACTTCCGGTATTTGCCTGCCACTTGATCCCGTCCTTTCCGATGAAGATCCTAAAGGATCCGCAGTCCGGAGCTGAGGCACTCTCTGCAGGTCTGCGGGCGATGCCGGGCTGGGTTGCTCGGGTGGTGTGAGTACCACCGGGATGGCGGTGCTGACCTGCTTCCCGGCTGCGGGGCGGTGCGCGAGACAATGGGCTGCAGGATGTCGTTCGAAGGCGGGGCGTTGTGAGCGCGGTCTGGATGCGGCTCCGCTCGGAGCTGCGGACCCGGTGGCGGTCGTGGCTGGGTCTGGCGCTGCTGATCGGCCTGGCGGGCGGCGGCCGCTGTGGCGGCCGCGGCGGGCGCGCGGCGCACCGAGACGGCCTATCCGCGGTTCGTCCAGGCCCAGAACGGTTACGACCTGATCACCGGCGGGTCCTCGGGGAAGATCGATCCGGGCGGGCGCTGGCGAAGATGGAGGCGCTGCCCGAGGTCGCGCAGTGGGCCCGGATCGATGTGGCGGCGTCGTCGGCCATTTTGCCGTCCGGCCGGGTGGCGCTTAGCTGCCGGAGCTGATGGCCGTCACCGACCTGAGGGGGCGGGCGGGGTTTCCGGCTCAACCGGTTCAAGGTCATCTCCGGCCGGATGGTGAACCTGCGCGCACCCGGCGAGGCGATGATCGATTTCCCACCGCCGACCGTGAGGGCCTGCGGGTGGGCAGCGTCGTCAGGTTCATCGTCGGCGAGCCCAGACGCCAAGCGCCCGAGGCTGGCCGCCGTCCGCATCGTCGGGATCGTGGCCTCTCCCGGGCAGTTCCCGGCCGTCGGCGCCTCGTCGGCCTTTGGCAGCGTCGTACGTGACGCCCGCGTTCGTCCGGTCGAACGGCATCCGGCCATCGCCGGCGCGATGCGGCGCTGCTGATCAGGCTCCGCCACGGCGCCGCAGACCGCGAGGCGTTCCTGCGGCAGAGGCGCGCCGCGGGCCTGGGCGGCGTCGACATCCCGTACGTGCAGCAGGTGCAGACCGCCGGGATCCAGCGGTCGATCCGGCTGGAGTCCCAGGCGCTGTGGGCGCTTGTGTGTGCTCATCGGGCTGGCGGCGTTCGCCATCGTGGGGCAGTCGCTGGCCCGGCAGACCTACCTGGACTCGGCCGATCTGCCCGTCCTGCGGGCGCTCGGCTTTTCCCGCGCCCAGTTGTTTTCGCTGGGGATGGTGCGGGCCGCGATCATCGGGCTGGCTTCCGCGTGCGTGGTCGTCCCGGTGGCTGTCCTGCTCTCGCCACTCACCCCGGTCGGCCTGGCCAGGATCGCCGAGCCCGACCCTGGGTTCGCCGTCGACGCTGTGGCCGCTGGTTCTCGGCGCGGCCCTGGTCGCCGTCTTGACCATGCTGGCCTCCGCCGTCCCGGCGTGGACCGCCGCGCGAACGGCGGCGGCGAGCGGGGGAACGCCCCGGGGCCGGGCCGCAGGCGATCCCCGGCGTTCACGCACGCGCTGTCCCGGGCCTGGCGCTCGCTTACCGCGGCCACCGGGGTCCGGATGGCGCTGCAGCCCGGCCGCGGGCCGGACGGCGGTCCCGGTCCGGTCGGCGATCTTCGGCGCCACCCTCAGCGTCGCCGCCCTCACCGGCCTCGCTGGTGCTCGCCGCCAGCCTCGGCCACCTGCTGACCACGCCCCGGCTGGCCGGGTTCACCTGGGACGCCTTCGTGTCCGTCGAAAGCGAGCATGCCGAAAGCCGCCGCGGCGCTGCGGGCAGACCCGAAGATCGCTTAGCTACACCCGCGGCGGCTTCACCGGCGTGCGCGTCGGCCGGGTCAGGGCCATGGCGCTGGTTCTCGGCGGTCCGGGACCGGCCCGGCCGGTGATCACGGCCGGGGTTGCGCCCGCCGCTTAGCGACGAGGTCGCGCTCGGCGCCTCGACCATGCGCGCCGCCCACACGGCGATCGGCCGGACCGTGGACGTCGTGCTCGACCAGGCCGAAGGGCACCCGAAGCCGGTCCGCATGCGGGTGGTGGGAACGGTCATCGTGCCGCCCACCCCCTTCCTGGTGACCAAGCTCGGGGAGGGAGCCGCTGTCGCGCTGCCGGGCTATCTGCGGATCGATCCGGGCGCCGCCCGGCAGCCGGGCGGGCCGCCGTTCCTGGTGCGCTTCGCCCCCGGCGTCAGCCGCGACGCCGGGCTCGCCGCCGTCGCCAACGACATCAAGGGCCTGCCGAACCCGTTCGTCGCCGCCGCTGAGCGGCCCGCGAACGTGGTCAGCCTGGCGGCCATCGCGGGCCTGCCGGTCGCCCTTTCCGGGCTGCTGGCCCTGATAGCCGCCGCGACGCTGGCCCACACGCTGGCCAGCTCCACCCGCAGACAGGCGCCGCGACCTGGCGATCCTGAAGACGCTCGGGTTCACCCGGCGGCAGCTCCGGCATGCCGTCGCGTGGCAGGCCACCACCATCGCGGCGCATCGCGCTGCTCATCGGGCTGCCCACCGGCGTCGCGGGCGGCCGGTGGGCGTGGCGCGTATCTCGCCACACAGCTCGGCGTGCTGCCCGAGCCAGCCATCCCGCTCACCACGATCCTCATCGCCATACCCGCCGCACTGGTCGTGGCGAACCTCATCGCAGCCGCCCCCGGGCAGGCAGCAGCGCACACCAGCCCGCCGCCGTCCTCAGGACCGAAGTAACAACACAGGCAAGGCCGCCGCCCCAACGTGGAGCGCTCTACCAGCGAACAGGTGCGGCATCTGCTCACCGTCCTGGCCGAGTACGCCCGGCACTTGCCGGGCCAGCAAGGGGTCCGTACTAACAGCTGAGCGTGACTCGCCCGCCGGCGCTCGCAGATCCACCCCCGTCGCCGACCCATCCCAGCAGCGGGGATCGCTGCGGCGACCAGTCCTCGGCGGCCTCATCTGCGAATACGAGCGAGCTGCGTAAAAGCCCTGAGTCAAGAAGCTGGGCGGCCGAGTTCTGGCACCCCACAGGATCTGCGAACTTGCCCGCGCGTAAGGGCCACCACGTTCGGTGACCAGCTGCCGAACGACCGTCGTCGCGGCATTTCAGGACGTCCGGGAGCCGGGCGGATCGACGGCGTCAGTGCGGCTCAGCGAGTGTGACGGTGTCGCCGGGAGCAAGGAGCCGCGGGCGGTTTGCCAGCCCGGCGTGGTGCAGAAGGCGGCGTGGATCTGGGCCGAGCCTTCGCCATCTCCTTCCTGCAGGGGCTTGGGATTCATCCCGCGCGTCCGCCTGCCCGCCTGGTCCGATCCAGCTGGGGGTCAGTGTCAGTCCCTCCTGCCACCACCCCGTGATGTCGCGTAGGTGCCTCTTCGGGTACGCGAACGGGATCGCGGCGGGTGCACGGGGATGAGGGCGTCCCGCCGCTTAGCGTCTCCCAGCGAATCGTGTCCCGCTTGCTGAGGGTGATGGATGAAGGTCAGGCCTCTTGATTCGCATGGGCACCCCTTGGTCCCTCATCGGGACCCACCCGGTCAAGGTGGTCCCTTCCCGGGCGCAGACCGGATCTGTACCGTCCCTCCTGCGGCCTCGATCCGGTCGGTGATGTTCTGGAGACCGCCAGTTCTGGGTTGAGAGACGGGATCGAATCCCACGCCGTCGTCCGCGATGGTGATCTCGAGGCGGCCGTTTCGTTCGCGTAGCCGAAGGCGTAGTCCGGATGCTTTCGCGTGCTTGGCCGCGTTCTGCAGGGCCTCGAGGCAGGAGAAATAGACCGCCGCTTCGATCTCCTGTGCGTATCGGCGCACGTCGGTGGCGTCGACCACCACGGCGATGTCGGCCTTGCGGGCCTGGGCGTCAAGCGCCGCGACCAGTCCGTGCTGTTCGAGCAGGGCGGGATAAAGACCGCGGGCCAGCTCCCGCAGCGATTCCAGAGTCCGCTGGGCATCGCTTTCCAGCTCACGCAGGATCTCGCTCTACCTGCGCCGGATCGCGTTCGGCAAGGGTCGCGGCCAGGCTGAGCTTGATCTTGAGGGCGATCAGGCTCTGCTGCGCGCCGTCGTGCAGGTTCCGCCCTAGCCTGCGGCGCTCAGCGTTCTGGGCGGCGATGATCCGTAGCCGCGAGGCCCGCACTTCCTCCGTCGGCGGGGACAGGGCGTTGTACACCGGCCAGGTCCACACCTTGGGGACGGGAAATCCCGCCTGCTCGAGGATAGGCATCAGCGTTCCGCGGCGGAAGCGGTCGAGCGCCTCAGGCGACTCCCAGACGCTCGAACACGCGCCAGCCGTTCGCAGTGGCCCCGCGACGTGGACGAGGCTGCCGGGCAGCGCGACGCTGGTGACGCTCATGCGGTTGATCATCTCGTCGTACTGTTCAGCGGTGACGCCTTCCCATTCGGCGAGGGCCGCCACCGCCTGCTCCGGTCCTGAAGGCATGCCTCCACCCGAGATGCGCTCGTGCTCAGCCGCTGCCAGCAGTGTATCGGTCACGGTGACACCTCCGCCCGTTCCATCCGCACGCTGCTGACCGAGGGTCACCTCCACGCACGTCCTTCAGCGTGTCGTCAGCTGGAAGTAGGTCCGGTACGTCACAGCGCTGATCACGCTGATGGCTCCGGGCACCGCTACCGGGATCAGGGTCCAGCCTTCCGGCGCCGGGTCGCCCGCAGGGATCGACCGCAGCTGGATCACCTTGGTGCTCGCCACGCACACGCCGGGCCGGAAGGGCTCGCCCTGCGCAAGCCCGGGGGAAGCAGGCCCTTGTCCGTGGCGCTGGGGCACATGGCCGGTGGCGCGGCCGGAGGTCGGCCGGGCCAGGCCGAGCAGGACGCGGATAGCAATACGTAACTGAACGAAGTACAT
>ERZ1370068.2887-contig-2016_pt1 | contig 19370 bp, 28 predicted proteins | sample MGYA00561227_ERZ1370068 | MGnify/ENA primary metagenome ERZ1370068 (study PRJEB38410, sample SAMEA6850437) | metagenome | study: Metagenomic assessment of the ecological functions of the soil: analysis of the soil microbiota associated with the...
CACGTCGAAGTCGTCAGCGCCGAAGCGTCGATCTTCTCGGGCGAGGCGGAATTCGTCGTGCTGCCCGGTGTCATGGGCGAACTCCGGCATTTTCCTAAGCACACGCCGCTGATCACGCAGATCAAGCCCGGGGCGGTCCGCATCAAGGTGCCGGGGCAGACCGAAGAACAGGTCGTGTTTGTCCAAGGCGGCTTTCTGGAAGTGCAGCCGGACGTTGTGACGGTTGCTGTCGGATACCGCCATTCGCGCGCACGACCTCGATGAAGCCAAAGCTCTTCAGGCCAAGCAGGCGGCCGAGGAAGCGATGCAGAACAGGACATCCAAGGAAGAGATCGCCCGCGCCGAAAGCGAACTTGCGGGTGCGATGGCGCAACTCTCGGCCATACGTCGTCTGCGCAAGACCCGCGCCTAACGCGGTAACAGGTACGGATCAGCTTCATGCCGCGGTCCGGCAAGGAAGGTCACGCCGACGGCGCTCAATACGGCGCGCTCCCCTGCGGTAGAATGCGCGCAGCGTCGCCCCCTGCATGAGCAATCCCGACGCCGCCGATCTACGACCTTGCCATCGTTGGCGGCGGCATCAATGGCGCCGGTATCGCACGCGACGCTGCCGGACGTGGCTTGAGCGTCGTTCTGCTCGAGCAGGACGATCTCGCCGGCCCATACGTCATCGTGGAGTACCAAGCTTATCCACGGCGGACTGCGCTATCTCGAGTACTACGAGTTCCGGCTCGTGGCGCGAGGCGCTTGTCGGAGCGCGAGGTGTTGCTCGGCATGCGCGCCGCACCTGATCGAGCCGCTGCGCATTCGTGCTGCCGCACGAGCCCGCATCTGCGCCCGGCATGGATGATTCGCGCTCGGCCTCTTCCTCTACGACCATCTCGGCGGCAGCGCACGCTGCCGTCGTCGTTTGGCGTGCGACCTCACCGAGCCGCCAACGCGGGGCGCGGGCCTGCAGCCCAGGCTTCACAACGGGTTTCGTGTATTCCGATGCGCGTGTCGATGACGCGCGCCTGGTGGTCGCCAACGCGATCGGTGCGCGGAACGCGGCGCCGATATCCGACCCCGCACCACGCATGATCGGCGTGCGCCGCGAACGCGAGGTCTGGCGCGTGAGTGCGCGTGATGCGCAGCGGCGAGCAGACGCCGAGACTGCGAGCGCGTGCGCTGGTCAACGCGGCCGGGCCCTGGGTCAAGCGGGTTCACGACCAGCGCACCACTGCAGCAGGCCGCGAGAACCGCTGCGGCACGTGAAGGGCAGCCACATCGTGGTCCCGCGAGTCCACGCCGGCAGTCATGCGTACATCCTGCAGAACGCCGACAAGCGCATCGTCTTCGTCATCCCCTATCAGGAAAAGTTTTCGTTGATCGGGACCACGGACATCGCGGTGGACGAGTACGAGCATCCAACGCGATCACCGCGGATGAAATCGATTACCTGTGCAAGATCGGCCAGTACGTACCTGGCGCGTGCACTCGTGCCTGCCGATGCTCGTCTGGACCTACAGCGGGTGTGCGGCCACTGTACGACGACGGCGCCGCCGGACCCATCCGCGGTGACGCGCGATTACGTTCTGCAAGCTCGATCGCGGCGATGGCGGCGGGCGCCGCTGCTGTCGATCTTCGGCGGCAAGATCACGACGTATCGCCGCCTCGCAGAAGCGGCGTTGGCGGAGCGCTGGCACTTTCTTCCGGGCATGGGTCGCCCTGTGGACGAAGGCGAGCCGCTGCCCGGTGGCGACGTACCGGCGGCGACATCACGGCATACGGGCAGCGAACTTGCGCGCCGCTACCGCGCATTCCTGCCGACGGTGCGCGCAAGCGCTGTCTCACCGCGCACGGGACGCACGCGCCGCGGTGCTCGGCGACGCCGGACCGCCGGCGACCTCGGCACGCACTTCGGTGCCACGCTCTACGCCGCCGAAGTGGACTATCTCGATCGCGCAGGAATGGGCGCGCGGCGCCGACGATGTCTTTGGCGCCGTACCAAGTGCGGACTGCATCTGCATCGGCGGCAGCAGCGGTGCCGTGTCGAAGTATATGCTCGAGCAGTACGGCTACCGGTGAACGCGGCCGCGATGCAGCCGCTCGGCGCGCTGCCCGGTCCCGGTTCGCCGCGAGATCGGTGCGGCGTGTTGACCGACATCGACGACACGCTGTCGACGCGACGGCAAGATCACCGCGCATCGCGTACGCCGCGATGGAACGCGCTTGCAGCGACCGCGGCTAGCTGGTGATCCCGGTCACCGGCCGGCCGGCGGGCTGGTGCGATCACATCGCGCGCATGTGGCCGGTCGACGCCGTGGTCGGCGAGAACGGCGCGTTATACATGCGCTACGACGCGGGCGCGCACAAGCTGACGACATGTTTCGCCACGGCTCCCGATGAGCGCCGCCGGCAACGCGAGCGACTCGCGATCGATCGCCATGAAGATCCTGCGCGAGGTGCCTGGTTGCGCGGTCGCGTCGGATCAGCCCTATCGCGAGAGCGATCTCGCGATCGACTATTGCGAGGATGCGTCCTGCTGTCCGCGCAAAACGTCGCACGGATCGTCGCGCTGATGCACGCCGAAGGGCTCACCGCCAAAGTCTTCGTCGATTCATGTCAACGGCTGGTTCGGCACGTACTGACAAGCTGACGACGACGCGAAGACTGCTTGCCGACGCCTTCGACCTGGATCTCTCGAGCAGATGAAGGAGCGCTTCATATTCGTCGGCGACTCCCCCAACGATGCACCCATGTTCGAGTATTTCCCGTATTCGGTCGGCGTGGCCAACGTGCGCGAGTTCGGAGACCACGGCAGCAGTGCACCGAAGTACGTTACCGACCACGCATCGGGCGCGGGTTTCGCAGAGATTGCAGGAACTTGCTGCTCGGCCAGGACTGAGGGCTGGGGCGCTACTTCTTGGCTGCGACCGTGGTCACGGCAGCAAGGCTGGACAGGTCGATCGCCTTGAGCGCGCCTGTCAGCACGGCCGCGTCGATGCCCGAACCCTCGACGGTGACGCTGAATCTGTTCGCGACGAGCACACTGATTTCGCCGCTTTTCGCACGGCGATCGTAGCGTTCGTGCACGAGTTGTCCTTCGATGCGCTTGGTGCGTTCGTAGCCGGTATCCGGTTTCCTTCTCGATGTTGGGATCGAATTTTCCGGCGAGTGCCGCGACGCCGGCCATCGAGCCCAGGTCGACGATGTCGATGCGGATGCTGCCGTTGGCGCCGTCGCTGTAACGTGCGGTCGCGCTGGAGCCCTTCATGCCCATAGCCTCGCCGCCCTGGCCGGCACGCCTCGTTGCGTTGCATGCCGGGTAGCGACGCCGGCAGCATCGCCCTGAGTTCGCGAAAATCGATCGGCCGTACGTCCTTGCCGCCCGCCATGATCTGCCCGACCGCATCATGGCCGCGGCGTCCGATTGCCGCCGAAGATGTTGGCGAGCACTCCCGCGGTATCGGTCTTGGCGGTCGCTGCACTGGAGCCGCCATGTCGAGCCATCGCGCCCAAGCCGAGGAAATCGAGCGCGGCGACAGCGCATGTGCTCAGCGTGGTGACCAGGACCGAAAGCACGACGGCGCAAATGACGAGCACGACGGTGTATCCCACGGACTTGTCCTTCGGACTTTGCATCAGAACGGGGAGGCCGAGGTACAGCAGGTAGAGACCGTACAGTGCCGCCAGGACACCGATGACGCCCAGCACGGGAACGACGTTGAGCACCGCGGCGATCCAGCCGGGCGTGAAGCTATAAGCCGTCACCTTGAGGGCGGCAAGCGAATTCGGCTGTCCGCCGAAGCTCGGTGCGAGCGCGTCCACCAGCCACGAAATCAAAAATACCTGGAGAAACGACAATCCGAACAATAGGATTGCGTGCATCAGCCCGGCGAAGATGCCGACGCGCACCATCCCGAGCGGGCCCGGCGGGCGTCCCGACCAAGCGTCTGGCCGAGGAACGTCGCGATCACCCCAATCGCGACGAGCGGCGCGACATAGCGAACGTAGATGGCGCTGCTCGACGAGGGCTCCGTCGCGATGACCGGCCATTCCGTCGACGGTGTCAGCAGGATGTTCCTCGCACGGGCGAAGATCCCGCGCGCCAGTTCCGAGGCTTCGGTCGCCGCCTTGTCGGCATCGACGTTCGAGCCGGCCACGCCCGGCGCCCGCGCGCCTGAACTCGACCCCGCCGACGCACCGGGCTCGGCGTTGGATCCAGTCTTCGCCCGAGGTGAGTGGCGGGAGCGATGGAAGCGCCGGTGAGGCGGCGGGTGGCGGTGGCGGGCTCGCCACGACGGCGCCCCGCATTGATTGCAGAACTTCGACCCGTCGGCTAACGCGCTGACCACATTGGGCACAAAACATCGATTAGCCTCCGGACTGGATTCGCATCGTGCCGCGATTGTGCCCCGGCAGACGCGTGGCTTCAATGCGGCGCCGGGCAGACTGCTGCATCGGGATTTGCCGGCTGCCATGTCCAAAGGCCGCGCCAAGACGCCACTTCTGCCGCACAGCGGCGGCACGGTGCGCGTCCAGGGGTCCGCCGTCCAGACGTGAATCGCCTCAAGCGCCCAGTTGACAGCAAGCGCTTACTGTCCGACGTGCGTCAGTATCCACAAGAGGCAAACCTCGAGCCTCGCTCACCGCGGGCATCAGATCGTTACCGGTCTCGGCCAACGCCACTGCCGAACCCCCGCTCGGTATGCTATTTGCATGAGACCGCTCAGTCATCATTGCAGGCCCAGGCGCCAACCTACTGAAATAGCAAGAACATGGCGAGCTGGGCGCCGAGTGCAACGCGACAAGCGGGGAGAGAATCGCGATGATCCGATACGGCTTCAATATCAAGACGCGCAGCGGCCAACGCGTGGACAACATCTGCATCATGGCCGTCGTGCCGCGACGATGCGGAGCGACGCCTGCGCCAGATGTATCACCACTGCGAAATCATCGCCTGCCACACCGAAGCGGTGCGCCGCAACGACCCGCTGGATCTCGAAGGCGTCATCGGCATGATCAGCAGCGACCCGGTGACCATACCGGCGGTCGCGCGGTCGATGCTACGTCACAAGTCCAGCGCCCACTAGTTCTTCCATCAGCGCCAGGTAGTCACGTGCGCCGCGACTTTGCGGAGCATGCCGAAACACGTCGAGCTGGCGCGCGGGACTTTCCGCGAGGCTCACATTTTCCGCGATGCGCGTTGCGCAGATCTCCTCCGGCCGGAACGCCATCGCCATCAGGTCGGCGACCTCGGAACTCATCTTGCGGCGGGCGTCGTACCGCGTGAGCAGGTAACGCCGAGGCAGGCGATGCTTGAACTACCGGCTCGAGCGCGTTGAGGCTGCGCTCGACCTGCTGTGCGCCTTGTAACGCAAGGTAGTCCGCCGGACACCGGGATGATCATCAGGTCGCACGCGAAGATCGCGTTGAGCGACAGCACACCGAGCAGCGGGCAGCAGTCGATGACGACGTGGCCCGGGCACGGCGTCGGCAGCCTTGAGCGCTCGTCCGCAGTCGGGTGACCACGTTGACGCCCTTGCCGAGAAGCGTGTCGAGCTTGGTCAGGTCGAGATGTGCGGGACACAGGATCACGCCGCTGGCGGTGATCTGCACGATCTCCGCCAGCGCCGCTGGCGCATGAAGAACGAATACACCGAGTCGTCGGACAGTCGCGGATGGACGCCGAAGATGCCCGACAAGTGCGCCTGCGGATCGAGGTCGATGCCCACCGGGCGCTGCTTGCGCAGCGCGATGCCGGCGAGGAGGTTCAGCGCAGTTGTCGTCTTGCCGACGCCGCCCTTCTGATTGAATACCGCGATGACCGTCATCGCCGCATCTTACAAGACGCGCTTGCGGACCACGGTCACGCACGATTTCCGCGAGGATGACGACCGCGAAGATCGCGATCAGGATCGTCGCGACGCGATTCCACTGGAACAGGTTCAGCGCGGAGTCGAGCGTCATGCCGATGCCGCCGGCGCCGACCAGACCCAGCACCGCCGACTCGCGCGACGTTGATGTCCCAGCGGAACGAGCGCGATCGACCAGAACGCGGGCTTGACCTGCGGCCAGTAGCCGAAGGTCAGCCGCGACAGCCACGGCGCGCCGACGGCGCTCGAGCGCCTCGATCGGGCCGCGCTGCGCTTCCTCGAGCGCTTCGCCGAAGAGCTTGCCGACGAAGCCGATCGACCGGAACGCGATCGCCAGCGTGCCGGCCAGGGCGCCCGGCCCGAAAATGCCGACGAAGAGCAGCGCCCACACCAGCGAGTTGACCGAGCGCGACGAGACGAGGATCAGCTTCGCGAGCAGGTTGACCGGCGTGAACGGGCAGAGGTTGTGCGCGGCGAGGATGCCGACCGGCAACGCCAGAAGCAGCGCGAGCAGCGTGCCGAGCGACGCGATGTGGATCGTCTCCATCAGCGCCGCGTGGACGCTGCGCGGGATAGTAGCGCAGATCGATCGGCCACATGCGCGCGAACAGATCCGACCACCTGCTCCGGCGCGTCGTACGAGGAACTCCGGAATGACCTCGACCGTCTGCACCGACGCGACGATCGCGACCACGATCGCGAGATAGACCGCGAAGCGCGCCAGCCGCTGCGCGGGCGTGAACCGGCGCCAGACGCGGTGCAGCGGACGGCTTCGACGGTCATCCTCGACGAGCCGGTCGCGGCGCGGACTGCAGCCGGTCGGACCGACGGTGAAGCAGGTCGGCGAACGACGCGCCGTCGATGAAGATCGCGCGCACACGCCGTCGCGAGCACCTCGCCGACCATGATCAGCGCGATGATCGAGATCAGGATCGCGCACACGTAGTCGTAGTCGAAGCGCTGGAACGCGGCGAACAGCGTGCCGCCGATGCCGCCCGCGCCGACGATGCCGACCATCGTCGAGTTGCGCAGGTTCGAGTCGAGCTGATACGTGCAGAACCCGATGAAGCGCGAGAACACCTGCGGCAGCACGCCGAAAGCAATGACGCTCATGAACGGCGCGCCGGTGGCGCGAACTGGCCTCGACCTGCTTCAGCGAAATCTCCTCGATCGCTTCGGCGAAGAGCTTGCCGATGAACCCGATCGATGCGACCGTCAGCGCCAGGATTCCCGCCAGCGCACCGAAGCCGACCGCCTTGACGAACACGATCGCGACGATCGACCGGGTGAAACGAGCGCGCGGCACGACGATGAGCAGTCGCGCCGGCCAGCTCACCCATGCCGGCATCAGGTTGCGCGCCGCGAGCAGCCCGATCGGCAGCGCGAGCAGTGATGCCGAGCGCCGACGCGAGCACCGCGATCTCCAGGCTTTCTGCAAGGCCCTTGACCAGCAGCTCCCAGCGGGCGAAATTCGGCGGGAACATGCGGCCGAGAAAATGCGCGGTGTTGTGCGAGCCCGGTGCTGACGCGCTCCCACGACGCATCCATCTGCGCGCTGGCGTAGACGACGTAGAGCGCGAGCAGCAGCCACGCGCCGCGCGTGCCACGCGCTGCGCGGAACGGGTCGTCGGTCGCGGCAGCTCGCGGTCACCTGCGGCGCTCAATGCAGCCAGTCCTGGCCGCCGTAGATCGGTCTTCAGCATTGTCGTCCGACAGGCTGTTGCGGCGGACCGTCGAAAACGATCCGTGCCGCCCGACATGCCGACGATGCGATCGGCGAAGCGCTTCGCCAGCTCGACGTCGTGCATGTTGATCAGCACCGGGATGCCGCGCTGGCGCGCGATGCCGGCCAGCAGTTGCATGATCTCGACCGAGGTCTTGGGATCGAGCGACGACGTCGGCTCGTCGGCGAGCAGCAGCCGCGGTTGCTGCATCACGGCGCGCGGCGATGCCCACGCGCTGGCGCTGACCGCCGGAAAGCGCATCGGCGCGCTGGTTGGCGAAACCCGACAGGCCGACGACGTCGAGCAGCTCGAACGCGCGCGCGATGTCGCTCGGCGGAGAACTTGCGCCGCCACGCGCGCCACGCCGACACGTAGCCCAGGCGACCGGACAGCAGGTTTTCCATCACCGTCAGCCGCTCGACCAGGTTGTATTCCTGGAACACCATGCCGATGTGGCGGCGCGCGCTGCGCGCAGCGCCGGCGCGCGGCAGCTGCACGAGGTCCTGGCCCTCGAATACGATCTCGCCCGACGGTGGGTTCGACGAGCCGGTTGATGCAGCGGATCAGCGTGCTCTTGCCGGTGCCTGACGGGCCGATGATCGCGGTGATGCCGCGCTGCCGTGATCTCGAGGTCGATGTCGGTGCAGGACCGGCTTGCCGGCGACGTACGACTTGGAGAGTGTTGGATGGAGAGCATGTGAGTGTGAGGAAGAAGTGGGTAGTAACCGCTCGCCGACATGCGGCGGATGGTCCTTCGCGGGAGACGACACTCCCCGGGGAGGCTAAGGCTTCGTCATCGTAGCCACCGAGGTTGGATCCCGCCTTCGCGGGGATGACGCGGCATTTCCGATGTTAGCCCGTCGTTCCCGCGGCGCGGAACCCCGACCTGGGGGTAACGTCGCAGGCCAAATGGATCCCCGCTTGCGCGGGGATGACGCAGCTGTTTCCGATCGCCACGACGGCTTCGCGTCTCGCTCTCGGACATCCGCGTCACTTCTTCTTCGCCGCCTCCGCTGCCTCCCGTGCGCGTTTCCTTGTCGTAGGTTGCCTTGTCGAAGCCGCCGCCCGGAGCCCTTCGCGCACGTCGCGCACGACGGCCCAGTGCGTCTTGTAGTTGATCGGGAAGAAGCGGTCGGCGCCGTCGAAGGCCTTCATCATCTCCGGCGGGAAGCGGTAGTCGTAGAAGCAGCCGAGCATCTTGTCGACGAGCGTCGGCATCGAGGTCGTGCGCGTAGGCGAACGACGACGTCGGGAATTTCTGGCTGCGATAGATGACGCGGAAATCGGTCTCCTTGATCTTGGCCGCGCTCGCCCATGCGGTGGAAGACGTCGGAGGCGACGGCGCGCCGGCATCGTAGTCGCCGGAGTTCGACGCCCATCACCGACTGGTCGTGCTTGCCGGAGAAGATGATCTTGTAGTCCTTGTCGGGCGTCGAGGCCCTCCGCCGGGAAACAGCGCCAGCGGCGCCAGGTGGCCCGGAGTTCGACGACGGCGACGTGTGCGCGACCTTCTTGCCCTTGAGGTCGGAGAGCTTCTGGTACGGGCGAATCCGCCTTCGACGATGACGATCAGGTTGTAGCCCTGGAACTCCTTCGCGGTGCCCTTGACCGCGAACGGCACCGCGCCGGCGAGATTGACCGCGAACGCCGTCGGGCCGGTCGAGAAGCCGCCGACGTGCAGCCGGCCCGAGCGCATCGCCTCGATCTCCGCGGCGTTCGACTGCACCTGGTAGAAGACGACCTTCTTGTCGAGGCACTGCGCGAGGTGCGTCGTGAACGGCTTGAAGATGTTCTCGTACACCGCCGGATCCTCGACGGGCGTGTAAGTGAAGACGATGGTCGACGGGTTCTTCCATTTCTTCGGTGTCGGTCGGCGAGTCGGCGACCATGTCGTCGTTGTCGTCGCAGTACATCGCGTCGAGGTCGCCGCGGCTCTTGCAGGCATCCGGCCGCGTAGGTCGGCGCGCGGTGAACATGGCAAGGCACAGTCCGGCGAACGCCGGCGCGAGAGATCACTTCATCATCGGGGATTCCTCGCTTGGTCTGTAGAGCTTCAGCTTCGCGCGTATTTCTCGCATACAACGCGCTGCATGGCGGCGACCCACCGGCCCGGCCGATCCCGACACGAGAAATGCGATAATTCGCGTCCGATGGACAACGCCTCTGCAAATCGCGGTCCTCGGCCGCCGGCGAAGAGCAAGGCGCATGCGTTCGGCGCTGCCGAAGGTGCCTGCACCTGCTGCGGCGGACGACCCGCTGCTTGATCACGTTCTGGGGACCGTCGCGCGATCTGGACGCCGAAGGCGATCTGCGTCGTCGTGCATGGCGACGACGCCGGGCGCTGCTGCGCGCCGCTTTCCGGACAACGATATCGTTCGGGCGCTGCAGGACCCACCGCGCGGCACCGGCGATGCCGCAGACGCGCGCTGGCCACGCTTTCCGCCGACGGCGTGACCGCTGGTGCTATTCGGCGCCAGATCCGCTGGCACGGCCGGAGCCATTGCGCGGTCGTTGGCGCGCGGCGCGCAACGGCGCGCTACTGCTGTCGTTGCTCACCATCGATCTCGACGACCCGACCGGGTTACGGACGCATCATCCGCGACGACGTCAGGCAAGGTGACCGCGATCGTGGAACAGAAGGATGCGACGCCGGCGCAACGCGCCGTGCGCGAGATCAACACCGGCGTGCTTGGCCGCGCCCACCGCGGCCTTCATCCGCTGGCTGGCACAGATCGGGAATCACGTAACGCCAAGTCGCAGTACTACCTGACCGATGTCGTCGGCGCTCGCGGTCAGAAGGGGTCCGCGGTCGAGACGACGCAGCGCACGGACGTAATCGAGACGCTGGGCGTCGAACAGCCAGCGCGATCTGGCCATGATCGAGCGGCTGTACCAACAGCGCAGGCCGACGCGTTGCTCGATGCCGGCGTGACATCGCCGGACCCGGCGCGCATCGACGTTCGCGGCACGCTTGTCCTGCGGGCGTGATGTCAGGATCGACGTCGGCTGCATCTTCGAAGGCACGGTAACGCTCGCCGACGGCGTCGACGATTGCGGCGATACAACGTGTTGCGAGGACGTCATCGTTGGTGAGGTACGCAAATCCTGCCCATTCTCGCACATCGGAGTGCCGAGCGATCGGCGCGCGATGCCGCATCGGACCGTACGCTCGCATTCCGTCCGGCGACGGTGCTCGCCGACGAAGTCCGCCTGGACAACTTCGTCGAGGTGAAGGCGAAGCACGCTCGACGCCGCAGCAAGGCCAACCACCTCGCCTACGTCGGCGACACGACCGTCGGCAAGGATGTCAACATTGGCGCGGGCACGATCGTCTGCAACTACGACGGTGCCAACAAGCATCGGACGGTGATCGAAGACGATGTGCATATCGGGTCAGACACGCAACTCGTCGCACCCGTGACGGTGGGGCGTGGCGGCGACGATCGGCGCTGGCACCACGGTGTGGAACGACGTCCCGCCATGGCAACGCTGGCAATGAACACGAGACGCAGGTCGCGCGCAGCGGTTGGAAGCGGCCGAGGAAAGGATAACGACATGTGCGGCATTGTCGGTGCGGTTGCTCGCGAGACGTCGTTCCCCTCCTGATCGAAGGTGTGCGCCGGCTCGAATATCGCGGCTACGACTCGACCGGGCCTCGCGGTCATCAACGGTGGCCTCCATCGGCTCGTGAGCACCGCGCGCGTGGCGGACCTCGCGAAGCAGGCGCAGACGACGAGCATCACCGGGCTGACCGGCATCTCGCACACCCGCTGGGCGACGCATGGCGCGCCGACGCCGGCGAACGCGCATCCGCACACGAGCGGCGGCGAGGTCGCGGTCGTGCACAACGGCATCATCGAGAACTTCGAGTCGCTGCGCGATCGTGCTCAAGCAGCAGGGCTATCAATTCGTCACCCAGACCGATTCGAGGTGATCGCGCATCTGATCCACGCGCACTACAAGGGCGATCTGCTGCGAGGCCGTCCGGAACACCATCGCGGAATTCAAAGGTGCGTACGCCATCGCCGTCATCTCGACGCGCGAACCGGGCACGCATGGTCGGCGCACGCGCCGGCAGCCCGCTGATTGGTCGGCATCGGCGAGCAGGACCATTTCCTCGCATCGGATGCCAGCGCGCTGGCGTCCGTGACGCAGCGCGTCGCGTATCTCGAGGAAGGCGACGTCGCCGACATCCGGCGCGAGTCGTACGCGATCTACGACGCTGCGGGCGCACCAGGTGGCGCGTTCGATCGTGACGGTCACCCGCGTCGAGTGCCGCCGTGGAACTCGGTCCCTACCGGCACTTCATGCAGAAGGAGATCTTCGAGCAGCCGCGCGCGATCGCGGACACGCTCGAGAGCGTGGCGCGGCATCGATCGCCGAGCCTGTTCGGCGCGGACGCCGCCGCGGTCTTTGCGCAAGGTCGAGGCCGTGCACTGTCCTCGCGTGCGGCACGAGCTACTACTCGGCGATGCTTGGCGCGGCTATGGCTCGAGGGCGTGGCCGGCATTCCGGCGCAGGCCGAGATTGCCGAGCGAATATCGGTATCGCGGCAGCGTCCCGAACCCGGATGCGCTGATCGTCGTGATCTCGCAATCCGGGAGACCGCCGACACGCTGGCGGCGCTCAAGCCACGCCAAGTCACTCGGTCATCGCCACACGCTTGACGATCTGCAACGTGGCGACGAGTTCGATGGTGCGCGCAGACCGCGTTGACTTACCTCACGCGCGCGGGTGCCGAAATCGGCGTCGCGTCGACGAAAGCGTTCACCACGCAGCTGGCAGCACTTTTCTGCTGACGCTGACGCTGGCCAAGCTAGCGCGGCCAGCTCACGCCCGCCGCGGAGGCGCGCTGGCTCGCAGGCCTGCGTCACCTGCCCGTGGCGATTCAGGTCGGTGCTCGCGCTCGGAGCCGCATCGATCATCGCCTGGGCCGAGCAGTTCGCGACAAAGCAGAACGCATTGTTCCTTGGGGCGCGGGTTGCACTACCCCGATCGCCGCTCGAAGGCGCGCTCAAGCTGAAGGAGATTTCCTACATCCACGCCGAGGCGTATCCCGCAGGCGAACTCAAGCATGGTCCCCTGGCGCTCGTCGACAGCAGCATGCCTGTCGTCGCCATCGCGCCCAACGACGAGCTGCTCGAAAAGCTCAAGTCGAATCTGCAGGAAGTTCGCGCGCGTGGCGGCGAACTCTACGTCGTGGCCGATGCCGACAGCCATATCGAATCGAGCGAAGGTGTTCACGTGCTGCGCCTGCCGGAGCATGCCGGCCTGCTGTCGCCCATCGTCCATACGATCCCGATGCAGCTGCTCGCGTATCACACTGCGGTCATCCGCGGCACCGGACGTCGACAAGCCGCGGAATCTCGCCAAGAGCGTGACGGTGGAGTGAGTGATCGTCGGGCGAGACCCGAGGTCGACGGACAGCGCATCTACGCGAGGCCAGAAAGCGGACCATCGCCGCAACGACAGGATGCGGCGATGTGTGCCCGCGCACCGCCTAATCAGGGCGTTGCCGAATCATGCCGGTCCCCGGACCGCGCGAGGCGTCGTGCCTGGAGCAGCGCGGCGACATGCAGCATCAGGAAGATCGGGACGAAAAACGCCGGGACCAGCACGAGTGGCAGCTGCGCCATCGGGGCGGTTGTAACCTCGCCGGCCGCACCCACCGCGAGAAGCGAACTCGCCGTCCCCGTGCCAATAGCGTCGAGCAGGTCCAGGATTCCGAACAGGTTCCAGGCGACGAACCATTTGCTCGCCGCGAATTCCGGTCGGCGCTGGAGCGCCTGCATGACCCAAGGTGCAGTAAGGCCGATCGCGATGTGTCGCCGAGGCCTGCGGGCCACGCGGACATCCCGGGCAAGACGCCGTAAGTGTAGAGGGCAATGAAACCCAGGCCGGCGAAGCGCCACGCCTGGATCGCGGTCGCGAGTCGAAGATCGAGTCCGAGGACGAACGCGCGGAACGCGCTCGAGAACCAATACGCGCGCCGAAAAAGATGGCGATCGGAGCGGCGAAGCCGATGAAGATCGGCAGCGGCGGCGTTCCAGGTGGCCGCGCAAATGCGCCATTGGCGCCCAGGAGCACGACGAGCGCGAACCAGACGGCAAGCGCGTCCGGCGATGAGGTTGTTTGCGCCCGGGGCGAATGGCGGTTCCGGCCGGGCGATGCGTGACAGTACGGCGTTGGACATGGCATCTCTCCTTCGCAACTCACTTGCAATATGCAAGTGAGTTGCACGCTACCACAATGACTTGCATAATGCAAGTTACTGGGTCCGCCCTTGCTGGAACGCCGAATGCCCGCCACAACGAAGCCGAAGAAAATCCGGAGGTCTCTTTGCCCGGTCGCGGGGCACACTCGATATCGTTGGCGACAAGTGGTCGCTGCTCGTCGTTCGCGACATCCTCCACGGCAAGCGGACGTACGGCGAGCTTTGCGCCTCGCCCGAGGGCATCCCGACCAACATCCTGGCCGAGCGGCTGAAGCGCCTCGAGGAGGCCGGAATCATCGCGCGCACCGCCTACCAGCAGCATCCGGTGCGTTACGCCTACAAGCTCACCGCAAAGGGCAGAGAACTGGGCGGCGTTCTGCTCGCGCTTGTCGGGTGGGGCAAGCGCCACATCGCGGGCACGCGCACGCTTGACGAAATCGCGCGTGCCGCGGCGATGCGACCTCGAGTTCGCCAGCTTCCACGTGATCGCTAGTTGCGTCAGGTCACGTGCGTCCTGCAATGTGACGTCCCTGCGCTGTTGACGTCAGGGGCAATCACGACGGCGCTCGAAAACCGTCAACTACCGCGTGCCGACAGAATGATCGGCGCACAGTCAGCGCCTGCGAAAAGATCGGCCGGAATGGGCCCAAGCCGCCGCACAAAAATACCTGTAGTCGCGACCACCGTGTTCGACCCAGTTGAATTTCTGGCGATTCAAATCAAATCCTGTGCCCGCCCGAGGGTAGATGTCCCGTTCAGCGCACGATCTGCGGCGGGAACCATGCAAAGTTGAAGTCGACAAGGCCTTGTCGTTCGGCCTGGTACCAGCTGGCGTAATGCTGGTACGCTACGGGTTGCGCGCAGCTTCGCTGCCGGGATCAAAGACGAGGGCGAGCGCCCGCTGCCCTGGTTGCACGCTATCAAGCACTGCGTCGAAGTCCGCAGCTTCCTGCCCGAAGCGCCAAGTAAGGATAGCGTTGAAGCCGAGCACTGCCCAACAGGCAACCACGAGCAGCGGCACTGCGATCCGTGAGCCCCACCGACGCGTGGGACGCGGCGCTCCGTCGAGCGAACGCTCGGTCGTGAACATCCATGCATAGGCAGGTAACAGGAACAGGGCGAAGCGCTCGTAAGAGGAGCGCGGTCTTGAAGCCGGAACTCGGGGCGATCGTCATGATTAGAGCGACTACGACGAAGGGCACCCAAACGCCACTGCGCCTCGACCCGATGCGCATACCAAGCAACCACGGTGCATGCAGTAACGCAACCGCAACCACGATGTATAGCGGGCTGAATTCTGTAGCCGACGGTGAACAGCGGTACCTTGGGCAGTCTGAGCAATCCATAGTCGAAATTGAACTTCCAGCCGCCAGGAGTCCCGACGTCTTGCTCGACTGTTCTGCCCGTGAGGAACAGCAAAGCACACGCGAGAGCGAGCACCGCGAACGGCAACGCAGCGCGCACCCACCGCTTCGGCGGCGTTCGCGCGCCGAGGAAGGAGCACACCCACAGTCCATCCGAGCAGAAACACGAGCGCATGCGACGCGAGCAAGACCAGTCCCAGTGCGATGATGAGGCGTCGCGCGGCCAAGGGAACGATCATGCGCATAGCGACTTGCGACCAGGATGAAACACAGTCCGATCGGCGCCGCCACGAGGAATGTGAGAACGCTACGCGTAAGCAAAGCGCAAATCCAGGCAAGAACAGCCAATCAAGCCGCGCATCCGATCCGAAATGTCGGCGCAGGACCACACACATGAACACAAAGCCTGCGTAGGCAAGCGACAGCAGGACCTTTGAGTGCCGTCGCGACGGGCAGTATGAGACTGAACGGCAAAAGCCAGTCCGTACCCAATGAGATAGGGCGTGAACAGATGGACTTGCATCGTCTCGGTCCATGGCGATCGTCCGAGAACGGGGTCCTCAGAGCGCGACTTGACCGGCGTGTTGCGGCAAGTCGATCATGGGCGGATAAGGGGCGAGCCAGAAAATCGCACCACCTAAGGCCGCGGACGACCACGACAGCGCCAACTTCAAATTGGTCCATCGCCGCGTTCCGCCCGATATCGAATTTGCCCGAAGGGCGCAAGAAACGGGCCGGACTGCGGCCCGCGCGTTGGCACTCGGCCTCGCTATGGCCTCCGCTACGCCTCCTCGGCCCTGAACACAAAGTAGCGACTCGCAAGATACGATGCGAGCGTGGCAGAGATCCGATACCGACGCTTGCACGACGGTGGCTGTTGACGCCTGCGGAATGAATCAGGACAAGCACCGTGAGCAAGTTGAGTCCGTAAGCGAGGGCGGTCACGAACACGGAACCCGAGGAATGCGGGCAGTGCCGCGCCCCGATGACGGAAGGTCCAGCGCCGGTTGAGCGCAAAGCTCAGTAGCAGGCCGATTGCATAGCCGATGGCGTTGGCCAGCACATCGCCAGGCCAAACAGCCATTTGCCGAGCCAGATCGCAAGCAAGCCAACCACGGTATTGATCGCGCCGACGCCAAGAAACCGTGCGCCGGTATGCAAATGGCCTTGCGTCGCGTCTGCGTCAGTCACTTCGTCGCCATCACATAGTACTGCGCCCCGAGCGGCAGCCAAGTCAGCCATTTTCCGCGGGGCGCAATGCACGTAGCGCATTCGGGAAGAAAATGCGGTACCTGACACGGGCATCCTTGAACCCCGCCGCGAGAAGTCGGGACCGCATGGCGCGTGCCCCGATCAGCCGGGCGTTTTCGTCGAACGGGCATGTATTGACGGCCCGCACCGTGAGCGGATTCAACGGATTGTGCTCGAACACGAACGCGACGCCGTCACCGTCAGCGCACGGTGGAATTCCTTCAACAACCGCAAATGCTCACCGTGGTCGATGTGGTGAACACGCACGCCGCGAACGCAACGTCGTAACTTGCATCCGCGCTGGGAACCCTTATGCCGTCGAAGGCAACGAATTCAGCTTGGCCGGCAAAGCGTTCCCTGCCCAGTGCCAGGCTCCTGGCGGGACGTCCAGGCAGGTCGGGCGAGCGCCGGGCAGGTGCCTTTGCTATGAAGCTGGGACCGAGTTGCCGATGCCGGCACCGAAATCCAGGACCGCCGGCGCGCTCGCGCCCCGGACGAGCCCGGCGGGAAATACTCGGCTACGCAATATCCTTGATCTTGTGATTCGGCGAAATATTCCGGACCTTCGCCCTGGAGATCGCGATGTTGACCGCGTGCAGCGGGTGGTACTCGTCGGCGAACTTGTCGAATTCGCTTCTTTCCATGAGGAGACGCGCTTTGTGGGCGCGGTCAGGAACCGGACGCTGCTCGGCGCGCAAAAGCGATCGTCAGTCGCGCGTTCGGTTGGCGCTGCCGACACGGTAGCCTCGATGAAGTACCGTGGCCGTGCCTTGACCTCGACGTAGGTTTTGCCAGGTATTCGCCCAGGATCGATGCAAGAATTTGGATCGCCGAGAGCACGTAGGCAGTACGACTGATGTCCGGCCGGGTACGGCAGCGTGTGGTGAAAGGGCGAACCCACAGCGCCCACAACGTAATGATCATGCTGACGACGAAGATGATGGAGCCGGCAAGCGTTATAAGCCGCAGGCTGCTTCCACCGAGCAACGTGATCGCGTCGAGCGCAAGGCTGACCATCTTCTTTAGCGGATATTTCGACTCGCCCGCAAAGCGGCTGACGCGGTCATAGTAGACGACTTCCGATTTGAACCCGATCAGCGGCACGATCCGCGCAGAACAAATTGACTTCTGCGTACTGCTTCAGGCACTCCACCGCGCGCCGGCTCATCGCAAGCGGTAATCGGCATGGTTGTGCACAGATTCCGCACCGAGTGCAGAAATCAGCCTGTAGAACGCTCGGCCGTCGCGCGATTGAGTCGTGTCGGTTTCGCGCCGCTTGCAGAACGCCATAAACGATCTCGACACCGGCGCGAAACCGTTCGATCATCTTTTCGATGGCGTCGAGATCGTCCTGAAGGTCGGCATCGACGCTGACCAGCGCGCGTCGCCCTCGGCGTTGAATAGCCCGGCAATCAGCGCGTTCTGGTGGCCGCGGTTTCGCGACAACTTGATACCGACGACAACACGCCGGCTCGTCGACGCGAGGGCTTCGATCAGCGCCCACGTACGGTCTTTGCTACCGTCATCCACGAAGAAGACGCTGGCTGTCGTCGGCGATTTTGCCGACAGCGACCAGCCGATCGATAAGTGCGATGATGCCGCCGGCTGAGTCTCTGGAAGCACTTCTTCTTCGTTGTAGCACAGGAATCACAATACCGAGCTTCATCCCGCATTTCCCGAGATATCCAATGCCCTGCGCCCCGATGGTAAGGGATGAGGTCAGGTTCGCAAATTACTCGCGCGGCGATTCCATCATGGCTGCTGCAGACACCTCGGTCACATCGGTACTTCCTTCAAAACATCTGATGATCGGGCCGGGAGGAATGGAACACCGGCGGTTCGGAAGGGGGACTCGTGCTCCGCCAGAAGACCGAGGAGCGATACCGCGGCGAACGTGAAAATCAACAAGGCCGCCAGCTTGCGGCCGCGGGCTTTCCAGTGCACGACGGCGATGGCGACCTGCGTAATGAGCGCGAGCAGCATCACGGCCCGCCCCGCCTGGTCGCCACCGTTCGATCGTTGCTCCAGCACCACACGGTCTTCGTTGCGCAGCGCCTGGCGTATTCGCAGGACCATATCCAGCATCGTTCGTTGTATGACCGCGTCGCTGCCAGCTGAACCGGCAGCGCGCTAGCACTCCCGCAGCAGCGCATCGAGAGCGCCGTCTGCTTCGGGAGACCTCTCCTGCATCGCGAGTCGCGGCCATTCATTTCGACCACAGCGGTCACATACTTGCGGATCGCAACGCGCAGGGCCGCCTGTCGTCGGATCCGCTTGCGGCACTACTGACTCTATAGAGCGCGATAAGCGTATCGCTTTCGGTGAGAACCACCCGCGCAGCTTGCTTGTTGCGGTCCCAGATATCGTTCGACAGGGAATCCGATGAGCAATGCGAAGATGGTTGCGGTCGAAGCAAAAAGAGCTGGGGCAACCACGCCCTTGAGGCTCTGGATACGCCCGCTCGGGCGCGATCGGAAAGTCAGCCATACGAGGAGGAATGCGGTCGTGAGGGTAGAAGGCGAACAGAGTCGCGAAAAGTAGGGGCACAGGTAGTGCGAGGCCAGGCGCTGAACCATTCCTGCATAACACCTCCGCTGAACGTTCGCTCCCGTTGGTATGCGAGGTTATTTCGGCGACGACATCGAAACACGGCCGGGAGAGGGGCCGGCCCATGCACATCGTCTCGGTTTTCGTGTACAGAATCAAGTGGAGATAATACGAGAGACATCAGATCTTATCGCGAGAGGTTGTGATTGCTGTTCAATTCGTTCATTTTCATCCTCGTGTTCCTGCCCATCGTGCTGCTGGGCTTTTTGCGTTAGCTCAGGCCAGCCATCGGCCTGGCCGCGGGTTGGCTCACCGTTGCGTCGCTGGTCTTCTACGGATGGTGGGACCCTGCGTACGTTGCCCTGCTGCTTGCTTCGATAAGCGTCAACTATTACCTGGGTGCGCGGATCGC